>Ga0187890_10003034_pt1 | contig 11626 bp, 9 predicted proteins | sample June2016WEW_21_1_FD_133005 | JGI IMG/M metagenome (GOLD analysis project Ga0187890, IMG submission 133005) | Peatland microbial communities from SPRUCE experiment site at the Marcell Experimental Forest, Minnesota, USA - June2016WEW_21_10 | ecosystem: Environmental > Terrestrial > Soil >... | reverse complement strand
GCGTCTCAGTTTTCGAAAGAATTCCGCTTTATCAACTATTTACAAGAACTAATTACAAAACGGAAAACCCTATGTCCTGTAACCAACTAAATTTATTTGACCAAATATCCGGACAGTAGTGATCTAATATATTGAAGCATAGAATTACATCAGAACAATAATATTTATGGGCTGCATCTCGTCCCGGTTTATCGGCCAAGACGAGATGCAGCCAGGTGGTTGTCAGGATCGTTTTAAATATTTAGACAAACTTGCCACTTAAATATCATCAGTCTTAACCATCTTTGATTCCTTGGTTTTCAGAATGATAAATACATTTATTATCATAAGTGCCAGGAAAACGAGCATCGCGGGAGTTTTTGAAGCGCCGGACGGTGTCAGGATGTCCATACCGAAGATAAAAATGATTCCTGAAATCTGACCCACGAGCATAAGCAATCCCTGCGAGGTGGCTTCAGGCGCGGGATAGGTTATTTCAGCGCAGTACTGGTAGCATACAGGCGCGCCCGCCATAAGGAAGAAGCCGAATAATGTGCATGAAGCAAGAAGCAGTCCGTAATTAGCGGCATAAGTCATTCCGGCAAGTCCGGGAATAGCGCCGATACAGGCGATAACTATAAACAGCTTTCTTTTACGCATTTTGTCGGAAAGAACCGGCAGGATCGAAGCACCGACGATGCCGCCGATCATCATTAGCGCACCTGCGATTCCAGCCTGATCGGTGGTAAAGCCGCGTGGACTGATGATCTGTTCAATCCAGGTCGTTACCGCGTTAAAAATTCCCAGCGCCGCAAAGAAGAAGATGAGCAGATAGATCATATCCTTTTGACTGAAGATGTGTCTCAAGCCGGCGAATACCGCAATACGATCGTCATGACCGGGAGGACAGGGTGGTGTCGGCGGTTGCTCTTTGTTAAATATTAAAAAAATGATGGCACCAGCCAGTGTAGCGATACCATAAATCATCAGCATCTTTTCGATACCATAAGCTTTTAAGAGAAAGGGCGTAAGCGCCATCGCGATAATAATTCCCACGAATTGAGCCAAAACGCTTATGCCTGCCTGGGTAGCCCGCTCATGCAGAGGAAACCAACGGGCCCCGACCTTGGTAACAGAATTCAAGACGAAGGGCTGTCCGACGGCAATTCCGATTTGAGCGAGGATAACCATGTTGTAGTTTGCGCCGTAGAATCCTTTCATAAATCCGAATATACCCATCAATGCGGCACCGATACCGATACCCAGTCGTATACCCCAGGTGTCTATTATATAAGATGCCGGAAAGGAGACGAAAATATAGACAACCATAAAGATGATTGAAAGGAGGTCAATTTGTATGGCAGGTACTTTGTAAAAAGCAACCGCTTCGCTTGTGATAGGCGCAAAGGCGATCCATTGTATCTGCATCAATGCGTTGATGATAAAGTATACAAAAAGAACTACCCATCTATAACTGTAGACCTTAATATCTTGTTCCATTCGCCAAACCCCCCAATTTTTATTTGCACGTTTGAAAATACTTGCTTTTTTTAGAAAAGCTGATATAAATATTAATTGAATGACATTAAATTAATATAGTTAAATTATAAAGTCAATTAATTTTTTATATAAATTAATCGTAATATGAATTTAAGGTGAGGGAGCGGAGATGACACTACTCACTCTATGCTTATTCAGACGTTAACAAATTTTTTTTAACAACACACTTTCACGGGAGGATAAACATTTATGAAGAAAATTCTATTTAGTATAATGATTTGCATGTTTTTCGTTTTATTTTTCGGCGCTGTCGTTAAAGCGGAGGAACCCATTGTAGGAACATGGGTGACGGTCGCTGATGAAGGAAAGGACAAGGGAAAACAGACATCCTATATTGAAATGTTCGAGAAGGATGGCCTCTTCTTTGGCAAGATCACAAAACTTTTGCTTCCTCCTGAACCGGATAACCCTAAAGACCTCTGTATTAAATGCTCCGGAGATTTAAAAAATAAACCGATGATCGGCATGGTCATTGTAAAAAACATGAAAAAAACCGGGAAAATAGATCCGAAGTTAGGTGCGGAATATAGTGGTGGAACGATCTTGGATCCAGACGAAGGCTCAACATACAAGTGTCTGATGTGGGTCAAGGGCGATGTTTTAACCGCAAGGGGCTTTATCGGTTTTAGTCTTTTGGGTAGATCCCAGGAATGGTCCAGACTGAAGAAATAATGCTCATTTAATAATCCCTGCCGTTTACTGCGGCAGGGATTATTAACAAGTGCCTCGAGAGATAATATCAGGCAATAACTTTCCGGATTCTTCTTTCTTTATTGAGTTCAATACGGAAATCATTTTTAAGAATTCTGTCCACTTCTGCCACATTTTTTATGTGCCGCTTCAATAATCTTACCGAAATTATTGCTGATAATATTCACTTTTTTTCAGACACAGGAAATGTTCAACTAAAATAAATAATTGATCTAAAAGAAGTTCACTAAGGATAGTTGTATACCACTTATTGTAGTAATATTTAAAATAACCACCATATATTGATTTTTTTCTTGATTTTTTTGTAATTACATAATAAAATAACTAAAATTAAATAAAAAAACCTTTTGGTTGAAAGATCAATATTTCGGTTAGATGGGCCCGTAAAAGGCGTGGTTGCTTTAAGTTATTTAAGACAGAAGAAAAAAGTATTATAGCAATGCCAAAGCTGATTGATGTCGGAACTGAAGAGCCGCTTCTAATGGAAAAGTAGGGGATACAGAGGCAAGAAAAATTATATCGCAAACGCCAGGCGAAGCGGTTAAAATGGTTAACTAAAATTTAAACCATTAGAGAAAAGGCGGATCATCAATGATCCGCCTTTTTTTATTTCATAGTGCGCCATAAGGGAGTTGAATCATCAGCCTACATCCGGTTCGCCTGGCACACGCCTGGCACACGCAATTTACGGCATCAGGTGCAAACGATAATCATGGATGCCATTCCTTTGATTTGTCATTCGTGAACAGAAATCCCGGGTAGTTGAGAAGAAAAATTAGAAGTTGACTACCCTCTTAAGCGGCACGGGCGGGTAAATCTGGCCGTGATTCGGAGGCATGGAATTATAGACCCAGTCAATATCAAGAGTACCTAAGTTTATGCCCCGGTGGCGGGAGTAACCGTTGAATTTGCCTCTCACCAGAACATCTTCCATCTGCATAGTCATGCAAAAGACGGCTACTTTCATTCCCGGTTTGAGAGCTTTCAACTCCGTTCCGAAAGCGCCGGGATTAAACGCGAGGCGGCTGTTGCCTGCGGTCTGACATTGAAGAACGGGAATGATTGCCGGGAAACCGTCATGGTCTATAAATGATAAAAATTTTATGGAATCAAGTTTGTTGAAAATATTTTCTCCAAAATGCGAAAGCACTTGTTCAGGATTGCCCTTGGCAGCGCTGCTTTTTGCCAGTTTTGTCAAAAGCGCCGATTTGATAATGGAAAAAAGCGGCAAAGAATTACCGGCAGAAGTTTCAATTAGGTCAAAATAATGCACGGTGTTGATGCCAAAATATGTATTGTAGCGGAACATGGGCTGCTTGTTGTATATCTCATATTCCCGGCCTTCTTTTTTTAAATGCGTCCAAAGTGCTTTGCCGAGCCGGAGTTCTTTATCCATCGTCAAAACGGCAAAGCCGATCTTTCTGGTATGCTGCATATATTCTTTGCTTTTACCTTTGCAGAATTCCCCGACGATAAGTTGATGGGGGGTGGCCGCCATAACGGATGTAAGAAGTGAAATGTGGGGCAATCCTTCAGGTGTTACGGTGGCGATGATTCCGATTTTCTCTGTGGGTTCAAGAGCCTTAATGTCTGCTTCAGAAAAACTGTTTATGGTCATGATTTATTCCTTTTTGTAATTTTCAGCATCCGGAAATTGACGAGTTTTGTTTTACCGTCACTTTGTTGTTTAAATCGGCTTCGAGTTTTGTCGCTCCGCTCCAGCAGACAATTGAAGGATTCACCACACTTTTTGCGATCATACAGAGTTCTTCCATCCGTTCTTTTTCCTGCAATTCCGTCTGGGCATAGGGCCAATCAATTTCCAGCCTTCTGTACTTGTCGCGGCATAGATTGTTAAAGGCGCATAGTTCCCATCTGCTGACTGTCTTATGCAGGTGTGAATTAATAAAATCGCCGATGCCCCTGATATTTTCTGGTGTGTCCGTAGTTTGCGGAATAACCGGTGTCCGTATCCAGAATGTTTTCCGGGGAATGTGATTTTTTATGTAATCCGCCGCGAAAATAATATTGTCCAGAATCTTTTCATTGCCGGAGCCGGTAAATTGTTTGTGCTTTGCCGTATCAATCTCTTTAAGATCGTATAGTAGAATATCAACATAAGGCAGAACCTCCGCAAGGGAAGTCCGGGGTATCTGTCCGCAGGTATCGAGTGCTGTCTGAATCCCCCTGCTTTTGAGTTCTTTCAAAAGCGCGAGGCAGAAATCGTTTTGCAGGGCGGCCTCTCCGCCGGAGAGGGTAACTCCGCCGCCTGATTGTTCGAAATATACGCGGTCTTTAACCAGTTCATCGGCAAGCTCTGTCGAGCTCCATTTCTTCCCCAGAAGTTCCATCGCTGTTGTGGGACATTCTCCGGCGCATGCGCCGCAGCCGTTGCAGACAGAACGTTTTATGATGATGCCTTTTTCAGTTTTTTCCAGCGCCTTCTCGGGGCAGGTCTTCACGCAGATACCGCAGCCGATACAGTTTGTTCCCAGCCATTGAATCTGAGGTTTCAGGCTGATGCTTTCCGGGTTGTGGCACCAGGCGCAATTGAGCGAACAGCCCTTGAAGAAGACGGTTGTTCTGAGGCCCGGCCCGTCCTCCGTGGACATGCGGAGTATCTCCAGAATGGTTCCTTTTCCCTTGTCTAAAATAGCATCTGTTATAACACCTGTCATCAAACAACATCCTTAAAATTTGCTGTGGCTCAATCGTTCGATAACTTCGTTCTGCAACTCTCTTCCAACGGTGGTGAAGTAGGCGTTATAGCCGGTAATGCGTACCAGCAGATGACGGTAGTTCTGCGGATGCTGCTGCGCGTCCTTGAGCATGCCGGGATCGAGCATATTGATTTGCAGGGCTGTGCCGCCGTTTTCGGCATACCCCTTAAGGAATGCTTTGAATTTGTCCTTATGCTCCGGGCTTCGCAAAATGGAAGGATTAAAGGTTATTGTGTGGCTTGCGCCATTGGGCAGAATATTGAAGTAATCCATCCAATCTCCGTGGGAATCTTTCGCTTTGCCGCCCAACACTTTGCCTACGGAATTCGCGTTTGCCGTCGGCCCCTTGCTGTCCGCTCCGTTGGAAGGGCAGATGGCATTGGAAAGAAACTGGCCTTTCGTCCTGCCGTCGGCGCTTGCCGCCATGATATATCCATCGCCCGCCCAGTAGTTCCAGCTTAACATTCCCGGACGATATTTACGTCCTGTGGATTTTGTGGAGTGTTTCCATGTCTCGCTGCACCACAGCTCCATCACTCTGCGGGCCATCGCATCGGCGTCGTTGTCGTCACGGCCGTATTTGGGAGCGCGGTTCTTTGCCCGGGCCTGCAGAATTTCATGCCCGTGCCAGTTGGCCGTGAGCGCGGTGATCAATTCGTGCATGGTGCAGTGTTTTTCATCGAAGACAAGATATTTTATTGCCAGAAGCGAATCCACTGTTGTGGCATAGGTCACGGCTTCCATCGTCGTGAAGTTTATTTCCGCTCCGCCCTGCGTAACGTCCTTACACTTTTCCGCACAGCCTTTAACCATGCAGGAAAGATACGGTGTGGGGAAAAAACGGGAGCGTATCGATTCTGAGACTTCGTATAGATCAACGCATTTTTGAATAATGTATCGCGTCTGCCGGGCGTAAGCTTCCCAGAATTCTTCCCATGTTTGGAAAGCCGTGGAATCTCCGGTTTGCGGACCATCCTGTTTGATGGTTTCAGTTTTACCCGTCATGGGATCGGTGTAAGGGAGCAGGTCCTTGCCGCCCGTCAGCGCCAGTTCCACCGCCTTGAGCAGGTTGATATTGTTATCCACGGTTCCTGAACGGTCATTGCCGACCATCGTGTTTTCCAGACAGCCGACCGGCGCGTATTCATGAACATTGCTTTCGTTGATAAGATTTGTCAACCCCGCCTTCTTTGCCTCAAGCATCATACCGGCCATGGAACGTTCATCGAAGTTAAGCAGGAAAGGAGCGCCCTGACTGGTTTCGATCATATCCACAACTTTATCATACAGCACATCCGGACTGTTGCGATGCAGCCTCACATTGGGCTTGGGTTCCAGAATGGGCGACATTTCATCAATGACTTCTAGAATGACATAGGTAAGATCGTTGGTCATATCCTTGCCGTCAATGCCCAGACCGGACAATGTAATAAGCTGGCCGAAACCGGCGGTGATTCCCTGATTGCCATTACGGATCATCGCGTCGTAGGCGGTGTTGGCGTGAATCCAGAAACATTTCATGATTTCTTTGGCAAACTCCCTGTCCATGCCGTCAATGATGGAACGTTGATAATAAGGCCATAGATACTGGTCAACCCTGCCGAAGGAAACTCCCGCGCCGGGATAATTTTCATCGGTCATGACAAGCATGTGATTGATCCACAGCGCCTGCACGGCTTCCCAGAATGTCGTCGGCGGCTCCCAGGGAACTTTGCTTAAGCTCTGAGCCATAATCAACAGTTCGTTTTTCCGCGTATTATCTTTTTCATCCTGCGCAAGTTCAAGACAGAGTTCCTTGTATTTTAAAGCCAGATCACGCGCCATTGTGGATGCCGTAATCATGGCGTGAAGCTGAGCGCCTTTTTCGCCTTGCCGTTCGTTATTATCCAGCGCGTTATAAAGTGAAAGGAGTTCGCCGTATACGCCTTTCCAACCGGTTTTCAGCAGCCGTTCATGCCCCGGAACAAGATGGCCGCTCGTAGCGCCGGCATTGCCGTAACCGTGATCGTGAAAGCGTTTCATTTTAGCCCTGGCGCCGTTTTTGCCCTTCACCTCGCGCAGCCACTGATCGCTTTCCTTTTTTGTGAAACACATGGATGTCTGAATATTGAACCTGGCTCCCGCCAGCAGATCGCCAGGCAGAATTTCCTGCGGCACGTAATTGACGATGGCTTCGCGGACAAACCATGCACGCCGCTGAACCCGCGGCCATTTCCAGAAATCCTGATGCAGCAAGACCTGCCTTGCCGCCTGAAGATAGGATGCGCCCAGAGTGTTGATAAGCGTGTATGTTTCCGGCACAATATAAAAGGTTAGTTCGTTAAAGACGATGTCCCAGGGAGTGCCTGTTGTCCATGACGTATATTCATTGTTCCAGGCCCGATCATTGCCGCTGAAATAATAGTCGCGCAGCCACTGGATGCGGTCCGACAACCCCTTCGGTTCTTTCATTAAATTTTGCTCAGTTGAAACTTTTTCCATATCAACCTTCCCTTCCGGAAACCGTTTATTATAAGATTAAGATAAGCTCAACGTGACAGTTTTTCAAGGTAAAAGAAGCTAAATTCGTAAGCAACTGAATATACAGTAATATTCTCCCTTAAAGATCGGCTGTTTTCGTGGCTTAATGCCGGGAGCCTCCATTTCTACTATTGTGTTATCGGTTCGACTCCGACGCGGCTTGCCAATAGAGAGAATAGTGGACAAGAAGAAAGGTGGATATTATTGCAATAATTCATGAGGTCAAGGAATGCATAATTCCTGCTTCTCCACACTATCATGGAAGAAATAAAGTTTAGAATTATGCTTTAAAATCTGCGTATTACAACCAATTATTGTTAATTTGTGAAAATATAATCCTTCCTGTTCGCGCTGTACCGGAAAGATAATTTTAAATGCAAATTTTGCTCGTTGTTGCTGATACCTGCGAAATTTCTACAGAAATATTTCCTTGAATATGATAACTTTTCCCCCCCCCGAAAATGCACATCTGAACAGTGATTCGTTCCAACAACCGTGACAGATTTCATTTTGTTCCCAAAAAACAGCGGGCCAATATGATGGACTTGCGTTAAAGCAACTCTTGCAGCAGAAATATTAGACCCATCAGTCCAAGAATGCCGCTGCCATACCAAAGCCATTTTCTTCTGGTTAAAACAGCTATTGCTGAAACTGCAATTGCTATCTGAAAGACGGTGACTGCTCTGGCCAATATGTTGTGAGCCGCGAGATGATTAGAAGAAGACTTCTCCTTTTCTCTTGCCCGCTCTTCAATTTCCTTTTGATCTTTTTTATAAAGATTAACTTTTTCTTCGTCTTTTGCAGATATCTGCTTACCTAACGCCTGTAGTGTTTCAATTTTGCTTTCGAGAACCGCTGATTTTATTCCCTTTGCCTGATAATATGCCCATTGATCTGATGATTGGATCTGCTCAATCAGCGCTTCATTTGCATGATGGCCCGCCATCAGTGAACACAAGGCGGCAAATACGGCAAGGATGGCCGTGCTTAGAGCCACCAGGAACACCCACTTTTCCTCTGTTTTTTCGGCTACTTCTTGAATAGCTTCGTGTAACTTTTCTGTTGGAACTTCGATTTCTTCAGGCATGATATCTCCTTTAATCGCATTTTTTATTTAAAACTGATTCGTATTTCTTGTTCCGTCGGGCGGAAACATTTTCTCATGGAGATAGAAGTTAACAATCCTTTCACATCGAAGAGCAGGATTATATTTGATAATGTATCACCTCTATGAGCAAGAAATATAAGGATGTTTATCTTGTATGTCAATGTAATTCAGATAACAAAAATTGAGATATAAATATTTGCATTCGGTCAGAATATTCATGTCCCTTTTTATGCGGATTTCGGATTGGATATCATGAAGTAGCGTGAATCAATGGAGAAGTTTTTGAATCTGACAGCCGATATTCTCTACTAAGGCTATTTGGGGATATACTCATTATAGACAGAGTTTCAGCCGGGGATATCCAGGCGATATAAGCATAAATAAAAAAGTGTCTGGCAAAGGCAAGCCAGACACTTTTTTGATAAATAGGGAATGTGCCAGAGGTTTTCTTAAAGCACTCTAACAGCCACGATCCCATCGATTGCGTAAATTTTCTTTACCAGATCAGTGTTGATATCTCCTTCCAGGTCGATAATGTTGTAGGCCAGATTCCCTTTACTCTTGTTGATCATATCCGCTATGTTAAGCTTGTTGTCGGCAAAGAGATGCGTGATTTTCTCGATCATACCCGGCGTGTTCTTGTTTGAAATGGTGATTCTCTTCTTGTCCGACCTGTCGAGGGAGCACTCGGGGAAATTGACTGAGTTCTTAATGTTACCGTTCTCCAGAAAATCCATTAGCTGCATGGTAGCCATGATAGCGCAGTTTTCCTCAGATTCCTCGGTGGATGCCCCCAGGTGCGGAATGGCGATGACCTTGTCTGTCTTGATGACTTCTTCGTCCGGGAAGTCAGTCACGTAGCAGCTCACGATCCCGTCGGCAATAGCCTTCTTCAGGGATGGAGTATCCACCAACCCTCCTCTGGCGAAATTGAGGAGCACGGCGCCTTTCTTCATAAGTGCAAACTTGTCGGAGTTGATGAAGCCCTTGGTGTCCTTATTCTGGGGGACGTGCAGCGTTATAAAATCGGACTCTGCCAGAAGCCGCTCCAGGCTTGAAGCCTTCTTGATGGTGCGGGATAGCTTCCAGGCCGCCTCGATGGACAGGAACGGATCATATCCCATGACTTCCATGCCCAGGGATTCGGCCGTATTGGCCAACATGGTACCTATGGCACCCAGACCCACGACGCCCAGGGTCTTGCCCAGGATTTCGGTGCCACCAAACTTGGATTTGCCCTTCTCAATGAGGTCGGGCACTTTGTCCCCTTCGCCCACGAGTCCCTTGGCCCAAGCGATGCCTTCGGTCACTTTCCGCGAAGAGAGCAGCATGCCCAAGATGACAAGTTCCTTGACACCGTTAGCGTTGGCTCCCGGGGTATTGAAGACGACAATGCCTTTTTCCGAGCATTTGTCGATGGGAATATTGTTGACTCCGGCGCCGGCGCGAGCAATTGCTTTCAGATTTGACGGCAGGCTCATTTCTTTCATTTCCTTGCTTCTGACCAAGATGCCGTCAGGATCGGAAATATCAGCACGATACTCATACTTTTCAGTAAAAAGGCTGAGCCCTTTTTCCGAAATTTTGTTTAACAGATCAATACGATACATAAGAAACCTCCTATTCCTTTCCATACTTTTTTATTAGTGAGTACTCTGATAACATTGAATACTTTTTTGTGCCAATATTGTTCAAAACAAATTGTCCTTATTGTGTTTTTTAATAAAAACTTCCATTTTGCTCAATGAAATATAGAATGGACGTATCTATGTGTCAAGGAAATCTTGGTCACAAAATGTGGGTGTGCATGGATGTCAAAAAAAGGTTCCCTCGCTGGAACCTTTTTTGTATCTTGGTGGTGCTGGTAGTCTGTTGTGAACCAGTCTCTGTACCCAAATTCGATATTCAACCAAAAATCTCGTAAAAACGAGAAATAAACGTGATTTTTGTGAAGGATGGATATTCCGATCACTAAAGAGGTTACACCTCATTTGTACATGCTGCTGAGCCGAACTCTAACTGACTTGAGCCTTTCTACCTCTGCCGCCAAGTGTTATTACCATCGCACTCGTCCGTTTGCACAGAACAAAAAGCCCCTCCGCACCCCAGATGAAAAAGGAGCGCTGGAGAAGAATGGTTCTTATCCGTCTGGGCATACCGCAATCGGTTGGGGTTGGGCGTTTATTCTTTCTGAGATTTCACCCGAGCAGACTGATGCAATTCTCGCACGGGGCCGTGCCTTTGGAGAAAGCCGCATTGTATGTAATGTGCATTGGTACAGCGACGTTGTTCAGAGCCGTCTAATAGCTGCCGGCACCGTGGCGCGACTTCACGACGATCCTGCGTTTCTTGCTGATCTCGAGGCAGCCAAGGCCAAGCTTGCTACAGTCCGCAACAAAGGCTTAAAGCCCACGCGCAATTGCCATGCAGAAGAAGCGGCACTAGCCATAAAACCGTTAGTGGCCCAATAAACAGTTATTGAGTCTTTTCTGCAGACCAGATACCCTTGACAAAAGTATCTGGCGGGTTTTAACAGCTGTAACTTTGAAATAAGTGCAAATGTATATGTCAATGGAATATTTACTTCCGGCATGGTTTTCAATTTAGTATGATTAACGAATTTTGAGAATCATACAAGAGTCCAAGCAGTAATACCCGAAGTACTGTAGTACCTGTGGGGAACCAATCAGCTGACGGGGAAAACAAAATTTGATCTGTGGCATCCGAAGAAACCGGTACTATGTTTCATAAACATATCATACGACCGCAACAAGATTTTAATATCCATCTGCTATAAAATTACATTGAGGGAAAATGCTATTAATAATGATCATAAAAAAATATCGCACTATTATCACAATTGCGTTGTCGCTCATTGGTATCGGATTGATGATGTATTACGACTATTGCGATACGGCATGCAGATATCTCAAAGGAGATATATGGGGGATTAATCTCAAATGGGTCGGCATTGCTTATATGCTTGTCATAATTATATTTGCCGCCCTTAGGTTATTGCCATTTGTGC
>Ga0187890_10003030_pt1 | contig 11637 bp, 11 predicted proteins | sample June2016WEW_21_1_FD_133005 | JGI IMG/M metagenome (GOLD analysis project Ga0187890, IMG submission 133005) | Peatland microbial communities from SPRUCE experiment site at the Marcell Experimental Forest, Minnesota, USA - June2016WEW_21_10 | ecosystem: Environmental > Terrestrial > Soil >... | reverse complement strand
GCATCTTCGTGCGCTTGAGTCTGAGGGTGTGCATGTGTTGCGGGAGGTTGCTGCGTGTTTTGAGCGGCCTGTGTTGTTGTTCTCGGGCGGCAAGGATTCGATTGTGTTGTTGCGGTTGGCGGAGAAGGCGTTCCGTCCGGCTCGTTTTCCGTTTCCGTTGTTGCATGTCGATACGGGCGAGAACTTTCCGGAAGCGATCGAGTTCAGGGACCGGCGTGCGCTCGAGCTCGGCGAACGCCTGATCGTCGCGCTGGTACAGGACTCGATCGACCAGGGCCGCGTAACCGAGGAAACAGGACCGCGCGCTTCACGCAACCGCTTGCAAACAACGACGCTGCTGGACGCGATCGCAGACCAACGCTTTGACGCGGCAATCGGCGGCGCACGCCGCGACGAGGAACGCGCCCGCGCAAAAGAACGAATCCTCAGCTTCCGCGACGACTTCGGTGCGTGGGACCCCAAAAACCAGCGGCCCGAACTCTGGAACCTCTACAACACGAGGATCCACCGCGGTGAGCACGCACGCGTCTTCCCGCTATCGAACTGGACCGAGCTCGACATCTGGGAATACATCCAAACCGAGCAACTCGAAGTCCCCACGATCTACTTCGCGCACACCCGCCAAGTCTTCCAACGCGACGGCATGCTCTACGCCTACCGCGACGGCCAAACACTCCTCCCCGGCGAACACGTCCACACCGAAACAGTCCGCTACCGCACAGTCGGCGACATGACCTGCACCGGCGGCATCAAATCAACCGCCAACACAATCAACCAAGTCGTCGCAGAAATCACAAACACCCGCATCACAGAACGCGGCGAAACCAGAGCCGACGACAAAACCTCAGACGCAGCAATGGAAGACCGAAAGCGGACCGGGTACTTCTAGTGGGGGTGCTCGGCTCGGCGATGCGTGAGACCGCGCGGCCGCGACCGGCTGCCGACGTCGTCTGGCAGGAGAGCGAGCTTGGGCGCCGTCAGCGCTGGGACCTGCTCGGCCAAGAGGGCGCAACCGTCTGGTTCACGGGCCTCTCGGGCTCCGGCAAGTCGAGCACCGCGGCCGCGGTCGAGGCGCAGTTGCTTGCGGCCTCACGGATCGCCTACAGGCTCGACGGCGACAACCTGCGCCACGGCTTGTGCAGCGACCTCGGCTTCAGTCACGCCGACCGCTCCGAGAACGTTCGTCGCGTATCCGAGCTGGCGCTGCTGTTCGCCGACGCCGGTGCGATCGCGCTCGTCTGCCTGATCTCGCCCTACGCCGCAGACCGGGCGGCGGCTCGTGAGCTGCATGAGCGTGCCGGTCTACGCTTCATCGAGGTGTACCTGAGCACGGGCGTCGAAGAATGTGCGCGGCGCGACGTCAAGGGTCTCTACGCGCGCGCCGAGTGCGGCGACCTCGAAAACCTCACCGGTGTCGCCGCTCCGTACGAGCCTCCTAGCGCACCCGAGCTCGAGATCTCCGCCGCGCTCGACCTCGACGGTGCGGCGCAGGCAGTTCTCGCGCTGCTCGCCTAGCGCGTCAGTGCTGCTTGGCGCGGCGCAGCTGCGCGCGTTCTTCGTGCATCCCGACGACGCGCTCGATCAGCTGGAGGATCTGCGAGACGCCGGTTGCCTTCGCCTGGCCGTAGTGGAACGCCTCCCGCCAGTCGGCGACGCGCGCGCCCTCGCTCACCATCGCGTTGAAGAACTCGCGCCGCATCTCGATCGTCACGCGAGCATCGGTAGCAAGCTCCTTGGTGACCTTCGGACCGGGCAGCTCGATTCTGAACTGCTGCATGTCGCCACGCCCGCGCAGCTCGAGGGAGACCACGAGCTTCAGCTGGCGTAGCGCCGCCACCTCGTCGGTGACGGTCGTGATCGCCTGCGCGATCTGGGCCTTCGTATCGCTCGACGGGTTCATCGAATCCCTTCTATACCTGGTGTTCTCGAGCAGGCGTGCAGCGAGGCGAAGAGGATAGCGCCGCCCGATCTGAGCGCGGCCAAGGCACGGGCTCTAGATCGCGACGATCGCGTCTATCTCGACGAGCGCCCCGCGTGGAAGGGCGCCGACGCCAACCGTCACGCGGGCCGGCGGCTCCTGCGCAAAGAGCTCAGTGCAGACCTCGTTGACCTCGGCGAACCCGCTCAGCTCGACCAGGTAGATCGTGATCCGCAGTGCCCGCTGAAGCGTCGTCCCGGCCGCCTCGCAGACCGCAGCGAGGTTCTCGAGACAGCGGCGCGCCTGCGCGGCGATACTAACGCCGATCAGCTCGCCTGTGGCAGGGTCCAGCGGGATCTGGCCGGAGCAGAACAGCAGCTCGCCGCAGCGCACGGCGTGGCTGTAGGGGCCAATCGCCTCGGGCGCGCGTGGCGCGGTGACCACTTCTCGCTCAGCTGCCATCGCACTGCACGATAGTCCCCCTGTTGAGCCTGCGCGGTCGCGCTTGACGATGCGGTACGGTCTTGCGGATGCTGCGTGTCGTCAAGGGAGCAGCGCTCGCGACCGCAGCAGGGCTCGCGACGCTCCTGGTTGGAGCCGCGACCGCGTCGGCCGCGGTGTCGCCGGTCGCTTTCGTGCCGTGCGCGAATGCGCCGGGCTTCGGTTGCGCACACCTGACAGTGCCGCTCGATCCGAGCGGTGTCGTGCCGGGCACCGTGACGCTCTCGATCGAACGCAAAGTGGCCGTCACCGGCACGGCAACGCAGGCGATCGTTGGTCTCGCGGGCGGACCCGGCCAGGCGGCGATTCCGTTCGCCTCCGACTTCGCGCAGACGCTCTCGAGTGCTCTCGGCACCCGCGATCTGATCGTCTTCGACCAACGGGGCACGGGCACGTCCGGTGCGCTCAGCTGCCCGGCCTTTGGAGACCCCGACGCGATGCTGACGCCGGCGCTCGTCGGCACCTGTGGGCAGCAGCTCGGAGTGGCGCGCGGCTTCTACGAAAGCGATGACACGGTCGCCGACATCGAGGCGATACGGGAAGCGCTCGGCTACAGCCAGCTCATCCTCTACGGCACTTCGTACGGAACGAAGGTCGCATTGCGCTACGCCGAGCAATACCCGAGCGACGTCGCAGGCTTGATCCTCGATTCGACGGTCCAACCGAACGGACCGGATGTCTACAGCGCATCGACATTCGCGGCGATTCCGGGGATGCTTGCCGACCTCTGCGCTCACAACGCATGTGCCGGGATCAGCGGCAGCCCGATGGCGGACCTCACGACGCTCGTCACGCGTCTCGATACACAGCCGGTGGACGCAACGGTGATCGGGCCGCGAGGCCAGGTCGACCGCGTGCGGATCGGCCCTGACGACGTGTTCAACATCCTGATCAGCGGCGACCTCGACCCGCTGCTACGAGCTGATCTCCCGGCTGCGCTGCACGCTGCTGCAACCAAGCAGGACTACGCGCTGCTGGGGGCACTGGACGTGATCGCCAACGCACCGGAGGGCGGCATCAGCGATGAGCTCTACTTCGCGACGAGCTGCGAGGAGAACAGTTACCCGTGGAGTAGGGCTGACTCCACGACGCAGCGGACTGCCGAGGCCGTGGCGGCCTTTGACGCTCAGCCTCCAACCACGTTCGCGCCGTTCACCGCCAAGACCGCCTATGACGAGAGCGACGCTCCCTACTGCGCCGACTGGCCGTTTGAGACCGCGAGCCCAGAGCCAACCAGCGGCACGCTGCCGAACGTCCCGACCCTGATCATCAGCGGCGCCGAGGATATGCGTACGCCGACCGCCGATGCGCGTGCGGTGGCGGCGGAGATCCCTGACGCCACGCTGCTCGTCGTCCCGAACACGGGCCACTCCGTCCTCGGCACCGAGCCGACGAACTGCGCCCAGGATGCGGTTGACGCCTTCCTCTCGAGCAAGCCGATCGAGCAGTGCACGAACTCGGCGATCCCGACGACGCTGCGTCCGGCCCCCCTCCCCCCCGAGTCGGTCGCGCGCCTGCGCGCAGCGAGAGGAACAAGCGGGCTGGCCGGCAAGACGCTGACCGCGGTTCTCGAGACACTCTCGCAAGCGCTCGACACCGGCGTTGACGACTTCCTCGATGGCAGCTCGCTCAGCGCCACCGTCCACTTCGGCGGGCTCCGCGCCGGCTGGGCCTCATTCTCGCTGCGGGGTCTGCGGCTGCACTCCTACTCCTACGTTCCGGGGGTCAGTGTAAGCGGCGGCTTCGACACGCACGGGAGCAGCTACACACTAGTGGTCAGCGGCGCGCACGCCGCGACCGGCACAGTGGTCTTCGATACGAAGACGAAGAGGATCAGCGGAACGCTAGGCGGCAGCTACGTGTCGACGTCGACAAAGCGACTGGCGGCCCAGGAGGCGAGCACCGCGCGAGCCAGCGCAGCCGACGCGGCCGGCTACTCCTACGCCCGCGCCTTGAACAGCTAGGCCGGCCACCATGGCCAACGCACTGGCGTCGGAGAGCTCACCCTACCTCCGCCAGCACGCAGAGAATCCCGTCGACTGGCACGCCTGGGGTCCGGCGGCGCTCGCGCTTGCGCGCGAGCGCGACGTCCCGCTCTTCGTCTCGATCGGCTACGCAGCGTGCCATTGGTGCCACGTGATGGAGCACGAGTCGTTCACCGATCCGGCAATCGCCGCCGTGATGAACGCGCACTTCGTTTGCGTCAAGGTTGACCGGGAGGAGCGGCCCGACATCGACGGCATCTACATGCAGGCCGTCCAGATGATGACCGGGCAGGGCGGCTGGCCGCTCAACGTCTTTCTCACACCTGCGCAGACCCCGTTCTTCGGCGGTACCTACTGGCCGCCGCAGCCCCGGCACGGGATGCCTTCGTTCCCGGAGGTGCTGGACGCGGTCGCCAAGCTGTGGCGCGAGCGGCGCACGGACGCCGTAGCGGCCGGCGAGCAGCTGGTCGAGCACATGCGCTCGCTCGCCCAGCGCGATCCGTCGCCGACGCCGCTCGCGCCAGCGTTGCTCGAGCACGCGCTCGGCGCGCTGCGCGACGCCTACGACGATCGCCACGGCGGCTTTGGCGGCGCGCCGAAGTTCCCGCCGCACTGCACGCTCGACTTCCTCTTGCGAAGCGGCGAGCTGGAGCTCTCGCTCGGGACGCTGCGCGCGATGGCCGCCGGCGGCATCAACGACCAGATCGGCGGCGGGTTCGCCCGCTACGCGGTCGACCGCAGCTGGACCGTCCCCCATTTCGAGAAGATGCTCTACGACAACGCGCTGCTTGCACGCAGCTACCTGCACGCGTTCCAGCGCAGCGGCGATCCAAGCCTGCTGCGCACCTGCCGCGAGACCCTCGACTTCTGCCTGGCTGAGTTACGCGCCGACGACGGCGGGTTCTACAGCTCGCTTGATGCAGACAGCGACGGCGTCGAGGGCGCCTATTACGTGTGGAGCATCGACCAGCTCCGAGCCGTGCTCGGCGAACGCGCGCAGGACGCGATCGCGTACTTCGGCGCGAGCGAGGAGGGGAACTTCGAGGGCGTGAACGTGCTGGGCGCCACCGGGCCCGAGCCGGCGGACCGCGATCAGCTGCGCCAGGCGCTGCGCGCAGCGCGCGCCGCCCGTGCACGACCCGCGCTCGACGATAAGCGCCTGACTGCTTGGAATGCGCTCGCGATCTCAGCGCTCGCCGACGCCGGGGCCGTGCTCGCCGACCAGGCCTACCTCGAGGCGGCGGTCGCGGCAGCCGATTTCATCTGGCGCGAGCTGCGCGGGCCCGACGGTCGGCTGCTGCGCACGTTCGCCGCCGGGCGTGCCAGCGTTCCAGCATTCCTCGAGGATTACGCGTTCCTCGTCGAGGCGCTATTGACACTGTATGAGGCGAGCTTCGAGGAGCGGTTCTTCGTCTGGGCTCGCGAGCTGGCCGACACGATGATCGAGCGCTTCCACGATCCGGTGCACGGCGGCTTCTACGTCAGCGCAGCCGACGGCGAGCGGCTCGTCGCGCCGCGCAAGGAGGTCGAGGACCACCCGATACCGGCAGGCTGCTCAAGCGCTGCGCTGGGACTCCTGCGATTGGCCGCCCTGACCGGCGAGCACGGCTACGAGGAGGCTGCGCTCGGCGCGATCCGCATCAGCGTGGACGTCGCCGCGCGACTGCCGATGAGCTTCGCCTATCTGCTCTGCGCGCTCGACTTCCACCTCGCTGACATTCGTGAGCTGGCGCTTCTCGGGGCTCCGCTCGAGGACTTCGAGGGCGTTGTACGCAGCAGCTACCGCCCGCATCTGGTGCTCGCCGGCGCAGCGTCCGCCCAGGAGTCGGACGTCCCACTGCTACGCGGGCGCGAGCCCGGTCCAGCGGGTGCCGCCGCCTACGTCTGCGAGCACTTCAGCTGCCGGGCGCCCGTGTTCGACGCGACGGCGCTCGCAGAACTGCTCGCCGGTCAGAGCACCGGTAGGTAGCGGTCGAGCTCCCACTGGGTGACCTGCACGCGATACTCGTCCCATTCGCGGCGCTTGATCTCGACGTAGCGGTTGAAGGTGTGCTCACCAAGGGTCCGTAGCACCAGCTCTGATTCGGCTGTGAGCTCGACCGCTTCGCCGAGGGTCTCAGGAAGCTGCTCGATCCCCAACCTGCGCCGCTCATCCGGCGGCAGGTGATAGAGGTTGCGCTCCATCGGCTCGGGCAGCTCGTAGCCTTTCTCGATGCCTTCGAGTCCTGCCTGGAGTAGCGCGGCGAAGGTCAGGTACGGGTTGCACGCCGGATCGGGGCAGCGCAACTCCATCCACATCTCCTCCTCGCCGCCCGCGTTGTAGGGCGGCACGCGAACGAGCGCCGAGCGATTGCGCCGCGACCAGGCAACGTACACGGGAGCCTCATAGCCGGGCACGAGCCTTTTGTAGGAGTTGACCCACTGAGCGAAGATCGAGCAGATCTCGCGCGCGTGATGGAGCTGCCCGGCGATGAAGCCCTTGGCGGCCGGCGTCAGGAAGTACGGATCGCTTGCGTCATAGAACGCGTTGCGCCCGCCGGCATACAGCGCTTGATCTGTGTGCATCCCGGAGCCGTTCTGGCCGAGCAACGGCTTGGGCATGAACGTCGCGTGCCAGCCTTGCTTGAGTGCGAGCTCCTTGACCGTGATTCGGTGGGTCATGCAGTCGTCGGCGATCTTCATCGCATGGCCGTGGCGAATATCGATCTCGTGCTGGGAGGGCCCAGCTTCGTGATGGCTGAGCTGGACATGGACACCAAGCTGGTCGAGCGCGATCGCCGTGTCACGGCGCACACTCGAACCTGCGTCGAGCGTGGTCAGGTCGAAATAGCCACCGCCGTCGACCGGCTCGGTCCCGGTGGCGTCGCGGAAGAGGAAGTACTCGAGCTCTGGACCGACGTTGAAGGCGTCGAAGCCGAGGTCCTCTGCGCGCTGGCAGGCACGGCGGAGGATCTGCCGCGGGTCGCCTTCGTATGGCGTGCCCTCCGGCGTGAGGATGTCGCAGAACATCCGGCCGACTCCCTGCTCCTCCGGACGCCAGGGCAGCACGGCGAATGTAGTCGCATCCGGCATCGCGATCATGTCCGATTCCTCGATCGCGTTGAAGCCGGTGATCGAGGAGCCATCGAAGGGGATCCCGTTCTCGAACGCGGCGTCGAGGTCGGCGACATTGATCGAGAAGGACTTCAGGTGCCCGAGGATGTCGGTGAACCACAGGTTCATGAAGCGCACGTTGCGCTCGGCGACGATCGCCTTGACGTCTTCGACGTTGCTGGGTATGTCGGGCATCTTCGATCTCCGGGCGCAGGCATGCGCCCGCACTGGCACCCTAGATCATCGCTTGAGTTGGCTGCCTCTGCGCGGTGGTCAGCGCGCTGCCGCGCGTCGCTGCGCAGCCTCACCGGTGAGCGGCGTCGCCGAGCCTGCCCCGCCGGTGCTTGGGAAAGACGCGTCAAGCCATGCTCGCGCCCAGCGCTTCAGCTCCTCGAGCGCCGGTGCAAGGTCGCGGCCCATCCGCGTCAGCGTGTACTCGACGCGTACAGGAGGCCCGGGATAGACCGTGCGCCTGACCAGCCCGCATGCCTCGAGCTCCTTGAGGCGGTCCGACAGCATGCGGTCCGAGAGGTCGGTCACATAGGTCGCGATCTGCGAGAAGCGCAACGATCCGCCCTGAATCAGGATTTCGAGGATCGCTCCAGTCCACCGCCGGCCGATCAACTCGACCGCGCGGTGGTAGTAGGGGCAGCAATGCGGGATTGGTTGCTTTCCCGCTACCCCTGGTTCGCCGTCGCCGTCGAGGTCCGCGAGTGACGCCATCGGCGAGCCGCTACGCAGCGCGCAGCGTCCTCGAGTCCTCGACCGAGCCGTCGACAGGCACGTCGCCGGCGACGTTGACCATCGCGGTGAAAACCTCGAGTGAGGCAAAGGCGATCGCTTCAAGCAGCTGCTCATCGGTCCAGCCGACCTCACGCGCCTCCTCGTGCAGGTAGGCGGGCATTACGCCGCGACCGTCGATCGCAGCCTTGAGGTAGCGGAGCAGTGCCGCTTCCTTGGGATCACCGGACTCGAAGTCGCGTGCCTTGGCAACCTCATCGAGCCCGAGCCCGGACTGGCGTGCGGTGCGGCCATGCAGGGCGATACCGGGAGCGGAGCCGTACATCTCAGCCACCGCGAGCGAGATTCTCTCGAGCGTCCGGACGCCGAGCGTTCCACGGCGCAGCTCTGCCCGGAACCGCGCGTAGGCGCGCAGCGCCGCCGGCGAGCCCGCAAGGACGCCGAGAAAGTTGGGAAGCTGCCCACCACTCGAGAGCGCGCCGCGCAAAACCGGCATCGACGCGTCTGGTGCGGTGAGATCGTCGTGGATTTGGAACCTGCTCATCGTCGTCTTCATCGCATCACGCTTTACTTTTTGATTGTGACTTTACCTTCTGCTAACAACTTACGATTGGTAAGGATATCGAGGCAGCGCCTGTTGCGCAAGTGCTTCCCTGTTCCTCCCAACGCCAAACGCTGCCAGTTGTTGCGCGCGCTCCGCACTGATTTGTTCGCCCCTGGGAGCCGGGCTCCTCTCACGCAAACAGCCCCGAGGACCGCAACGCGGCCGAGCTAGTCGCGACTAGCGGCCGGCAACCGCAGCGACGAACTGGGCGACGTCGGTGGCTTCCTGGCCGCTGTAGATGCCTGCGGGCATCTGCCCACTGCCTTCCGCAAAGCCATTCTGGATGGCGTAGAGAACGAAGGCCTCAGCTGGGCGGACTACATCGAGGTTCGGCCCAATCGCGCCGACTGCGTGAACGGCGGCGAGCGTGTGGCATGTGGCACAGGTTTGCGCGAACAGCGCGCGTCCTTGCGCTTCATCCGCGGTGAGCTTCACGCCGCCCGGGCCGTTACGCGGTGCGTCGCGGGCGTTGTGCAACGAGACGATGATCCCGCCGGCGATTGCTGCCGCGACGACGACAGCGAGCAACACGAGCGTCGCAGCCATCGACCTGCGCTCGTGTGCGCCTTCGCTCATGCCCTCAGGAGCCACGCCGTGAAGATATCCGATGCGGCTGATCGCTCGTCCGCTTGCGGCATGACCGCGCTTTTGCCGCAGTCGGGGCGCGGCGGAGTGCGGATGCCGCGCTTGCGCCCCCAGATGAATCTCCAATGGTGATTGGAGATATTCCGGGACGACCACAGGACCTGGCAGTGCATCGGGCGCTCGCGGAGGTCCATCGGGCCCGCATCGTCGACGAGTTGGAGCGTGCGGCGGACGGTTTAGACGTAGCCGAGCTCGCGCAGCGCCTGCATCTGCATCCGAACACCGTGCGCTGGCATCTCGGCGTGCTCGACCGCGCCGGAGTCGTGTCCTCGCACCCGCAACCGACCGGCAAGCCCGGGCGACCCCGCGTTCTCCACTCACTGCGCGAGGAGGCCGGCGCGCAGGCACGCGAAAGCTACCGGATGCTCGCAGCGATCCTGGCAAAGACGCTGTCGGAGCTCCCGGACGGGTCAGATCGGGCGGCCCAGGCAGGCTATGCGTGGGGCAGGACACTGGCCGGCAGGCCGACGCACGCCGGCCGGCCCGCCGAAGCCGACAGCACGCGTTCGATCGTCGCGTTGCTCGCGCGGGAGGGGTTCCGTCCACAGGAGGACGCACGGCAGATCAAGATGCACAGATGCCCGTTCGGTGAGCTGAGCGAGACCTCCGACGGGATCGCCTGCGCCGTCCATCGTGGCCTCATCGCGGGGGCGCTCGCGGAGCTCCGCAGTACGCTCGAGGTCGAGCAGCTCGATCCGTTCGTCGAGCCACGGCTATGCGTCGCTCGTCTTGGCCGGCGGCCCACGCCTGGCAGCCGGTCGCGCCCGCGATGAGCGGCGTGGCGCAAGACGGCGAGGTTGCGGCACCGCCGGGCTGGACCGCGAGCACGTCGCGCGCCACGCTGCCGCAAGCGCCGCCCGAGCCGGCGTCCGTGAGACGATTTGCCTTGCCGACACTCCTGCTCGTGCTCGGGCCTGGGTTGATGGTGATGCTCGCCGACACCGACGCTGGGAGCATCGTCACCGCAGCGCAGTCGGGGACACGCTGGGGCTACCGGCTGCTGGCGCTGCAGTTGCTGCTGATCCCGGTCCTCTACCTCGTGATGGAGTTGACCGTGAGGCTCGGAGTCGTGACCGGCAAGGGTCACGCCGAGCTGATTCGCGAGGAGTTCGGCAACCGCTGGGCACTATTCTCGGTCGGCGCGCTGATCATCAGCGCGATTGGAGCCCTTGTAACGGAGTTCGCGGGTGTCGCAGGAATCGGGCGGCTGTTCGGGCTTCCGGCCGCGGCGACGGTCATCCCGGCGGCGCTCGCGCTGATCGCGCTCGTCGTCACAGGCGGGTATCGCCGGGTTGAGCTTGTCGGTATCACGCTCGGCCTGTTCGAGCTCGCGTTCGTGGCTGCCGCGGTGCTGACGCATCCGAGCGCGCATGCGATGGCCGCCGGCCTCGTTTCGACGAGCTCCTTCTCGAAGCCCGGGTTCGTGGAGCTGATTGTAGCGAACGTCGGCGCCGTGATCATGCCGTGGATGGTCTTCTACCAGCAGGGCGCCGTGGTTCAGAAGCGAATTCAGCCGCGGAATCTGCGCGCCGCGCGTATCGATACCGGTATTGGCGCCGTGCTGACGCAGGTCGTGATGGCGGCGGTGCTCGTCGCGGCCGCCGCAACGCTGCATGGCGGCGGCCATCAGCTCGGCAGCGTCGCCGACCTGTCGGCCGCGCTCTCGCCAGCATTGGGGCACGAGACGGCTCGTTACGTGCTCGCGCTCGGCGTCGGCGGCGCGGCGCTTGTCGCGAGCATCGTCGTGTCGCTCGCGCTCGCGTGGGCGGTCGCGGAAGCGCTCGGCAAGCCGCGCAGCTTGAACGACAGCGTTCGACGGGCACCGCTCTTCTACGGCCTCTTCACCGCGTCGGTTACGGTCGGCGCAGCGCTCGTTCTGACCAGCCGCTCGCTGGTCGGCCTCTCGGTCGACGTGGAGGTGCTGAACGCACTCCTGCTGCCGCTGGTGATCGGCTTCCTGCTCGCCCTGGCGGCACGGGTGCTTCCCAAGCGCCACTCGCTGAGCGGCAAGCGGCGCGTCGCCTTGCTGGTGGTCCTGGCCACGGTGACGGCGGTCGGCGTGCTGTGGGTCGCGCTGTCGTTGGGCGCTTAGCTGGAGAGGCCCCGCTTGCGCGGGGCCTCTCTGTAGCAGACCTGTAAGCCGGATTCTG
>Ga0187890_10003027_pt1 | contig 11641 bp, 16 predicted proteins | sample June2016WEW_21_1_FD_133005 | JGI IMG/M metagenome (GOLD analysis project Ga0187890, IMG submission 133005) | Peatland microbial communities from SPRUCE experiment site at the Marcell Experimental Forest, Minnesota, USA - June2016WEW_21_10 | ecosystem: Environmental > Terrestrial > Soil >... | reverse complement strand
CCCGTACGATCGAAGAAGAGCTGCAAGTCCTGCGGCGCTCTGTCGGGTTGCTCTGCGCGGGCAATGCCGCAGAGTGCGATTGCAAGCGCAAACATAGCCGAGCCTGCGAGCGGGCAACCCGGTCGAATTGGCGCTTTCCGTTGCCCAACGAGAGAGGTCTTGTTCTGCATGTGGTTAATCTCTTAACGGCTGCAAGGTCCCCTGTGTGATAGAACGGAATCGGAGGGCAAAATGTGCCATGGGAATACCGGCGCGAGGGTTGCCACGCTGCGGGAGCCTTGCCAAGTGAACTTATGGTGGCGGGTTGCGGCGGTGGCCTCGATTCGGCATGCTGAGCCTACTGACTCGGAGCCTGCGCATGGGGATTGATCCACCGGTCGCCGCGGGACAGCGACACGCCGCAGCCGATATCACCAAGAATCGGCAATTGTTCGCCTCGCTCTATAGCGAGCTCAGGAGACTCGCTGAGAATCAACTAGGTCGGAAGGACGCAGCATTTTTTAGTCCAACGACACTGCTTCATGAGGCCTATATCGGAATGGAGAATCATGAGGCGCATTTCCCGGATCGTGAGCGATTCATGGGATATGCCGCGCGCGTGATGCGCCGCCTCATCATCGATCTCGTGCGCGAGCGGCGCGCGCTCAAGCGTGGCGGTGCTTATCACATCACCCAACTGCCCACCGAAATCGAGGAGTCCGGAGCGAGCGCGAACGATCTGGCGCGGTTATCGGACGCACTCGACGAACTCGCCGTCCGCGAGCCGCGTCTTGCCGGGGTTGTGGACCTCAAGTAGTTCTGCGGTTTCACCTTCGAAGACATCGCCTCGCAACGCGGAACTTCGCTGCGTACCGTCATGCGCGACTGGGAGAAGGCTCGCGTGATTCTCTTCAAAGGGTTGAACGAGACATAGCACAACTGCGGAGCGGGTGACCCATATTGGGTCGACATTCCGATTTAAACGATGGGGGATAAGACCCATCTCGCGAGGGAGCCCGATGCCAAACTTATCGGAGGCGCAATGGCGCTTGTTCAGCGATTACCTCGATCAGGCCCTCGAGTTGCCGGAATCGGAGCGTTTGCCGTGGCTCGCCGAACTCGCACGCGGGCGCCCCGAGATCGCCACTGAGATTGAAAAGACGCTCGCGATGCGCGATCGCAAGGAATATGGCGAGTTTCTGTCCAACTCTCCCTTTCCGGGCGAACCGAGCGCCGGCGCGACCCTCATCGGACGGCGCGTCGGCGCCTATCTCATCGAATCCGAGATCGGACGTGGCGGCATGAGTAGCGTCTGGCGCGCCCGTCGGGCTGACGGACGATTCGAGGGCACGGTCGCGATCAAGTTCGTCCATGCCTACTGGCTCGGTCGAGAGGGAGAAAGCCGATTCCGCAGGGAGGGCCGAATGCTCGGCCGTCTGGATCATCCTAATATCGCCCGCCTCATCGATGCCGGAGTGCTCGATGATTCGCAACCCTACCTTGTGCTCGAGTATGTGGAGGGTGAGCCGATCGATGCGTACTGCGATCGTCTGGAGCTCGATGTCGAGGCACGAGTCGCGCTGTTCCAGGGCGTGCTTGCTGCGGTCGGCCACGCACACAGCCATCTCATCATTCATCGCGACTTGAAACCGGCAAACGTATTCGTCACCCGCGAAGGGACGGTCAAGCTGCTCGATTTCGGCATTGCAAAGCTTCTCGCCCAGGGCGGCGACGCTGCCCTCACGCAAACGACCACTCAAGCATTGACTCCCCAGTACGCTGCGCCGGAGCAGCTTCTGGGCCGAGCCGTTACCACGGCAACCGACGTGTACGCGCTCGGACTTGTGCTGTACGTGCTCTTGACCGGGGGTCACCCGCTTGGCGGCGGTGCTCGTTCGACGCCGGAGCTAGTCCACGCCGTCGTCAAAGAGGAGACGCCCCGTCCCTCGATGGTCGCGAGCGGATCGAGGCGCCGCGCTCTCGAAGGCGACCTCGACACTATCCTCGGCAAGGCTCTCAAGAAGGATCCCGCGGAGCGCTACCCGTCCGTCGGGGCTTTTGCGGAGGATCTGCGCCGCTTCCTCTCCCACGAGCCGATCAGCGCTCGAGCCGACACGGTGCCCTATCGGGTCGCGAAATTCGTGCGCCGCAACCGCGGCAGCGTCGTATCAGGCCTTCTCATCGCCATCGGTCTCATCGCCACGAGCGCATTCGCCCTCAGCCAAATGCAGGCGGCACGAGCGCAGCGCGACCGCGCTCTCGAAGAGGCCAAGCGGGCCAATGCACAAGCCGATCTCACGCAATACATTTTGGACGACAAGTCGAGCAAGCTTTCCCCCGAGGCAGAGAGCCAGCGGCTCGATCGGGCACGCCGGTTCTTGGCAGCTCGGTTTCGCAACGACCCGCTGCTGGGCGCCCGCCTCTTGATCGACATATCGGGACGCTACATCGACATCGGCGATTTTCGGACGGCGGCCGCGGTGATCGTCGAGGCGGAGAGCATCGGGCATCGCTTCGATGATGCAGATATTCTGGGGCAACTCGCGTGCATTCGTACGGCAGATCTTGCCATCGCTCGCGACTTCATTGCGGCCCGCGCTCAGCTCACGCAGGGCCTTGCACAAATGCGCCGGCTCGATCCGGCGCCTCTGGGAATTGAAGCAGAGTGTGCCACCGCCGAAGCCTTCGTCGCGCAGGCGGAGGGTGACTTCGCACGCGCCGTCGACCGCCTGCGTACGACTGTCGCGGATCTCGAGCGAGCAGGGATGCGTGGATCTTCTCGCTATCTCGCCACGTCCAATGATCTCGCGCGCGCCCTTGCGATCGCGGGACAATATCGTGAGGCGTGGGAGGTCGGCAGCAGTAACGTGGTGCTGGGGAGTGAGATGGGGCGTGCTGACACCGGCTCCTACCTCGCCTACGTCAACGGGATATGCTTCGCTTTGCGCAACGGCGGACAGCCGAGCCGAGCAGTTGCATACATCGATAGCAGCACCGCCAAGGTGCGACATAATGCAGACTATGCCGACATGGGCGTCAGCAGCGAGAGCTGCTGGGCGTTGTCTCGCCTCGACAGGGGGGAGCCGCAGCAGGCGGAGCCGGCGATTCTCGAGGCAGCCAGGAAAGCCGAGCAGGGGGGGATTACGTATCAGGCTTCGCTCTTACATGCGTCGGCCGTGATCGCTGCCCTTGCGCGGGCGGACCTGGCGACGGCAGAGGCTCGCTGGGCTGAGCTGCTGCCGGATGAGGAGCGCCGGCTTGCAGCGAATGAAAAGGGAATCGAGGTGGTCCGTTTGCTGTTGGTGAGCGCACGGCTCGATATCGCCCGTAACCGGCCCGATGAGGCTTTGAAATCGCTCGAGCGTGCGAACGCCCTGATTGCGTCGCGCCGGCAGAAGACCAATCCTGATGCGCGCGAATTGGAGGTACTGCGAAGCTCCGCACTGTTGGCAAAGCAGCGTTACGTCGAAGCCGAGCAGCACGCGCAAGCGGCCATCGAGCTCGCGCGGATCAGCGCGGTCGATCCAAACTCATCGTCGTGGATTGGCGAGGCGCTGGTGCTCCGCGCACGTGCTGAGGCGGAATCCGGTCGCAAGGCCGCCTCGGCGACCGCCCAAGAGGCACTGACCCACCTCGTAGCGAACCTTGATTCAACGCATCCGCTTATTGCACAAGCGCGAGAGATCGCATCCAGTCCCGCGCCCTGAGCCGCCAAGATTTCTTTCGATGACTCGCTGATTCGCGCGGAGAAGGAGCACGCGGCCGCCTCATCTGGCAGATGAGACGTGTCTCGTCTACTGTGGCTACTTTTGTACCAGCACAAGCGGGGTTCCCTCGCCTCGCCGACGCATAAACCACGTTCGGCGTTTCCAAGATGTTGATTGACATGGACCGTACCAACAACCTACGAATTCGTAATGCGTGGGTCCCCAGTTCGAATCCGGGTTGCGCACCATTTTTACACTTAAAATTAGGTAGTCGTGGGCCGTAGCGCTATTGAATTACGGCGCAAACGCGCGTCGTGGTGCTCTCTGAGTCGGATCCGGAGTACCGTCCGCTGGGAACCACCTTGACTAGACCTTGATTTTGCTGAGCGCAAGATTGGTGGCCTCGAGATCGAAACGATTGGGATCGAATCGGCCGCCGACCCAGGTCAGATACTGCTCGTGTTCCTCGTGATCTGGATCAGCGATTGCCGCAAGGAATTCCGCATAGCCGCCGCTGCTGCCGACATCTTCAGGGGGGCACGAGTTCGCTCCGTCGCTGCAGTGGGCAAATGCGGGGGCGACGTCGAGATGCGGATGCTGGTCCTCGACGATCACGATGTGGTGCCAGTCGTCGCCAAAGTCATAGACGTAGTCAAAACACCGGGCATCCAAGCCGAGAGCTTTTACGAGTACCACATTTTTCTCATCCACGTGTCCGAGTTCGTCGCCGAGATCTGGATCCGGATCACTATAGCGGACACCCCCGATAACAAACTCATGCAGATGGCTGTTGGTCCAGCCCATGGTAGTTTGAAAAACCCGGTGCAGCTTTGGAAGTTTGATGGTCTCGGGCACGATGAGGCGACGCCATATTGTGGGCGCGATATCGAGCAGCTCGACTCTCAATTGCCAAGACCAGGCCTGTTTACGGGGAGCGACGCGCTTGGCCATTAGGCGGCGATCCGCTGTTCGTTGAGCTGGGAGATCAAGTGCCAGGGGAGCAGTTCATGAACCCGCTTGACCGGAAAGTCCGCGATCTGGATCAGCACGTAGCGCAAATAACTCTCCGGATCGGTCGCAAAAATTATCTCTTCGCTGGTGCTGACTGCGGCCACTGCCAAATTTAATGGCATCGCTGCTCGAGTCCTTGAGTGAACAGCTAGCTGCCGCCGTCCACTCCATCCGCTGACTTGACGCGTCGCCCGCGACCCACCGCCCGCTTGAGCGTTTCATCGATGCGAGTCTGCCAGCCCGGGCCAGTGGCCTTGTAGTGAGCCAACACGTTGGCAGAAAGGCGTAGAGATACTAACTTCTTCGTTGGCGCGATTTGCGGGCCGCGCTGACCCACTTTGCGCAGCTTCGCTTGCAAGCGCTTCGGTAACCCAGAGAATGGCTTGGCGCGCGCAAAATCGACCGAGGTCAATTCGCGGACCTCGCCTGATGCATCAGTCAATGGTTTTCGCTTTGCCATATCTCCTGACCTCTCGTGCATTTGCCTTGCGGAAGCTGATTACTCGAATACCACCTGGGGTGGCTATGAAACACAGTACATGTAACCGCCGATCCAAGTAGCCCACAGCTATCCGTCGAACTTCGCCGTAGTCCCTGCGGGTATCTGTGAAGTAAGCGGCTGTTTCGAAATCGAATTCCACCGACCGGTCAAAGGACAGCCCGCGCCCACGAATATTCCGCCTGTTCTTTTCTGGGTCGTAACTGACCTCCATATCGAAATGATAGCATGCGTGTATTTATTTGTATCTACAAAATGCGTTGGAATCCGAAAATCGCAGTATGGAAATCAGGGCCCGCTACTGTTCTTTTGTCGTTGTATAGCGCCTTGCCCTTGAAGGAAAACGACGAGGTACGCGCGATGACCTTGAGCCCGGGCGTGCGACCAAGCTGCTCTATTAGTTCCTCGGCGAGGCCATCGGAGAAGTACTCCTGATCTTTTTTCTCGCTCATGTCCGCAAACGGCAGGACAGCCACCGATTTGTCGGTCACCGCTTCTGGCGCGGTGGCCGCCGGGGCAGGCAGGGCTGCGGAGGTCGTCGCAGATGGCGCCGCGGGCTTCGGCATCCTGGACCTCTCGGCGAGCAGATACCCGACGCCGAGAATCAACACAGCACTCACGATCCAAGGCAGAACGGCGCCGATCGCGGGCGAGCGAGCCTGTGCCGTGCGATCAGTCGGCGCACATGCTCGACAAAAGCATCCGTGCTGGCGCCCGCCGGCATGCGCGTCCACTGCACTCGCTGGAAGGACTCTGGTACGTCGGCACCGGACTCCGGGGTAACGTCGATGCAGACCGGGACGATGAACGCCTTGTTACGCGCAATCATGTGCGAGCGCTGCTCGGCGATCGACCATTCGAGCCTGAAATAGCCTTCCGGCCGTGCAGCTGTGTTTGCTGATATCAGGGGAATGAAGAGTGCGCAGTCGCGGATTTCGCGACGGATCTTATGGTCCCAGGCATCCCCGCCACGAAGCTCGCTGCGATCGAACCCAGACTTCGATGCCCGCTGCCCGAAGTGCTTCGCAGATACGGCTTACCGCCGCAGAATCCTGCGAGGCATAGCTCAGGAACACCGCCTTGCTCGGTTCCGTCACGAGGGCCGATTGGGATTTTGTGGTTTGAGGCGTTCGGCCATTAACGGGCTCTTCATTCGCGTTCCGCATAGCTTACCGTAAGAAGTGAGCGTCTGCTTGCGGGCGGCTATTTCGAGGTTGTCACCGCCCGCTGTTGGCCTCAACACACCTGTGAAATCGTTGTTTCGGCTATCTCGCAAGCCCCAAAAATACAACCATCGCGCGGTTCAATCGCAAGACATCGTCGTCGTTTAATCTGCCGAGTCTTTTGCCGAGTCTCGCCTTGGGAACAGTCGTGATCTTATCGACCATCAGCCGCGAAGCAGTCTTCAAGCCGTTGAGGTTGGTCGGTTCCACCAGCAGGCGCAGCAACGGTGCGTCCGTCGGATCGCTTGTAAAGGCGCAGAGCGTGATGGAATTTGTGGCCTCAAATCGGTCTTCCTGCACGATCACGGCGGGACGCGGCTTACTCGCGTGGGGCGAGCCGCCCGACACAGTCCAGACCTCGCCCCGTTTCATTCGGCGATAATCTCAGAAACGGCGTCGATGAACCGCTGATCAACCCGCGCATGCTTGCTCGCAGCAACGGCCTTCGATTGCTTGCGTGCCGCAGCCACAAAGGAGCGCGCACGAACGTCCGGCACCCAAATTTGTACCGGGCGTAACCCCTGGGCGCGTAGGCGCTCGCGATGTAACCGTACCTTGTTACGGGAGGAGCGGGAAGCATCGAGCATGATAATCTCCGAATAGGTTACATGTAACCTTTCAAATTGGACTCGTTATCGCAATGATTGGACGCACGACGCTCGTGGAGCGCGGGACGGCGGATCATCGGATCATCGAGGACGTATCCTCGTGCACCGCACCCGAGTTACTGTGACCACTTTTGTACGGCTACGGACGCCGTTTCCCCGCCTTTCACCGACACAAACAGCGTTTGGCATATCCAAACTATTGATTCATAAGGGGCTGATAAGCGATCCGCGAATTCGTAATGCGTGGGTCCCCAGTTCGAATCCGGGTTGCGGCACCATTATTTAGAAAATAGAGTGGGATGTCCCACGGCGTTATTAAAGTCAGGGCGGCATAAACGCGCGTGCTCGGAAGTTTACCTTCCTTAGGAGAACTCGCGCACGGCTACTCAAGCAAATTCATCCTGCGGAGGAGCGCTCTATACCGTGCGTCTTCTCGCAACGCGGCGAATTCCGGATCTCCTCGGATACCCTCCAACTGATCCGAATCGCGCGATGCAAGTCCCTTCTCTAGCCACTTGAAGGCCTCGTTGCGCTCGCCGCGGTACGCGTACACCGTTGCGACGCTGTAGGGCCAGGTGTCGCCCGACTCGCGGATGAGGCTGGAAAGTGTCGCGTCGGAATCGCCTTTCCGGCGAAGGGCGTAATAAACCATCGCCAGACCCGCATTTTTTGCGTCGGACGTCACCTCCTGCTGTATTTCCTTAAAGGCCGCCTGGAATTCGTCACGCGCCAGGTCAATCTTGCTGAGCTGATAGTGATTGCCGTCGAAAGATGCATTGATCGCGATGGACTTCCGTAAAGCGACTTCCGCGCCCGCGAAGTCTCCGGCTGCCACCAGCATCTGGCCAAAATGCTGCTGTGTATAGGGATTGAGCGGGTCGACGGCAAGCGAAGCGCTAAATAGCCGTTGCGACTGCGGCTTTAAACCGCGTGCGCCCGCAATAATCGCTGCGTAGCAGAGTGCCGCCGAATCGCGCGGATTCAATGCGAGGGCCTGATTGATTTCGGTCTCAGCAGCGTTCCAGTCGAATTCGACTTCTGCGTGTACCAGGCCCAGCACGGCGTGAGCGGTGGCGGACTTAGCGTCGATGCGAAGGGCCCTTTGCGCCGCTTCCCGTGCGCTCTGCCATGCGTCGCGAGACAACACGGCCTCATCGAACCCCTGATCGACATGCGTCCGCGCCAACGCCTCCGCAGCCCGGAGGAACGCGGGATTCAGGGCAAGCGCCTGCTCGAAATCCCGGACTGCCTCATATAACTTCTCGAAGCTCTGCTGATCTTGCGCCAAAAGTCCGCGCAAATAGAGCGCGTAGGCCTGCGCGTTTGGCAATTGCCGCTGCGTTGCAGATTCGTCGGCATCGATGCTGAGCTGTAATGCTCGCGCGATGCCGGCGGCGATTTCATCTTGTAACGTGAGGATATCGCCAAAGTCTCGATCGTAACTCTCAGACCACCGGTGCGCGCCGGACCGCGCATCGACCAACTGCGCTGTCACGCGTATGCGCGGGCCGGATCTCCGAACGCTACCTTCGACGACGAATGCAGCGCCTAGCCTTGCGCCGATCGTTCGCAAGTCTTCACTCTTGCCCTTGAACTGAAAAGAAGAAGTGCGCCCGATGACGCTTAGCTCAGGAATCTTCGCGAGCAGGTCAAGTATCTCTTCCGCCATGCCGTCGGCAAAGTACTCTTGATCCTTGTTCTCGCTCATATCAGCGAACGGCATCACCGCAATCGATTTATCCGAGATTGCGGCGGGTGTCGTGTTTGCTTGAAGTCCATTCGACGCCGCGACCGCCGGAGCTTGCGCAGCGCCACGACTCGACCGCCAAATGTGCAGGCCCAAGGCAACCAAGGCACCCACTCCGATGACAGCAGCCGCGGCGACGATCAGCGGCTTCCCGATGCGTGTAGCGTCGACAAAGCGTTTGCCGACCGGATTTGCTTGCGTCGATGTTACCGACTCCTGCCCAACTGCCTCCGTCAATTTTGCCAAAGCCGCCCGCATCCCCAGCGCCGACACATCGATCCACTGCGACTCGCCAAGGAAATATTCGAGCGCCGGATTCAGAGGTGCTCCATCGAGTCGGAACGTGATTATCTGCTTGCGCTTGGACGCCGCCCGCTCGACTTCCCTGCCCACGTGCGATGAGGCGATCGCACTCGCTGACAGCACTAGCACTACGACTTGCGCCTCGTTGATCGCCCGGACGATGGCATCGGCATACTGAGCGCCGGGCTTAACATCGCGCGGTGCCATCCAGCAGAGGAACCCCACTGACTCCAGTGCCGAACACGTTTCTTGTGCGACCTCAGCATCCTGCGACGCATAACTGATAAACAAACGACGTGCCGTACCCGCCGTGGTCTCAGTTGCGCCCCTAGGACTTTCAGATTCAGCACGATCGGCCATGGCGCGGCCTCTTCTTTAATAGCCTTATAGCCTACCCCAAGCCGCGAGCGACCGCTTTGGCGCGGGTATTCAGTTCAGCGGCCGGCAAGTAATGGCCGTTCTCGATCGCTTGGGCCACGTCGGGCCTAGTAGTTGCTAGTCAGCCAATCCCATCACAAATGCCAAGGCAATATTTAGTCGCGAGACGTCCTTATCGTCGAGATGGCCTACCCGTCGTCCAATGCGTTCGCGTCGAACCGTAACGGGCTTATCGGCCATCACCTGCGATCTGACGCGCAATCCGTTATTTTCCGTCGGATCAATTGTCACCCGAAAATCCGGCGCATCGTTGCACTCGGAAGTCATCTGGCAGATCACGACAGATGCATGCTCAGTCGGCAGGGCATCCGTCTGGACAATCACTGCGGGACGGGGCTTACCATAGTCCCCGGTGGCAGCAACTGTCACAACGTCGCCGCGTCTCATCGGGCATCAAATTCCGAAACCAACTCGGTCCATCGTAATTCTTCCAACTCGCGCGATGGATCGAGCCCCGCCACCTGCTTGGCGACGCGCCTGCGGACTGCCTTCGAGCGCGCATCGGGTACGACCAAGCGTAGCTCCCGCAAGCCGCGAGCACGGCGTCGTTCGCGCATGATCTTCATTCGTTCGGCAGCTTGAGCCATCGGCAATGCTCCCATATTGTAACGCGTTACAGCGTAACGCGTTACGTAGCGCAAATCAAGCTATCTGATTCCCACCGATGGCCCCGATGGCGGCACCGGTACTGTGACCGCTTTTGTACGAGCACAGGCAGCCTTTCTCCACTTTTCTCCGACTCAAACAGCGCTCGGTGTATCTAAGCTATGGAATTCTAAGCGTGTTGCAAGCGACCCAAGAATTCGTAATGCGTGGGTCCCCAGTTCGAATCCGGGTTGCGGCACCATTTTTTACAAATTGTTATGTGCGATGGCGTCCTCGAATCGAGGCGCCATGAACGCGCACACTGCGGAACCGTTCGGCGTAACGCTTCACTTCCTTCTGCGCGGCCGGCCGCCGCTTTGCCAACGCCATAAGTTCCGGCGCCAGCGATCGTCATTTCCAACCCAGCCGCCGACGACCATTAAGTACAACCCCCTATTTCGAATTGGCCAAACCGGCACATACTGCCGTTGGGTGTGTCACGCGTGCTCGGCCACAGTGCGAATTTACGATTAGACCTCGCAACTCTGTGGTAAGCGGACACGCGATTACATTTATATATAGGCTAGCGAGGCCATGGAGTTTCTATGGAAGGGCAAATTGCAAGCTGGGCAATCAGTCTTATCACGGGCGCTGTCGGTGGCAATATAGCAGGCATTTTATTTGCGAACCTCAGTCTCGGAACGATTGGGAACACGATTGCTGGTGTGATCGGCGGAGGCGTCGGAGGCCAGATTCTAAGCGCAGTACTCGGGTCAGGTGCTTCCGGCAGTGTGGTCGGAAATATTGTCGGCTCGGGCGTCGGCAGCATCGTCGTGATGGCGATCGCCGGTCTAATAAAGAACGCGATGGCGAAGAAAGCCTAGATCACAATTGGATCGTTGGAAGTCTAGCGCGCTATTGCAGAGAGCCGCCCGCGAGTTGACTGCGGTTTTCTTCGTGTGTGCCGAAATCTAAATTGCATTCTCGCGTGGTGCTTCGAGCGCACTGCTCGTAACGCTTCAGTGACGTGACGATACACTAACCGAAAGGCACTCGCTCACTGAGCGTGTCCAGCATCCATTCAGTGAGCGTGCGCGCCTTACCGTCACCGCTCGATTTTGACGGACGTACGCGCGTGGTGCTCACAGAGTTGCAGCCTCCGGAATCAACCTGGAGGTTTCAATGCAGCTTCGCGGACGGCGTGGCACCTTCGGAGAGATAATAGTCGACGACCAACACCGATGCTGCACTCGACCGTGGCGAACGTGGCGTGGCCGTGAAACCTCGAGGTGCACCGATCGAAGGTGCAGCGCAGGAACGTCTTTCCATCGACGTCGATGATGGCGTCCTCCGTGAATAGCTTATCGGTGATAGTCTCCATGCTCCCTCCGTGTGAAGCCTCGGGAAGTAAAGTAACACACGCATTCACTCGATGAGGTGCACCGCGTTCTTGTGACGCTTCGCCGCTTTCGCGTTCCGCCCGCGCTATCCCAGCTTCCACCGGGCATCTTCACCCACTAACTTCGTGCAATTAAAAACTT
>Ga0187890_10003024_pt1 | contig 11647 bp, 13 predicted proteins | sample June2016WEW_21_1_FD_133005 | JGI IMG/M metagenome (GOLD analysis project Ga0187890, IMG submission 133005) | Peatland microbial communities from SPRUCE experiment site at the Marcell Experimental Forest, Minnesota, USA - June2016WEW_21_10 | ecosystem: Environmental > Terrestrial > Soil >... | reverse complement strand
GAGGCCCGCGCCCTGACGACCATCGCAGGGCCCTGACCCTCAGGGCCGGGGCTCGGCCTCCCCGTCGGCGGTGGCGAGGGTCTCGCTGATCTGGACGAAGGCGAGCCGGATCTGCGCCAGCGCGTCCCGGAGGGACGGTTCGGCCTCTCCCAGCCGGCCCGCCAGGCCTTCGACCAGAGCCGCCATGGCGTCGACAGCCAGACGCGCCTCCTCGCGCCGGGGCGGCTGTTGTGAGAGGTGGATGGCGGCCAGCTCGAAGAGGCCGTAGGCGTGGTTGGCGACGACGATCTCGGCCGGGGTGCCGAGCAACTGGCGGCGTAGCTCGTCGAGCCGGCCGGCCAGCTCCGCCTGCTCCTCGGGTCCGAGGTTCTCGAGGTCGAGCTCGTCGGGCCCGGCGCCCTCGGCTCCGGGGCCGCCCGCGGCTCCGGCGCCCGAACCGGTCGGCGAGGGTGGTCGGGGAGGGTTCGGCGTGCTCGTGTCGTCGCCGGCGGGCTTCACCCGATGCTCGCCCTCAGGTGTCCAGAGGCTGCTCACGCCTGGTAGCGTAGAACTTTGAGCCAATAGGGAAAGCGGGGTCACGCCATAAGGCGCAACCCCCACCCGCCACCGGGAATGGTGCGTCGGGTTTCGCATGGGGTTCCCTCCGGGGACGCCGAAGGCAGCGACCTCGCTTCCGTTAATGGCTCCGGGGAGACCCGGAGTCCCGCACGACGGGAGTGATGTCGCATCGCCACACCCATGACGACCAACGAGACCAGGATCAACGACCGCATCCGTGCGCGTGACGTCCGCCTGGTGGACCCGGAAGGCCAACAGCTCGGGATACGCCCGTTGCCGGAGGCCCTGGCCATCGCCAGGCAGCTCGACCTGGATCTGGTCGAAGTCGCCCCCCTGGCCAACCCGCCCGTCTGCCGGATCATGGACTACGGCAAGTACAAGTTCGACGAGGCGCAGAAAGCCAAGGAGTCCAGGCGCAAGACGACCAGCGTCGGGATCAAGGAGATGAAGTACCGGCCCAAGATCGGTCCCGGCGACTTCGACACCAAGACCCGGCAGGTGCTCAAGTTCCTGAACGACGGGCACAAGGTCAAGGTCACGATCATGTTCCGGGGTCGAGAGGTGTTCCATCCCGAGCTCGGGAAGAAGATTCTCGACCGGGTGGCCGAGCACGTCGACGGGACGGCCCGTGTGGAATCGGATCCCAGGCTCGATGGTCGCAACATGGTCATGGTGCTCGCACCGGACAAGCGGGCCAAGCAGTCGGCAGCGGCCCGGGCCGCTGTGCACGAGGACGACCCCGGCCACCCGGGCGGGGCGCCGCCGAAACCCGCCACGGGCGGGAGCCCGGTGGCGACGGAGAGCAACGGCGGAACGCCCGCCGAGGTGCCGGCCGCGGCCACCGGGGATGCAGTGCCCGGCCGCGAGGGAGGAACGTGACATGCCGAAGATGAAGACGGACCGGGGTGCTGCCAAGCGCTTCAAGGTCACGGGCACCGGGCGGTTGCGCCGGCGCCAGGCCAACCGTTCCCACCTGCTCGAGAAGAAGAACAGCGTCCGCACGCGTCGTCTGGGGCGTGAGGTCGAAGTGGCAGCCGCCGACCGTCGCGAAGTGCGGCGCCTGCTCGGTCGATAACCAGGGCGGGCAGACGCCCGCCGCCGTGATCGCCGCACCGGGTGTGGTGGGGGCGATCCCACGTCGTTCAGAAAGGAGCTGGTCATGGCCAGGGTGAAGCGCGCCATCAACGGCAAGAAGCACCGTCGCGCCGTTCTCGAGTCGGCCCAGGGCTACTACGGCAACCGGAGCCGCTCGTTTCGTTCCGCCAACGAGGCGGTCATGCACTCGCTGCAGTACGCCTATCGCGACCGTCGGGCCCGCAAGGGCGATTTCCGGCGGCTGTGGATCCAGCGCATCAACGCCGCGGCGCGGGCCAACGGCACCAGCTACAGCCGGCTCATCGCCGGGCTGCGCGAGGCCGAGGTCGTCGTGGACCGCAAGGTGCTCGCCGATCTGGCTGTGACCGACCCCGAGGCGTTCTCCCGCCTGGTGGCGGTGGCGACATCCGCTCTGGCCGACGGGGCGGCCACGCCCGTGGCGGCGGAGGCCGGGGACCGCTCCTGACCACGGCGCTCGCCTTCCGGCACCAGCGGGTTCAGCGCCTGCGCCGGCTGCTGGCGCGGCGCAGTACCCGTCGCTCCGAAGGAGCGTTCGTGGTGGAAGGCGTCAAGCTCCTGCACAGCGCGCTCGAGGCGGGCGCGCCCGTGGAGGCGGTGTTCGTCGACGACAGGGCACGCTCGCTCCCCGAGGTGACCTCTGTCCTCGATACCGCTGCGCAACGGGGGGCGCGGGTCTTCGACCTCGCACCCGGTGTGCTCGAGCGGGTGGCCGACACCGTGACCCCCCAGCCCGTGCTGGCCGTGGTGGGGATGCCCGAGGCGACTCTCGACGAGTTGGCGGGCATGACCTTCGTGGTGGTGTGCGTCGAGGTGCGAGACCCCGGAAACGCGGGTGCGGTGATCCGTGTCGCCCACGGTGCCGGTGCGGGCGCCGTGGTGTGCTGTGAGGGAACGGTCGATCCCTTCAACCCCAAGACGGTGCGGGCGTCGGCGGGCTCGGTCCTCCACATCCCCATCGTGGTGGCCGGTGGGGGAGCGGAGGTGCTCGACACACTGGGCGGCCAAGGGCTCCGACGAGTGGCCGCGGTGTCGAGAGGTGGGACTCCCTATACCGACGTCGACCTGACGTCGCCCTTCGCCTTGGTGCTCGGCAACGAGGCGAGCGGCCTCCCGGCGCAACTCGAGGACCGCCTCGATGCCCGGGTGACCATCCCCATGAGCGGTGGTGCGGAGTCCCTCAACGTGTCGACCGCCGCGGCCGTCCTGTGCTTCGAATCCGCTCGCCGGCGCTCTAACCTGCAGGCCATGGAGGAGGCCCGATGACCCCGTCGGCGGGGGGCGAGGGACCCTCCTCGGGAGGGGTCGATCCCGACGTGCTCGTGTCGTCGGCTCTCGGCCAGCTGGCGACGATCACGACGTCGGCGGCGCTCGAGGAGTTGCACACCGAGCTCCTGGGCAAGCGCTCGGCGCTGGCCCGGGCCCACCAGGGTCTCGTCGCCCTCGATCCCGGGCAACGTCCCGAGGCGGGGCGCCGTCTCAACGAGGCCCGGCGCCTGATCGAGTCGCACCTGGCGGACAAGCGCGCCGAGCTCGAGCAGGGCGAGCGGGCGGCTCGCCTCGAGGCCGACCGCCTCGACCTCACCGAGGTCGTCGTCCCCCGCGGCCGGGGGCGCCTGCACGTGGTCCAGCGCACGCGCGACGAGCTCGAGGACGTCTTCGTGGGGATGGGGTTCGTGGTGGCCGAGGGCCCCGAGGCGGAGACCGATTGGTACAACTTCGAAGCGCTGCACATGCCCCCCGCCCACCCGGCCCGGGGGATGTGGGACACGCTGTACCTCGACCTCGGGGAGCCCGAGACCGTGATGTTGCGCACCCACACCTCACCCGTGCAGGTGCACCTGATGGAGACCCAGGGCCCACCGATCTACGCGGTCATGCCGGGGAAGTGCTATCGCCGCGACACCCCCGACGCCCGCCACATCCCGACCTTCCACCAGATCGAGGGGCTCGTGGTCGATCGGGGCATCAGCTTCGCCGACCTGGCCGGCACCATCGAGACCTTCACCACGGCCTACTTCGGGCCCGACATCCACAGCCGGTTGCGCCCCTCGTACTTTCCCTTCACCGAGCCCTCCGCGGAGTACGAGGTGACTTGCACCATCTGCAAGGGCACGGGCTGCCGGACGTGTTCGCAGACGGGCTGGATCGAGCTCGGGGGCTGCGGCATGGTCGACCCGGCCGTCTTCGCCGCCGTCGGGATCGACGCCGAGGAGTGGACGGGATTCGCCTTCGGGTTCGGCATCGACCGGTGTGCCCAGATGCGACACGAGATCCCTGATATGAGGGTCTTCTTCGACAACGACGTGCGCGTCCTGCGCCAGATCTGACCGCTCCCGATGCGCGTCCCTCTGTCCTGGCTGGTCGATTTCGCCCCCTTCACCGGTGACCCCGCCGACCTGGCGGCCGCCCTCGACGACCTGGGGCTGGTCGTCGAGGAGGTCCAACGCGTGGGGGAGGGTCTTGATGACGTCGTGCTGGCACGCGTGCTCGAGATCGGCGCCATCGCCGGGGCCGACCGCATCCGCCGCGTCACGGTGGAGGCCGGAGGCGAGCCGGTCGAGGTGGTGTGCGGGGCCTGGAACTTCCACGAGGGTGACATGGTCCCTTTGGCGCCGGTGGGGTCGGTGCTCCCCGGCGGGTTCGAGATCAGCCGGCGCAAGATGAAAGGCGTCGTCTCCAACGGGATGCTCTGCTCGGGCCGCGAGCTCGGCTTGTCGGAGGATCACGAGGGGATCCTCGTGCTTCCCGGGGCCATGGCGCCCGGGGCACCGCTCACCGACGCCCTGGGAATCACCCCCGACACGGTGTTCGACATCGCCGTGGAGGCCAACCGCCCCGACGCCTGGTGCGTGGCTGGGATCGCCCGGGACCTGGCCGGCGCGTTGCACCTGCCCTTCTCGCTGCCCGAGCCGTCGACCCCGGACGTGGAGGCCGCAACGCCGGTGGCGTCGCTGGCGACGGTGGAGGTCGTCGACGACGACCTGTGCCCGCGCTTCACGGCCCGGGTCTTGCTCGATGTCACCGTCACGTCGTCACCGGACTGGATCGCCCGCCGTCTGACGCTGGCGGGCATGCGCCCCATCAACAACGTCGTGGACGCCTCGAACTACGTCATGCTCGATCTGGGCCAGCCCACCCACCCCTACGACCTCGACCTCGTGGGCGGGGGCGGCCTGCGGGTGCGAGCCGCCGCGCCCGGGGAGATCGTGAAGACACTCGACGGCGTGCAACGCCCGTTGGGCGAGCGCTCCGTGGGGATCGGGGACGATCGTCGGGACTGTGTCATCTGTGACGCCCGGGACGCGCCCATCGGCATCGGCGGGGTCATGGGCGGGGACAGCAGTGAGATCTCGGCCACGACGAGCCGCGTCCTGCTGGAGGCGGCCTACTTCACGCCCATGGTGATCGCCCGGACCTCCAAGCGGCTCAACCTCCGGTCCGAGGCATCGGCGCGATTCGAGCGCGGCTGTGATCCCGAGGGGATCGATCGCGCCGCGCTGCGGCTGTGCGAGCTTCTCGGGGCCACGGCGGGGGACCGGTTCCGCAGCGCGCAGGGCGTCCTCGATGTCCGCGGCACGGTGCCGGGGCCGAGCCGGGTGCGGGTGCGCACGGCCCGGGTGAACGCCGTGCTCGGGAGCGATCTCGACGACGACCAGGTGGCCGGTTATCTCGAGCCCATCGGGTTCGGGTGCGAGCGGGAGCGCAAGGGCGTGGTGGAGGTGACGGTGCCGACGTTCCGGCCCGACACCGAGCGGGAGATCGATGTCATCGAGGAGGTGGCGCGTCACCACGGATACGCCCGACTGCCCCGGCGCCGCCTCTTCGCACCGCAGGTGGGCGGCCTCACCCCCTACCAACGCGACCGGCGGTTGGCGCGCCAGGTGGTGGCCGGCTTCGGGGCGCACGAAGCGTGGACGCCCTCGCTGTTGGCCCCCGACGTCCATCTCCGGGTCGGCATGGAGGGAGGGGTGCGAGTGACGAACCCGCTCACGCCCGACGAGAGCGTGCTCCGACAGAGCCTGCTGCCCGGGATGCTGGGCGCGCTCGCCTTCAACGCCGATCGTCGCCAGGGAGACGTGCGCCTCTTCGAGGTCGGTCACGTCTTCCCCCCGCCCGACCCCGCCCGGGTCGCCCGGGCGCTGGCGCGCCAGGGCGACACCGTGATCGCCGAGCGCGAGGTTCTCGGGGTGGCGCTGGCGGCAGACGGCGACGACGCCCGCAGTGCCGCCTCGCTCTGGCTCGTCCTGGCCGACGCCTTCGGGATTCAGGATGTGGAGATGACGGCTCTCGACGGCCTCGCCGAGCCCGGGCCCGGTTCCGGCGCCGCCGGCCTGCACCCCACCCGGTCGGCGCGGCTCGTCCGGGCCGACGGCGGCGGTGACACAGCGCGGCCGATCGGCGTCGTCGGTGAAGTGGACCCCGATGTCCTCGACGAGTTCGGGCTCGACGCCAAGCGTCGGCGGGTGGGGTGGCTCGAGATCGACCTCGAGGCGCTCCTCGACGATGCGGCCCGCCGGTCCTCGTTGGTGAGGACGGTGAGCCGGTTCCCCTCGAGCGATGTCGACCTGGCCTTCGTGGTGGACGACACCGTTCCCGCCGCGGCGGTGTACAGGACCTTGCGTCAGGCCGGCGGGGAGCTGGTGGAGTCACTGACGCTGTTCGACGTGTACCGCAGCGAGACGACCTCCGAGAGCGCCCGCAGCCTCGCCTACCGGCTCCGGTTCTGCGCCCCGGACCGCACCCTCACCGACGACGAGGTGGCGCAGTTGCGGGCCCGGTGCATCGCGGCGGTGGAGCATGCGCACGGGGCCCAGCTGCGGGGCTGAGCCGAGCCCTTCGTCGTGTCCGGGGACCGCGGCGCGATGAAGGCGTCGGGGATCGAGGTCCGAGCCGGTCGGGGCGCGGCGCCGTCTCGGCGCGAGGTCGAGGAGACGCTCGTGGCCGAGGGACTGACACCGCACGCCTGGGGGAACGCTGCCGGGTACGCCTATGCGTCGCACGCACACCAGGACCACAAGGTGCTCGTGTGCGTGAGGGGATCCATCGTCTTCCACGTCGCCGCCGGCGACGTGGCGCTGGGCCCGGGGGACCGTATGGAGCTTCCCGGCGGTGTCGACCACGGTGCCACCGTGGGCGCCGGGGGCGTCGAGTGCGTGGAGGCGTACCGGCACTGAACGCCGGAGCCGGCGATATGCACGGGCGGGTGCCTGAGCACTACCGTCGCGACGCGATGGCCGCTCGTGCGAGCAGGGGGGATGAGGGGGGAGACCCGTGCCGCTCGCCGATGTGATCTCTCCTCCCATCCGGTTGCACACCCTGCTCACGGGGTTCCAGACCGACTCGTTGAGCCTGGTGACGTTGGCCATCGAGCTCGCCCTGGCCGTGTGGTACGTGGTGTCGGTGCGGCGGCTGGCGGCGCGGGGCCGCCGGTGGTCGCGGTGGCGGACGGCGTCGTTCCTCGGTGGGACCGCCCTCCTGATCGTGGCCGTGCAGTCGGGACTGGCCGCCTACGACGACGAGGTCTTCGCCGCCCACGTGGTCCAGCACCTCCTGCTCATGAACTTCGCCCCCATCCTCTTCGCCCTCAGCGCGCCCGTGACCCTGGCGCTGCAAGCGTCGGGGCGACCGACACAGCAGCGGTTGCTCAAGGTGCTGCATCACCCCGTGGTGGAGTTCGTCACCAACCCGGTGGTCGTCGTGATCGTGAGCTACGGCACGATGCTCGTCTACTTCTTGACCTCGTTCTACAACTTCTCCCTCGAGCATCCCCTCGTGCACGACCTGACCCATCTGCACTTCCTGGTGTCGGGGTGCCTGTTCTGGTGGTTGGTGGTGGGGCGCGACCCGTCGCGCTGGCGCCTGTCACATCCCGCCAAGCTGGGCATCCTGGCCATCGGCATCCCCGTGACCGCCATCCTCGGGGTCAGCCTCACCGGAGCCAACATCTCGGTGGCCCCGCTCTTCCACAGCGTGGCGGACACCCACCGGGGCGGCTCCATCTTGTGGATCGTGGGGGAGATCACCACCTTCGTGGCCATGGGCATCATCGTCTTCCAGTGGATGCAATTCGAGGAGCGCGAGGCCATCCGTGCCGATCGTCTGGCCGATGCCGAGGCCCTCGACTCCTAGTCCGGACGGAGAGACGACCATGGCATGGCAGTCCCCCGAGGTGGCCGCGTGGGAGCGTCGAGGGACCTACCGGACACTGGCGGGCTTCAAGACCTTCACGATCGACGTGGCACCCACCGGCCCCGAGACCCTGGAGCCGCTCGTCGTCCTGCACGGGTTCCCGACCAGCTCCTTCGACTTCCTCCACGTGGTCGACGCGCTGGCCGAGCACCGCCGGGTGCTGCTCTTGGACATGATCGGGTACGGGCTCTCCGCCAAACCCGATCAGGCCTACACCATCGCCCTCCAGGCCGACGTGGCGCAGGCCTTCGTCGCCGACGTGGGCGTGTCGAGGTTGGCGTTGCTCACCCACGACGTCGGCGACACGGTCGGGGGTGAGCTGCTGGCGCGGCACGCCGAGGACCGGTGGCCGGTCGAGATCACGAGAAGGGTGCTCACCAACGGCAGCATCTACATCGAGATGGCGAAGCTCAGTGTGGGCCAACAACTCCTCCTGAGCCTTCCCGACGAGCGGTTGCCGGATTCCGCCGGCATCGACGGTCCCACCATGGAGGCGAGCCTGGCGGCGACGTTCTCGGCGAGCTCGCGCGTCGAGGAGTCCGATCTGCACGGTGCATGGGAGCTGATCTCCCACGACGACGGCCACCTGCTGCTGCCCCGGACCATCCGCTACATCGAGGAGCGGCGTCGCAACGAAGCCCGCTTCACCGGGGCGATCGAGACCCACCGGTCACCGGTGACGATCGTGTGGGGCACCGAGGACCCCATCGCCGTCGCCGCCATGGCCACCCGGCTTCAGGGCGTCCGGCCCGAGGCCCCGCTCACCTGGTTGCACGACGTCGGGCACTACCCGATGGTCGAGTCTCCGGCCGCGTTCCTCGACGCCGTCGTTCCCGCCCTCGGCTGAACCGGCCACTTCGCCGGTTCCGGCGGGTGTTTCTCGGGACGTCGGGTCAGGGGTCCTCGGGGGGGCGGGGGTCGCGCCACATGGGCCACACCGTGGGGCCGCCGGGCAGGACGATCTCCCCGGTCACCTCGAAGCGGTGCCGGCGGTAGAAGGCGATGTTGCTGTGTTTGGAGGACTCGAGATAGGCGCCGATGCCGTCGCGATCGCATCGGTCGAGGATCGGTGCGAGCAGGGCGGAGCCGATGCCCTTGCCCTGATGGATGGGGTCGGTGCCCAGGACGGCCAGGTACCAGTGGGGGATGCGGGGGTGCTGGCGCTCGATCGTCGACAGGACGCGCAAGGCCCGGGGGACTCCGAGACCGAAGGCGGAGATCATCTGGGGCGAGGCCCGCAGGATCTGCCCGTAGCCCAGCTTCCAGTGGTTGGGCGGATCCCACAGGGCGCCGCCGGCGCGGTCGGTGTCGGTGTAGCAACCCCCGTGGGGCAGATGCTGCACGGAGAGCGCCACGTCGAAGTAGGTGGCGATGCGGCGTCGACGGGTGGGCTCGTGGGGGATCAGGAAGCTCATGACGGGATCGTCGTAGAAGGCGCGCGCCAGGCTGGCGGCCAGAGGGGCGGCATCGGCTTGGGTGGCGACGCGGACGGGCCCGGGCATGGGCAACTTATAGTCGCCGGGCCCGCCACGCGTCGAAGCGCGAGCAGCTGCACCGGGGCTCCCGGCACCTGAGAGACTCGGGGCCATGTCGCGCCCGACGCCGTTCCTGCATCCCGTCAACGTGCGGTATCTCGAGGTGGACGTGCAAGGTGTGGTCTTCAACATGTGGTACCTGGCCTACCTCGACGACGCCATGACCGCCTTTTTGGGCGCGGGGGGCCTGCCCTACGGGGAACTGGTGGCCGCGGGTTATGACGTCCAGGTCGTGCACACCGAGGTGGACTGGCACGGGCCGCTCCGATTCGGCGATCGGGCCGCGGTACAGGTCGACGTGGCGCGCATGGGACGGACGTCGTTCACTCTCGATTTCGAAGTGACCTCGTCGACGGGCGTGGCGGCCAAGGCCGCCACGGTGTACGTCGCGGTCCGTACCGACGGGACCGGGAAGTGCGAGATCCCCGCGGTGCTCGTGGCCGCGCTCGAGCCCCCGGGGTAGGGGGCGGGGGAGCCGACGACCGCCCGTCACGACCGGGTGGTCGGGTCGGGGTCGACCTCGTGCAGAAGGGCCCGGGTGCGGGGGCCGAGCCAGGCCTCCAGCCGTCGCCGGTCCTCGGGCGACAAGCTGTCGAGGAACGCCCACGCCACCAACTCGGCGGCGTCCTCGGAGCTCACCGCCACGGACTCCACAGCCTCGAGGCAGCGGGCCAGGGTGGCCGTGTCCCCCTCGATGCCGGCCACCAGGCCGGCCACGTAGTCGGCCAGCTCGGTGAAGGTCGCCGCCATCCCGGGATCGCCGTCGGCGGCCTCGGTCAGGTCGAGATAGCGGTCGACGAACCCGGGTGTCGCGTCGAGGACCACGGCCACTTCGGCGTCCAACATAAAGAGAACCTATGAAAGATCATGAAGAGAGTCAAGGGGCGCCGAGGGCCACGAAGGGGGGACAGGGGCTCGGCCCCGGGAGAAGTCGCCAGGATGACGGGGGCAGCGGGACGCAGGCACCAAATAGGGGTAAAGAGTCGGTGCCCGCGTCCCGCCGTTCCCCCCCGGGACGAGCTTCCAGAACCCCTAGGGGAGGTTTCCCGGAAATCGCCCGGCCGCGAAGATAGTCCGAAGACCCAGTCGTGTCACAGCACAAACCCAGGTATTTCCCAGTGTGACCGCCCGCCGGCGTGGCCCACCGTCCGCGCCGTAGTGCCTCGGCGGGGTCGGTGTCCGAGGGGAGCGAGAATCCCTTGTCGGGGTCGACCCTGGGGCGGTGGAGGCGGCGGGGCGACATCCGACCTCCGGCCTACGGTGAGGAGAATCCTCGAAATGGACTGGCGGGCAGCCATCGCTCGGCAAGGCCGTCCCAGCGCATGTCTCGGGCGCAGACGGCGCCTGGCCAGTCCGGGTGGGGCTGACAGGTCGTCGTGGTTCCAGAAAAGGGCTGGACCTCGGTGCTGAGGAAACCTCGACAGGCGTAGGTGGGACACGGCCACTGAAAGGGTGAGTCCACCTAGGAAGGGTAGGGAGGACGGAGGTTGGCGAGAAGGGCCATAGGTCCCTGGGCCAGGTCAGGGCGCAGAGCCTGTTTCGCGAACGCACACGGCCCCAGTCAGTTGCATATCCATGCATGATCTTGTATTTTCTTGCGGATGCAGGTGGGGATCGCCGGGGCCTCCGGCTACGCGGGGGCCGAGTTGCTTCGGCTCTGCGCCGGCCACGGTGAGCTGGACGTGGTGGTGGCCGGAGCCGACAGCCAAGCGGGGCAGCCGGTGGCGGCGCTGTACCCGTCGCTGGCCGGGGCCTACCCGTCGCTCGAGTTCTCGAAGGCGGGGGTCGACGAGCTCGCCGGTCTCGACGTCGTCTTCCTGGCCCTCCCGCACGGAGAGTCCCAGGAGGTGGCCCCGGGGCTGGTCGGCCGGGTCGAGGTCCTCGTGGACCTGTCCGCCGACTTCCGGTTACGAGACGCGCAGGCCTACCCGCGCTGGTACGGGCACGCCCATGCCGCTCCCGATTTGCTCGGTCGGTTCGCCTACGGGCTTCCCGAGCTGTTTCGGTCCGAGCTCACGGAGTCCCGGTTGGTGGCGGCACCGGGCTGCTACCCGACCGCGGCGGCACTGGCCCTGGCCCCCTTGGTGCGCGCCGGCGCCATCGAGACCACGGGGGTCATCGTCGACGCCGCCAGCGGTGTGTCGGGGGCGGGTCGGAAGCTGGCCCACGCCACCCAGTTCAACACCGCCGACGAGGACTTCACGGCGTACGGGCTGCTGGACCATCGCCACACCCCCGAGATCGAACAG
>Ga0187890_10003023_pt1 | contig 11650 bp, 8 predicted proteins | sample June2016WEW_21_1_FD_133005 | JGI IMG/M metagenome (GOLD analysis project Ga0187890, IMG submission 133005) | Peatland microbial communities from SPRUCE experiment site at the Marcell Experimental Forest, Minnesota, USA - June2016WEW_21_10 | ecosystem: Environmental > Terrestrial > Soil >... | reverse complement strand
CTCGGTGGCCCGCTTGGCGTTAGCATGTTAGCATCCGTTGGGGATACTTTCCCGTGAATGCTGGTTTCAGACGGCTGCTCGTGCTCGCGTTTGTGGCTCTGGCGATCCTGCTGCTCTTCCTGCGCATGGCGGTCTTCACGCAGCATCGTGTTCGCCGTCCGAGGCCGGAATACCGTCCGAGTTCCTTCGCCGTACCGGTCAACTCCGCCAGCCCGGCCCGCGGCTGGAGCGACAGCTTTGGCGACGGAACCCCGGATTTCCTGCGCCTCGGCGATCCGGCTGATCGCGACGTCTTCCGCCGCTGGTTCACGCTGATTGCCGACTACCAGGCAATTCGCCCGCGGGCTGATGTTCCCGCCGAAATCTCCGATTGCGCCGGGCTGCTGCGCTATGCCTATCGCGAGGCCCTGAAGCGCCACAACGACTCGTGGTTTCTCGCCACGGGCATCGAGATTCAGGCGCCGCCGGGTGAGATTCGCGCCTGGCATTATCCTGAGACGCCGCTGAAGACGGGGCTCTTCCGCGTCGCGCCGGGTGCGTTCGATGCGGCGGACGCGGGCAATGGAGCCTTCGCTCAGTTTGCCGATACAAAAACATTGGTCGAGCGCAACGCCTTCCTCGTCGGCCGCGACGTCCGGCAGGCTCAGCCCGGCGACCTGCTCTTCTTCCGCCAATTCGGCCAGTCTTCGCCGTGGCACTCCATGATCGTCACCCGCATCGGCGCCGAGCCGGGGGTGGTCTACCACACCGGACCGGATCGCGTCAGTCCCGGCGAGCCACCCCACGGACGAGGACCTGTGGGTGGGGAACCCGGCGAAATTCGCCGCGTGACCCTTGCCGAACTGCTCGACCACCCCGATGCGCGCTGGCGGCCCGTCTCCGCCAATCCCAACTTTCTCGGTGTCTACCGCTGGAATATTCTGCGAGGCAATCCATGAGACTCCGCATTCTCTCCCTTTCGCTCATTCCGACAATGGCTCTGGCGCTGGCCCTTCCGGCCGTGGCCAAGGACGCGCCGCGTTCCTTTTCGCTCTCTACCTCGCGCACCTTCGCGCCTGGAGAGAGCGTCAAGATTCAGCTTTACGCGCGCAATGTTCCCGCGCTCGAGTTCCGCGTCTACAAGGTGAGGGATGCGCAGAAGTTCTTTGCCGGCCTCAAGGACCCGCATAGCTTCGGCGTGAAGAGTTATTCTCCCGCCGAGCAGATCGACGAGCGCACCTGGATCGAGCGGCTGCACGACTTCAAAGCGGATCTGTGGTGGCGGGTGCGGCATTTTTTCCGCGGGCAGTTTACCGATGAGGCGCGCGACAGCTTCCGCGAAAGGCAGGGCAAGCTCGGCAAGCGCAGCCAGGTGGTGGGCGCGACGGAGTTTGCCCAGGTGCCGCTGTTGAATGAGAGTCAACTGGTGGCGCGCTGGAAGCTGGTAACTCCGCCGGCCATCGTCTCGGAGACGCAGCAGTTGCCCATCGACGGCCTGGCCTCGGGCGTGTATCTGATCGAGGCCACCGATGGGACTTACAAGGCCTACACAGTGGCCATCGTCACGCAGATTGCGCTGGTGGAGCGGACCCTCAACAACCGCGCGGAGCTATACCTCGCCGACCGCGCGACCGGAGCGCCGGTGGCCAAGGCCGAGGTCGCGCTGTGGGCGGATGGAAAACAGCAGTCGAAGGACACAACCAATGGCGATGGCATGGCTTCGCTCACCGCCAATGCCGCCAGCGGCAAAACAATCGACAATCTGTGGATACTGGCGCGGCACGGGCAGGACGTTGCGATTGTGACTCCCTGGAGTTATGGCTTTGGGCAAGATACGACGTCCGATCTGAGAGCCTATGTTTATACCGACCGCCCTGTTTACCGGCCTGGGCACACGGTTCATATCAAAGCCGTGATCCGTCAGGACAAGGACGACGATGTGCTGCTGCCGAGCGCAAAGACCATGACACTCAACGTGTGGGATGCGGATAACAAAGCCGTGCTCAGCCAGGATTTGCCGGTCGGCCCTCATGGCACCGTGGCCACCGACCTGACTCTGGCCTCCGACGCCGGCCTCGGCTATTACGGCGTCAGAGTTACAAGTAATGGGAACATGGTGAATGAGGTCAGCTTCTATGTGGAGGAGTACAAGAAGCCGGAGTATCAGGTAAAGGTGACTCCCTCGGCGCAGCGCGTACTGCAGGGCGACAAGATTCAGGCTGTGATCGATGCGCGCTACTTCTTCGGCGAGCCGGTTGCCAATACCAAGGTTAAGTATGTTGTTCACACTTCAGAGCATTACTGGTGGGACGAGGAGGACGCGGACTCGAGCGATGATGCGGAGCAGCAATCCGATGAGGGCGATTCGGACTATGCCTGGAACCAGGCCGAGCAGCAGGAACAGGAAGGCGTGCTGGACGCCGATGGCAAGCTGATCGTCTCTCTGCCGGTGGCCGTGGAAGGCAAGCCGCGCGACATGGACTACCGCATCGAGGCGCGAGTTACCGACGCCGCCGATCGCGAAGTTGCCGGCCACGCCACGGTGCTTGCCACTTATGGGTCGTTCCATATCGACGCGCAGCCTACGAGTTACGTTTATAAGTCCGGCGACCCGGTGCGCGTGAAGGTGCAGGCACAGGACTACGACTCCAAGCCGATTCAAACGGCTGTTCATGCGGCGGTGACGGTGAGCCAGTGGGGCCGCGACACCGGCAAATGGACGCGCTCGGTCGTTGCCACCCGCGACGCCACGACTGGCGCCGACGGCAGCGCCCTGATCGATCTGCCGCTGAGCGGCAACGGCGACTATGAGGTGACTGTGACCGCCCAGACGCCGGAAAAGCGGACCGTGGAGGCGCAGACCTGGGTATGGATCTGGAATGGAGGCGGAGAGTGGGCCATTCAGAATACCCAGGCCCGCATCGTCGCCGACAAGAAGAGTTATCAGGTGGGCGATACAGCCCACTTGCTTCTGCTAACCGGCATGCCCGAGGCGTGGGCCGTGGTTACCACGGAAGGCGATACCATCCAGTCGCGCCAACTGCTTCATGCCACCGGCGAGAGCGTTTCCTTCGACGTTCCGATAACCCGGCTGGCCCAGCCCAACCTGGTTATCAATGCGTTCTTTGTCCACAATGACCAGGTTTATACCGCGCACAAAAGCCTCAAAGTTCCGCTGGTGGAGCGCACCCTGACCATAACTGCCACGCCCTCCAAGCCCAAGTATCTTCCCGGCGAAAAGGGCAGCTTCGAAGTACTCGCGCTCGATAGCGCGGGCAAGCCGGTGCAAGCGGACCTGAGCTTCGGCGAAGTGGATGAGGCGCTTTACTCCGTGCGTCCGGACGAGACCGGCGACATTGTCCACTTCTTCTACTCGCCGAGGTTTGCGCAACTGGAAACGCAGACCTCCTTCGATTTTTTCTTCTCCGGTCAGGCGGGCGTCAAGTCGCCGCTGCTGGCGCAGTTGGCGGTGGCGCAGTTCCATCCGCGCATGGCGCAGGTCAAGCCCGGTTCGGACCTGGTGATTCCCAAGGTGCGCAAGGCCTTTCCGGATACGGCTTACTGGAATCCCAATATCCGCACCGGCCCGGACGGCCACGCCAAGGTCGAGTTCAACTTCCCCGACTCGCTTACCACCTGGCGCACAACCATCCGCGCCATGACCGACGACGGCAAGGCCGGCAGCGTGGTAACTCGCGTGCTCACGCGCAAGAACCTGATCGTGCGCCTGGCCACTCCGCGCTTCTTCCGCGTGGGCGACGAAGTTACCCTTCGAGTTATCGCTCATAACTACCTGGAGACGGCAAAGGATGTTACCTTCGCGCTGGACGTGGCGGGGCTTGACATAGCTGCCGGCCAAACGCAGAAGGTGAATATCCCGGCGCGCGGCGAGAGCGTGGTGGAGTGGCGCGTGCGCGCCCGCGCTGTGGGCCAGGCGGTGCTAACCGCCAAGGCGCTGACCAACGAGGAATCCGATGCTTTGGAGATGACCCTGCCGGTGCTGCCTTTCGGCGTGAAACAGCGCGCGACCGGATCGGGCGTCGTCTTCTCCGGCGCGGGCCAGAACCAGTGGTCCTTCAATTATCCAGCCGGCTCCGACGCTCCCTCGCGGGGACTTACGGTGACCATCGCGCCCTCGGTGGCGGGCACGGTCTTCGACGCGCTTGATTACCTCACCGGCTATCCGTGGGGATGCACGGAGCAGACCATGTCCAGCTTCCTGCCCGACTTGATTGTGGCGCAGGCAGTGGACAAGCTGCATCTGAAATCCCCCATCGACCGCGCCACGCTCAACGATATGGTACGCGCCGGGCTCGACCGGCTCTACGGCTTCCAGCACGACGACGGCGGCTGGGGCTGGTGGCCGAACGACGATAGCCGGGTCTTCATGACCGCCTATGTGGTCAGCGGTCTGGGCCAGGCCAACGGCGCCGGTTACAAGATCGACGAGGACCGCATGAACAAAGGCCGCGCATGGCTCCAGTCCGAGCTGGCCGCGCATCCGGAGATGATTCCCGATCTGCGCGCCTATGTGGTTTTTGCGCTGGCCACCAGCGGCGGCGCGCCCAAGGAGGCGCTCGACGCCGCGTGGGACAGCCGCGCGAAGCTGACCGACGAAGGCCTGGCGCTCACCGGACTGGCTCTCGACGCAGCTGGAGACGGCCGCGCCAAGGAAGCGGCGCTGCTGCTGGAGAAGAAAGCCAAGACCTCCGATACCGATGCTTATTGGACCGGAAGCTACGACGAACTGCTCGATTACTGGGGCGATACCTCAAGCGAGACCACGGCCTTCGCGCTCAAGCTGCTGGCGCTTGAGGATCGATCGAGCGGCCTGCTGCCCAAAGCGGCGCTGTGGCTGGGCAGGCATCGCACTGGCGGCTATTGGGAATCGACCAAGCAGACGGCGATGGTGATTGAGGGGCTGACCGACTATCTGGCCCTCAGCGGAGAGCTGGCCAACAGCTCCGACGTAGAGGTGCTGGTGAACGGCGCCAGCGTGGGCAAGCGGCACTTTGGCGCGGGCGACGGCTTTGCGGCGCCCTGGAAGATCAAGGTTCCCGCGTCGCAACTCGGCAGCGGCGCCCAGTTGACCATCCGCAAGAGCGGCAACGGCGTAACTTATTGGTCGGCGGAGAACGCCTGGTACGCGGCGGATCGCAAGCTCTTCCAGCAAGGCCAACTGGCGCTCAATATCACTCGCGACTACTACGTGCTCCAAAAGAAGCAGCTCAAGCCCACCGATCCCATTACTTACGATCTGGCCCCGCTGAATGGCCCGGTGCATGTGGGCGATATTGTGGCCGTCAGGCTGGCGCTGAATGGAACAGGCTGGAAGTATCTGATGGCCGAGGATCCCATTCCCGCGGGCACGGAGTTCATCGATCGCACCGATCTCTACTCCATCAACAGCCGGCCCCCGTGGTGGGCGGACTGGTTCACCCGCCGCGAGTTTCACGACGACCGCGCCGCCTTTTTCAACACCGAGTTCGACGGGCGGCGCGAGTATGTCTACCTGCTCAAGGTGGTCAATCCCGGTAAGTTCGTCATAAGTCCCGCGCAGGCCGGACCCATGTATCAATCGAATGTGGAAACTACCACCGATCCCGCAACCCTGGAGGTGCAGCCGTGAGTTTATTCAAAGATTTGTTTCGCCGTTTGCGCCTCGGTTGGCGCTGGGTTGCGGCCCAGTTTGTAGTTACCGCGCTGTTACTCCTCGCGGGCCTTGCATGGACGCGGCTGCCCGACAAGCACGGCTGGCAGGTAGCGCTCAGCTTGCTTGTGCCTGTGCTGCTGGCAATCTCGGCGCTGGAGTTACAGGCCGGGACCGTGAGGAGCTTTGCGGACGACGACGGGAAGCGGGTCAAGCTGGTGTGGGGCGCGGTAACTCTGTTGGTTTGGATTGCCATGGGCGCGGCGGTCTGGGCGGTGCTGGACTGGTGCGACGACCAGATTCCGCAGTGGGCGGGTTACCTGAATTCGCAAGCCTCGGCCCACGCGCGTGCGACGCTCTTCACCTATGAGCACATTCAGCGCTGGCTCAGTCTTGCCGAGTGGGTATTTCGCTGGGTGATAGTCCCGGCAAAGATCATTCCCTACGCAGTGGTCTCGGCGCAGTGGGGCTGGCGCCTGCCCTGGATGAGAGTGATTCGTATGCTATGGAACTGGCGCTGGTGGCTGGGCGTGGTGCTGGCGGCGCTGCTGGCCGTTGAGTTACCCAGCCGGTTCTTTGCCGCCGAGCCTAGCGGTTCGGTTCACGCGCAGATCTGGCACGTAGTGCTGAAGCTGAATGCGACGTATCTGCTGGCGATGGGCAGTTGGGTTCTGCTGCTGGGCTGGGTAGCAGTGCTGATTGGCCGCCAGCAGCCCCCGGAGGAGGCGCTCGTCGCCGTTCCATCCCCGGCCGGGCCACCGGAGCCAGACAAGCAGGCCCCGGTGAAGCTGGACTTACCGGAGAGCAGTTAGCGCGTTTTGCGGAACGCCGGTGCGCAGCCAGCCGACGACCTGCTCCCGGCCGAAGCGGTCCAGTAGCTGCTGGGCGTACCATCCGGCGGCTCGGTGCGCCGCTTCCGACTCCGCTTCGCTGGTGGCGTGGGCCAGTTGCCGGTCAATCAGCTCCGGAGTTAGCTTGTTTCCCACCCTTTCGCCAGAAATGCAAGACGCAGGTCCTTCGACTCGGTCGCCGCGACGGCCTCGCTCAGGATGACAAAAGGATGGGGCATCCAGCTTTCGCTCATTAACCGCATTGCCGGACCACACCTCGACTAGTCCCTCGCGCAGCCAGAGCGGCGTTTGGGCAGCGGCCCGCTCCTCCACCAGGGCGTGCAGAAACTCGTGCCGCAGCGTGCCCGCGAGCAGCTTGCGCGCGGCCAGAGTGCGCAGCGGCTGCACGGCAATCCGATCGCCCTCGGTGAAGGCAGCCACCCAGCCCGGAGCCAGCGTCGCATCGCGAAAGGCCGGCGTGGAGCGGTAGGCGCGGACCGTGATTTCGCCGCCAGGAATGAGCCCGCTGCGGGTTTCCGCCTCAGCCAGGGCGCGCGTCAGGGCGGGAAGAAACGTGGCGTCCGCGGCCTCGCTCGTTTCCAAAGCAAAGCCCTGCCCGCTCAGGCTGTCCCAGGCCGCGCCGGTCGTCTCCTCTCCCAGGGTTGCGCCAGGGAAGTACTGGGCCAGAATCTCGCGGTAGCCGCGCCCCTCGCGCGCCATCTCTGCCGCGCCGGCCTGGCAGAGGCCCACGCCGTGGCCGGAGCCGCGTCCGTGGAAGAGAAACCCGTCGCCCTGAGCCGCAACCTCAAACCAGTTGCTGCGAATCCGGTTCCATCCCAGGGCGCGGCCCACGGCCAGGCGAAAGCTCTCCGCCGGAACCGCCGCCGAGCCAACCAGCAGCACGGTTGCGCGGCCGGAGTCTCCACGCTTGGCGACGGTCAGGCTCTTCCATCCAGGCGCAGCCAGCCCCGCTGCGGCCAGCGCCTGGGTCAGCTCGGCGCGGGTTAGCGTGGCCGACCACTCGCTCGATCCGGCGCGCTGGCAGTAAGTATCGGCGCGCGAAACCAGGTGCCCCAGCGCTCCGTCTGCCCGCGCGGCCCTGCCCGGCCAAACCTCCTCGGCAGCCGCCGTCCGTCCCCCGCAGTTTTGATGAAAATACGCCGCTGCGCGGCTGCCGTGGAACCACAAGACCTCGCCGGCGGTGGCCAGAGTTGCCGCGTGAGCCTCGGGCGTCGAGCGCCAATGCACCCACTGGCAATGGGTCGAATCGCATACATCGAAGCCTGCGTGGCCATGGGAAAGTTGCAGCGCAAAGCTGCGCGCCACCACGGCCAGCGCCTCGCGAGATTCCGGCCCATCCGCCGCGCCGCTCTCGGCAGCCACAACCAGCTCCACGTAGCTCTCAATCGGGAGAGTCGCGACCACGCTGAGCGCGCCCATTTGCGCCGCGATGCGCAGCGGCCAGGCCAGCGTCAGCGATTCTCCGTGAGCTGTGAGCCGGTAACTGCCGGAGAGCAGCAGTTCAGTCGACGAATGGGCCGCGCCGCCCTGCTCGGTCCAGGTCAGCGCCCCGTCCTTAACCCGCACCGCAATCGCCGCCAGCGGCCGGGAAGGGCAGGTTACGCAAAGGCGAAGCGTCGATCCCGCCATCGGCGTGACGGTTGCATCCTGATCGCGCCACAGGGTCCACAGGCCCACGCGAATGGTGGAGCGTGGCGCGGTCTGGCCCGGCTGCCCCGCTCCGGTCGCAGCGCCCGCAGCCAGGCGGAGTGCGCCCGCGGCAAGACAGACTGCCAGAACCGCCCGCCTCACGGCTTCCTCAGCGGCGAGAGCGCCAGCAGCCTGGCCGCAACCTGAGCCGCATCCGAGCCGTGCCCTACAGGCAGGTAGACGGCCACCACCACCTGCGGTAAGTCGGCCGGCGCAAGACCCACAAACCAGCCGTGGCTCACGCCGCCGCTCTCCGCGCTGGCGGTACCGGTCTTGCCCTCAATGGGCACACCGCCCAGCGCCGCCGCGCCCGCCATGCCGAAGCTGGCCGAGTCCGCCAGCCCCGCGCGCACGGTTCGCGCCGCCGCGGTCTCCGCGTGCGCCGCCAACTCAATCGCCAGCGACCGGTAGGCTTCCGCCAGCTCCGGCAGCGTCACGCGAATCCCCTCCACGCCGAGCGCGGCAAGCTGAACCTCTTCGCGGCTGCGCGGCTGGCGAAAGGCGGCCACGCTCTCTTGCGGCACAAGCCCCGTCGCGGCTAACAATCCCCGCGCGCTCAACGCCCTGCGCAACTCCTCCGGCTCCAAGGTTCCGGCCAGCTCGGCAAAGTATGAGTTGCATGACCACGTGAGCGCCTGCTCCGCATCCATGGGCTCCGCCGCAGGGTGGGAGCAGTTGAGCTGATGGCTGCCAATGCGCAAGCTGCGGCTGCATGCGACCCTGCGTTCCGCGTCCCAGCGCCCGGTTGAAAGCGCAAAGTACAGGATCAGCGGCTTCAGGGTCGAGCCCGGAGTGGCCAGCGTGCGGCCCGCCTCGGCAAGATGGGCCGAAGCCAGCACGCGCCCCGAGCCGATCTCCACCACCAGCACCCGCGCATCGGGCGATACGGCGGCGGCATGATCCATCGCTCTCCGCCACTTCGCTGCCGCGTGCGTCGAGCCCAGCGCCGGGCGGCTCGACTGCGCCCATCCGGCCGCCGCGGCGCTTGCCAGCCCGGCAATCAAGATCCCCAACCCCGCTCCTCGAATCATCCGCCGACTCAACTGTCGAGCCATCCGCCGCATACTTGAAGTATGAACCATGCCAATGGAACCACGGCCGCGGGCCAGGGCAGAACCCTTCGTTGTAAAGTGGGCGCATGAAAACCTCCGGAGTTCATGCCGGTCTAGCTCTCAGGCTGGCGAGCGCCGCGCTTTGCGTTGCGCTCTGCGCTGTCGCCGCGCTGCCCGCCCAGCAGCCGGCGCCGCAGCAAAAGGCCGACTCGATTCTGATCCTCAAGAAGGACCATGTGATGGAACTGCTGGCCGGGGGCAAAGTGATCCGCACCTACAAGGTGGCGCTGGGCCAGGGCGGCCTTGCACCCAAGGAGCGCGAGGGCGACGGCCGCACGCCGGAGGGCCATTACGTCATCGACGCGCGCTACGCCGAGAGCCATTACCACAAGGCGCTGCACGTCTCCTATCCAAACGCCGAGGACCGCAGGCGGGCGGCCAGTCTCGGCGTCGCGCCGGGCGGCGCCATCATGATCCACGGCCTGCCCAACGGCAAGGGCTGGGTGGGCGCGGCGCACCGGCTCTACGACTGGACGCTGGGCTGCATCGCCGTCACCGACGAAGAGATCGACGAAATTTGGAACCTCGTACCCGTGGGCACGCCTGTCGAGATACGGCCGTAGGACAAAGACAAAGGCCCTATTCTGGCCGGATGAAAGAATCTGCTTACCGGTTCAGGGTGAAGATCACGTTGACCGTGGTCTCCACTTCCACTGGTTCGCGGTCGAGCAGATAAGGACGGTAGCGCCAGTTCTGCACGGCATCGAGTGCGGCTTGCCGCAGTATGGGCGGACCGCTGGCGACGCGAAGGTTCTCGATGGTTCCGGATTTGGAGATGGTGGCCTCCAGTACCACCGTGCCCTCAACGTGCGCGGCTACTCCGATGGCCGGGTAGTTAGGCAAAACCTTCCGGATGAGCAGCCCAGCTTCAACGACGGACGGGACGCGCACCGCTGCCCTGGGTTCCTGACGGACAACGGGGTGGACGGCTGGGCCGGAGAAGACCCCTCCCGGAACGCCAGGGCCGTTGGGGCCGGCGCCGAGCGCTGCGGTATCTACCTGTATCGCTGGTTCCGGTTCACTTGGCCGAAAGATGATGATCGGGATCGCGGACGGCGCCAAGATTTGGCCATTCCTGATTTCTCTAGGGGCCGTAGCGGCTTCGGTATGCTGAGGCTTCTGCGGCTCCGGAGCCGCCGGTGCGGGTGGCGCTTCCATCAGAATGGCGACGAACTGGCGCGGCAGCGCTTCAGGGCGGAGAAGCGGAATGAGAATCAGAGCCAGCAGGATGGAGCTGTTGAAGGTGAAGGCCGCGATCATCCAGCGGCGGCTGCGGGTGTGGATTCTGCCCGAGGATTCAAAGGTGGAGTCTTCAAACATGGCCTGCCTCCCTTGAGACTGCTATTCAGCCGCGCCGCTTGGGAGGTCAGGAAGCCTTTCGCGGGCGCAAGAGAGGCTGGCCGCTCCGCGCGCGATCTCTCGCACGCGGAGCGGAACTCAAGGCACCGCGCCCCAGCGACGAAGACCTGTCGCTGGGAACCCCCGCTTTCCGTTCATCCCATTCGGAACCACTGTGCTTGTATAGACACCGCTGCGAACAAAACTGTTCCCGGCACGGCAATGTAACCTTCTTTCTAGTTAGCGCGTAAGAGTGGATAGAAGGGGGAAGGGCGAATGGGGAACGGAGCGAGTGGCCTCCTGAACGCATTCCGTCAAGGCAGCCCTGAGGCCTTCGACGCCGCCTTCGAGACGCTCTTCCATCAGCATCAGCGCGCCGTCTACGGCTGGATTCTGCGTATCGTCCGCAACCCGGCCACGGCCGAGGAGCTGACCGTGGAGACCTTCTGGCGCATCTATCGGGCCCGCGACCGCTTCCAGCCCGAGCGTGGATTCGAGGGCTGGGCGCGCCGCATCGCCACCCGCGCGGCGTTCGATTGGCTGCGGACCGCGCGGCCTGAGGCCGAGTTGCCCGCGGAGATTCCGGCCCCGGCCGCAGCCGATCCCGCCGTCTCCGCCGAGATTCGGGGCAAGATCGCGCAGGCATTTCAGCGGCTGGCGCCGAAGTTGCGCATTGCGGCCACGCTGGCGGTCATTGAAGAACTACCGCACAGGGATGTGGCCGAGGCGCTTGGCATTTCAGTCGCGGCGGTCAAGCTGCGCGTCTTTCGCGCGCTTCGATCGCTCAGAAAAGACTTGCAGCAACAGGGGATTACGCCATGAATGCACACGATGAGGACCGCTTGAAGAAACTTTTGCAACAGGCGCTGCCGCCGGTTGAAGGTGACCCGGAGCCACGCCGCGATCTTTGGCCCGCGATGCTGCGGCGGCTGGATGCAAGGCCCGCCGCGCCGCCGCTGCGCTTCTGGGCCTGGTTCGACGGGGCGCTGCTGGCCGGCCTCGCGGTTTTCGCCGCCTTGCTGCCGGCGTCG
>Ga0187890_10003015_pt1 | contig 11663 bp, 10 predicted proteins | sample June2016WEW_21_1_FD_133005 | JGI IMG/M metagenome (GOLD analysis project Ga0187890, IMG submission 133005) | Peatland microbial communities from SPRUCE experiment site at the Marcell Experimental Forest, Minnesota, USA - June2016WEW_21_10 | ecosystem: Environmental > Terrestrial > Soil >... | reverse complement strand
TCGCGCCGGCGGTCGAGGCGCTGTTGGCGCTGCCGGCAATCGAATGCCGCGTCGTGATCGAAGCCGGCGACCTGCGCCGCAACGCGCCGCTGCGCGCGCTGTGCGAAAAGGCGAAGAACGCCGCGGCGCTGCCGTGCTATGCCGACGACGAACGCGCACGGACGCGGCTGATCGACGACGAGATGCGCGACGCCGGGCTCAAGCTTGCGCCCGACGCGCGCGCCATGCTGATTCCGCTCTTGGGCGGCGACCGCCAGGCGTCCCGCAACGAGATCGCCAAGCTCGCGCTCTATGCCCGCGGCCAGGACCAGGTCGGCGTCGATGACGTTGCCGCGGTCGTATCCGACGCTTCGACGCTGGCGCTCGACGATATCGTCGATGCGACGTTCGCCGGCCGCCCGCCGGAACTGGAAACGCAGCTCGCCAAGGCGCGGCTCGCCGGAACTTCGGCGGGATCGATCCTGTTCGCCGTGCAGCGCCAAGTCGCGCAACTGCATAAATGGCGCAGCGCGATCGAAGCCGGCACGGGATTCTCGCTCGACGCCGTGCAGCCGCCGGTCAATTTTCGCCGCAAGGATGCGATCGCAGCCGCGCTCAGGCTGTGGAGCGCGGCGCGGCTTCTCCTCGCCATGAGCGAATTGGCGGACGCGGTGCTGCAATCGCGGCGCAATGCAGATCTGGCCGACACCATTGCCGAGCGCGCGCTGCTCGCGATCGCCGCCAATGTCCGGCGCAGCGCCGCGTAAGCCTCAAACGGCTTATTGCGCCGAGGCGCGGCCGCGCGTCGACGACCAGTCCGCGAGCTTGTTGCGGCCGACCACCGACATTTTCGCGGCGGCCGTGACGAGGACGCCGTTGAGAACCAGTTCGAAGCTTTCCCGCGCCGCGCGGTTCGCCGCCATGGCGGTGCGCAACGCGTTGGCATCGAACGGTTCCGCCCGCAGATCGTTGCGCAATTCTTCGCGCGACAGGCGCAGATCGGCTTGCGCGCTCGCCACCTTCTCGGCATTGGCGCGCAACTCCGAGCGCATCACTTCGGCGTCCGCCGCCGGCAGCGATGCGGCAATCTGATTGAGGCGATTGGCCACGTCGCGATTGATCTGCGCGACATTGGACAATGGCACCGTGCCGGTTCCGCTATAGCGAAACGCCACCGCACCGGCCGCGCCGACAAAGAATACATTCAGTGCCAGCGATGTGAGGAACAGCCAGCGCACATTGCTGGCGCCATCAAGCTTCGGCAATAGAGACATGGTCACCCCGCTTAAGCCGGCAACTTCGGCGGCGCGAAACCGCGGTCGTGCCGGCAGCAACGAATTTTACACGGGCAGTATTCGTCAGTTCAAGCCGCGACATGATCCCGACAAGCCTGTCCTCAGATTGAGCCGAAGATGGGAACAATTCAATTGAATTTGATCGTGGCCTAGGACGGGTTTTCCAGGCTGAACATGCCGGTATCGTCGTCATAAGCGAAAGCCTCGCCATAGCGGCCCCATGCGGTCACGGCACGCAACGTATGCTCGGCATCCTCCGTGCTCATGTGATCTTCCAACTCGTCCAAAAAGCGGCTTTTCGGCGCAACGTGATTGGCGCGCTCCTGCAGCACGCGGCGGATATGGGTAGCGAGCGGAATGTAGGCCAAGAGCTGCTTCTGGAACAGCTTCTTGCGGTCGTCGGTGCCGAATTCGGCGAATTGTTTTCCCGTATCGGTAAGCTTTATGTCGCCGCCTTCGACTTCGGCAAAATGAAACATCTGCATCGCCTCGGCCACTGGAAATAATTCGTCTACCTCCATGTGCAATTCGTCGGCCAGCACCGGCAAATCGGCTTTGCCATTATACGGCGCGGCGGCGAGCGTCTCGATCAGGCCGGAGAACAGATTGGCCGAGACCCGCGGCAGCACAGTGTTGATGGTGATCTGCCGCCCGGCCTGCGCGTTTGGCGTGCGCGCCGTCATCGCCACGTAGATATTCTCGACCAGCTCGCGGAACGGCGGATCGAGGCGGTTGCGCGGCTGCGGCAGGTTGACGCCGATCTCGCGGATGATGCGGCCTGGATTGTTGGAGAACAGCAGGATGCGGTCGCACATCAGCACCGCTTCCTCGATATTGTGGGTGACCAGGATGACGCCCTTGATCGGCAGCTTGCCGTCGCCCCACAGCTCGAGGAAGTCGGTACGCAACGTCTCGGCGGTGAGCACGTCGAGCGCGGAGAACGGCTCGTCCATCAGCAGGATGTTCGGGTGCACGACGAGCGCGCGGGCAAAGCCAACGCGCTGGCGCATGCCGCCGGAAAGCTCGCGCGGATAAGCCGATTCATAGCCGTCCAGCCCGATCAGGTCGATCGCCGCTAGGGCGCGCTTGCGGATCTCCGGATCCGGCAGGCCGAGCGCTTCCAAACCGAGCTGCACGTTCTCCAGCACGGTGAGCCAGGGAAACAGGGCAAACCCTTGAAACACCATGGCGATACCGGGCGCCGGCCCGAGCACCGGTTGGCCGAGATAGGTGACCGAGCCGTCGGACGGCTGCGCCAAGCCGGCAATGAGCCGCAGCAAGGTCGATTTGCCGGAGCCGGTACGGCCCAACAGGCCGACGATCTGGCCTTGCGCGACCTCAAGCTCGATGCCGTCGAGCACCAGAAGGTCGCCGCCGTCGGCCTTGGGAAAGGTGTGACGCAATCCGTGGATGTCGAGGAGAGCAGTGCTCATGTCAGTGGTACTCATGGCAGTGGCACTCATGGCAGTGGCACTCTTGGCAGTGATACTCTTGGCAACGCCTCACCCCAGCCGGAATTTGCGTTCGGCGTAGTGATACAACGGACGCCAGAACACGCGATTGATGACGACGACGTAAAGGCTCATCACGGCGATGCCCAGCACGATGCGGTGGAAGTCGCCGGCTTCGGTCTGCTGCGCAATATAGGCGCCGAGGCCCTTGGCTTCGAGGTGCTTATTGCCCCATGAAGCGACCTCGGCGACGATGCTGGCGTTCCACGAGCCGCCGGACGCGGTGATCGCGCCGGTCACGTAATAGGGCAGCACGCCAGGAAGCGCGATGCGCCGCCACCACAACCAGCCGCGCACGCGGAAATTGGCGCCGACGGCGCGCAGCTCCGCGGGAATCGCCGATGCGCCGGCAATGACATTGAACAAGATGTACCATTGCGTGCCGAGGATCATCAGCGGGCTGAGCCAGATATTCGGATCGAGCTGCCAGGCGACGATGCCTGAGACCACGATCGGGAACAGCACGTTGGCCGGAAAGGCGGCGAGGAACTGGGCAATCGGCTGCACCACGACCGTCGCGTAGGGCCGCGTGCCGACCCAAACGCCGATCGGGACCCAGACGACGGTCGCGAGCGCGATGAGCACGACGACCCGGATCAGTGTCGCCAGCCCAAGCAGCATCGCCGTGCCGACGTCGGCAAGCGCGATGCCTTCGGTAAAGAAGCGTAGCGCCTGCCACAATGCGAACGCGGTCAGCGCGAAGACGATCAAGCCCAACTGGAATGTGATCCAACCGGGTCGCGTTCGCGGCGCGCGCCTGACGGCTTCAATATTGTCCGGATGCCGCGGCAGCAACAAGCGCCGCCACAGCGCTGCGAACGGTCGCATGGTCCGATCGACGATGCGCGACCGGCGCAAAATGTCGAGCACCCACGAGCGCGGCGCCACGATGCCGGGCTCCTGCTCGAAGCGGAACCGGTCGGCCCAGGCGACCAGCGGCCGGAACAGGATCTGGTCGTAGACCAGGATCACCACCAGCATGGTGCCGATGGCCCAGCCGACCGCCTTCAAGTTCTGCTGCTCGATGGCGAGCGCGATATAGGAGCCGACGCCGGGCAGCGTGACCGTGGTGTTGCCGACGCTGATCGCCTCCGAGGCGACGACGAAAAACCAGCTGCCGGACATCGACATCATCATGTTCCAGATCAGCTGCGGCATGGCGAACGGCACATCGACGCGCCAGAACGACATCCACGGGCTGAGCCGGAAATTGCGCGATGCCTCGATGAGCTCGGTCGGCACCGTACGCAGCGACTGGTAGAAGCTGAACGCCATGTTCCAGGCCTGGCTGGTGAAAATCGCGAAGATCGCCGCGAATTCGGCGCCCAGCACGCGGCCGGGAGCGAGCGCCATGAAAAACACGACGGTGACCGAGATGAAGCCGAGAATCGGCACCGACTGGAGAATATCGAGCAACGGAACGAGGATGCGCTCGGCCTGCTTGTTCTTCGCCGCCAGCGTCGCATAGGTGAAGGTGAACAGCAGCGACAGCGCCATGGCGACGAGCATGCGCAACGTGGTGCGCGCGGCATATTCGGGCAGATTGGCCGGATCGAGCGACGGCGGCGTGCGTTGCAGGTCGGCCAGCGGCTCGAACAGATGGCGGCTCGCTTCGCCGAGGAAAACCAGGAGCCCGAGGACCAGCAGGACTGCGAGAATATCCCACCGGCTGAACAGTCGGTCCCAGCCGCCGACCGAGATGGGGACGAACACGCGCATGTCTTGACGCCCGGCTGTCACGGAATTGTCGTGCGAGTGCAGCCGGGACGGAGCCGCCGGCTACGAGGTCCGATCATCCCATAACATCGCCGCCGCGGCATTCAAACTATATTGCGCGGCATTTTTGCAATTTGTCCGGACGATCTTGCCGCCGCATGTGCGGACGGCGGCAGCGAGCTACGATCCCTTCGGCGCCAGGGCCGAGAGGGCATGGACCAGCTCGATCGGGAATGGGAACACGATCGTTGAGCCGCGCTCGCTGGCAATATCGAACAGGGTGCCGAGGTAACGCAGCTGCATCGCCTGCGGCACCTCGGCCAGGATGCGGGCGGCCTCGACCAGCTTCTGCGCCGCCTGCTGCTCGCCCTCGGCATTGATGATCTTGGCGCGGCGCTCGCGCTCGGCCTCGGCCTGCCGCGCGATGGCGCGGACCATGCTCTCGTCGAGGTCGATGCGCTTGACCTCGACATTGGCGACCTTGATGCCCCAGGCCTCGGTCTGCTTGTCGAGCACGTCCTGGATGCCGGCATTGAGCTTGTCGCGCTCCGCCAGCATCTCGTCGAGATCGTGCTTGCCCAATACCCAGCGCAGCGTGGTCTGGGCGAGCTGGCTGGTCGCGACGAGATGATCCCTGACCTGGATGATGGCGCGCTCGGCATCGACGACGCGGAAGTAGATGACGGCCGAGACTTTGACCGAAACATTGTCGCGGGAAATCACGTCTTGCGGCGGCACCTCGTCGACGATCACGCGGAGATCGACGCGCACCATTTGCTGGATGAACGGCACCAGGAGGAACAGGCCGGGTCCCTTGGTTCCGGTATAGCGGCCCAGCGTAAAGACGACGCCGCGCTCGTATTCGCGGAGCACGCGGACCGAGGAATAAAGGAAAATCAACACCAATACGGCGATGACGATGACGATCGTTACAAACATGACTCGGCTCCTTGTTCAAACGAACGATGCAGGTCAGACCGCAGCAACGTGAAGAATGAGGCCGTCGCGGCTGACGACTTTGATCGCCGTGCCGGCCGCAAGCGGCGCGTCGGCCCGCGCCAACCAGATTTCGCCGTGGACCAGCACCCGGCCCGCATGACCCTGCCAGGACACCGTCTCGCCCGGCGATCCGATCAAGGCTTCGCCGCCGGTCACCACCGGCCGCTTGCGCGAGCGCAGCAATACCGCCAGCGCCAGAAGGAAGAGCGCGGCGCTGCAAATGGCGGTGCCGATCACGACCGCGTAGGACAGCGCGAAGCCCGGCGCGCGCGAGGGAAACATCATCAGCGCGCCAATGACGAAAGCGGCGACCCCGCCGACGCCGATGGCGCCGAAGGCGCCGATATGGGCCTCGGCGATCATCAGGCCGATGCCGATGAGGACCAGCGCCGCGCCGGCGTAATTGATCGGCAGCAGCGCCAGCGCATAAAGCGCGACGAAAAGACTGATGGCGCCGATGAGACCCGGCGCCACGGCGCCGGGATTGAAGAATTCGAGGATCAGCCCGTAGACGCCGATCAGCAAGAGAATGAACGCAACGTTGGGATTGGTGACGAGCGCCAGCAGCTCGGTGCGCCAGTCAGGCGGCACGTTCGTCACGTCGAGGCCCGCTGTTGCCAGGCGCTCAGGCTTGCCGGCGACTTTCGCCGTGCGGCCATCGATCTGGCGCAGCAGATCGGGCACGTTGTCCGCGACCACATCGATGACATGGAGCGACAGCGCATCCGCTGCGGGAAGGCTCACCGCCGAGCGCACGGCGTCGGCGGCCCAATCGGCGTTGCGCCCGTTGAGCGCGGCGAGGCTGCGGATATAAGCGATGGCGTCGTTGACGACCTTGCGCGTTTCGGTATCGCCGGATTCATCGGTCTTGTTCTGCGATTGTTTTTGTTCGGCGCTGCCGCCGGGCAGCATCGGGCCGCCGAATTGAATCGGGGTCGCGGCGCCGATATTGGTGCCGGGCGCCATGGCCGCGAGCGCGCTGGCATAGGCGATATAGGTGCCGGCGCTGGCGGCGCGCGCGCCGCTCGGCGCCACGAAAGTGACGACCGGCACCGGCGACGCCAGGATCGCGCTGATGATCTGGCGCATCGAGGTATCGAGGCCGCCCGGCGTGTTCATGCGCAGCACGACCACGGCGACGTCGTTCGGCGACGCGGCGTGCAATTCGCGCACGACATAGTCGGCGACCGCGGGGCCGATCGCGCCGTCGACATCGAGCACCAAAGCGCGCTCGGCGGCCCGCGCCGGCACGGCAAGCGTTGCAAGCAACTGGGTCACAAGCAACATGGCCAAAAGCACGATCACCGCGCGCAGGCGCATCATGGCAATCTTCCCGGGCCGGCGGCCCCGGTGGCGCAATATGAACGTATCTTATCTTGGTCGCGCCAGCGCGTCTCGCAAGACGGTCACGACGTTGCGACCGCGCGCCGCGGGGCGCCGATCAGTTGTGCGCCGAACGGAATGCGCCGCACGGCGAGGACCGCGATCCAACTCAATACCAGCGTACCGCCGAACACGATCGCCGCCTTGATCACGGCGAACAGCGCCGTGCCCAGCAACGCATATTGCAGCCACACGACGAAGTTATAGTGCACCAGATAAAGACCATAGGCATTGGCGGACAGGCTATCGAGCAGCCGCAAATGTATGGTGACGAAATGCAGGCTGACGGCGATCAGGAAAAAACAACCGGTCGCACAAGCCAACACGAAACTAAGATCGGCGGCGACCTCGACGGCAACAGACGCCGGACCGTTCATCGTCAAACCGGTGAGCCCCATCCAAAGAAACAGCGAAGCCAGCGCGGCGGCGAGCCAGCGCGCCCAATGCCGGGCCAAAATCCCGTCGACGCTGACGACACCGCGTTCGATGCCCGCAGCGCCGAAGCCGACGCCGGCAAAGAAGAAGACGCCGTAAAGCAGCGGCCGGCAAAACTGCACGCTGAAGAAACCGGAATCGGACCACGTCCACGGCGTGAATGCGACGGCCAAGGGAACATAGGCGAGCGCCGAGACTGCCAAGAGCACGATAAAATAGCGGGTAAAGTGCGCCGGCGCCGACCAGCGGCCGAGGGCATCGATGACACTCGGCGCCAGCCAATGCAGGCCGGCAACAATGACGTTGAGCGCCAATAGCTGCCACAAGAACCACAGCGGCCCGTTGCTCCAGAACGGCAGCGCCAGCCATGCATCCAAATAGGCGGAAACGCTCGGATCGGCCGCCGTCACGCGGTACGCCGGATACACCGCAAGCGGGATGAGAACGAAGATGCCGAACACGAAGGGTAAGCCGAGCCGGAGCATGCGGTCGCGCAAAAATCCCCAGTCTTTCTTGCGCGTCAGGCTCGGCCAGACGAACAGGCCGGACAGAAAGAACATCAGCGCCATCAGGTAAACGTCCTGCCAGGCGCAGAACAGGTCGAAGCCGAAGAAGCGATGATCGTCGATGATCGGGAACGCGCGCCAGGCGTAGGGCGGACTGGAAAAGTCGGTTGTGGCGGCGACTGGAATCCAGACCAGATAGGCCAGCATCGAATGAAAGCCCAAGACGATCACGATGACGATCGCCCGCAAATTGCTCAGCGCTAGGCTGGAGGGAGACATCGAGCTAGCACGCTATAAAATCGGATCCAGGCAGGTCGACTAATCCACCGACGCAAACGCGATCACGCAATTGGCCCGCATAATCTAGACAGAAGTATCCTGGCCGTCACGATGGGTTCATATAATTGGATAATGGAGAACCCCCTCATTGCGGTTGCTCCTGCTATGCAATCCTCGGTTGCTTGGCTAAGCCCCGGAACCAGCAAGATTTTACCTCGACGGGACGGACCGGCGCGGGGTAGACAGCGGTCCAGAAATCACCGCATTGTCGGGCCACCCTTTCTGGGCCATCAATGCGCGGAACTTGATTCTTACGACGATGGCGAATGGAGAAGTGCATTGGCAGTGCAATCGGCAAAACTGGCGATGGCGGCACTCTTTATGACGCTTGCCGCCGCGAATTCCACAGTGGCCGCGGATCCTATGGTGACCGGGCTGTGGCAAAAGATCGACCAGCCAACCAGCAAGTCGGTCGGTTGGTTTCTCTTCACCGAGAACGACGGCACCTATCAGGGCATGATCGCCAAGCTGTTCCTGCGTCCGGGCGACCCGCCGAACCAAACCTGTACGGCCTGCAAGGACGACCGCAAGGACCAGCCGCTGCTCGGCCTGCCGCTCATCCGCGATATGAAGCCGAACGGCCTGTATTATGAGGGCGGCAATATCCTCGATCCGCGCGACGGCAATATCTACAACGCCATGATGACGCTGAGCCCCGACGGGCAGACGCTGACGGTTCGCGGCTATCTCGGCATCGCCTTGTTCGGCCGCGACGAAGTCTGGTACCGGCTGCCGGAAACCGCGTACAAGGATCTCGATCCCGTCATCATCGCGCGGTACCTGCCCGGGCTGACGACGACGGCGTCGATCAAGCACAAGCAGAATCAAAGCACCGCCAAATCGAGCAACATCGCGCGCTGAGTGCATGATCCGGAAAGATCATGCTCCACTAAAATGCTAGCGCGCCAACCGATTCAATATGAAGCGATTGCGCTCTAGCGCTCGCGTTATTCGATGACGCCGAAGTTGCAGCCTGCGGCGGCATAGTGATAGCGGGGAACGCCGTAGCGGTCCTGCGCGACGATCGGCCGGCACCGCTGCAGCCACTTCTGATCGCGCTCGGTGGCGCGCGCCTTTTCCGCGTCGTTTTCGGGTTGCGGCACTGTCCTGATATACGGATCGCCTGCGGGTCCCACTCGCAGCACGCAGCTCACTGTACCCGGCGCTCCGACGCAACCGCCGACATAGAGCGTGTCGGCATAAGCCAACGTCACGAGCGGCAACGTCAACGCGGCGCCGGCATAGGCGGCTCGCCACGATGCCGGAAGCAATCTGGCACGGCTGAAGATCAACACAACACTCTCCCTGACGCGCCGCCGCTGCGATGCAGTGGGCTGGCGCCGTTTTTCGCCAAGCTTGCGCACGTTCGCGGAAGACCGGTTCCGGGACACGCACCAAGCGTCAGCCGTCAGGGAGCAAGGCCGATGCCAGCGAAGATGCCCTGATTTGGCACAGCACCGGCGAGGTCAATCAACGCGCTTTGTTGAAAGACGGGAAATGGTCAACGCTTGAGGTTAACGCCGGAGAATGACGGATGTCGGCAAGCGCCGTCGCTCCCACCCGCTCTGCTCGAGCTCCGGGATCGTGTCGTCGGCTTGCGGATAGCCGAGACAGAAATAGCCGATGAATTTCCATTCGGCCGGCACGTCGAGCAGCGCCGCAACCGCCTTGGCATCGAGGATCGATACCCAGCCCATGCCGATGCCTTGCGCGCGCGCGGCGAGCCAGATCGTGTGCACCGCCGTCACGGCCGAATAGTCGATCATTTCCGGCATGGTGTGGCGCCCGAGGCCATGGCCCTGCGTCGTCGTGCGATCGGCGAACACCGCCAAATGACAAGGCGCCTCATCCAAGCCAGCGAGCTTGAGCTGCGCATAAAGGCCGGCGCGGTCACCGTTTTGCGCGGCGAGCGCTTGCGCGTTGCAAATTGCAAAATTTTGCCGGATGGCGGCGCGGCAGGCGCCGTCGTCGACGATGACAAAGCGCCACGGCTGGCTCAAGCCCACCGATGGCGCGAGGCAGGCAAGTTCGATCAGCGATTCCAAAGTGCCGCTCGGCAATGGATCACGCCGGAAGCGCCGGACGTCGCGGCGCCAGATCAGAAGCTCGCGCAAGCGCGCGCGGAACGCCGGATCGAAGCTGGTTGGGCGCTTGGCCGCGCCGGCGCCTTCGACCTGTGGTATCGAATTCGCGCTCATGAGCGAAAGCCTAGCCGTTGTTGCGGAAGGCATCCATCGCAATTTGCAGGCGGCGCCAATCTTCCTCATGGGCCGGCAAGCCGAAACGCAGCCACGTCGCATTGTCGGGAAAATTTCGCACCAAAATTCCGGCGCGGCCGAGGTGATGGAATAGCGCATTCGCCGCCGGCGTTCGCACCAACCGGAACAACGCCGTGCCGCCCGGGATACCGAGACCGGCACCGATTAAAATGCCATCGAGTCGTCCAGACGCCGCCAACAACCGATGCCGCGTCGCTTCGATCCACGCCGTGTCCGCCAAGGCCGCCGCTCCTACATCCAAGGCCGGGCCGGACACCGCCCATGGCCCAAGCAGCGCCGCAAGCCGAACCGCCGACGCTTGGTCGAGCAGCGCAAAACCCAATCGTAGTCCGGCAAGTCCAAAAAACTTGCCGAACGAACGCAACACGACGAGGTTGCCGCGGCCGACGTCTCCGGCGAGACTTGCGCCAAGCGGCCCGACATCCATGAACGCCTCGTCGACCACCAGCACGCCGCCGCGGGCCCGCAGCTTTGCGGCAAGAGCGAGCAACGTGTCGCGATCGATGAGCCGGCCATCGGGGCTGTTGGGATTGGTGACGATGGCCAGATCGGCATCGCCGAGAACGGCAAACTCGCGCGCGGCGATGACGCTGTGGCCGACGAGCCGCGCCGCACGCGCGTGCTCGTTATAGGTCGGAGTGAAAATAGCTGCCCGGCCTCGCCGCACCAGCCCGGCAACAAGGGGCAACAGAATCTGCGTACCCGGTGCCGGCACTACATGCGCCGCCGACGGCGCGCCGTATGCTGTCGCGGCGGTCGCGGCGAGACGGGCAGTTGCGGCGGCATCCGGCAAGCGGGCAAATAGTTCGGCCGGCAGCCGCGGCAGGGGATAAGGATTGGGATTGATCCCGGTCGACATGTCGATGAAAGGTTCGGGCGCATCGGGGAATAGACGCCGCGCCGCGGCGAGGTCGCCGCCGTGCGGCAGCGGCGCGTCCGCATCGTTGTAGGGGAAGATGTCCGTCGCACTCGCCCTCTTGGCCATGATGATCGAGCTCTGCGCCGGTTATCCGCAAGCGCTGTGGCGCGCGATCGGCCATCCGGTGACCTGGATCGGCCGCCTGATCGCCGCGCTTGACCGCTTGCTCAATCGGGACACGGCCGGCCCGCATTGGCGCCGAGGCGCCGGCATCGTCGCGATATTTCTGCTCCTCGGCATTGTCGGCGCTGTCGCCTTCATTGTCGAACGCGAACTGCTCCGGCTTCCGTTCGGGCTTATCG
>Ga0187890_10003009_pt1 | contig 11676 bp, 10 predicted proteins | sample June2016WEW_21_1_FD_133005 | JGI IMG/M metagenome (GOLD analysis project Ga0187890, IMG submission 133005) | Peatland microbial communities from SPRUCE experiment site at the Marcell Experimental Forest, Minnesota, USA - June2016WEW_21_10 | ecosystem: Environmental > Terrestrial > Soil >... | reverse complement strand
GGTCTTGCCATACAGAGGAGTCAGGTTTTGGCCCCAAAGAGCCGTTGAGCCGTCCGAGGTGGCGACGCCGGCCGCGTTGTTTCCAGCCGGGCCGCTATGCGGAGCATGGCACATGACGCAGCCGCGGCCGTAGCCGAGGTGTGCGCCCAAAACATCAGCCGTTGATTGTGGGTCGATTGGAATTCCATGGCCACCAAGTGTGGAGCATAGGCCTGCCAATGCCAAGCCTACCGTCATCACAACGAACAGAACGAGAAGCATTGCTTTCTTCATAACGTTGAAGCCTCTGCTTTTTCTCTTTCCCAGCCTTTTCAAATTCCGTGTCCGTCACATGTTTCAGCAAGGTTCCACTCGGAAGGCCCCAATTGCAATGACACACATCACAATAGCCTGTGCGGTGTCTTTACACCCGAGGCGGCCGGAATCCTGGCACGACTAAGCCCAGAGATTCTTGAGGCGACATCATGAATCAGGAATCGTTTTCGCAATAACAATGACAGCCGCCCGGCTGAGCCAGGACGAATGGGTTGCGATGCGAAATTAGAGGCGGAAGTTGATGATAAAATGTCTCTTACGAGCCTTCAGGACAGTGATAGGACACCCTATAGGACACCAGCCGTCCCGTCTGAAACCGTAAACTGACAACAACCAGTGAGGTTACCTTGCACCGCAATCATAGTCAGTCGGAGAAAAAGTGACCTTTCGAAAATACCTCGTTCTGGCGGGAATCACCGTATTCAGCACGGCGGGCGATTCCCTGCTGGCTCGCGGCATGAAAGAACTCGGCAACGTTTCCCTGCACAATCTTTCCGGCCTGCTGCTGGCCGTCGCCCATCCCTGGGTAACTGCGGGAATCCTGTTACTGCTGGCGTTTTTCGCATGTTACATGTCCGCGCTTTCGTGGGCTGACCTCACCTATGTTCTGCCTGCCACATCGCTCGCCTATGTGCTCGTCGCTTTGGTTGGTCACTTCCGTCTTCATGAGGTAATCTCGCCGACGCGCTGGCTTGGCATCGCGCTGATCGCGGCCGGCGTAGGCTTCGTGGCCGCCGGACCCTCGCTTACGCCCAGTCAACAACCCCGGGACGCCGACCGCAACCCCGTTTCCCAGGAGGTGGAGTCATGAGTGAACTCTACGCCTGGGCCGCGATTGCGCTCATCATTCTGGCCTCGACCACCGGGGACGTGCTGCTCTCCTACTCCATGAAACGAGTGGGTGACGTCGGTGAACTCTGGAAGCGGCGCGGAATACTGGCGGTGGTTGGGCGCGTGCTCCGAACCCCCACGTTTGCTCTCGGCTTGATGGCAATGGGGGTCGCGTTCTACAGCCTGCTCTTTGGCCTTTCGTGGGGCAATCTCAGTCTGGTCGTGCCTGCTTCCGCCTCGCTCACCTTTGCGGCCAACGCAGTCGCCGCGCGCATTTTCCTGCATGAGCGCGTGGGCCGCCGGCGCTGGATTGCGGCATTGCTGGTAGCGGGTGGCGTAGTGCTGATGGCGATCTGAATTACTCCAACCGCCCGTGATACAAGCAGGATTTGTATCAGGGTATGCCTTTAGGTATACCGCAAGTGCCGTGTTATGAATGCGCCTTTAGGCGCTGCTTTTGGGCGCTGGAGTTTCACCACAGGCTGCTAGCCGAATAAATCGACGGGAATCACAAGCGGCCGCGGCTTCACTAGCACACTCTTGTCGGTGGATGCAGCTCGGGCCCGCTCTGAACTCTCTTCCAGCGCAAGTGTCTCCAGGTACGGAAAGCGCGTGCTCAGCATCTCCGCCTGTAGTCTTCGATAGTTCATTTCGCTGCGGAATGACTCCTCATCCTGTTCCTCGCCGGCGGCTTTGAGTTTGTCTATGGCGGCCTGTAACCTCGCTAATTCTCCGACCACGTCATCGAGCAAGCCTTTTCCGCCAGCACTCAAGCGAACGAACTCTATGCCCACTCCGGAACCGCTGCGAATCCCCCTTACCTCACTCACCGCGCGGAACGAATTGGTCTTGACGCGCACCACGATTTCAGCCCGATTGCCGCACTCGATGAGTGCCTTCGTATCAATGCAGCAACCCTGAAGGCTCAGGTCGCGGACCTTACCCAGAACATAAATTCCGTTCGACGGGAGCCAATTGAGCTCCACGTAACCACCGCAGTTGAATCGAGGCGCCCGGCGGCGTTCTTTGTCTCCGCGATCTTGCTCTTCGGTGGTGAGCGTAGGGTTGGCAGGCTCAGGCATATCTATAAGATCGTATGTCGGGCGAGAATTCTTGAGAATGGTATCAAGGTAATGCAGGATTGGAACCGAAGTAATTGAAGTCGTCGACTTGAGTCTTATCCAAAGAGCCTCATCAACCCACAGGGCGCCAGGTCGGGGACGAGAAAGCTTGCGCGTCTGCCGCTGGCGAACCGCGCCACAGCTTCCGCCGCAAGATAGCCGCTGCGCACCGCGCCCTCCATGGTGGCGGGCCAACCGGTCGCGGTCCAATCACCGGCCAGAAAGACGCGCGGCCACACCGTCTCAGGCTGCGGCCGGAACTGGTCGATTCCCGGTCGCGGCGAATACGTCGCGTTCACTTCCTTGATCACCGTCGATTTCACGAGTCTCGCGTCGGGCGCGCCGGGGAAAAACTCTTGTGCTTCTCTCATCGCCAGCTCAACGATCTCTGCCTTCGACTTTTCCACCAGGCTACGGGAGCAGCTTACAACCAGCTCAATGTAGCTGCCGTTGCCGGTGGCGCGAGCTTCTATGATCCGCGATTTGTGAAACATCCACTGGATCGTCCGATCAAGCAGGACGGCATGATCGAGGTCGCTGATCTGACGATCGAACCAGAGATGGATGCCGGTGATCGGCGACGTAGAAAACTGGCCGAGCGCAGCAACCAAAGGTGCGGCCGACGCAGTGTCCGGCAACATGCGCCCCAGCACATCGAACGGCACAGCCAGAACCAGATAGTCGAACTTCTGCTCCTGCCCGTTCGTCGTCACGTTCACAGCAAACGGCACTGTCCGAAACGACTCCACGCCCGCGCGAAACTGGATCTCTCCACCACGAGCACGGATGTAGTCTCCGGCGGTGCCGTACAGGTCGGTTAGCGGCACGGTTGGAATTCCCATGCGCCCGGCAGCAGCCGATTTAAGAAACGACTCGCGCACCACCTGCGCCGCATAGGGAACGGAAATCTGATCAAGATCTTCGTTCAAGGCGGAGACCAGAATTGTCTTCCAGAAACGCTCGATGGCTTGTGCGGTTTGTCCGTGGCGTTTGAGCCAGTCGAGAAAGGACTCACCGCGATCCGGCGGAATGGAAGGAGCAAGCGCCGCCATGGCGCGGCTGATGGACATCTTGTCGCGAAAATTTAAGCAGTCCGCCCGCAGAAATGACGGAGCAGTATGCAGCGGAGCGGGCAGCGCTGACGGGCCTATCACGGACGCCCGTCCTCCAGGCTCGAGGAACGTCAGCTTCTCATACCAGCGAATCTTGTCCTGAACTCCCGCGCGTCGATAAAAATCGAGCAGGTTGGTGCAGCAGCCAAGTAACACATGCTGGCAATTGTCGACAATTTCTCCGGTGCCGGGGTGCTGATAAGAAGAGGCGCGCCCGCCGAGATAAGAACGTCGCTCAAACAGCGTAACGCGAAACCCGGCTTCCGCCAGTGCGCATCCAGCGGCGAGACCGGCCAGCCCGCCTCCGGCAACAGCGACTGTGGGAGGATGGGTCGAATCAGGATGGGTCGCACTAGGATGGGTGGAACTAGGATCGGTCGCACTAGGATCGGTCGGCTTAGGATAGATCGAGGGCGGCATCACAGCAGACGCTTCAGGATTCCCTTTCCCATGACCGTGAACTTTTCGGGAACCGATAAGCGGACGCGCTCCTGGAATACGTCGTACTGGTTCGCAGCAATCTTTTCCAGCAGGCGGCGATAGATGGTAATCAGAACCCACAGCGCGGGCTGACTGTCTTCATTCACCAGCGGAATCAGTTCTTCTCCGTCGCGGTAGCATTCGCGAGCGCGGTCGGCTTCCATCGCCAGTAGTGGACGAATGCGCGCAACATCGACCTGCGGCGCGGCCAGATCGGCGGCAGAGAGTCCGCACTGCGTCAGATCTTCTTGCGGGAAATAAAAGCGGCCCATGGCAACGTCTTCTTTGACGTCGCGAATAATGTTCGTCAGCTGAAAGGCTAGACCGCAGCGTTCGGCAAGCGACTCAGCGGCGGGATCGCGATATCCGAAAATTTTGATACACACTAATCCAACCACCGATGCCACTCCGTAGCAATACTGGCGCAGCTCTTCAAAAGTCTGGTAACGCGCGACCGGCGCCGCACCGGGGGAAGCCGCTGCTTGTCCGTAATCGAGATCCGCAGCCGTGCCGAAAGCGAGCTGGTCGAGAAGCCCAATCGGAATCTGGTAAGTGCGTTGCGCGTCGGTCAGCGCCAGCAGCACCGGATCATCCGTTGGCTGTGCCGCCAAGGCGCGGTGGACTTTATCCAGCCATTCCAGCAACTGGTTGTGACGATCTTCGGCGCTCAAGGTGATGTCGTCGGCGATGTCGTCGCACCGCCGCATGAAGGCATACACGGCGCTCAAGGCATTGCGCTTCCGATGTGGAAGCACCGCGAACCCGTAGTAGAAATTCTTGGCGGCGGAGCGCGCGATGCTCCGGCAAACGGAGTACGCCATATCGAGCTGCGAAGCGGTAGGCGCGAACTGCACCGGCGCATTTCCCACGGCGGAGCTCATATTCGCTTCCCCACCAGCTTCCCCAGCGCGGCGCGAGCGACCAGGGCCAGTTTCCGGTTCTTGGAAATTGCGGGACGCCTGCCCAGCACCGCGTAATGTTGGCGCTCGATTGCCTTCAGAATCTCCAGCCCGCCGCGGCTGAAGAGTTCAATGTCAAGTGCCAGTGCGCGCTCGACGCTCGCGATCAGGGGCAAGCCTTGCGCGAACCATTCCCGCGCGCGCTCCACTTCAAACTTCATCATCTCGCGGAACGCGGAAGTGTTCTCGCGGTCACGTATCACCGCTTCGCTCACGCCGAAGCGGCGCAGGTCTTCGAGTGGAAGATAAATTCTTCCTTTGGCAAAGTCCGCGCTCACGTCTTGCCAGAAGTTCGCCAGTTGCAGCGCGGTGCAGGTGTAATCCGAAAGCTGTTGGCGAGCCGAATCGCGGTATCCGCAAAGATAGAGCACCAGGTGGCCGACCGGGTTCGCCGAATACCGGCAATAGCCGAGCAGATCGTTGAACGTTTCGTACCGGCTGACGCTTTGGTCCTGCCGGAAAGCGCTCAGCAAATCCGCAAACTCATGTTTCGGAATCTCAAACTTGCGCACCGTCTCGGCGAGCGCGACAAATACGGGATGCCGCGGGCCTCGAGTATGATCGCCGTCGTAGCACGCGTTTAACTCGCTCTCCCACTGATCGAGTAACTCTAAAGAAGCAGCGCGGTCGCCCACCTCATCGCCCAGATCGTCGGAGATGCGGCAATACGCATAAACGTTGAAGAAGTGCTGGCGCTGTTGCTCCGGAAGAAACCAGGAAGCGACCGAAAAATTTTCGTAATGCGAGCGCGCCAGGCGCCGGCAATACTCGCGCGCTTCGGCTTCCGAAGGCGCATGGTCGGGGATGGCGTACTCCGGCGGAAGCGCACTCCAAACCGAGGAGAGCGGCGCAGTCGGGGGATGGCTGGCAGCACTTATCATCAAAAATTCTTCGCCACGGAGAACGTAGTGCTTATGGAGAGCCGGGCGTCCTCGCCCGGCCGGGACCTTTCGGCTTCGCTCGGGGCTTCGGCAAAACAGGACAGGCTCGCGAGACGCCCGTCGTTCCACCGTACGACTCACCACACGGACAACGCGCTAGTGACCCGGGATAATCGCAGTCTTGATATCCCCGTTGCGGTTCAGCATGTGGCGCAGCACATCCTGCAAACGCGAAAGCGGCGCTTCGCCGGTAATGTAGTCGTTGCCGCAAACCTTCTTCTCGGCAATCAAACGGAAGGCCCGGCGCACCGTCTCCGGAGTGTGATGGAAAGTCGCCTTCAAAGTGATCTCCGAATAGTGCAAGCGATTGGTGTCTAACTGCACCTTGGTTCCCGCGGCGCATCCGCCGAAGAAATTCACCGTGCCGCCCTTGCGCACCATCTGCACCGCCCACTCCCAGGCTTCCGGGCGGCCGACGGCTTCGATGGCCACATCGGCGCCGCGCCTCTCCGGAGTTAACTCGCGCACCGCCTCTACCGCATCTTTCACCTTCGTAATCTGCACCACCTCGTGCGCACCCTTTTTGCGCGCCAAGGCAACCTGCGAATCGCGCTTGACCACCGCGATCACATTGCAGCCGATAGCTTTGGCCACCTGCACAAACATCAGACCGATCGGTCCGCCGCCAATCACCGCTACGGTTTCGCCGATCTCCACTCCGGTTTCATGCAGGCCGCGGAGAACGCAGGCCAGCGGCTCGGTCATCGCGGCATCCTCGAAGCTCACATTCGAGGGCACGACCAGCATATTCGCTTCCACAATGCGCTTCGGAATCCGGATGTACTCGGCGTAGGCGCCGTTGTTAAACAGCAGATCTTCGCAAAGGTTCAACTGGTGCTTGGAGCAATAGAAGCACATGCCGCAGGGAGCCGAGTTCAGCGCCACCACGCGCATGCCCTTCTTGAAGCCGCGCACCCCCTCGCCCACTTCCTCGACCGTGCCCGCCAGTTCATGCCCGAACAACGCCGGCGGCACAATCATCCGGGCGTGATAACCCCGCTGATACACCTTCAAATCGGTGCCGCAGGTGAGCGCCACGTGGACTTTTACCAGAACTTCGCCGTCGCCCACACGCGGGATCGGCACTCTCTCAATCTTGATGTCTTCTTTGCCGTAGAGGACGGCAGCCGTCATCTTGCCATTCACAATTGATGTCCTTCCCACGCACTCCACCCCATCACGCCAGAACCCGGCGTCCTGGGGGCCCCGGCGCTGCCCGGCTGGATGACGATCTTCATCGAGTCCGGTTGAGGATGGGCAGCCAGATTCAGCGCTTCCACACCGCTTTGCAGCGGGAAACGGTGGCTGATAAGCCGTTCCAGATCCATTTCACGGTTCATGACGAAGCGTACTGACTCCTCCTGCAATTCAACCGACGCACTGTAAGAACCGAGCAAAGCCTTTTCGTCCACGCACACTGCGGCCGGGTCAATCGTAACCTCGCCCCGCACCGTTTGCGCAAAGAGCAATACCCGGCCTCCCGGGCGCGTCGCATCCATGGCCGGCCGGATCAGACCGCTCCCTCCGACTGCCAAAATCACGGCGTCAGCTCCGCGGCCTTCCGTCATGCCGCGCACCGCTTGCCCGGCGTCAGCCTTGGACGCATCAATTGTCAGTTTCAGGTCAAAGCTATTTGCTATTGTAAGCCTCTCCGGATACAAATCGGAAGTAATCACCCGAGTCCCCGCCCGCTTCGCCAGTGTCGCCAGGATTAGACCAATTGGACCCTGCCCAATCACCAGCACGGTCTCGCCCGCTTGCAGACGAAGGGTCTCAATACCTTTGATGCAAGTATTCACCGGCTCGACAAAACACGCCTGTTCGAAACTGATGCCGTCCGGGATGCGCACCGTTCCCTTCTCGACAATCCAGTCCATCACCCGCACGTATTCCGCGAACCCCCCACCCGACGGTTCGAACCCAGCCGTGCATCCCACTTTCTTGTAAGTAGCGCACTGCGCAAAGGTCTTGTGGCGGCAATAAAAACATTCCCCACACGGGATATGGTGCAACACCACCACGCGTTCGCCCACGCTGAACTTTTGAACGCCGTCGCCGACTTTCGCGACGACGCCCGAAGTTTCGTGTCCAAAAATACGCGGCGCGGAGTGCGAGCCGCTAGCGATCTTCTTGAGATCGGTGCCGCAGATCCCGCAGGTGTGGACGCGAACCAGAATCTCTCCGGTCCCGATTTCAGGCACCGGCACTTCTTCCAGCCGCACATCGTTCACGCCGCGATACACCGCGGCCCTCATCGTGGAAGGAATCTCTCGCCCCGCGCTTTCAACGGCCAACATCGATGTCCGAGCAATTGCCATAGCAGACTCTATTGTTTCCCTAATCCTTTTCTATTGCCGCTTCTATTGCCGCGACCGCATAACGGTTACAGCCGTGGATCCAACCTCCGCTGGTGGAGAGCCGGGCGTCCCCGCGCGGCCATCATACTGCTGGACAGGCGAGACGCCCTTCGCTCCACTAAGTTTCTCGCGCCCAAGGTAACTGACGAGCGCTGCACAAAGAGCCTGGCTAGCCTCGGAACTGTTCCGCGCCAGAGCAATGGTAGTCCTCCACAGCCACGGACGCAGCGCAATATGACACGCAAACCGGAAGGAGTGAAAGCTCCCGTCGCTGGCCACAAAGCGATCCATCGCCGGCAGGTTGAAATCGGCGCTGTCGGAAATGGCTTTCAAAGCTGCGAACTCCACTCCCCGCGCCTGCGCTCCCTGGGCCACCGCCGCGGCTTCCATGTCCACCGCGCTCGCACCATAAGCTTTGCCCAATCGAATTTTCTGCTCCTTGCCTGCCACAGTCGCGGAACTCACCAGTATTCCCTCACCCGAGCCAATTTCCGTCCGCACGCCGTCGGCAGTATTGATCACCGTGCGCGGCTCAAGAATATGTCCGACCAACAACGAAACGTCGAGCCCTCCCGCAAAACCTACGGACATCACCCGCATCGGCTTAACTTCCTGAATCACCGCCTCGGTAGCACGGCGCGCAGCTTCCGCCCCAATTCCGCCGCATACCAGCGCTGCTTCTCCATTTTCAAAAAGACGATATCGCCGCCCGCCGTGTTCCATCATCCGGACCTTCCAGCCGCGGATCAGCGGACGTACCTCCCGCTCCATGGCGGCGATGATGGCAGTTTTAGTCATCTGCAGCCACTCCAGCCTCTAAAGGCTGTCTGTGGAGCGACGGGCGTCCTCGCCCGTCCACAGTGCGCAGCGGGACGGGCGAGGACGCCCGTCGCTCCACCAGAGTATTTCGAAGCATCGCTAAAGTAATGCCCTGAGACGAAGCCCGAACCTCCACCCGAATCTTCCCGCAGCCTGCTAGGCATAGCCATTCGCGCGGAACCACTCCACCGACCGCCGCAGCGCTCCATCCACCGGAACCGTGCGCCAGCCCAGTTCCCGTTCCGCTTTCGCCGAACTCACAAACATCATCTTGCGTCCCATGCGCACCGCGTCAATGGTCGCGCGCGGCTCGCGGCCCAGAAGCCGCCCGGTCACCATCTCGTCCACAACTCCAGCCGCTAGCGCAAAAACGTAAGGCAGCTTCACCGTCGGCGAAGGCAAGCCCGTAATCGCAGCCAGCCGATCCAGAATCTGCTTCAGCGTGAGATTCTCTCCGCCGAGGATGTAGCGCTCGCCCGATCTTCCCTTCTCCAGCGCTTGCACATGACCGCGAGCGCACTGGGTAGCATCCACCAGGTTCAATCCCGTTTGCACGTACGCCGGAAATTTTCGCTTCAGAAAATCCACGACGATGCGCCCGGTAGGAGTCGGTTTAATATCGCGCTCGCCAATCGGAGTCGTGGGATTCACGATTACCACATCGACTCCCGATCTCGCCGCATCGAATGCCACTTGCTCCGCCATGAACTTCGAACGCTTATAGTGCCCGATCATGTCGCCCAGCGACACCGGACTCTCTTCGTCCGCCACCGTGTTCGCGTGCTTCGAAGTGAATCCCATGGTCGCGACACTAGACGTGTAAACAATACGCCGTACGCCTCGCTTCCGCGCCGCTTCAAGCAAAGAACGCGTGCCCTCGACATTCGAGCGATACATCTCGTTGGAATCTCGCCCGCGCACCCAAAGCCGATAGTCCGCCGCCACATGAAATACAACATCGCAACCGGCGAGCGCTTTCCCAATCGAAGCCGCGTCGCGCAGGTCGCCCACAACTCGATCGGCGTTCAGATCCTCAACGTTGCGCAGATCGCTCGTGGGCCGCACCAGCAGCCGCAACTCAGCACCCTGTTCCGCCAGAACGCGCGCAACATGACTGCCCAGAAATCCCGTGGCGCCGGTGACAAAAGCAAGCACTCAGCTCTCAGCTTTCAGTTATCAGCTCTCAGTTCCTAACTTCAGCTCTTAGTCTCAGCTTTTCGGTACGAGCCGCCAATGACTGAAAGCTGACGGCTGATGGCTGATAGCTAGCTTCGGTCCTTCTCCGCCATCACCTTGGAATAGGTCGTGAGCGCGAGCAGCGGGAAATACTCGCGATACAGGTGGTACATCAGGTAGAACACGCGCGGGAAGCCGGTTCCCGTGTAGAAACGCTCGTCCCAGGAGCCGTCCTTGTTTTGCGTGCGCAGAAGATACACCATGCCGCGAGCCACGCATTCGCTGCGCGTGTCGCCGACGGCGAGCAGTCCCATAATCGCCCACGCGGTCTGCGAAGCCGTGCTGTCGCCTTGCCCGCGAAGGTTCGGATCGTCATAGGATCCCACCGTCTCGCCCCAGCCGCCGTCGGCATTCTGCACCGACCGCATCCACTCCGCCGCCTGCTGGATCATGGGGTCGTTACGATCCACGGCCATCGCCTCCAGGCCGCGCAACACCTGCATCGTGCCGTAGATATAGTTCACGCCCCAGCGTCCGAACCAGCTTCCATCCGGCTCCTGCTGTTTGCGAATAAACTTGATCGCCCGCTTCACCGCCGGATGGTTCTGATCGTAGCCATAAGTCGCAAGACATTCCAGAATGCGTCCTGTGATGTCGACGGTCGCGGGATCAAGCATGGCGTTGTGATCGGCAAAAGGCACGTACTGGAACACCATGCGGTCGTTATCTTTGTCGAACGAAGCCCAGCCTCCGTCCTTGCACTGCATCGACAAGATCCAATCGATCGCCCGCTGCACCGACTCGCTCTGATAGCGCCCGTTCGGATGCTCGACCCGGCTCAGTGCCAGGCAGACCATGGCGCTGTCGTCCACGTCGGGATAAAACTCATTGTTGAACTCGAAATACCATCCGCCCGGCTCGCCTTTCGGATTCTTGATCTTCCAGTCTCCGGGCTTGCGCACCTGCTTCTGCAGGATCCAGTCGGCGCACTTCACCAGGCGCGGATCGGCCGCGGGCACGCCCGCCTCGCCCAACGCAAACAGCGCGTACGCTGTGTCCCACACCGGAGACATGCAGGGCTGCATGCGGAAAGTGTCGTCCTCCTCGATCCCCAGCTTTTCGAACTCGTCGAGCGCGCGGATAAACTGCGGATCGTCCACCGAATAGCCCAGGCAGCGCAGCGCAATGATGGCGTTCATCATCGAAGGATAGATCGCTCCCAGGCCGTCGCTCATTTCGAAGCGCTCCAGCATCCACTTCTCCGCCCGCCTCAGAGCAAGCGACCGCAGCGGACGGATGTGCACTCGCTCGGCCCAGTGGGTAAGCCGGTCCAGAACCAAAAAGAAATTGCGCCACGAAATCCGCTTCTTGGCCCAGTGCAGGTGCATGCGCGATTTCTCGCGCCCACCGACAAAAAGTTCCTCGACTCCCATTTCGTCGGAAATTTTCTTGAACGGCTTTTTGGCGTAGCAGATCGAAAGCGGCACCAGGATGGCGCGCGACCACGAAGAAATCTCGTAGATATTGAACCAGAACCAGTTGGGAAACAGCACGATCTCCGGCGG
>Ga0187890_10003007_pt1 | contig 11680 bp, 10 predicted proteins | sample June2016WEW_21_1_FD_133005 | JGI IMG/M metagenome (GOLD analysis project Ga0187890, IMG submission 133005) | Peatland microbial communities from SPRUCE experiment site at the Marcell Experimental Forest, Minnesota, USA - June2016WEW_21_10 | ecosystem: Environmental > Terrestrial > Soil >... | reverse complement strand
TCCGTCAAGGCCGAAGCCGCGCTGCTCCCACTGTCCAGCGACTCGCGGATGGCGAAATAGAAAAGTGGCGACCAGGTCGGCCTTGTCGCGATTGCAGGCGGAATCGTCGCGACGACGAGCGAAGTAGCGCAGCAACGCCTCGGCAACCTCCGGATCAAGATCGGACTGCACTCCAAGTCGCAGCATGGCTGGAGTGATCGCCATGTCCAGCACGTGGATCCAAAGATGCATTTGACGCAGGGTCGAGCGCACGTCGGAGGTGTTGCTGAGGACTTCAGGAGCGAGTTCCGCAGGCGCCGGCAGTTGGCCGCCAAGCTGGTCGCTCAGCAGTCGCTGATAAAAACTCTGCACCGTTGCCAGCAGCGCCAGTTCCCACCGGGGATCCTCAACCAATGCCCACTCCCTCAAGATCGCCCGTTTCCGAAACGGGACTTGTGACCCAGTAGAGCCGAAACAGAACCGCGGCGCAATTGCCTACCTGGTTACGGAGATGCAGGACTCAGTTTCCCAGTGCGGGCTATTGAAAGACGACGGTCTTATTGCCGTATAGAAGGATGCGGTTTTCCACGTGCCAGCGCACGGCCCGCGACAGCACGACCTTCTCGATATCGCGGCCCTTCTGTACGAGATCGTCGATCGTGTCGCGGTGGTAGATGCGGACAACGTCCTGTTCGATGATGGGGCCATCGTCGAGCACTTGTGTGACGTAGTGTGCGGTCGCGCCAATCAGCTTGACGCCGCGCTGAAACGCCTTGTGGTAGGGCTTCGACCCAACGAACGCGGGCAAAAAAGAGTGATGGATATTGATCAGGTTCTCCGAACCCACGGTAGTGATGAACTCGTTCGAAAGCACTTGCATGTAGCGGGCAAGTACGACGAGACTGCATTGGTGTTCGCGGACCAGCGCGAGTTGCTTCTGTTCCGCTTCGGCCTTGTTCTCTTTCGTGACCGGTACGACGAAGTAGGGGATGCGATAGAAGTCCGCGATCCGTTGATTGTCAGGATGGTTGGAAATAATCAGCGGAATTTCGCAATGCAGTTCGCCGCTCTGGTGCCGGTAGAGCAGGTCCTGCAGGCAGTGGTCGTACTTCGAAACGAAAATGGCGATGCGCGGCCGGTCGGACGAGTGGGCGAGCCGCCAGTCCATGTGAAATTCTCGGGCGACGGGAGCAAAGCGTTCGGAGAATTCCGCTAAGTCAAAATCAAAGCCCGCAGGATCAAATTCGACCCGTGTAAGAAAGAGGTTCGATTCCTCGTCGCCGTGCTCATCGTTGAACAGGATGTTCCCGTTGTGGCGAAAGATGAAATCCGCAATCGAAGCGACAATGCCTCTGCGGTCGGGGCATGAAACAAGAAGAATGGCGGACGTGGGCATAGAAAAGTTCCGATTCAGCCGGTTAGCGTTGTGCACCCTTTATTCTCTGGTGGTATCGAATCGAGGTCACATCACGTCGACTGCTGGATAGTCTTCGATATATTCCTCGCCGTTGCAGCCGTAGTAGGCGACCTTGCGGGCCATAACACCCACATCGTAGCGCACAACACCGGCTCGCCATGAAGCCTCCAGAAATTCGGGAAACGTACTTTTTCCAGCCTGGTCGATCCGCAACGCCGCGATGAGAGCCTCGCGGTTGAATGGAGGTACATCGACGGTGCCGGACGACAGTGGCGTGCCCAAAATCACAACCGGACCATCCTCGGTCAGATAAAGACTCTGGCATGTGGGCAGGTACCACAGATTGCGTGTAACGCCCGCCCGCCGCAGAGTTTCTGCCAGATACGGGAAGCCGCCGATTTGTGGCCGGCCTGCCATGGCTTGCTTAAGCGCCGCTTGCAGGTTTTCAATTGCTTTGCTCATAGAGAATCTCCTGCCACGGTTTTTCTAACCATAGTGGCGAGGGGTGTACACGGGAACGGGAATCATTTCTTCAGCGCCTTCGCAATCTCCCGCGCCGCGTTGGCGCCGGATCTACCGGTGAGTCCAGTGCCGGGGTGCGTTCCACTCCCGCACAAATACAGGCGTTCGATCGGCGTCCGATAGCGTGCCCAGTCAAGCAGCGGCCGCATGGTGAAGAACTGATCGAGGGCAAGTTCGCCGTGGAAGATGTGTCCGCCCGTGAGGCCGTAGGTTTCCTCGAGATCCTTGGGCGTGATGATCTGGTGGCGCAGGATGGTTTGCGGCAGATTCGGCGCGTACTGCGCGATCGTCTTTACCACGGTTTCACCGAGCGCTTTCCGCTGACTTTCCCAGTCGCTGTCTTTCAATTTGTATGGCGCGTATTGCATGTAGATCGACATCACGTGCTGCCCAGCCGGAGCGAACGCAGGATCCGAAAGCGACGGGAACGTAATTTCAATATACGGATTGCGCGAGAAGTTGCCGTACTTCGACTCGTCAAAAGCGCGTTCGAGATAATCGATCTCCGGGCTGATCAGGATGCGTCCGCGCAGCAAGTCGGTGCCGCCCCTGGTCTTGAGCGCCGTGAATTCCGGCAGCGCGGAAAGCGCAAGATTGATTTTCGCCACCGTTCCCATCGACCGGTAATTCTTGATCTTCTGCAAGAAATCCGGTGTGAGATGCGCGGGATCGACCAGTCGCATCAGCGTGCGTTTGGGGTCGGCATTCGATACCACGGCGCGCGCGGAAATTTCCTCGCCCGACACGAGCACCACTCCAGTGGCAACTCCGTCCTTCACGCGAATCTCGGCAATGTCAGCGCCGGTGCGAATCTCCACACCCGCCTGCTTTACCGCCGCAGCCATAGCCAGAGTGATGGCGCCTGCGCCGCCGGCAGGGAACTGAACGCTTCCGGCGGGTGTCGCATCGGCAGCCGCGCGCAACATCAGCACCAGCGCGGTGCCCGCCGACCACGGGCCCAGGAATGTTCCAAAGATGCCGCGGGCGGCGATGGTGGCGCGCAGCGGTTCGGTGTCGAAGAACTCGGCCACCAAATCGGCGACGGCCATCGGACCCCAGCGCAGCACGCGATAAAGATCTTTCTTGCCCAGATTGCGAATCGACCGGCCCGTTTTCAGCATTCCCCAAAGATCGCCGCTGCTGGGGCTGTCAATGTTCGGAGGCGTGAGGGCAAGCGCTTCGCCGATCACTTTGCCGATCTTGCCGAGCGCCAGACCAAAGTCCGCGTACGCGGTCGCATCTTTCTGCGACCACTGAGCGATCTCTTGCGCAGCCTTCTTGGCGTCAGAGTACAGCACGAGCGCCCGGCCGTCCGGCAGCAGAGAAACGGTACCCACATCGGGAGTTGTCAGCTTCAGTCCGTGCCGCTCCAGTTGCATGTCGCGCACAATATCGGCGCGCAGCGGGCCCGTATTGTGCGCGAGCGTCGAGCAGCGGAAACCGGGATGTAATTCTTCCGTGATGGCCGCTCCGCCCACTTGGGCGCGCCGTTCGAGCACCAGCGGTTTGAATCCGGCTTTCGCAAGATAGAAGGCGGCGACCAGACCGTTGTGTCCGCCACCGACGATGATCACATCGCGCGTTTCGGCCATGTGCTTATGCGCCCCCGTCTTTCAGAATTTCGAGCGCCGCCAGCCGTCCCGGCGCGCCCATGATGCCCCCGCCCGGATGCGTCGCCGATCCGCACATATACAAATTCTTGATCGGCGACCGGAATTGCGCCCATCCAGCCACCGGCCGCAGGAAAAATAACTGTTCGAGTGAAAGCTCGCCCTGGAAGATGTTGCCTTCGGTCAATCCCCAAGTACGCTCCATATCGAGAGGCGTGACGACTTGGCGATGCAAAATGATGTCCTTGATATTCGGCGCGTATTCGGCGATGGTGTTGACCACATTGTCGCCAAACTTCTCTTTTTCCGTGTCCCAATCCAGCCCCGGCGCGAGCTTATAAGGCGCGTACTGTACGAAGCACGAGAGAATGTGTTTGCCCGGAGGCGCAAGCGACGTATCGGTGAGCGTTGGAATCACCATGTCGATGTACGGATGCGAGGACCAGTGCCCATACTTCGCCTCGTCGTATGCTTTCTCCATGTACTCGACGCTGGGCGAAATCGACATCGCGCCGCGAAGATGCGCGCCCACTCCCGGCATGCACTTGAAATTCGGCAGCCCGTCCAGCGCCATGTTCACCTTGCCGGAAGAGCCGCGGAACTTGTAGCGGTTCACGCCTTCCATGAATTCATCGGGCAGATGCCCGGGCTCGATCATCTTGGTAAATGTCAGCCGCGGATCCACGCTGGAAGAAATCACGTCGGCGTAAATCTCGTCGCCGTTCGCGAGCGCAACGCCAATGGCGCGTCCGTTCTTGACCATGATCTGGGCAATCGCTGCTTCGGTGCGGATCTCCGCTCCCGCCTCGCGAGCCGCGTCGCCAATCGCGTTCGAGATGGCGCCGGTGCCGCCGCGCGCGAATCCCCACGCGCGAAACGCGCCGTCGATTTCTCCCATATAGTGATGCAGCAGAACGTAGGCGGTGCCCGGCGAGCGCACGCCGAGAAAAGTCCCGATAATGCCCGACGCCGACATCGTCGCCTTGAGCACGTCCGTCTCGAACCACTGATCCAGAAAGTCGATCGCGCTCATGGTCATGAGTTGGACCTGGTTGTACTTGTCCTCGCCCGACATGCCCTGGAAGCGGCGTCCGATGAAGAGCAGCTTCATCAATTCTTTCGGATTCAGCGTCGCCGGGTCGGGCGGAATCATGCTGAGGATCGGCTTCACGAAGCGGCACATCGCCTGCATCGCCTTGCCGAATTCGTCGTAAGCCTCGGCGTCAACCCGCGAGTGGCGGGCGATCTCGCGATGCGTCAGGCCGTGATCGTTCACGCGCCACAAGTGATCGCCGTTGGGCATGGGAGTGAAAGTGCCATCCAGCGGCAGAATCTCCAGTCCGTGGCGGGGAAGATCGAGATCGCGAATGATCTCGGGCCGCAGCAGCGAGACCACATACGAGCAAACCGAAAACTTGAAGCCGGGAAAAACTTCTTCCGTGCAGGCCGCTCCGCCGAGAATGTGGCGGCGCTCCAGCACCAGAACCTTCTTCCCCGCTTTCGCCAGATAGGCGGCGTTGGTGAGGCCGTTGTGGCCTCCGCCAATCACGATCACATCGTATTTCTTACCGCTCGAACCAGCAGGCATAATTGGACCCAGATAAAATTCAAACCCAGATTGACCAGGAACTCCAGCAGAAAGTGACTCGCCATTCTATCGAGAAACTATCCTTTTGTCTCTACTTACAAGTGATTGCTGACTGCGGGTCAATCTATTTCTGCGCTTGCCGGGGGAGTGGGTAGGTGCATATAATCCGGCGTCAGGGTTTCTACTAGATTCCCTCTGTGTTCCCCCGTGTCCTCTGTGGTCGAGAAGCTCGTCACCACGAGGACAAAGGGTTCCACTGGGGAAATCACGCGAGGTCGCTTTGCCCATTGGAACTGCATTTCACGAGAGAACTTTCGCCCTCTGCAACAGTCTGAATTACCGCGAGTGGTCGGGATACTACACGGTCAGCGTCTACGAAGTGCACCACGAGCACGAATACAACGCGATCCGCAACGCCTGCGCTCTGATCGATATTTCGCCGCTCTACAAGTATCTGATCACCGGCAAGGACGCGACCAAACTGGTCAATCGCGTGATCACGCGCGACGTCAACAAAGTCGCCGTGGGGCAGGTCATCTACGCCTGCTGGTGCGATGAAGACGGCAAGGTCATCGACGATGGCACGATCACGCGCCTCGAAGAAAACAAATATCGCTGGACCGCAGCCGATCCTAGCCTGCGCTGGTTTCGGCAGAACGGCCTGAACATGGACGTTCAGGTCGAAGACATCTCCGAGCAGACCGCCGCTTTGGCGCTGCAAGGCCCGGCTTCGGCAAAGCTCTTGAAGACGGTCGCGGAAGCCGATATCGCCAACCTGAAATATTTCCGCAAGACCAGTGGCAAGATTGCCGGCGTGCCCGTGGATATCTCGCGCACCGGATACACCGGCGACTTAGGCTACGAAATCTGGATCCCATGGAACGAGGCCGTCAAAGTCTGGGACGCGCTGATGGACAAGGGCAGGCAGTTCGATATCCACGCCGCCGGAATGCTAGCGCTCGATGTATCGCGCGTAGAGGCGGGACTGCTTCTGATCGAGGTCGATTACACCAGTTCCAAGAAGGCGCTGATTCCGTCGCAGAAATATTCGCCCTACGAGTTGGGCTTCGGCAAGATGGTGCATCTCGACAAGGAAAACTTCATCGGCAAGCGCGCGCTGGCCAAAGACAACAAAGATGGCGTCACGCGGCAGTTGGTCGGCCTCGAAGTGGATTGGGTGGAAGTGGAAGAGCAGTTCGACAAGTTCGGACTCTCCCCGGCAGCGCCCAGCCAGGCTTCGCGCGTTGCGGTGCCCATTTATGCGGGAGAGAAGCACGTAGGCAAGGCGACGACGACGGCGTTCTCTCCACTGCTGAAAAAGTTAATTGCGCTGGCCAGCGTGGGCACAGAGTTTTCCAAGCCCGGCACCAAGCTGCAAATGGAATTAACGATCGAAGCGCAACGCATGAAGACGACTGCGACGGTAGTGCCGTTGCCGTTCTTCAATCCGAAGCGGAAGACGGCGACGCCGGTGTAAGTGCTGCGTTCGCGCGCCGTTTTCCTGCCCAGTACAGCCATACCCCGATCAGCACAAGCGCCCCGCAGCCGCCGACGATTTTGAAGACCGCCAGCGGCTTGTTTGGTTCGTCCGGCGGCGGCAGAACCGACAGGGCGATGGTGAACAGCGTTGTCGCGAATCCCAGAATGGACAGCGCATACGCCGCTGGCTTTCCGCCCGGCACGCGAATCACTTCTTCTCCCGCCGGTTCCCCTTGCAGTTTGAACATCGATGCAAACAAATATAAGTACGGAATGAAATACGTGATCACGCCCATGCTCACCAGCACGTCGTAAGCCCCCTTGACGGACGTTCCCGCCTGCCCAAGAAAAATGAAAATCGCGCCGATGACCGCCTGGACCAACAGCGCGACCCAAGGCGTCCCCCAGCGGCGATGCAGCTTTCCGAATGCAGGCGGCAGATAGTTATCAATGCCAGCCACAAAAGGTAAACGTGCGACGGCGGCCAGATACGCTCCCGATGCGCCAATGTTGCTGAGCGCAATCAAGAACGCCGCGACCGGAAGAAAATAGGGAAGTCCGACGCGATCGCCCGTCTTGGCGATGGCTTGCACCAGTCCTTGCAGCGGGCTCACTTCTGACGACGGCAGCGCCAGCAGCACGCAGACTGTTCCGACGATGTAACAGAACGCAACCGTCAGTCCTCCAAAGAACAAAGCCAGCGGAATTGTGCGGCGAGCGTTCTTGATTTCTTCCGCCATGAACGACGCCGTTTCGCATCCGCCAAATGCAAACGTCAGCACCGACCAGAAGATGATGTCGTCGAGGCGCACGCTGGGCTTCATCGTGTGCAGAGAAAACGTCGTCGCAGATCCGAAGCGATGCCAGGCCAGCAAACCCATGCCGATGACGATGAGTACGGGAATCCACATGGCGAGCGCGCCGACGTTGTGCAGCCATTTGCCGACGTCGAGTCCGACCACATTCAGCAGCGTGGCCGCTGCCAGCGTCACCAGCGCAAACACAATGTAGAAAGTCGGGTTCGCGGAAAGATGCGACCACTGCGCCTGCCGCATGAAGAGAATATTGCTGGCCGCGAAGTACAGCACGGCAGGGAAGTAGGGCAGGTTCGAGGTCCAGTAAGTCCAAGCCGCCATGAAGCCGGAAAAGTCGCCAAAAGCGCGCTTCGACCAAACGTAGAGGCCGCCTTCATTCGGATAGCGCGAAGAAAGCTCAACCACCGAGAGCGCAAGCGGCGTGTAAAAGGCAAGCCATGCGCCGATCCAGATAACGATCGAGCTGGGTCCGGCCGCGGCCGCGGTGGCAATCCAGCGCAAGCTGATGCCGGTGACTACATAGAAGAGCACCAGGTCGCGAAATCCCATGACTCGCTTCGGGCGGTTGGGATCTTCGGCTTCGGCGATGGAGATGCCGGAGCCAGCGAGTGGCCTGTGGTCTTTTCGAATTTCGGGTTGTCCTTCCGGCCGTGGGTTGCTCACGCGCGAGTGTCGGTTCACCGGGCAAAAGGTGAGCGCCTAGAATTACAGAGAAGCGCAGGATGGGCAAGATGAATTTCAGCCGGCAATTTCCGCCCGGCCCTTTCGCTTCCAATACAGATATCCCGGCACCCCAATCAGCACAATCGCCGCGCCCCAGAATGCCTCCGTCGGCCGCTGAATAATCGTGTTGAGCGTCCACGCCACTCCGACCAAGACATAAATTCCCGGCAGCCAGGGATAACCCGTGCAGCGGTACGGGCGCGGAACATCGGGTCGTTTCCAGCGCAAGATAAACAGGCCGATCACGGTCAGTGTGTACGAGAGCACCATGCCGAAGATGACATAGGTATAAAGCTGGTCGTAGCGTCCGCTCATGGTGAGCACCGCCGCCCAGAGCCCTTGTCCGATCAGGCTGAAGGCGGGCGTGCGCCACTTGGGATGGATGGCGGCCATGCTGCGGAAGAAGACTCCGTCTTGTGCCATGGCGAGATACACGCGAGACCCCGCCAGCGTGCATGCCGCCGCCGCGCTGAAACACGAAACCGCGATCATCGCCGACAGCCACCCCGCAGCGCCCGACGAAAACAGCACGGTCGCGGCGTCGTGAACAATGGTTTCGTGTTTGGCGATTTCACTCAACGGCAGCGCATAAACATAGGTCATGTTCATCGCCAGGTAAATCGCGCCCACCACCAGCACTCCCAACACCATCGCCAGCGGCACATTGCGCCGCGGATCTTTGACTTCGCCCGCGACCCATGTGATGTACACCCAGCCGTCGTAAGCCCAGAAGACTGCGATCAAGCCGACGCCGAGCGCGGAAATCAGCTGCCCAGCACTCAATCCCATGCTTAACCCGCCCGGCGCCCGCGCGCTGAAATTCGACCAATGTCCCTTGCCAATGGCGAATCCGAGCACCACGAATGCCGACATGGCGATGAATTTTGTCCAGGTGGAGACGTTCTGGATGAGCGCGCCCCAGCGCAACCCGACCACGTTGACGTAAGTGAGGATCACAATCAGCGCCAGCCCGACCGCATGCGCGCGTGTGAACGGCATGCCTGCCAGTGAGAAGATCACATGGTCCTGCGAGATCGCAGGAATGATATTCCCCATGTAAGCCGCGGACGCAACCGAGAGCGCCGCGATCGTGCCGCCATTGGCGACGGCAAACAGCATCCAGCCATAAAGAAACGCCACCAGATCGCCGTAAGCTTCGCGAAGATAAATATATTGTCCGCCGGAGTCGGGGAACATCGAGCCCAGTTCGGCGAAGGCGACGCAGGCACACAGCGAAATCACTCCGCCGAGCACCCAAACTAGAAAAAACAGAATTGGATTCGGCAGAGGCCCGGCAATATCTTTAGCGGTCAGAAAAATCGAAGAACCTATGATGCCGCTGACCAGCAGCAATACCGAGTCCAGCAGACTAAGCCCACGGACGAGGCCCGGCTTGTGACCGGGAGCGTCGGTTTCGGTGGCCGGGGAAGCAGCGTTCATGGAGTAGTCGTTGAGCCTGTTACCAGCACATCACGTCGTTCGCTGGTCGCTATTCGCCGTAATTTGCCAAAGCCGGGCGTCCCTTAGGTGTTGCGAACTGCGAACGACGAACAGCGAATGACGGCTTCATCCCATGCCCACTTCATCCGAAGACTCCAACGGCGATCCACAGCGGCGGCAGATGACGGCCGAGCAATCGCCGCAAGTCAGCGGATCGCCCGCTTCCACGGCGCACACCGGGCAGTAGAACGGCACTGCAGGTTTCTCGGCCGCGGACGCTGCTTTCGGAGAGATATCCATGTTCATCAACGATGATCGAGAACTACGAGCACAAAACTGTAACACAATTTTCCAATGTGCTCCGAGCCACTTACTCGGGCGGCTTGCGCAGGATCAAGTCGCCTTCGGTCGGCGGCAACGAAAACGGAAATTGCCAGATCTTGTCCGTCATCCCAATGCTGAGAATAAAGTCCTCGCGTTCCTTCCATGGCCCGATCCACTTGTTGCTGGTCTTGAACAGAACCCAGCCATGGGTTTCAGGATTGCCCGGATTCAGTATCACGGTGTCGGACGGCAGGGTCTGCGTGCTTAGAAACTCGATGAACTCGGCCGCCTCCTTCTGATACTGGCGCAGCAGCGCCGTCTTTTCTTCGGCGATCTTTGGATTCTTCTTGATCTGGCGCTCGGTCTCGAAGACCTTCGTATCCACGTCGTTCTGCAATTTGTTGGCGAGTTGCCCCGGATCCTCGTAGCCCTCAACCACATCGTGATGGCGAACGAAGTCGATCCGTGCGCCCGCAGGAAACTCAAACTTGTCCTGCCCCATATAGGTCACGCTAATATAAGCGCCGAACAGGTGATAGAAGCGGTGGCCGCTCTTGGCCAGTTCCTGCGAATCCATGAGGAGTGTAACCGTACGGTCACGCTCCGTCATCGTCCACGCATATTTCCCATCGTCGCGGCGCTCGAATGTGCAACCTAGAGCGCCTGCGGTCCAGCGCACCGAGGGCGGATCTTTCTTCGGCGCCGCATGGCCAAGTGTTGGCGACAGGATCGCATAAAAAAGAATCGTGCCAAGCCCAAACGCAAGTCTTGCCCAAAGTGAATTCAAACGAACCATAAATGCCGAGTGTATAGCTTTTGCTCGCGAAACGTCACGGGCCGCCTCATCCGGACGAGTACGCGCGGAAAATATGTTAGATTGAAATTGGTGGGGCGCGTAGCTCAGTTGGTAGAGCAACGCCCTTTTAAGGCGTGGGTCGCAGGTTCGATTCCTGCCGCGCTCACCAAGGGTTTTTCGAGGACTAAGCCGTTCCAATCGGAACGGCTATTTTTGTGTTGATTAGGGGAATTCGGGCTCGCGGACCAGAGAACAGCGGCGGGTTAATTCCACGTACCAATTCCGTCCCATGGACATTGGCTGGGTGCGACTTGCCCGGCCTCTGATCCTTCATGCCCCCAACAATAAAGCGGGTTTCCGCCTGTGTTAGTCGCACAGACAGATATGAGGGCGCTGCCCGGACAAGACCAGCCGTCGCTGACGTTGGCTCCTGTTCCTCCGATTGAGATTTCGTAAGCGGTGCCGGCTTCGATGGCCGACGCGGAAGTGTAGGTGTCGAGCGGGTTGCAGTCGTAAAAGTCTTGTCCCAAGCCATCGGAATGCGTTGTTTTGCAAGCACCCGACGCGCAAACGGGCTGTCCGTTGCTGCAGCTTTTTGTGCATCCGTAGGGCGCTTTGTAGTGGCAAGCGAACATTGGTTCACCCGTGGCCACCACGAAAGTGTCTCCGCCCGGCGCGACATGCTGCGCCAACGCGGAATTTTGTAGCAGAGCAGTTGCGAGAACGCTGAGGACAACTAGGCATGCCGATTTCGCCATGACCCACCTCGTCGGACGATCTTGACCCCAACAATGGCTGTCATTTTCCTCCTAATCCTCGCTCGCGTCAACGTGCCCCCTACCGTCCGAGGTTTTCCTGTAACTTATAAACAGATTAGGTGTGCACTCTGTAAATCATAATGCCCGCGATTCATTGCAGTGCCTTGTTATTTGACCTGGATGGTGTGCTCATCGATTCCACTCCCGCGGTCCAGCGGGTGTGGCATCG
>Ga0187890_10003004_pt1 | contig 11684 bp, 11 predicted proteins | sample June2016WEW_21_1_FD_133005 | JGI IMG/M metagenome (GOLD analysis project Ga0187890, IMG submission 133005) | Peatland microbial communities from SPRUCE experiment site at the Marcell Experimental Forest, Minnesota, USA - June2016WEW_21_10 | ecosystem: Environmental > Terrestrial > Soil >... | reverse complement strand
CGGCGGCTTGGGGAGTTCGAGCGACGGTGGCAGCGGCGGTCCGGTCTGAGCGCAACTGGCCAGTAAAAGGCAGAGCGCGGTCGGCCCGAGGAACTTGCCAAGATGTATTCTCATGCGGAAAAGGAAAGAGTATCAGAGGCCGCACGCAGGAGTCGCCCTTACACATAGTCATCCTGCCAGCCTGCGCACACTTTGGAAGGACCTTGCTCCGGTGCCGCTGTGCCCCCTGTGGTTGGGTATTCTTACAGGATGTAGCGCGAGAGGTCCTGGTCTTTTACGATCTCGCTCAGCATTTTTTGCACGTAAGCCGCGTCTACCTTGAACTCCTGGCCCTTCTTTTCGGGCGCCTCGAAGCTGATTTCGTCGAGCACTCGCTCCATGATGGTGTGCAGACGGCGGGCGCCGATATTCTCTGTGCCTTCATTCACGCGAAACGCGAAGCGCGCCACTTCTTCCAGCGCGTCGGGCGTGAACTCCAGCTTTACGCCTTCGGTTTCGAGCAGCGCAATGTACTGCCGGGTCAGCGAAGACTTCGGCTCAGTCAGGATGCGGACGAAGTCTTCCATGGTGAGCGACTGCAGTTCCACGCGAATGGGGAAGCGTCCCTGCAGTTCGGGGATCAGGTCGCTCGGCTTCGAAACGTGGAACGCGCCCGCGGCTATAAACAGGATGTGATCGGTGCGGACCATGCCGTAGCGCGTGTTGACGGTGGTGCCTTCGACGATGGGCAGGATGTCGCGCTGCACGCCTTCGCGCGAAACGTCCGGGCCATGGCCGCTTTCACGGCCGGCGATCTTGTCGATCTCATCGAGGAAGATGATGCCGGAGTTTTCCACGCGGTCAATGGCGACGCGCGTGACCTGCTCCATGTCGATCAAGCGCTGCTCTTCTTCCTGAATCAGGTACTCGAAAGCTTCGTTGACCTTCATCTTCCGCTTCTTGGTGCGCTGGCCGAAGATGTTGGGCAACATGTCCTTGAGATTGACGTCCATCTCCTCGACGCCCTGGTTGGAAATAATTTCGAAGGAGGGGAAATTGCGTTCGCGAGTTTCGATTTCGACGGTGCGGTCGTCAAGCTTGCCTTCGCGCAATTGTTGACGCAGTTTCTCGCGGGTACGACTGGAGGATTCGGTCAGGCTAGTGCTGGCGTCAATGACCACGCCGCCGCTTGAACTGGCGGTTGAGCCGGAATCCGACGAACGCGCCGAGATCGGGGGCAGAAGAATATCGAGCAAGCGTTCTTCGGCGTTCAGTTCCGCTTTGTCGGAGACGTCTTCGAGTTTTTCTTCGCGAACCATTTCGATCGCGATCTCAACCAGGTCGCGGATCATGGATTCGACATCACGGCCGACGTAGCCGACTTCCGTGAACTTGGAAGCTTCGACCTTGAGGAACGGCGAGTTGGCCAGCTTGGCGAGGCGGCGGGCGATTTCGGTTTTGCCCACGCCGGTGGGGCCGATCATGATGATGTTCTTGGGGATGACCTCTTCGGCCATTTCGGGCACGAGCTTCTGCCGGCGCATGCGGTTGCGCAGGGCAATGGCGACGGCGCGCTTCGCGTCTTTTTGACCGACAACGTACTTGTCGAGCTCGGTGACGATTTCGCGCGGCGTCAGTTCGTCGAGCGTGACTTGTTCTTCTTCGGCGGTTCCGGGTAAGTAAATGGCCATAAATGCGTCGTTGGTCGTTAGTCGTCGGTCGTTAGGCAAGGCTCGCGTGCATCCGCAAGCTGCGAACGACTAACGACCATCGACGTCCGTTCACAGTTCCTCAATCGTGATCCTGTCATTGGTATAGATGCACATGCGGCCGGCAATCTTCATTGCTTCTTCGGCGATTTCTCGCGGCGAGAGCTGGGTGTGATCGGCCAGGGCCTGCGCTGCCGCCTGGGCAAAGGGGCCACCGGATCCGATCGCCGCAATGCCGGTGTCGGGCTCGATCACGTCTCCCTGGCCGCTCAGCAGGAACGTCGTTTCCTTATCGGAAACCAGCAGCAGTGCTTCCAGATGCCGCAGAAATTTGTCGGTGCGCCAGTCTTTCGCGAGTTCGACGGCGGCGCGGCCGAGGTTGCCGTGATACTGCTCCAGCTTGGCCTCGAAGCGGCTGAACAGGGTGAAAGCGTCGGCGGTCGAGCCGGCAAATCCGGCAAGAATTTTGTCTTGATAGAGGCGGCGAATCTTCTTTGCTCCATGCTTGATGACGGATTCGCCGAGCGTGACCTGACCGTCGCCGGCCATGACAACCTTGTTGTCGCGGCGGACGCAGAGGACGGTGGTGGAGCGGATCAGGCGGCGAGCGGGGGCTTCGGCGAGGAATTCGGACGCCGACGCTGCTAGTTTGTTTCTTCTCATGAGCGCAATTGTTGATTATAGCAGTGCGGTGCCGCGAACTTTCGCGACCGGATCCACAAATCTGCCGCGCTTCGCTGGTGCCGATGCGATGTACATAATAGCTATCTTTGTGTACATACGTGATATACTATTTCGCATCGAGGAATAGTCATGGCCACCACGAATCGCCGTGTGCACAAGCACTTCCAATTGGACGCCGTTAAAATCAAGCGTGCTCAAAAGGCTTTGCGCGCTAAGACCGAGACCGAAACCATCGAACGTGCGCTGGACTTCGCGATTAACGAGCATGAAAGCAATCGCTTGGCTTTCGAAGCGAACGAACGTTTTTTCAAGAGCGGCGGCGAGATCAAGGACGTCTACGGCAAACTGGACGGCTAAATGCGGGCCGCGTTGTTCGATTCTTCCGTATACATTTCAGGAATGCGTCGCGGCGACGATGCCGTCCTGGCGCAACGCCGCTTGTCGCCGGATACTCTGCTATGGCTCAGTTCCGTGGTGCTGGAGGAGCTCTATGCCGGGGCATGGGGAGAAATTCGTGACTCGGTAGAGCGGTTGGAGCACGATTTCGAACGGGCAAGGCGGATCCTGGTTCCGAACCTTGGTGACTCGACCCAAGCCGGCCGAGTGCTTGCACGTGTGGCTGCCAAGTATGGATACGAGAAGATAGGACAGGGAAGATTGACGAATGATGCGCTGATCGCAATGAGCGCAGCGCGGATCGGAGCGCGGGTTATAACCGTCAACGAGCGCGATTTCCGCAAGCTTGCCGAGTTCCGGTCGTTTCAGTGGGAAGTGGGTCTGCTTTAGTTCACTCTGTAATTGCCCCCTCTTGACATCTTCGCGTTTTGCGAAGTAAAATGTTCGCAGATTGCGAAGTTTGCGAGGAGCGGCATGCATGTCATCAGCCGCAAGAGGCTTAAAGAGGCCGCCGCACGGCACGCTGACTTGGAAGGCCCGCTCGACGCGTGGCTTCGCATCGCAAAGAAGGCCGAGTGGGAGAATCTGGCCGGCGTCCGCAAGACATTTGCAAGCGCGGACGCCGTCGGCAAGTGGACGGTCTTCAATATCAAAGGGAACCAGTACCGGCTGGTTGCTGAGATCAACTATGTTTTCGGAAGAATTTATGTCCGCCATGTTTTAACACACGCCGAGTATGACCGTGGAGGTTGGAAATCATGAGTGCAACCGCAGTCCGTTCTGAATATGCCGCTCTGCTCTCCAGCACTCTGCCTGCCGTCATTCGCAGCGAGGCGGAGAACGAGCGCTACATTGCCGTGCTCGAAGAACTGGACGGCAAAGGCAACCGGATGACGGCTGCCGAACGCCGCATGGCCGAGCTTTTGACCCTGCTCATCGAAGACTTCGAAGACAAGCACTACGCGCACAAGCCGTCCAAGCCCGTGGATGTCCTCAACGAACTGATGGCGGCCAACAACCTGAAGCAAAAGGACCTGCTGGATGTTTTCGGCGCGCCCAGCATCGTCTCCGAAGTCCTCCGCGGAAAGCGTCGGCTCACCACCGAGCACATTCGCAGACTCAGCCGGCGGTTCCATGTATCTCCGGAGGTCTTTATTTGATTGCCGAGCGACGGGTGCTCATTCCTCGCTGAGGACCGCAGTCTCTACCGCGGCGCCATGCAACTTCCACAGAGTTTGTGTTTAGTGAGATCCTGCTTCGAAAGAACCTGGCTGAACTCCGCTGAGTCGAGCATGGCTACTTCGCATTTACAGCGCCAGCACCATAACATACGCATACGCATTATCCTAGATCTGAACGACGCTCTGGGCCGACCGTCGCTCCTGTAAAATTCAGTTAGCGCATTCGGAGCCATTCTCTTTTGTCGTTCCTGGACGATTTAAACCCGCAACAACGCGAGGCGGTCGAGACTACCGAGGGGCCGGTGCTCATCCTGGCTGGGGCGGGCAGCGGGAAGACTCGCGTCATCACGTTCCGCATTGCTTACCTGATCGAGAAGATGGGCGTGATGCCGGAATCGATCCTTGCCGTGACTTTCACCAACAAAGCCGCGAGCGAGATGGCCGAGCGCGTGGAAAAACTTGTCGGCGGGCTCAGCGTTGCCAAGCCGGTGATTTCTACGTTCCACTCGTTTTGCGTGCGCGTGCTGCGGCGTGACATTGAAGCTTTGCGGATTCCCTCGACCGTGCCGGGACAGCCGCCAATCGGGCTCACGAAAAATTTCGTCATCTATGACGAGAGCGATCAGCAGCAGGTGGTCAAGGGCGTCATGCGGCGACTGGGGCTGGACGACAAGCAACTGACGCCGCGCAACGTGCTGTCGCGGATTTCATGGGCGAAGAATCACATGCTCGATCCGCAGGAAATCTATCTGCAATCGGCGGATCCGAAGACCGAGCGCATCGCGCATATTTTCGAGGAGTACCGCAAGGAGCTTCTGAAGGCGAATGCGATGGATTTCGACGACCTGTTGCTCGAAGCCATGCGCCTGCTCAAGTCGGTGGCAGCGGTGCGTGAATATTACAATCGGCGATTCCAGTATTTGCTGGTCGATGAATATCAGGACACCAACCGTCCGCAGTACGAACTGATGCGGTTGCTGGCGGGCGGCGGACACAACGTCTGCGCGGTGGGAGATGAGGATCAGTCGATCTACTCGTGGCGCGGCGCCGACATTCGCAACATACTGGAGTTTGAGCACGACTTTCCGGAAGCGAAAATCGTGCGGCTGGAGGAGAACTACCGCTCGACGCAAAATATTCTGGAGGCGGCGTCGGCGGTGGTCGGGAACAACGTCCGGCGCAAGGGCAAAACCCTGTGGACGGCGCGGCAGGGCGGGGCGAAGATCGGATATTACGAGGCTCCGGACGGCGAGAATGAGGCGCTGTTTGCCGCCGATACGATCAACCGCTACGTGCGGCAGGCCGGCGAAAACGGCGAAACGGCGCGGGCGGCGGTGCTCTACCGGACGAACTCGCAATCGCGACTTTTCGAAGAGGCGATGCGCCGCTATCAGTTGAAGTATCACGTGGTGGGCGGGTTCTCGTTCTACGAGCGGGCTGAGATCAAGGATTTGATCTCGTACTTGAAGGTGATCCAGAATCCGGATGATTCGGTTTCGCTGCTGCGCGTGATCAATACGCCGGTACGCGGGATTGGGAAGACGACCATCGAGATGATTGAGCGGCTAGCGCTTGAAACTGGGCTATCGATGTGGGGCGCGGTTGGCGAAGCGATTGCGCGGCAACTGTTGCCGGCTCGGGCGCTGGCGGCGTTGAAAAGTTTCCGGGCGCTGATTGAAGACGGGCGCGCGATGCTAGCGGGGACGTTTGTGGAGCGGGTGGAAGAGACGGCTGGTGTGGCGTCCGACGAAAGCGCAGTCGAGCTGCGCTCGGCTGGACAGCCGAGGGCGGCTGTCCCTACGCAAGCCTCTGCGCAAGATCAGGAGAGCGACACTGATTTTGATCCTGGGAATTTCAGCTTTGATTTCGCGGCTGGTGATTCTGCGGGCATTGATGGGACGAGCGAGGATGGGACGAGCGAGGGCACCCGTCTCTCCGCCGACGAAGCGGTTGACGGGTTTCGCGCTCCGGGCGCGGCGGCGAATACTGGCGAGATTCTTAAGTTTCTGATCGATCGCACGGGATACATCAAGCAACTGGAAGAGGAAGACACGCCGGAAGCCTACTCACGCATCGAGAACCTGCGCGAACTGGTAAACGCGGCCATGGATTCGCGCGATCGTGGAGAAACGCTGGATGAGTTTCTCGATCACGCCGCTTTGGTTAGCGATGCCGACCAGTACGACGAGCATGCGCAGATCACGCTGATGACGCTGCACGCGGCCAAGGGGTTGGAGTTTCCGCTGGTGGTTCTTGCAGGAATGGAAGAAGGACTATTTCCGCATTCGCGGACTATGCTCGAGCCGGATGCGATTGAAGAAGAACGGCGGCTGTGCTACGTCGGCATGACGCGCGCTATGGACACGCTGATTTTGTCGCGCGCCGTGTATCGACGGCGCTATGGCACGGACATGCCGGAAGCTAGTGTGCCGTCGAGATTTTTGGAAGAAGTCCCGCCCTCGTTGGTGGAAGAGATGGGCGGATCGCGGCGGCGGGCTTCTTCCGCTGGTACTCTTTTTTCTTCTGCTGGCGGTTCGCGGACAGGAGTGTCCGCGCCACACAGACAACAATCCGAGTCTACCCACTACTCCTACGAAGACGAAGACCAGAGCGTCACCTGGAATCCGGCGCGGGTCAAGCCTAAGGCGGCGACTCCGCTTGCGAATTACAACTCCATCGACAACATTGCCGAATTTTTTGCGTCGCGCGGCAAGAAGTTTAATGTTCCGAAAATGCCGTCCGAGGAGCCTAAAGGCAGGCGCGGATTCCGTCCCGGGCAGAAGGTCAAGCACCCGAAATATGGGGAAGGAACGGTGTATCAGCGTGAAGGGGATGGGGAAGACGCCAAGATTACGGTACAATTTCCTCGCTTCGGTTTGAAGAAGCTGGTGGAGCGGTACGCGCAGTTGGAGAAGGCTTAGAGCTGCGAGCTTCGAGCCGCGAGCCTTGATATACGCAGCAGGAGTTTCAGAGAGGATTTAGAACGCACTGATGGCAAACACAAAGAAGCTAACCAAGGAAGAACGCAAGAAAACCAAGCGAGCCGCCCGCAAGAAGATGAAAGCGGAAAAGCCGAAGAAGCCCCGCGACTACGCGCGCGGATCGAAGAAGCCCAAGGTGAAAAAGCTGGCACGCGGTCAGGCGAAACGGTAAGCCGTTCTCCTGAGCCGTGAGCAATGCCGGGCATGGGCCAGCCCCCCTGCCCGACTCCCGCTGTGAGGAGAGGACGAACTCTTGTCGCAATCATCTACTGAGCCGGCAGCCGGTGTCATTCGCACTTCCAACAGCCAGCTATTCTGTTGCAAGTCCATCGACAAACTGATCTCGGAGTCGGAGAACCCGGAGCACCGGCTCAGTAAAACGCTGGGCCCATGGTCGCTGACGGCGCTCGGCATCGGCGCCATCATTGGTTCGGGAATCTTCATACTTACAGGAACAGCAGCGGCCGGAGAATATTTCCGGGCGCCTTCCCTCCTGCACGCGCAGGCTCTCGACGTGATCTTGAATTTTCTGCGCACCGGCAGCACGGCCGGAGCGCTTATGCATGGCCGTCCGCCCGCTGGACCGTCAATTGCAATTTCGTTTTTTCTGGTGGCGATCGCCTGCAGTTTTGCCGGATTGTGCTACGCCGAACTGGCCTCGATGATTCCGATCGCCGGCAGTGCCTACACCTACTCGTACGCGACGCTTGGCGAAATCTTTGCCTGGATCATTGGATGGGACCTGATTCTGGAATATGTGGTCAGCAACGTGGCGGTGGCAGTGGGTTTTGCCGGTTATACGAAAGCGCAATTCGCGGCGTTCGGTCTCAACTTGCCGGACAAATGGGCGAGTCCAGTCTGGATGGGCGGGCAGTGGACAGGCGCTTACTTCAATCTTCCGGGATTCCTGATCGTTTTTATTCTCACGCTGCTGCTGGTGCGCGGGGTGAAAGAATCGGCGGAGACCAACAACATCATGGTCGCGGTCAAGATCGGCGCGATCCTGACGTTCTTGGTAGTGGGTGGAATGCTGGTGAAACCCGCGAACTGGACGCCGTTTGCGCCTTCTGGCTTCGCCGGAATCGTCACCGGAGGGGCGATCGTTTTCTTTACCTACATTGGATTCGATTCGGTCTCAACCGCGGCGGAGGAATCGCGCAATCCGCAAAAAGACTTGCCCTTCGGCATTATCATGTCGCTGATTGTCTGTACTCTGCTGTATGTCGGCGTTGCTCTGGTGCTGCTCGGCATGATGAAGTACACCACCTTCGTTTCCGGGGAAGCGGCCGAAGCCCCGGTCGCTTACGCCATGAAGTATCTGGGGGTGCACCCACTTTTCCGCTCGGTGATCGTGATTGGAGCGCTGACGGGGATGATCTCGTCGTTGCTGGTGTTTCAGTACGGGCAGGCGCGTATCTGGTACGCCATGTCTCGCGACGGCCTGTTGCCGAAGTTGTTCTCCGCCGTGCACCCGAAATATAAGACGCCGTACTGGTCGACATGGATCGCCTGTTTCGCCGTGGGGATTCCCGCTGGGCTCGTGGATATTGGGGATGCGGCCGACCTTGCCAATATTGGCACGCTGTTTGCCTTCGTGCTGGTTTCGCTCGGCGTGATTCTCCTGCGACGCAATCAGCCCGATCGCAAGCGTGCGTTCCGCGTGCCATTTGTGCCGTGGTTCCCGCTGATCTCAGTGCTTTTGTGCGTCGGACTGATGTTAGGGCTGACGCTGCTCACCTGGCTGCGTTTTGTGATCTGGCTGGCGCTCGGGTTGGTGATTTACATTTTCTACAGCCGGCATCATAGCGAGTTCAAGAAAACAATCGGGTCATCGGGTCATCGGGCCATCGGATGACCGGGTCATCCGGTTTCACCCGATCACCCGCACCCGATTCTCAGATTGCCTGATCCTTTAGAATCGCTGTATGTCTTCGGAGCCATCCCGCTTCATCGTCTCGCTGCCGAAGTCCGAACTCCATCTGCATCTCGAAGGCTCGATCGAGCCGCCCACGCTGCTGGAATTGCGGCAGCGGCACGGGATGGATGGAGCCTCGCTCGCCGAAGTCGAGCAACTCTACAACTACAAGGACTTCACCGGTTTCCTCGCGGCGTTCAAGGATGTGACGGGACACTTGCGCACTCCGGAAGACTACGAGTTGATTACTTACCGGCTGATGGAGCGGCTGAAAACGCAGAACGTGCTTCATGCGGAGGTTATTGTTTCGGCCGGCGTTTGCCTCTGGCGGAAGCAGAATTTCGCTGCGATTTTCGAGGGGCTGGAACGCGGCCGCCAGCGCGGAGAGAGAGATTTCGGCATATCACTCCTGTGGATCTTCGATGCCATCCGGCAGTTCGGCGCCGAGAAAGCGCAGAGCGTGCTCGATCTCGCCATCCAGTTTCGCGATCGCAACGTAGTTGCTTTCGGCATTGGCGGCGACGAGCGCGCGGGGCCACCGGAGTGGTTTGCAGGCGTTTATGCGCGCGCCGCCGAGCACGGTCTTCATCTCACGGCGCACGCCGGTGAAAGCGCCGGGCCGGAATCCATTTGGGGCGCGCTGAATCTCAAGGCGGAACGCATTGGCCACGGGCTTACCGCCGGGCAGGATGCGGAATTGATCGAAGAGTTGGCCGAGCGCCAGGTTCCGATTGAAATCTGCGTAACCAGTAATCTGCGGACGGGTTGCTGCGCCGAACTCGCGCAACATCCGGTGCGCCGCTACTTCGACCAGGGACTGATGCTGACCATCAACAGCGACGATCCCGCCATGTTTCGCACGTCGCTGGTCGAGGAGTACGTGCTCGTCCAGGAGGCGTTCGGCTTCACCGACGAACACCTGCGAGAATTGGCGCGCAATTCGTTCGAGGCATCCTTTTTGCCGGCAGAAAAGAAAATAGAGTTTCTGAATCTGTTTGACGCAGCAACCATGCGGTCGTAAGGCGCGCCGTTCGTCGTTCGCTCAGTCACATGTGGAGCGACTAGCGTCTCGCCCGGCTCTCCATTGACCCCTCGCCTATAATGTCTCCCTATGAAACTCGAAGAGAAGATTGCCGAACTGAAAAAGCGAGATCAACTGGCCCGGGAAGGTGGAGGAGCGCAGCGGCGCGAGCGCCAGCATAAAGAGGGCAAGATGTCGGCTCGCGAGCGCGTGGAATTTCTGCTCGACGAGGGCACGTTTGAGGAAACCGACAAGCTGGTCACGCACCGCTGTCACGACTTCGGGATGGCGGAGCAGAAGTACTATGGTGACGGTTTCATCACCGGCTACGGTCGCGTGGAAGGGCGGTTGGTCTTTGTTTTTGCGCAGGATTTTACCGTGTTCGGCGGCTCACTCTCCGAGGCCAACGCCGGAAAGATCGTCAAGGTCATGGATCTGGCGGCCAAGATGGGCGCTCCCGTCATCGGACTGAACGACTCGGGTGGCGCGCGCATTCAGGAAGGCGTGATGTCGCTGGCGGGTTACGCCGACATTTTTTTGCGCAACACACTTTATAGCGGAGTGGTGCCGCAGATCTCGGCCATCATGGGCCCGTGCGCCGGCGGCGCGGTGTATTCGCCCGCGATCACCGATTTCATCCTGATGGTGGACCAGACTTCGTACATGTTCATAACCGGACCAGACGTGATCAAGCTGGTGACGCACGAAGAGGTCACCAAAGACCAGCTTGGCGGCGCTCACACGCACAACGAAACTTCAGGCGTGGCGCATTTCATGTGCCGCGATGACGCCGAGTGTTTGTCGATGGTCCGCGAACTGCTGAGTTTTATCCCGTCGAACAATATGGAAGACCCGCCGCGAAAGCCCTGCACCGACCCGATCGATCGCCTGGACGAAAAGCTCGACACGCTGATCCCCGATCAATCGAACATGCCGTATGACATGAAAGACGTGATTCATACGGTTGTCGATGACGGCTACTTTTTCGAAATTCACGAACACTATGCCAAGAACATCGTCGTCGGATTTGCGCGCTTCAACGGGAGGCCGGTCGGGATCGTGGCCAATCAGCCGGCGATGCTTGCCGGCACGCTCGATATCAATGCATCGGTGAAGGGCGCGCGCTTCGTGCGCTTCTGCGACTGCTTCAACATTCCCCTGGTTACGTTTGAAGATGTGCCTGGATTTCTGCCGGGCACGCAGCAGGAATATGGCGGAATCATCCGGCATGGCGCGAAGTTGCTGTTTGCGTTTGCGGAAGCGACCGTGCCGAAAGTGACTGTGATCACGCGGAAAGCCTACGGCGGCGCGTATTGCGTCATGGCGTCAAAGCACATTCGCACGGATGTGAACTATGCCTGGCCGAGCGCCGAGATCGCGGTGATGGGGCCGGAAGGCGCGGTGGATATCGTCTACAAGCGCGAGCTGGATGGCGCGGAAAATCGCGAAACGGTTCGGCAACAGAAGATTGAAGAATTCCGCGAGAGGCTGGCAAACCCCTACGTGGCTGCCGACCGCGGATTCGTCGATGCGGTCATCCAGCCACGAGAGACGCGCAAGAAGCTGATCCAGGCGCTGGAGATGCTCGGAACCAAGCGGGACAAGAACCCGCCTAAGAAGCATGGGAATATTCCGCTGTAGATAGCTGTCAGCTCTCAGCCGTCAGCTATCAGTAGAAGCAGCTTGACTCGACCCGGGGTTGGTACCCCCCCCCCCCCCCCCCCCCCCCCCCCCCCCCCACAATTAATTTTTTTTTGTTTTTTTCTTAAGAATATATTAAAAAAATTTTGTGGGGGGTGGGTGGGTTGTTTTTTTTTT
>Ga0187890_10003003_pt1 | contig 11684 bp, 11 predicted proteins | sample June2016WEW_21_1_FD_133005 | JGI IMG/M metagenome (GOLD analysis project Ga0187890, IMG submission 133005) | Peatland microbial communities from SPRUCE experiment site at the Marcell Experimental Forest, Minnesota, USA - June2016WEW_21_10 | ecosystem: Environmental > Terrestrial > Soil >... | reverse complement strand
TGCGCGAGCGCTACGCGGCCGCCGCCGTCCAGGTCGCAAGCGCCGACCCAGGCGCCGACTGCTGCGCCCCCAGCGAGGCCTTCGATGGTGGCAGTGAGGTCTTCGGCGCCGCGCTGTATGCGCTCAGCGATCACGAGCAGCTACCGGATACCGCGACGCTCGCCTCCCTCGGCTGTGGCAACCCCACGGCTGTCGCCGAGCTGCACGAGGGCGAGACGGTTCTCGACCTCGGCTCGGGCGGCGGCATCGACGTGCTGCTCTCCGCCAAGCGCGTCGGTCCGACCGGCAGGGCGCACGGGCTGGACATGACCGACGAGATGCTCGCCCTCGCGCGCGAGAACGCACGCAAGGCCGGCGTCGAGAACGTCGAGTTCCACAAGGGCTACATCGAGGAGATACCACTGCCCGACGCGAGCGTCGACGTGGTGATCTCGAATTGCGTGATCAACCTGTCGGCAGACAAGCCCAAGGTGCTGCGCGAGGTCGCGCGGGTGCTGCGGCCAGGTGGACGCTTCGCGGTCTCCGACGTGATCGCCGAGGAGAGCATGGACGATGCCACCCGCGCCGACATGCAGGCCTACACGGGCTGCATCGCCGGGGCGCTCACCCGGCGAGAGTTCACCAGCGCGCTCGCGGACGCGGGCCTGACCGACGTCGAGATACAAGAGACGCACCGCGTGCACGCACAGGCGGCCTCGGCGATCGTCCGCGCGCGCAAGCCAGCCGCGACACCGGTTTGAGCCCCGAGACGCACGAGCTGCATCTGCACGATCCGCAGGCGCTCTACCGCCGCTGGGAGGAGAGCCAATGGAGCCCGTGGGACATCGATCTGTCCGGCGACCGCGAGCAGTGGCAGGCGACGGAGGACCGCTCGCTCCTGTCGTTCGTACTGGGTTCGCTGATGGTCGCCGAGGAGCGCATCACGACGAAGTTCTCCGGGCTGGTGGGTGCCGACGGCAGCGAGGAGGAAGTCACCTACCTGGCCACCCAGCAGGTCGACGAGGCCAGGCACATGCAGTTCTACGCGCGCTTCCAGGACGAGGTAGTCGCCGAGCCCGCGCTGATCGCCGCACATGTGCAGCGCGCCCGCGAGCAGGTCTCGCCTGCGTTCCGCACGATCTTCGACGACAAGCTCGTCGCAGCCCACGAGCGCTTGGTCGCGAATCCCGGCGACGTGGCGGCGAAGGTAGCGTTCGTGACGATCTACCACCTCGTCCTCGAGGCCACGCTCGGGCTGACGACGTTCGAGTTCTCGACACGCTTGATGGAGCGCGAGCGCCTGCTGCCGGGGTTCGTCGCCGGCTACACCAAAATCCACCACGACGAGCACCGCCACATCGGCTACGGAATCTGGTTCCTGCGCAAGGCCGTCGCAGAGGGCAGCGCGATCGGCGATGTCGTACGCGCCACGCTGCGCGAGCTGCTGCCCGCAGTCGCGGAGTCCTTGACGCCCCCCGCGGGCGCCGACGCGTCCGTCCTGGGCGCCTCAGCCGAGGATCTGCGCGGCTTCGCCCTCGACGGATTGACGCGCCGACTGAACATCATCGGCGTGCCGCTCGACACGCTCTGAAGACGCGCGCTACCGACTCGCGGCGTGAGCAGGCGTTTGGCGGGAGGACTGCTGGATGGCGGTTTGGGTGTAGCGCGCGGCTACGAGGCACGCGATCACGCCGAGCAGGCGTCGCAGCGACGCCTCGGGCAGGCGGCTTTGCAGACGCGCGCCGGCGTAGCTGCCCGCGAAGCCTCCAAGTCCCATTGAGATGCCGAGGATCCACTCGGGTGCGACGCTCCCGCCGTGCGCGAGCTGCAGGACCTCGAAGGTCGCGATCCCAGCGATGGAGGTCAGGAATGTCGCGAGCAGCGTGGCGGGCGCGACCTCGTAGGCGGAGAACCCGGAGGCGATCAGGACGGGAGCGAGTAGCGAGCCGCCGCCGATGCCGTAGATGCCGCCGACGATGCCGACGGCGAGGGCAAGCAGGGAGATCAATCCACGTCCACGCCGACCCGGCTCGGGGCGACCCGGAGCCACTCGTTGAGAGCCGAGCAGCAGCCACAGGCCGAGGGGCATGAGCACGCCGGCAGCGATGAACATGAACGCGCGTCCCCCTGACAGATACTCGACGCGGACGATCGCGCCGAGGATGACGCCGGGAAGCGTTCCCGCGATCAAGAGGGCGCTCAGCGAGTTGAACAGCCGCCGCTCATGCCAGAAGCGCAGCAGCCCGCCCGGTACGGCGACGACGTTGAACACCAGGTTGGTGGGTGTCACGCCGAGGCTGGGAACGCGCAGCACAGTCAGCTGCACGGGCAGCAGCAGGACCGCGCCCGAAACGCCCGCCGGCGTTGTGACGAGCGCGATCAGAAAGCCGCACGCGGCGCCGGCGGGCCATTGCCAACTCATTCGGTGAACATATCGGCTCGCCGCGGTTGTGCGGATGGCTGTCGCCGAGGACAGCGCGATTGGCGTACCGCTCGAAACCCTTTGGGTGAAAGCAGCTGTGCTGTAGCTTGAGGGGCATATGAACGGCGATCACGAGCACAATCGGGAGGGCCCCTCCACGGTCGCGACCGTCGCGCCCGACAGCGCCGGCGCGGGCGAGGATCCGTCCCTCTACCTCAACCGCGAGCTCTCATGGCTTGACTTCAACGACCGTGTGCTCCAACTCGCCGAGGACGAGCGCGTGCCGCTGCTGGAGCGGGTCAAGTTCTGCGCGATCTACACGACCAACCTGGACGAGTACTACATGGTGCGCGTTGCAGGCCTGCGCGACCAGATCGACGCGGGCGTCGAGAACCCCAGCCAGGACGGGCGGATTCCCTCCGAAACGATCGCGCTGATCCGCGAGCGCGTGCTCTCCCAGAGCCGCAGGCTGACCGACTGCTTCGAAGGCAGGCTGCGCCCGGCGCTGGCCGCGCATGACATCCGCGTGGTCGGCGTGCGCGAGCTCGACGACGATCGGCGCGCGGATCTGGCGAGGCACTTCCAGAAGGCGATCTTCCCGGCGCTCACGCCGCTGGCGGTCGCTCCGGGCCGCCCCTTCCCGTACATCTCAAACCTCTCCCTCAGCCTCGCCGTGCTCGTGCGCGACCCGATCAGCGAGCAGACGGTGTTCGCGCGCGTGAAGGTCCCCACCGAGATCCTGCCGCGCTTCGTCACGCTCAAGCAGCACGCAGGCGAGCCCGCGCTGCTGGTGCCGCTGGAGGATGTGATCGCAAACCACCTCGACGCGCTGTTCCCGGGCATGGAGATCGCCGACTACGACGTCTTCCGGGTGAGCCGCGACGCCGACCTGGAGGTCTCCGACGACGCCGCCGACCTGCTGCAGGCGGTCGAGGACGAGCTGCGCCGCCGCCGCTTCGGCGAGGTCGTGCGCGTCGAGGTCGGCGCGCACTGCTCCGAGCAGCTGCGCGAGGCGCTGGCGGGCCTGCTGGGGGTGCAGGATGAGGAGGTCTACCCCGTCGACGGCCTGCTCGACATGGGCGCGCTGTGGCAGATCGTGAAACTCCCGGGCCATGCCGAGCTACGCGAGGAGCCGGTCGTCGGCATCACCCACCAACGACTGCTGCGCCGCGAGGGCGAGCGCCCGGACGTGATGGGCGCGATGCGCGAAGGCGACCTGCTCGTGCACCACCCGTACGTGTCGTTCGCGACCTCGGTCGAGCGCTTCGTCGAGCAGGCCGTCGCCGACCCGAACGTGCTGGCGATCAAGCAGACGGTCTATCGCACGAGCGATGACTCGCCGCTGGTGCCGGCGCTGATCGACGCCACCGAGCGGGGCAAGCAGGCGGTCGCGCTGGTGGAGCTGCAGGCGCGCTTCGACGAGCGCATGAACATCCATTGGGCCAAGGCGCTGGAGGAGGCCGGCGTGCACGTCGTCTACGGACAGCCGGCGCTGAAGACGCACGCCAAGTGCGTGCTGGTCGTGCGCCGCGAGGGCGACGGCGTGCGCAACTACGTGCACATCGGCACCGGCAACTACCACTCGGCGACCGCGCGGCTGTACACCGACTTCGGCCTGTTCACCACCGACGAGCAGATCGGCGCTGACGTCGCGGACATGTTCAACTACCTGACCGGCTACGGGCGCCCGCTGCACTACCGCAAGGTGCTGATGGCCCCCGACCACCTGCGCGAGGGCATCATCGAGCAGATCGAGCGCACGATCGCCGCGCACTCCGAGGAGCAGCCGGCGCGGATCGCCATGAAGATGAACTCACTCGTCGACGGGCGCTGCATCCGCGCCCTGTACGCCGCCTCACGGGCGGGCGTGCGCGTGGACCTGAACGTACGCGGCATCTGCTGCCTGCGCCCCGGCCTGCCCGGCATCTCCGAGAACATCAGGGTCGTCTCGATCGTCGGGCGGCTGCTCGAGCACTCGCGCGTCTACGCCTTCGAGCGCGGCGGCGAGTACACGATCTACATCGCCTCCGCCGACCTGATGCCACGCAACCTCGACCACCGCGTCGAGCTGGCGGTGCCGATCGAGTCCGCGGAGCTGCGCGCGGAGCTGCTGGACACGCTCGAGCGGGGCTTCGCCGACAACCAGAGCTCGTGGGACCTGGACGGCGAGGGCATCTGGCACCGGCGCTCGCTCGCGTCCGGAGAAGCGCCACGCAACCTGCAACTCGAGCTCGCCGAGCTGTATGCGGCGCGCGCCGGCGTCGAGCGCCCCACGGGCGAGCTCGACGCGGCGTCGCTGGGCGCGGGCGGTCGCTGACGCGCGGGCGCGGGCAGCGTGTCCAGCACGGCCTTCAGCTCGTCCACCGACTGGTAGTCGAGCCCGAGCAGGTGGTCGTGGCGGTGGCGCACGATGCCCTGCTCGTCGATCACGATCACCGCGCGCTTGACCCCGAGGCGCGGGGAGAACGCGTCGTATTTGCGCGCGACATCCTTCTCCACATCCGCGAGCAGCGGCACGTTGAGCGTGTGCTTGGCGACGAACCCCTCGTGCGAGGCCAGATCCTGCGAGGAGATGCCCACAACGGTCGCGTTCAGCGCGGCGAAGTCCCCGGCGCGATCGCGGTAGGAACAGAACTGTTTGGTGCAGACCATCGTGTTATCGCGCCGCTAGCAGTCCGTCGCGACATCGAGAGCGGCGCATACATCAGCCATTCTCTCCGGTCCGAGCTTGGTGATCCGCTCGGTCAGGTACGAGACGGGCAGCATCACGAGGTTGTCGAGGCTCACGACACAGGCCTCCGGCAGACCGTCGCGCTGATCAAGCGGCACCTCGGTGTCGATCCCCCGGATCGTACGGGTCAACGGGCAGACGAGGATCTCAGCAAGGACGCCAATCGCCGCATTGCGGTGCAACACCAGGTACGGGCGACGACCGTGCTTCGGTGTCTCGCCCCACTAAACCTCGCCCCGACTCACCAAGGCTGACGATTGAGTCGCGCCTCGGCATCGAGGCGATCCAGGACCGCGTCGCGCGACGCCTCATTGACGGCCCGTAGATCAGCCCAGCCGTCCGGCTGGTGCTGTGGCATCTCCTGGTACGAAGAGACAATCCGCCGATCTACTTCGCGCTCGCGAAGTAGACGCGCGTACTCAGCCTCAAGCTCCGGGTCGGACAGCCGGTCGAGCAGCGCATCCAACTTCTGACGTGTTGTCATCGTTCCAACTGTAGCCAGAGGCGCCGATGGTGACGCGGCGAAGAGCTAGTTTGACGTGGGTGCCGGCAGCGCGTCCAGCGCCCGTTTGAGGTCGTCTACCGACTGGTAGTCCAGCCCGAGCAGATGGTCGTGGCGGTGCCGCACGACCCCGTCCTCGTCAATCACAATCACGGCCCGCTTCGTGCCCATCCGGCCGTGCGCGCTGCACGCCCGCGCCATCGCGCCGTCCACGTCGGCCAGCAACGGTACCGTCAGATTGTTCTTGTCGACGAAGCCCTGATGCGACTCGACGCCCTGCGCCGAAATACCCACCACCGTCGCGCCCAACGCCGCGAACCCGTCCGAAGCAGTCGTCCCACCCGATGCGCTCAACAGCGTTGCTTGGGACGACAGGCAGGAGCGAGCCGCCGGGAGTTCTCCGGGATCTTCGCCCCGGTATAGACAGGCAACGGTAGGGATCGCATCGACCCCGACGGCTTTCGGGAAAAGCTTGAAAAACCGAATGCCTGCGGGTAGTGTGAGGGTATGGCTACCAAGCATGATCGTGCTCTCGCGTCGTTCCTCGTCGGGCTGGACGATGTGGTTGAGGAGCTCAGTGTGGTCAGCGATCCACAGCGTTCAGGAGAACTCGCGGAGCAGCTGATGGCGATGGGCAAGCAGCTCAAGCGGACCGCGCCGAACGCCGCTCGGGGAGTCCCGGTGGCGGAGGCGGCGAAGTATCTGGGTATCTCCGAGCCGACTGTCCGGCTATGGGTTAGGCGTGGTGCGCTTGCTGCGCTCCCGGGCTCCAAGCCGGCGCTGATCGAGCACGAGAGCCTGCGAGGGGTCGGGCGCGCGGTACGCGAATTGCGTGCGAGGGGCGAGGACCGAGAGTGGTTGGAGGGCGTGGTTCGCTACATCGAAGACATGGCGGATCGTTCGAGTCCGAGCGTGCGCCAGGGCCTGAAGGATCTGGCTGAAGGCAAGCTCCAGCCGGCCTGACGAGCGCACGGGGTGGCACATTCCGTTTTCGTGGTCGACACGGTCGCTCGTGTCGCCGCCTCGTTGAACAAGACTGACCGGCGGGCGTACGACGCGGCGATCTCGGGCTTGAAGGGCGAGGGTTGCAAGGCAGCCGGGTACCGACTGGCGGCCACAGACGGCGGAGACTTCCCGCTGTGCTGCCGGCATCTCGCTAACGATTGGCGCATGCACACGCTGTTCGCGAAAGACCACAGCGTGATCGTGATCTCGTTGGCCAGGCACGACAAGGGTCACAACCCGCACCAGATCCTCGCCGACGTCTTCCCCGGTCTCAGCCCAGTTGGGCACCGCAAGCGCGCGAAGCCCCCGTGCTGCGACGATCCCGAAAGCCCACCTTTGATGCCTGCGACGCTCAACGAGCGGCTTGCCGGCATGTTCGGCTACGCCTGACTTCCCTCAGGCGGCCGGACCGGGCAGCGCCTCCAGCGCCGCTTTGAGGTCGTCCACGGACTGGTAGTCCAGCCCCAGGCGATGGTCGTGGCGGTGGCGGACCACGCCTTGCTCGTCGATGATGATGACGGCACGCTTGCCGCTGGCGCTGTACGCCTTCCCGACGACCTTATCGACGTCGGCCAACAGCGGAACCGTCAGGCTGTTCTTCTCGATGAAGCCCTTGTGGGAGTCCATATCCTGCGCGGAGATCCCGACCACCGTCGCATCGAGCGCGGCAAAGTCGTCGGCCCGATCCCGGTAGGAGCAGAACTGTCTTTTACACACGGGCGTGTTGTCGCCCGGATAGAACAGCAGCACGACGCGCTCGCCGAGGTGCTCGGAGAGCTTGAACGGCCCGCCCGTGCCCTGGAGCTCGAAGTCGGGGGCCTGCTCGCCCACCTGCGGGGTCTTCGCCATCAGCGTCACCCTACTGGAGGATGCGCTAGAACCTGAGCGGATGCGCGCTCGCCGTCTCACCTGCCTGGGCCTCGCATCGGCGGCCTGCGCGCTCCTCGCCGCCTGCGGAAGCACCACTCCGGCGGAGATTCCCACGCCGACCGTGAGCATCGCCGCGATCCCATCCGCGACGCGCTCCTCCACGGCGGAACTGCTCGACTGGCCGGAGTTCGGACTCGATCCCCAGCGCAGCGACGTCAGCGAACTGGCGAGCGGCATCACCGCTGTCAACGTCGCGCACCTGCGCCACGTCACGGTGGCGCTCGCGGGGACCGTCGACTCCTCCCCCATCTATCTGCACGGCGTGTCAGTTGACGGAGCCGTCCACGACGTGATCGTCGTCACGACCACATACGGCAGGACGATCGCGATCGACGCGAGCGGCGGGCAGATCCTGTGGACGTTCACGCCCCCGGGCTACAGCAGCTGGGCGGGCAGTGCGCGGATCACGACCGCGAGCCCCCTCGCCGACCCTGACCGGCTGTTCGTGTACGCCGCCTCGCCGAACGGGCTGGTCCACAAGCTCTCGCTCGCCGACGGTCGCGAGGACACCAGCGGCTCCTGGCCGGTGTCGATCACGCGCGAACCGGTCCACGAGAAGCTCGCCGCGGCGCTCAACGTCGACGGACCCGACATCATCGCGGCGACCGGCGGCTACTTCGGCGACGCCCCTCCATACCAGGGCCATGTGGTGGTGATCGCGCGCTCCAGCGGGCGCCTGCGGAGCGTGTTCAACACGCTGTGCGCCAACCGTCGCGAACTGCAGCAGCCGAGCACTTGTTCGGCGAGCGACTCAGCGATCCTCTCCCGCGGTGGCGCGGTGGTCGAGCCCGGTGGCGGGCGCATCCTGATCGACACCGGCAACGGCCCCTGGAACGGCACCACCGACTTCGGCGACAGCGTGCTCGAGCTGACCTTCCCGGGCCTGTCCCTGCTCCAGTCCTTCACGCCGGCCGACCAGGAAGAGCTCAACACCAGCGACACAGATCTCGGCTCCAGCGCCCCCGCGCTGCTCGGCGAAGGCCGCGTGGTGCTCGCGGGCAAGGACGGCATCATGCGGCTGCTGGCGCTCTCGCGCCTGGACGGCCACCCACCGTCGGGCGCGCGAGCACGCCTGCATCCGCTCGGGGGCGAACTGCAGCGCCTGTCGATCCCCGGAGGCGGCGAGCTGTTCACCGCGCCGGCGGTCTGGCGGCGCGGCAGGCGCACGACGATGTTCGTCGCCGACGAACACGGCACCGCCGCCTACGTGCTCCGCCGCGGGCTGCTGTATCAGGCGTGGGAGAACAACACCCCTGGAACCAGTCCCGTGATGGCCGGAGGCCTGCTCTACGTCTACGAACCGGACGCTGGCGGCATCGCCGTGTACCGACCCTCCTCGCCGCGGCCGATCGCCAAGCTCGCGGGCGAACCCGGCCACTGGAACAGCCCGATCGTCGTCGACGGGCACGTCGTGGAGCCCGAGGGCAACGCCAACGCCCACAAGCTCACCGGCACGCTCGAGATCTTCTCGGCGCCGTAGAGCGCGTCAGCGTCGGAGCGCTCGCAGGACGCGCCTGGGGTCGGCCTTCGCCAGCCACCACGGACCCGGCATCGGGGTCGCGGCGCGCGGGAGAGCGTCCAGCGAAGTGCGCTTCGCGCAGATGAACGCCAGCCTGCGCTGATGGAGATAGTCGGTCAGCCCGGTGTAGTCGGTGATGTTCAGCGCCAGCGGAACGGCCTCGAAGTCGAACTCGGCCGCGAGCTCGATCACGGCGTCCCTGGTCGGCAGCAACACCATCGGGTAGTCGATCGCGTTGCGCGGGTCGTACAGGTGCGCGACCTCGAAGAAGCTCGAGGAGGCGCGCGACAGATCGCTGTCGATCACGACGATCTCCGCGTCGACCCTCGCGATCAGCTCGAACAGCTCGACCGGCTTGGCCACGTGATCCAGCAGCCCGAGACAGAGCACCGCATCGAAGCGTTCATCGAACGCGTGCCCGAAGACGTTGCCCTCCTCGAAGCGGTAGCGACTCGGGTCGATGCCCTTGGTCTCGAACACGAGGTTGGCCTGGTCGATGAACATCTGGCGCCCGTCGACACCGAGTACGAAGTCCGCTCCCGCTTCGATCGCGTGCAGCGACCAGAAGCCGGCGTTGCATCCCAGGTCGAGCACCCGATGGCCGCGCAAAGAGCCGCCGGTCACGCTCAGGAGCGCCTCGAAGAAGTAGCGCCGGCGCTGCTCATGCCGGTTGATCACTTCCCGATCGGGCACGGGCGTGCTGACGCCGTTGTCGAACTCGAACCTGTAGTGCCAGCGGGGAAACGCCGCGATTCGGTCCTGCAGCTCCTGAGCCTCCACGGCGGCGAAGGCTACTCGACGCGAAGCGCGCTCGCGGCGGCACGCGCTAGCCTCGGACGATGTCGGAATCGCTCGCCGGCCAGCTTCTGATCGCCTCCCCCACATTGCTGGACCCGAACTTCGCGCGCACGGTCGTGCTGATCGGCATCCACAGCGAGGACGGAGCGATGGGCGTGGTGCTCAACCGCCCCTCGACGGCCACCGTGGCCGACGCCGTGCCGCAGTTGGAAGACGTGGTGGGGGCGCTCGAGACGGTCTACGTGGGCGGCCCCGTGCAGCCGAGCTCGGTCGTGTTCCTGGCCGAGTTCCTGGAGCCGTCGCTGGCAGGGATGCTGGTGGTCGGGCGCATCGGCTTCCCCGCGCCGGACGCCGGCATCGAGCAGCTGGCGCGGGCGACCGCGCGCACGCGCGTGTTCGCGGGCCACGCCGGCTGGGGCGGCGGGCAGCTCGACGCGGAGATCGCGAGCGGCGACTGGATCGCACACCCCGCCGAGCCGCAGGACGTCTTCACCGACGTCCCCGAGGATCTGTGGAGCAGCGTGCTCACGCGCAAGGGCGGCAGCTACGCGCTGATCGCGCGCATGCCGGTGGACCCCAGCGTCAACTGAGCGGGCTACCCTTGTGTGAGCGGTTCCCCGCCGCGAAGCCCTCTTCCCCGACGAGCACTGGAGTCCGCCGTGCTGAAGCTCGCCCGCTGGTCGACAACGCATCGTAAGTACGTCGTGATCGGGTGGCTGGTGCTGCTGCTCGCGGTCAACGCGTTCGCGCAGTCGGCCGGCACCAGCTACTCCAACAACTTCACGCTGCCCAACTCCGACGCGCAACGCGCCGCCGACCTGCTGCAGCGCAGCTTCCCCGCCCAGGCCGGCGACCGCGACACGATCGTCTACAAGGTCAGCTCCGGCAGCGTCTTTGACCCGGCGGTGCGAGCGCGCATGAGCGCCATGTTCGCCCGGGTCGCAAGGCTGCCGCACGTCACGAGCGTGATCAGCCCCTACGCGGGCACCGGCACTGCCGGCAGGTCGGTGTCGGCCGACGGACGGATCGCGTTCGCGACGGTGGTGTTCGACGAGAAAGCCAACCTGCTGCCCCAGAGCGCCCCCGAACGCGTCGTGCAGGTCGCTCGGGCGGCCGCGCAGGGCGGGCGGGCACCAATCCAGGTCGAGCTCGGCGGGCAGGCGATCGAGGCGACCGAGCAGGTCGGCTTCGGACTCTCCACGGCGGTCGGGCTGCTGGCGGCGATCGTCGTGCTGCTGCTCACGTTCGGCTCGCTGACCGCGATGGGCCTGCCGATCGTGACGGCCCTGTTCGGGCTCGGCACGGGCCTTGGCGCGATCGCGCTGTTCACACACGTGGTCGACACGCCCGACTTCTCCTCCGAGCTCGCCGCCATGATCGGGCTGGGCGTTGGGATCGACTACGCGCTGTTCATCCTGACGCGCTTCCGCGAGGCCTACGCCACTCCCGGACCGACCTTCGGGGACGCTCGCGAGTCGGTCGTCGAGGCGATCGACACGGCCGGGCGGGCGGTCCTGTTCGCGGGCTCCACGGTCGTGATCGCCCTGCTGGGCATGATGCTGCTCGGCGTCGACTTCCTGTACGGCGTGGCGATCTCCGCGTCGATCGGCGTGCTGCTGGTGATGCTCGCCTCGCTGACGCTGCTGCCGGCGCTGCTGACGATCGCGGGCGCACGGGTGGCCGCGGGCGGACGCCGTGCTCGCGCTCGCGCGCGCGCCGCCGAGCGGGCTGGCGGCGAGGCCGTCCCTGCGACGACATCCGGCGCACCGTCAGGCGCGGCGGGGGCCGGCCGGACGTG
>Ga0187890_10003002_pt1 | contig 11686 bp, 10 predicted proteins | sample June2016WEW_21_1_FD_133005 | JGI IMG/M metagenome (GOLD analysis project Ga0187890, IMG submission 133005) | Peatland microbial communities from SPRUCE experiment site at the Marcell Experimental Forest, Minnesota, USA - June2016WEW_21_10 | ecosystem: Environmental > Terrestrial > Soil >... | reverse complement strand
GCTGGAGGATCTGCCACACGATCGCGGACAGCACCGCCCCGGGCAGCATCTGCCGGGCCTTGATCTCGGGCTGCACGGCCAGCCGGAACCCGAGCCAGAACACTCCCACGTTCAGTACCAGCGAGACCGCCACCGTGCCGACCTGGGCCGCGGTCCCGCCGAGCACGCTGGCGCTCGCGCCCGCCAGCCCGGACAGCAGGGTCGTGGCGAGCAGGCCGATGCCCACGGCCAGAATCATGCCGAGCTGCTTGAGCAGCGACCACGGGAAGCCCGCGCGCCGGGAGAGCGGCACCCCCCACACGGTGTTCAGCGCGTTCTGAGCGGCGGCGGCCACGCCCCGGGCGCCGAGGAAGGTCAGGATGAGCCCGATGGCCAGGGCTACCCCCGTCCCGGTCAGTGCGTGCCCCTGGGCCGTGCTCTTGAGCTGGTCCCCGATCACCGGGAAGTGGACGAAGGCCGAATCGACCACCTTGGTCTTGAGGGTCGGGTCGTGGGCCAGGACGATGTCCAGCACGGTCACGAAGACCAGCAGGAGAGGGAACAGGGAGGCGAACCCGTAGTAGGCGATGAGCGCGGCGAGGTTGCCGGCCTGGTCGTCCCCGAACTTCTTCCAGACGGCGATGGGGAAGGCCAGCCATGGCCTGCTCTGCTGCAGCCGGTCGAGCGCGGCGATCAGCTTTTTCACGGCATTCATCGAGCTTGACTACTACCCCGCCCCCAGCGATTTAACAGGAACGCTAATGAACAGGAACGCCAATGAACAGGAACGCCAGTCACGACGGCCGGAGCGTGGCCACCAGGTAGGCCACCCCGAACGGGTCGCCCGCGTACAGCACCTCCACAGACAGGCCCGTGCACCCCTCCAGCGCGCCGGCCAGGACCTGCCAGGCGGGCCGCCCGGTGGCCATCAGCTCACGGGCCAGGCCGGGATCGAGGTCCAGCAGGGCGCGGGTGTCGCAGGCCCGCACGGCCCGCTCCACCTCAGCGTCGAAGGCGTGGGACCGCTCGTCGAAATGCCCGGGCGCCCGGGGTCCGCGCCGGGCGCTGCCGTCGCCGATCGCCAGCAGCGCAACGCGGGCGTCGCTTCCCGCCAGGTCCGCGCCCAGCTTCCGGCAGCCGGCCACCGGCTCGTCCCCGCTGACCGACCAGATGAGCCGCTCCCCGGCGTAGCCCGCCTGGTCCAGCAGATAGGTCCCGATCCCCAGGGCGGGCGGCAGCACTGGCCGCCCCGCGCCCTCCGTGCCGGGGCGGGCAGGACAGGGGGCGGCCACCCGCGGGCCGCCGAACGCAGCCACGTTCAGCCGCCCGTCAGCCGGCCACGGGACGGTTCCGGTCCCGGGGCCGACCACGGCGACCACCTCGGGCCGGTCCCGCAGCAGCGCAGCGACCGCACCGGCGCACGCGGCGCGCAGCTCGGGCAGCACCGGGTCGGCGCCGGTCAGCTCGCGGACGAGTAGCGGCGGCCAGGGGCAGAGCGCCGCACTGGTAATCACGGCCGCATCAGGCCAGCCCGCGGACGGTCCGGGCGGGAGGCCGCTCACCCTGGATCGCCGACACCATGGCCAGTACTTCCCGGGTCTGGAGGACCTGGTGCACCCGGAACACGCGGGCGCCCAGCCAGGCGCAGATGGCCGTGGTGGCCAGCGTCCCGGTCAGCCGCCGGTCCGTGGGCGCGTCCAGCGTCTCCCCGATGAAGTCCTTGTTGGACAGCGACACCAGCACCGGCCAGCCGGTCGCCACCATCTCGCCCAGCCGCCGGGTGACCTCCAACGACTGCCAGGTGTTCTTGCCGAAGTCGTGCGCCGCGTCGATCAGGATCCGGGCCGGATCCACGCCGGCCGTCGTGGCGCGGGACGCCTGGGCCAGCGTGCGGTCCAGGACATCGGCCATCACGTCCTCGTAAGCGACCCGGAACGGCCGGGTCCGGGGGGCCTGGTCACCGGCGTGCGCGCAGATGAGGCCCGCGCCGAACTCGGCGGCCACCGCGGGCAGTTCCGGGTCCTGGCCGCCCCAGGTGTCGTTCAGCAGGTCCGCGCCGGCCCGGCAGGCTTCCCGGCCGACCTGGTGCCGCCAGGTGTCCACGCTGATGACCAGGTCCGGGTAGGCGGCGCGGACCGCGCCCACGAACGGCACGGTCCGGCGGATCTCCTCGGCCACGTCAACGGGGGCGCCGGGGGCGGCGGCCACCCCGCCGATGTCGAGGATGTCGGCGCCTTCGGAGACCACGGCATGCACCCGGGCCATGGCCGCGTTCTCGTTCCAGGTCGCGCCCCGGTCGTAGAAGGAATCGGGGGTGCGGTTGACGATGCCCATGACCAGCCGCTGGTCGGGGGCGAAGCAGTGCCTGCCGAGCCGGAGGGCCTGCTGGGCGGTCCCGGCCGTCACCTCACGCCGCCCTCACTGTCGCCCTGCCCTGTCACCATGACCGGCCTTTCACCCTGACCGCGGCTTCCCCCGACCGCGGCTTCCCCGTGCCCACGGCCTGACGGTCGCCACGGCCTCACCGTGACCACGGCCTGATCGTGACCACGGCCTGATCGTGACCACGGCCCGATCGTGACCACGGGGGGCCGTTCGTGGCTTGGGATGGCCCGGGACCGCGGCCGCACCTCGCCGGCCTCCCGGACGAACTGGTGCAGCTCCTGGCCGGGCGGTTCCGGGTGGTCCCGCCGGGCTTCCGCGACGACCAGCAATTCCGCGGCCATCAGGGCCAGGTCGTGGTCGGCCTGGTGGCGGTGCGCCCGGGAGCCCAGGTCCACCTGGGCCAGCGCGCCCAGGCCGTACCGGGTGAAGGTGTCCAGCAGCGTGGACAGCTCCACGCCGTAGCCGACCGGGATGCTCAGCGACTCCATCAGCCCGCGCCGGGCCGCCCACTCCCCGGCCAGCGGCTGGACCACCCCGGCCAGCTGCGGCCACCACAGGCTGAGCAGCGGGCGGGCCACCAGCTCGGTCACCCGGCCGCCCTCGGTCGAGGTCGATCCGTCCCGCTCGGTCCGGACCCGCTCGTAGAACCCCTTGACCAGCTGCACCTGTGGGTCAGCCAGCAGCGGCCCGACCAGCCCGGAGACGAAGTGAGGCCCCCAGCGGGTCAGGTCGGCGTCCACGAAGACCAGCAGATCACCGTCGGTGACCAGCAAGGACTTCCACAGCGCCTCGCCCTTGCCGGGGTAGGAGCCGAGCGCGGGTGCGATGTCGCGGGCCCGGTGCACGGTGGCGCCGGCGCGCTCCGCGGCCCGGGCCGTCCCGTCGGTGGAATCGGAGTCGACCACGACGATCTCGTCCACCAGCGGCGTGTCCGCCAGCGGCGTTCCTACGAGCAGGGCCTGCCGGAGCGTGCCCACCACGCGGCCCACCGTGCGTTCCTCGTTCCGGGCCGGGATCACCACGCTGATCCGCGTGCCAGTGCGGCGCTTGGCCTCGACCAGCCGCTCGGGCGGCCAGTCCTGCCAGCGCGTGGTCTGCCGCTGCAGCCACGTCCTGGCCTGGTCCTGCATCCCCGGGACGGTTCCCGGCACGCTACCTGGCGGCACGATCGGCATGCTACCCGCGGGTCACCAGTGGCCCGCCCCCGCGGGTCGCCAGTGGCGTGCCGCCCGCGGGCACCAGTGGCGTGGCGCCCGCGGCCTCCTGTGAGTGGCCTGGTGCGCGGCGCGTCTGGTCGCCAGTCGCCCGCACCGACCGGTACTCTCCTGCGGTCGCGCTTTCCAGTGATGTCAGGCCGGTGGCGTCAAGGGAGGCATTCCGGTGTAAGTGGGCATGATTAGCGCTGTGGTCCACGGGGCAACCGTGACTGACGGTGGGACGTCTAGGAAAGTGGTCGGAAATCGTACTGAGGGTCGCGCTGTCGGCGTCAGCATTCCGCGTTCGCGCGGCATGGCTGGCGGCCAGCCATTGAGCATGGACAAGCGAGGAATCGCCATGAGGCGAAGAGTGGCAGGGTGGCTGAGCACCGCGGGGGTGGTCGCCGTGGTGGGCGCGTCAGTGGTCAGCCAGAGCGGCATGGCGGGCGCGGCGGTGACGTCGCCGGCGGCCCGCAGCACCCCGGCGGGGGCCTCGGGGTACGTGCCGCCGAAGGGTCCCCTGGACTACGGCATGCGCGGCCCGGCGGTACGGCAACTGCAGGAGCGGCTGGCCTACCTGCACTACTACCCGGGCAAGATCGACGGGCAGTTCGGCCAGGACACGCTGGAGGCCGTGTGGGCGTTCAAGGAGGTCCAGGGCATCCAGACCGCCATCGCCCCCAATGACGTCACCGGGAAGATGAAGCGGGCGCTGGTCCACCCCAGGCAGCCGATGGTGCTCGTGCCCAAGGGCGGCAGCTGGCGTATCGAGGTCCACCAGAGCCTGGGCTACCTGGTGCTGTACCGGCACAACGTCCCCGAGCTGATCAGCCACATCTCCCCGGGTGGCGGGTATTACTATCCCTGCGGCGGCGATCCGAGTGCCACCTGCGGTCCCGCGATCACCCCGGACGGGAACTTCCGGGCGCACTGGTTCGCCAGCGGCTGGGTGAAGGTGCCGCTGGGCACCATGTACAACCCGGTGTTCTTCATCGGCGGGTCGTACGCCATTCACGGTGACATCCCGGTTCCGCTCGCGGCGGTCTCGCACGGCTGCGTCCGCATCCCAATGGACATCGCCGCCTTCTTCCACCGGCTGGTTCACGTCAACGAGACCAGCGGCACGCCCATCTACATCCGGGGCCACGTCCCCGGGACCTGATCCGCGCCATGGCTCGCGTGACCACCCACGGCCCCCGCCCTGATACCAGGGCGGGGGCCGTTTGGCGATGCCGGTGTTGGCGAAGCGGGCCGGCGGATGGTGTGCTACTGGTAAAGGGCAGGTAGGGCGCTCAGTCCCGTATGGCATCCTGACGGCGTGGCATCACCTCAGCTCGGCCGGACCGGGGTCAGCGTCTCCGCTCAGCACGCGGCCAGCAAGGTCCCGCAGATCACCGTGTACTTCTGGATCATCAAGATCCTGACCACCGCGATGGGTGAGGCCCTCTCCGACTTCCTGGCCTTCCGGTACGGCCCGGTGGTGGCCGGGACGGTGGGCACGGTGGCGATCGTGGCCGCGCTGGCGCTCCAGTTCCGCGTCCGCCGCTATATAGCCTGGGTGTACTGGTTCGCGGTGGCCATGGTCGCGGTGTTCGGCACGATGGCCGCCGACGGCATGCATATCGAGCTCGGCGTGCCCTACACCGTGTCCACCGCGTTCTTCGCCGTCTGCCTGGCCGTGGTCTTCGCGGCCTGGTACGCGGTGGAGGGGACGCTGTCCATCCACAGCATCTACACCCCGCGCCGGGAACTCTTCTACTGGGCCACGGTCATAGCCACGTTCGCGCTCGGCACGGCGCTCGGCGACCTGACCGCGACGACCCTGGGGCTGGGCTACCTGGCCTCGGGGATCATGTTCACCGTGTTCATCCTCATCCCGGCGGTCGCGTACTGGAAGCTCCGGATGAACTCGATCTTCGCCTTCTGGTTCGCCTACGTGCTGACCCGCCCGCTCGGCGCGTCGTACGCCGACTGGCTGGGGGTCGGGCCCGCGCACGGCGGAGTGGGGCTGGGCCGCGGAGTGGTCGCCCTGATCCTGAGCGTCGTGATCGTCGGGTTCGTCGCCTTCCTGGCCGTGACCAGGAAGGACGTGGACACCGACGAGGTCGGCCAGGCTCCGCAGGCCGTCCACGCCCGGCACCGCCGGTAGGTGCCCTAGGCTGCGAAGATGAGCGACGGGCTGGCCCGGGCGGTGCTGGACGCGCTGCCAGACGCGACGGCCGTCCTGGATCCCGCCGGGACGATCGTGGACGTCAACCGGACCTGGCTGATGTTCGCGGTGGACAATGGCGGCCAGCCGGACATGACCGGGGTGGGCGTGAACTACCTCGACCTGTGTGACCGTTCCGCCACGGCGGGTTGCGAGGACGCGCGCCGGGCGGCGGACGGCCTGCGGGCCGTCCTGGCCGGGCGCACGGTGCACAGCGAGCTTGAGTACCCGTGCCCGTCTCCTGCCGTCAACCGCTGGTTCCTGCTGCGGATCACGCCCATCGGCGGCGAGTTGCGCGGCGCGGTAACCTCCCACGTCAACATCACCCGCCGGAAGATGGCCGAGCAGGAGCTGGCGCATCGGGCCGCCCATGACTCGCTCACCGGCCTGGCCAACCGGAGCCTGTTCGCGGACCGGCTGAAGGCCGCCCTGACCAGCCGGCGGGGCCCGGCCACCGACACCCAGGTGGGCCTGATGTACCTCGACGCGGACAGGTTCAAGCAGATCAACGACACCTACGGCCACGACGCGGGCGACGAGGTCCTGCTCACCATCGGGCACCGGCTCCGCTCGCACGTCCGGCCGCAGGATACGGTCGCGCGGCTGAGCGGGGACGAGTTCGCGGTCACCGCCCCCCGGATCAGCCGCGCCGGGCTGGACGGCCTGTCCGCCCGGGTCGCCGCCGCGCTGAGCCAGCCGCACCTGATCCACGGGAACCTGGTTGCGGTGCCGGTCAGCATCGGCATCTACCTCGCCGCGCCCGGTGAGCCCGCGGACACCGCACTGCGCCAGGCCGACCAGGCCATGTACGTGGCCAAGCGGCGCACCGGGTAGCTTGCTAGGCGTGCGTGAACCGTTGCTGAGCACCGCCGACTGGTTCGCCAGCCTGCCCACCGTCTACCTGTCGGCCAGCATGCTGATCACCGATTCCGACGACCGGATCCTGCTGGTCAAGCCCAACTACCGGCCGGACTGGGGGATCCCCGGCGGCATCGTCGAGGCCGGCGAGGCGCCGGATCAGTGCGTCACCCGGGAGATCGCCGAGGAACTCGCGCTGGACATCCCGGCCGGCGATCTGCTCGTCGTGGACTGGATGGCCGCCGCGGGGGAACGGCCGCAGGCGATCATGAACTTCATCTTCGACGGTGGGGTGCTCACCGACCCCGGTGCCATCCGGCTGCAGGAGGAGGAGCTGGATGACGCCCAGTTCCTCGGCTGGGCCGAGGCCGAGGCCCGGATGCCCGCCAACAGTGCGGCCCGGGTGCCCGCGGCCCGCCAGGCCAGACGGAGCCGCCGCACGGTGTACCTGCCCGGCTGGCCCGGGTCCCGTTAGTCGCCGTAGCGCCGGGAACGCAAGTCACAACCAAGCGGCGGCGATCAGGCCGGAGCCGACCTGCCGGGGCCGGGCGCCCTTCTCCGAGACGTACAGCCCCGTCCCGGCCAGGTACAGCAGCCAGTTCCCGGTGCGGTTCACCGCCAGGCTGGTGTGATCCAGCCCCGGGAACCCGATCGCCACCCGGTGCGTGAACAGCCCCGCCGGGGTGACCTCCCACATCAGCTTGGAGACGTTGCGGACGGGTTCCCCGGCACAGCACGCGCGGCTGACGAACAGGTTCCCATCAGGCAGGTACACGCCCTCGCGCCAGTAGCTGCGCCCGCGCTCCGGGCCGGTCACCGGCACCGGCGTGTCCCCGGTCCCGCCCAGGTAGTTCTGGGCGGTCGCGGTGTCCATCAGCATGATCTGCCAGCCCTCGTTGTCCTGGATCGCGGCGATGGACACGGCCAGCTCCGTGCCGTCGGGGGCCCAGGACAGGTGCGAGATGGGGGCGGGCAGCCCGCCCGACTGGCCGGGCGGCAGCATCGGGTAGACCCGCTCCACCCCGGTGCTCAGCGTCCGGGTGACCAGGCTGTACTGCGCGGAGAGGTCGCCCTGGCCCGCCGTGCAGTGCCGGGTCAGCGTCGGCTGCCGGGCGAACGCGAGGGTGTTCCCGTCCGGGCTGATCGCGGGCAGGCTCCCGGTGCTGAGCAGCGTCGGGGCGCCCCCGGATGCCGCGACCGATTCCACGTCATCCACACACCCGTGCCGCCGGCTGAAGTAGATGGTCTGGCCGCCCGCGGACACCGAGATCTCGTCGCCGATGACGCCGTTGGGTACCAGGGTCCGGACCGGCGCCCCGGTCGCCGAGCTCAGCAGGACCAGGGCGCCCCCGGCGGTCACCCCGGCCATCGCGGGCGGCCGGGCGGTGGTCTGGCTGACGGGGTGGGCGCCCTTGGTGGCCGGTGGCGCCGGACTCGCGGCCGTGCTGTGCGGGGCACCCGAAGTTCCGCCGCCCCCGCAGGCCGCCACCAGGGTCAGCGCGGCTGGCACGGCCAGCACCCGGAGCAGCTTCACGTCGCCTCCATCCAGGTCACCCCTCGGCTGGATGAAACTACCGGGATGTGCGGTGCGGCCGTGGCGGAATACCGCAGTGTGAGCCTCGGCAGGTACCCTGGGTGACGATGCCGACATATCGGGGGAGTCCGGCATGACGTCCCCCAGGCGTTGCCCGGGGGGGCAGGTTGAGTTCAGGTCCGGTTTCGCCGAGGCGCAGCTCCAGTCACCGTCAGGCGGTGCTGCACGAGCTGTTCGCGGATCTTCCGGTCCCGGTGGCCTACCTGGCCGGGCGGGACCTCGTGTTCGAGTTCGCCAACGACGCCTACCGGCGGCTCGTCGGCCGTCAGGACCTCCCCGGCCGGACGGCCCGGGAGGCACTGCCGGAACTCGCTGCCCAGGGCCGCGCGGAGCTCATCACCGGCGTACTGGAATCCGGGAAGCCGTTCCAGGGGTATGAAACGGAGCTGCTCATCCGCCGGGGTGGGGAGGCTGCGCCGGAACAGGTCTTCGTTGAGTGCCTTTACCAGCCGGTGCGCGGCGCGGACGGGACGGTAGAAGGGGTGCTGCTGCTGGTGAACGACGTGACCGCGCAGGCCCGCGACCGGCGGCGGCAGGAGGCACTGGCCACGCAGCTGGCCGTGACCCAGGAGCGTTACCAGACCCTGTTCGAGACCCTGCCGCAGGGCGTCATCTACTACGACACGAACGGCCTGATCCTGGGGGCCAACCCGGCCGCCTGCGAGATTCTCGGCCTCGACGAGGACGAAATGATCACCTGGCCGCTGTCCGGGATAGGCCAGGCGGTGCACGACGACGGCTCCCCGCTGAAGCCCGCCGACTTCCCCGTCACGGTCGCGCTGCGCACCGGCGAGGTGGTCACGGACGTGGTGGTGGGAGTCCCGCACGGCCGCACCGGGGAGACGTGCTGGCTGCGGATCACCGCGGTGCCCGATGCGCGCGATGAGGACGGCCGCCCGCAGCGGGCCTACGCCATGTTCCGGGACCTGACCAAGGAGCGCCGGGCCGCGGCGGCGCTGCGCGAAGGCACCGAGCTGCTGGGCCGGCTGCGCGAGGCCAACGTGATCGGCGTGGTGGTCAACGGCGAGGACCACGTGCACGACGCCAACGACGCCTTCCTGGGCATCATCGGTTACACGCGGGAGGACGTGGAGGCCGGCCGCATTTCCCGCGAGCTGATCACGGCCCCCGAGTGGTTCGATGCCGACGCCGACGCCCACAGGCAGCTGAAGCGCAGCGGGGCCTTCCGGCCCTACGAGAAGGAGTACCTGCACCGGGACGGGCACCGGGTGCCCGTCCTGGTCGGCGCCGCGGTGATCAGTCACCAGCCGCTGCGCTGGGTGACCTACATCGTGGACCTGACCGCACGGCAGCGCGCGGAGCAGGAACGCGCCGTGCTGCTGGCCCGGGAGCGGACCGCCCGGGCCGAGGCGGCCGGCGCCCAGGAGCGGGTCGCCTTCCTGCTGCAGGCCGGCGAAATGGTCGCCGCGGCGCAGGACCGCCACGAACTGCTCCAGCACGCCGCCCAGCTGGTCGTGCACAGCCTGGCCGATTTCTGCCTGGTCTTCCTGCCCGGTCCAGACGATGTGCTGCAGGCCGTCTCGATCGCCCACCGCGAGCCGGGCGGGGCCGTCGGCTTCACCGACCTTCGCGACGAGCCGGTTCCCGCCCTCGGGGAGGGGATGATCAAGAACGCTTACGTCACCGGGACGAGCCGGCTGGTCCGGGGCGCCGCGCCCCAGGTGGCCCGGCGGATCGCGCGCACCCCCCGGCTGCGTCAAATCGTGGCCCGAATGCAACCCGAGAACGTGCTGATCACACCGCTCACGGCCGGCTCGGGTCCGCTCGGCGTCCTCTCCGTCGGCCGTACCGCTGCCCACCCTTGCTTCACGGACACAGACATCGCGGTGGTTGAGGCACTGGCCCGGCAGACCGCCGTGGGGATGGCCAACGCGGCCACTTCGGCCCGGGACCACACCGTGGCGGAGACTCTGCAGCGCTCCGTGCTGCCTGACACGCTGCCCGACATCCCCGGGCTGGATCTCGCGGTGCGCTACCTGCCCGGGACGGCCGGGGTGGACGTCGGCGGTGACTGGTATGACGCGTTCCCGCTGGACGGCGACCGGGTCGGGCTGGTCATCGGTGACGTGGTCGGGCACAACATCGCCTCCGCGTCGATCATGGGCCAGATGCGGCACCTGCTCCGGGCGTACGCGGTGGACACCGTGCACCCGGGCGAGGTGCTGTGGCGCACCGCACGGGCCCAGGCCAGGCTGCTGCCGGACACGCTGGCCACGGTGGTCTACGCCCTCCTCGACCCGGCCACCCGCGAGCTCAGCTACGCCAACGCCGGACATCCGCCCCCGATATTGGCCACGGCCTCCGGGCAGGTCGGCTACCTGGACGACGCGCCCGGGGTGATGCTCGGCGTCCCGGTCGAGCCGGCCTTCACCGTGGGCCACCGGACGCTGGAGCCCGGCACCAGCCTGATGTTCTACACCGACGGGCTGATCGAGGACCGGCGCCGGGACATCACCGACGGGCTGAGCGTCCTGGCCAGCGTGATGGCCGGGGTGATGGATGGCCCCGCGCCGCTGAGCGCCGAGCGGACCTGCGCGACTGTGCAGGCCGCGTTGCTGGGCGATACCCCGCGGGCCGACGACGTGTGCCTGCTGGCGGTGCGGCTCACCGGCTGACCCGGCTAGCTCGAAGGCTACATCCAGGCTAACGAAGCGTAAGAAACAGCGCGAGACGAGGACGGGACGGTCCGGTCACAGATAAGACGGTTACGGGATAGCGACGCAACGTAACCGGCAGTCAGGATCTCAGTCATGACCTCACCCGCCCCGGCCCGTCCCTTGCTGAGTCGCCTCTACGAATGGGGCGTCGCCGCGGACGTCAGGGGCCGGCCCCGGTTGCTGCCGGCCGGCGTGACCAACTACGCGCTCCAGGCCCGGGCCCTGATGCTGGAAGCCCTGGGCGCCGTGCCCGGCGGTGTGCCCGCGACCGGCTGGGTCACCGAGCTGGATGTCGTCCGGGACGGCTTCGACCGTCAGCAGACCTCGGTCCTGGTCATGCGGGACGCGTCAGGGGCAGTGCTGTGGCTGACGGGCTGCGCCGATTAGTGACCGCCGGTCCGCGCCCGGCCGCCCAGTGCTCCCCGGATTACCCGGCCCACCCTCCCCAGACCTTGTCCTTCGGAGGCCGGCTGAGTCCCCGCGCTGGTGCGGCAGCACGTCCGAGCTCCCGATCTCGCGTGCTGCCGCGCCTTCCAACGGTCGCGGACGCGGCCCGGGCTAGCGGCGGGCTAGTGATGGCCGCCGCCTCCGGCCCCCGCGTCGTGGCCGCCGAAGCCGCCGCTGTGCCCGCCGAACCCGTCACTCATAGGCGGGCCGCGGCCTCGGGGAATGGCTACCTCAGGATGATGCGCTCGCCGCCGATGTCGGCGACGATCTCCAGCCGGCCGCCGAGGGCCCGCACGTAGGCCGTGAGCGTCCGCACCTCGGTGGCCCCCGGCTCGGCGCG
>Ga0187890_10003001_pt1 | contig 11687 bp, 9 predicted proteins | sample June2016WEW_21_1_FD_133005 | JGI IMG/M metagenome (GOLD analysis project Ga0187890, IMG submission 133005) | Peatland microbial communities from SPRUCE experiment site at the Marcell Experimental Forest, Minnesota, USA - June2016WEW_21_10 | ecosystem: Environmental > Terrestrial > Soil >... | reverse complement strand
GCCGTGCACGGCTTCTGCCTCGGCGGCGGCATCGGCCTGGTGGGCAACGCCGACGTGATCATCGCCAGCGACGACGCGACGTTCGGCCTGCCGGAGGTCGATCGCGGCGCGCTCGGGGCGGCGACGCATCTCTCGCGGCTCGTCCCCCAGCACAAGATGCGCGCGATGATGTACACCTCGGCGACCGCCACCGCGGCCGAGCTGCACGCCTTCGGCTCGGTGCTGCAGGTCGTCGCGCGCGAGCGCCTGCGCGAGGCGGCGCTCGAGCTCGCGCGAGAGATCGCGGGCAAGGACCCGAACGTGATCCGCGCGGCGAAGGAGTCGCTCAACGGGATCGACCCGGTGGACGTGAAGAAGAGCTACCGCTTCGAGCAGGGCTTCACCTTCGAGCTCAACCTCAGCGGCGTGGCCGACCGCGTCCGCGACAGCTTCGGGCGCGAGCAGACGGACTGAGCGGTGGACCTCACCTACACAGAGGCCGAGCAGGCATTCCGCGCCGAGGCGCGTGCGTGGCTCGAGGCGAACGTGCCGCGGGGGCTGGCCTCGGGCGACACCGCCGCGGGCTTCGCCCAGCACGTCGAGTGGGAGAAGCGGCTGTTCGACGCCCGCTGGGCGGTCGTGTCGTGGCCAGAGCGCTACGGCGGCCGCGAAGCGTCGCTGTGGGAGTGGCTGATCTTCGAGGAGGAGTACTACCGCGCCGGCGCGCCGGCGCGCGTCACGCAGAACGGGATCTTCCTGCTCGCGCCGACGCTGTTCGAGTTCGGCACGGTCGAGCAGCAGGAGCGGATCCTGCCGCGCATGGCCGGCGCCGAGGACCTCTGGTGCCAGGGATGGTCGGAGCCCGGTGCGGGCAGCGACCTGGCGGCCACGAAAAGCCGTGCCGTGCGCGCCGCCGACCGCGGCGGCTGGCTGCTCACCGGTCAGAAGACGTGGACCACGCGCGGAGCCTTCTGCACGCACCTCTTCGGCCTGTTCCGCACCGACCCCGACAGCGAGCGCCACCGCGGGCTCAGCTACCTGATGGTGCCGCTCGATGCCGAGGGCGTGACCGTGCGCGGCTTCCAGCGCCTCGACGGCGACGAGGGCTTCGCCGAGGTGTTCCTCGAGGACGTGTTCGTCCCCGACGAGGCGGTGCTGGGCGAGGTCGGCGAGGGCTGGCGGGTCGCGATGGCGACAGCCGGCTCCGAGCGCGGGTTGACGCTGCGCTCGCCGGGCCGCTTCCTGTCGGCGGCCGAGCAGCTGATCGCCCTCGCGCGCGAGCGCTCCGGGGCGGCGACGCCGCTGCTGCGCGAGCGCGTCACGCGCGCCTGGATCGATGCCGAGGCCTACCAGCTGTTCACGCTGCAGCAGGTGAGCGCGATCGTCGCGGGCCGCTCGCCCGGGGCGGCCTCGAGCCTCAACAAGGTCTTCTGGTCGGAGCTCGACATCCGCCTGCACGAGAGCGCCCTCGACCTGCTGGGAGCCGACGCCGAGCTGGACGGGCCGTGGAGCCGCGGCTTCCTGTTCTCGCTCGCCGGCCCGATCTACGCCGGCACGAACGAGATCCAGCGAAACATCATCGCCGAGCGCGTGCTCGGGCTGCCGCGGAGGTGAGCCCGCCATGCGCTTCGCGCTGAGCGACGAGCAGACGGCGCTGCGCGATGCGGTGCGCGAGCTGCTGAGCCGGGAGTGCACGCCGGCGCTCGTGCGCGCCGCCTGGGTGCAGACGCCCGAGGCCGATCCCGGCCGCGTCGAGGCGGTCTGGGCGAAGCTGGCCGAGATGGGCGTTCTCGGCGCCGCCGCGCCGGCGGCCGCGGGCGGGCTCGGGCTGGCGGCCTGCGACGTGATCCCACTGCTGGAGGAGGCCGGGCGGGTGGCTTTGCCGCTGCCGCTGCTCGAGACGGCGTTCGTCGCCGCGCCACTGCTGGCAGCCGCAGGCGACCCCTACGGCATGCTCGAGCGGCTGATCGCCGGCGAGCTGCTCGTCGCCTGCGCGCTGGACGGCTCGGCGCTCGTGCCATACGCGACCGGCGCCCACGTGCTGCTGCTGGGCGAGCGCGACGGCGGACCGATCCGTCTGCTTGCGGGCGGCGAGTCCGTGGAGCCCGTGCGCTCGATCGACGGCGCACGGGCGCTCGGTCGGCTGCTCGATCCAGCCGCCGGCCGGCTGCTGGACGTCGATCAGAGCGCCGCAAGCGCCGCGTGGCAGCGGGGAGCGCTCGGCTGCGCCGCCCAGCTGGTCGGCCTCGGCCGCGCGCTGCTCGAGCTGAGCACCCAGTATGTGAAGGAGCGCCATCAGTTCGGCGTCGCGATCGGCAGCTTCCAGGCGATCAAGCACCACCTCGCGGACACCCTGATCGGGCTCGAGTTCGCCGCCCCGGCGGTGCTGCGCGCCGCATGGTCGCTGGACGCGGGAGCCGCGAGCGCCGGGCGCGACGTCGCGATGGCCAAGGCGCTCGCCTCCGAGGCCGCGCAGCGCGCCGCCGCGGTGGCGCTGCAGTGCCACGGCGCGATCGCCTACACGACCGAGTACGACCTGCACCTGTTCGCCAAGCGCGTGTGGGCGAGCGCCCGCTCGTGGGGCGACGCCGACTGGCAGCGCGCGCGCGTCGGCGCGGCGCTGGGACTGTGAGCAGAGGAGCCACCATGAGCGATACGCCCGAGGAAGTCGTGATCACCGAGCGCCGCGGCGCGACGACGATCGTGACGATGAACCGTCCGCAGTACCGCAACGCCCAGAACGCCGCGATGACCTACGCGCTCGACGACGCCTTCGCGGCGGCGGCGGCCGACGACGAGGTGAAGGTGATCGTGCTCGCCGGCGCCGGCGAGCACTTCTCCGCGGGACACGACATCGGCAGCCCCGGCCGCGACGTCGACGCCTTCTTCCCGCGCCGCGCGAGCATGTGGTGGGACCACCTCGGCCAGCCGGGCGCGGAGGGTCGCGTGGCGCGCGAGCAGGAGGTGTACCTCGGCATGTGCCGGCGCTGGCGCGACCTGCCGAAGCCGATGATCGCGATGGTTCAGGGAGCCTGCGTGGCCGGCGCGCTGATGCTCGCCTGGGCGTGCGACCTGATCATCGCCGCCGACGACGCCTTCTTCGCCGACCCCGTGGTGCGAATGGGCATCCCGGGCGTCGAGTACTTCGCCCACCCGTGGGTGATGGGGCCGCGCTTTGCCAAGGAGTTCCTGTTCCTGGGCGAGCGCGTGGGCGCGGAGCGGGCGCTGCAGCTGGGCATGGTCAACCGCGTCATCGCCCGCGCCGAGCTCGAGCCGGCGACGCTCGCGGTGGCGGAGAGGATCGCCGCGATGCCGCGGCTCGGGCTGGCGCTCACGAAGATGGCCGTCAACCAGGCCGAGGACCTGATGGGCCTGCGCAGCGGGATCGACGCGGCCTTCGGACTGCACCACGTCGCGCACGCGCACAACGCCGAGGCCGGGGGCGACCATCTCGCCGGGCACGACGCGCGCAGCATGCGCGACGCCCAGCGCGGCGCCTGAGCGAAGGCGTCAGGAGTCGTGCCGCGTGACGCCGTCGACGAGCACGGCCAGATACTGCTCGATGATCCGCTCCGGCTTCAGCGGGCCGGTCGGCTGATACCAGCGCGGTGCGGTCCAGACGACGTCGCGGATCAGGCGGTAGACCAGCTTGGGGTCGATCGACGCGCGGAACTGCCCCTCGTCGATGCCACGCTGCAGCACGCGCGTCCACAGGCGCTCGAACTTCCGGTGCGCGTCGCCCAGATGGGAGAAGCGTGGCTGCGCGGCGAGGAAGCGAGCCTCGTTCTGGTAGATCAGGATCGCGGAGCGGTTCTCGACCATCGAGCTCAGCGACAGGCGCACGAGCCCTTCCAACGTCTCCCGCGGGTCCAGACCCTGCTCGATCACGGCTTCATAGCCGGCGAGGGTCTCGTCGATGAAGGTCGAGAGGATCTCGTCGATCATCGACTCCTTCGAGTCGAAGTGGTGGTAGAGGCTGCCGGAGAGGATCCCGGCCGCCTCGCCGATGTCGCGGACGGTTGTGGCGACGTAACCGCGTTCGGCGAACAGGTCGGCGGCGATCTGCAGCAGCTCGGCTTGGCGCACCTGCTCGCCGCCGTTGTCCGAGCGACGAGACGTCCTGCGCGAGCCGCCCCTCGGGCTGGCCGGTGGCTTGCTGGTGGCGGCGGTCTTTCGGGTGTTTGTCATGTGTATCGGTCACCGTTCCTTGCTACGGGGTCTGGGTTCTCCCAGCTCGAACCTTGCCCGGTCGAACGGACGGCTTCTCAGCCTACCAAGCAATTGCTTGGCCATGCCGGCTACGCGGCGGGCAAGTTTCGATACTCTACCAAGCAACTGCTTGGTTTTCGACGGAGGAGAGGAGCATGAGTGAGCTTCCAGACACCCTTCCGGGCCTGATCGAGGCGTCTTCGCAGCGCTTCGCCGACCGGACCGCGGTCATCGACGGCGCGCGGCGGCTGTCCTACCCGGAGCTTGCCGCGCTGGTGCGGCGCACAGCACGAGCGCTGATCGCGACCGGCATCGAGGCGGGCGACACCGTCTGCGTGTGGTCCCCGAACACCTACCACTGGATCGTGGCTGCGCTCGGCGCGCAGGCGGCGGGCGCGAGGCTGGTGACGCTGAACACGCGCTTCACCGGCGCGGAAGCGCTCGACATCCTCGACCGGACGAACGCGCGGGCGCTGTTCCTGCCCGACCGCTTCCTCGGCAACGACTATCTGGCAACGCTGCGCGCGGCCACGGGCTCCCAGGCGGTCGGGAACGGTCCGCTTGCAGCGCTGGCGACGCTCGAGCTGGTCGTGCGGCTCCCCCTCTCCGGCGAGGAGTCGGGCCCGGAGCCGGGCGTCATCTCGTGGGAGCAGCTGCTCGCCCGCAGCGCGGAGGTGGACGAGCAGAGCGCCGCCGCGCGGATGGCGGACGTCACCGGCGATGACGTCGCCGACATCCTCTTCACCTCCGGCACCACCGGTCGCCCCAAGGGAGCGATGTCCTCGCACCGCCAGACGATCGCGGTCGCCGCGTCGTGGGCGCAGTGCGCGCAGGTCACCGAGCAGGACGTCTACCTCGTCACCAGCCCCTTCTTCCACAGCTTCGGCTACAAGGCCGGCTGGGTCGTCGCCCTCTTGCGTGGCGCCACGATCATTCCGCAGCTCACCTTCGACGTCGATGAGCTGCTGGAAACGGTCGAGCGCGAGCGCGTCACGATCCTGCCGGGCCCGCCGACGATCTTCCAGTCGCTGCTCGCGCACCCGCGCCGCGCGCGGTATGACCTCGCGTCGCTGCGGCTCGCCGTCACCGGCTCTGCGATGGTGCCGGTGGTGCTGATCGAGCGGATGCGCAGCGAGCTCACATTCGAGACGATCCTCACCGGCTATGGCCTCACCGAGGCCGTCGTGGTGACGATGTGCCGGCCCGGAGACGACGCCGAGACGATCTCGGGTACCTCGGGCTGCGCGACGGCCGACTTCGAGATCCGGGTGGCGAACAGCGAGGGCCATGCTCTGCCCAGCGGCGAGGACGGCGAGATCCAGCTGCGCGGGCCGAACGTGATGCTCGGCTATCTCGACGACCCCGAGGCGACGCGCGCGGCGATCGAGCCCGACGGCTGGCTGCACACCGGCGACATCGGCCACCTCGACGAGCGCGGCTACCTGACGATCACCGATCGCCTCAAGGACATGTTCACGGTCGGCGGCTTCAACGTCTATCCCGCCGAGGTCGAGAACGCGATCATGCGACTCGACGGCGTCGTGGAGTGCGCGGTCGTCGGCATACCGGAGGAGCGGCTGGGAGAAGTCGGCCTCGCCTGCATCGTCGCCCAGCCCGATCACGCGCTCGACGAGCAGGGCGTGATCGCCGAGTGCCGCGAGCGGCTGGCCAACTTCAAGGTGCCGCGCGAGGTCGCGTTCTTCCAGGAGCTGCCCCACAACGCCTCCGGCAAGGTGCTCAAGCGCGAGCTGCGCGAGCAGGCGATCGCCGTTCGCTGAGCGTCCGCGGATGGCTCAGGCGAGCCGTTCGACGATCAGCGCCATCCCCTGGCCGCCGCCGACGCACATCGTCTCCAGGCCGATCGTCGCATCGCGCGCGCGCAGCCCGTTCAGCAGCGTCGTCAGGATGCGCACGCCGGTCATGCCGAACGGGTGACCGAGGGCGATCGCGCCACCGTTGACGTTGAGCCTGTCCAGCTCCACGCCCAGCTCCCGGGCGCTCGGAAGCACCTGCGCGGCAAACGCCTCGTTGATCTCGACCAGGTCGACGTCGTCGATCGTCATGCCGGCGCGAGCGAGCGCGCGGCTGCTCGCCTGCACCGGGCCCATGCCCATGATCTCGGGGTCAAGCGCCGAGACGCCGGTCGCGACGATCCGCGCGAGCGGCTCGATCCCGTGGCGCTCCGCGAACGAAGCGCTGGTCACGACGGCTGCCGCGGCGCCGTCGTTGAGGGGGCAGGAGTTGCCGGCGGTGACGCGCCCGCCGGGACGGAACACCGGCTCCAGCGCGGCCAGGCGCTCCACCGTCGTGCCGGGCCGTGGTCCGTCATCGCGCGCCACCACGGTCCCGTCGGGGGTCGTGACGGGAACTATCTCGGAGTCGAAGAAGCCCTCTTCCCGCCGCGCGACCGCGAGCTGCTGCGAGCGCGCGGCGAAGGCGTCCATCTCCTCGCGCGAGATGCCCTTGAGCTCGGCGACGTTCTCGGCCGTCTGCCCCATCGCGATGTACACGTCGGGCAGGCCGGCGGCGGGCTGCCATGGCTCCGCGCCGCCCTGCGCCCGGCGCACCGTCAGCGCCTGCGCCGCGTCGAAGCGCGGGTTCTTGGTGCGCGGCACGCGGTCGGCGTTGCCCCTCTCGAAGCGGCTGGCCGCCTCGGCGCCGGCGGCGATGAAGCACTCCCCCTCGCCGGCGCGGATCGCGTGCGCCGCCATCCGCAGCGTCTGCAGCGAGGAGGAGCAGTAGCGGTTGACGGTGACGCCGGGCACCGAGCGCAGGCCGGCGAGCACGGCGGCGACGCGCGCCAGGTTGAAGCCCTGCTCGGCTGCGGGCTGGCCGCAGCCGAGCATCAGATCCTCGACCTCCTCGGGCTCAATCTGCGGAACCGCGTCGAGCGCCGCACGGATGGCGATCGCGGCGAGATCGTCGCCACGCATCTGCGCCAGGGATCCCTTGCCAGCGCGACCGATCGGCGTGCGCACCGTGGCGACTATGACGGCGTCTTCCTGCACGGGCCTCAGCTCCTTGTGGTCGTGGTCTCTCGCAGGCTTTCGGACGGCGCATCAGCCGAACCTCGCCACGCCGCCGCTGAGCGCGACGGCCTGCGGCGTTGAGACGGCGAAGCGCACGCGGCCGTCGGGCTGTGGCTCCCACACCTGGATCTCGAGCGGGTCCCCGGGCAGCACCGGCGCGGTGAAGCGGACCTCGAGCTCGTCGAGCTCCCACGGGTGAGAGCCGAGCACGCCGGCCAGCTCGCGGACCGCGAACCCGGCGGTGCAGAGCCCGTGCAGTATCGGGCGCTCCGCTCCGATCGCCCGCGCGGCCTCGGGATCGACGTGAATCAGATGGCGGTCGCCCGTCAGCCGGTAGAGGACGGCCTGCTCGCGCGAGGTCGCAGCGAGTGCGCACCACGACGGCGGCGTGTCGGGATCGCGCCGCGCGCTCGGGCCGCGCTCGCCGCCGAAGCCGCCGCATCCGGGCGCGAAGATCGAGTAGACCGCGCGGAAGCACTCGCAGCTGACCTCGATCTCGAACACCGCGGCCGAGCCCTTGTCCCAGACGGCGGGGACGCGAGCCCGTAGCTCGAGCTCGCCCTGCGGCGGCAGCGGAGCGCGAACCTCCAGGCGCTGAGCGCCGTGCAGCGCGCTGGCAGAGGAGAAGAAGCCCCGCTCGCCGAGCGCGTCGACGGCCCACAGGCCGAGTGTCAGGCCGAACGTGGGCAGCACGCGCAGCTCGCGCTCGAACACGAGCTCGAGCTCGCTCGCCCTCGCGCCGACGGCGAGCGCGTACAGGATCGCGTCCGCGTCGCGATATCCGATGGTGCGGCGGCCGAGGTCGAGGTCGATGGCCTCACCGGCCGGGATCAGGGTCTCTGCCTTCATCATTGCTTGACCAAGCGCTAGCTTGGTGCGTATCGTACAGCATCCAACGAGCTCGACCTGTGGAGGGATTACTGATGAGGACTGACGGCGAGACGATCGCGGAGGGCCTGGCGTTCCCCGAGGCGCCGCGCTGGCATGCGGATGCGCTGTGGTTCTCGGACATGCACGGGCACGAGGTGCTGCGTCTCGACGGCGACGGCGCGATCGCGTCCGTGGCCGAGGTTCCCGAGTGCCCCTCGGGACTCGGCTTCCTGCCCGACGGGCGCCTGCTCGTCGTCTCGATGCACGACCGGCGGGTGCTGCGCCTGGACGAGGATGGGCTGCATCAGCACGCGGACCTCTCGAGCCTCGCGGCGTGGCACTGCAACGACATGTGCGTGGACGCGCTCGGGCGAGCCTATGTGGGCAACTTCGGCGACGGCTCGGCGCCGCCGGCGCCGCCGGCGCCAACGGTCCTCATCCTCGTCGAGCCGGACGGCTCGACGCGCGTGGCGGCGAAGGACCTGCTGTTCCCGAACGGCGCAGCGATCACGCCCGACGGCGGCACCCTGATCGTGGCCGAGACGCGCGCCGCGCCCGGCCGCCTGACCGCGTTCTCGATCGAGCCCGACGGCACGCTGTCGGAGCGGCGAACGCTCGTCAGCTTCGCCGGCGGCGAGCTGCCCGACGGGATCGCCCTCGATGCGGAGCTCGGCATATGGGTGGCCCTGCCCTTCAGCGACGAGGTCGTCCGCGTCGACGCACAGGGCTCCATCGACCGTCGGCTGGCGTTTGCGAACCCGTACGCCGTCGCCGTCGGCGGCCCGCACGGCAACGACCTGTTCGTCTGCTCGGCGCCCAGCTGGCTACCCGAGGAGGCGGCGCGCCTGCGCGGCGGAGCGATCCACCGCCTGAGCCTCGAGGGGACGGGCGGCGGCGCTTGACGGCGGCGTGCTCGACACGCCGGGCCGAGCACGCTTGACGCGACGGGCCGAGCACGCCGGCGCCCGGCCCGTCGGACTCGTTGCCGACAGGTCGGGCGCCGTCACTGCACGCGCGTCAGGGCCCCGAGAGGGCGTCAGGGCCCCGAGAGGACTACTACAGACCCCAGAGCTTCTTGAACTGTTCTTCGTAGTTGGGGACGGCCGGGAATTCTTCGGTCGTCGAGGGCAGCGAAGCGGCCGTGACCGTCCAGAACGGCAGGCTCGCGTCGTTCGTGTCTTCCGTGTATGGCTGGTGCGTGAAGAGCCGCGCCAGCAGGTCGATCTCACGCCAGTAGACCTCGGGGAAGGTCGTTCCGACCCCGGTCTGCAGGTATTCGCCTTTCTTCATGTAGGAGGCGATCGTGGTGTTGAGGTTGAGGGTCACGAGTTTGGCGTGTTCGATCGAGGCCCCTTTCAGCGCCGTCGGCAGGCCGACGACCAGGTCGCTGTAGGCGATCGAGCTCCATTCGACTTCCGGATGCGCGGTCAGGAAGGCCGTCACGCGCGAGGGCAGGTCGGAGCCGATGCTCGTGACCGGCACTTCGAGCTGATCGATCTTGCACGACGGGCATTCGGCTTCGAGCTCCTTCTTCTCGGATGCGGCGACGACGACGGTGGTTTCGAACCCGTTCACGTAGACCTGGCCAAACGCGAAGGACTTCGAGGTGTTGTGCGCGAGCACGTAGTCGGCCATCTCCTTGCCCTCGATTTCGGTCGCCTTGCGCCCGCCGGTGACCGCCGTCAGGCCGTTGCCCGGCGAGTCCTCGACGAACGCCTCGAGCACGGGGATCCCCAGCTTCTTGAGCGCGGCGATCTCGGGTTCGAACAGCACGCGAGAGTAGCCCGAGCCGAGCACCGCGGCAGGCTTTTCGTTGATCGCCTGCTGGTAGGCGGCCTTGATTTCCGCGGGCGAGGAACCGCCGTTCAGGCGCTTGAGCTGCCAGCCGAGCAGCTTGGTGGCCGCTTCGAGCAGATTCCCCTCCGTCACGCATGCGGGGACTCCGCACTGCACGAAGTCGAGCTTCTTGCCGGTCGGGATCTTCGCCCCGACGGGCGTCGTCAGGCCGATGCTGGTCGGCCGCCGTTCGAATTCCACGTTGGCCTTCGAGGCGTTGGGAAACGCAGGCGTGGTGGCTGCGCTGGTGCTGGCGGTGCTGCTACTGCTGCTGCTGTTGGAGCTCCCGCAACCACCGACCACGACCGCAAGGACACCTGCAGCGATCACGGTGAACAGGCGCCGCGAGGCAAAGTCAGACCTCATGTTCTCTCCTCTCAGGATCAACGCGCGCATAACCAAGCGCTTGCTTGGCAAGCCTAACCGCATCGATCCCTCCCTGTCAAGCGCTTGCTCAAGTCAAATGTGCGCCCGTTGCGGGGTCGATGTCCGTCAGACCCGTTGCAGATCCTCGCGTGGGCCGCTGCGCGAGCCGGAGATCGCGCGCAGCAGCTCGCTTTCGCGAATCGCGGCGCCCTCGAGCTGCTCGACGATCTCGCCGTCCACGAGCGCCAGCACCCGGTCGCAGACGCCGACGAAGTCCTCCATGTCCGACGAGCAGATCACGAACCCCGCGCCGGTCTCGGCGTGCGCGCGGATCACGTCGTAGATCCCGTGCCGAGCGCCGATGTCGACACCGCTGGTCGGATCGTCCATGAACACCACGCGCGGGTCGGTGCCGAACCACTTCGCGAGCAGCACCTTCTGCTGATTGCCCCCGCTGAGGAGGCTGTACAGCCGGCTGGGGTCGGCCGGGCGGATGTCCAGCCTGCGGATCCACTCGAGCACGGCCTGGCGCTCGCGGCGGCGATCCACGTGCCCCGCGCTCGCGAACTCCGACAGCCAGCCGAGGGTGATGTTCTCCCCGATGGTGAAGTTGGGAATCGCCGCTTCGGGGTGGCGGTTCGGCAGCACCAGGGCGAGCCCCAGGCGCTTGGCGAGCGCCGGGCTCATCTCGGCTGCCGCTCCCTGGCCGTCGATCGTGAGCTCCATCCGTGCCGGGATCGCTCCACACACGGCCGCTGCGAGCACGTCGCGGCCGGAGCCCGAGAGCCCGGCGATGCCGAGCACCTCTCCTGGAAGGACGTCGAGGTCGACGCCGGCGAGCGAGTCGCATGAGAGCGAGCGCACGCGCAGGATGGCGTCGCTGCGCGACGTGGCGTCCGAGCGCCCGTGGGCGGCCTCCTCGACCTGCTGGCCGACGATCAGCGCGGCGAGCTGGCTGCGGTCCATGCCCTCGGTCGCAAAGGTGCCCTGGTAGCTGCCGTCGCGCAGCACCGTGACGCGGCTGGCGAGGTTGAAGATCTCACCGAGGCGGTGCGAGACGTAGAGGATGCTCACGCCGTTCGCGAGCACTTCGCGCAGCACCCGGAACAGCGCCTCGCACTCCGCCGGCGGCAGCGCCGCGGATGGCTCGTCGAGCACGAGCAGCCGGATCGCACCGTGGCTGTCGTCGATCGCGCGCGCGATCGCAAGGGCGCTGCGCTCGACCGCCCGCAGCTCGGCGACCGGGCGCTCGATGTCGAAGGAGACGCCGATCCTGCCCAGCAGCTCCTCGGTGCGGCGGCGTTGCTCGGACCACGCGATTCGTCGCAGCCCGGTGGTCGAGAAGCCCGACATCAGCCCAACGTTCTCGACCGTGCTCAGCTCGCCGATCAGGCCGAG
>Ga0187890_10002997_pt1 | contig 11695 bp, 8 predicted proteins | sample June2016WEW_21_1_FD_133005 | JGI IMG/M metagenome (GOLD analysis project Ga0187890, IMG submission 133005) | Peatland microbial communities from SPRUCE experiment site at the Marcell Experimental Forest, Minnesota, USA - June2016WEW_21_10 | ecosystem: Environmental > Terrestrial > Soil >... | reverse complement strand
CATCCACGCGCTGTTCGGCGGCATCATGCGCTTGAAGCACGTCTATGTGTTCGACGAGGACATCGACATCCACGACGACCGCCAGGTGGACTGGGCGCTTGGCACCCGCTTCCAGGCCGACCAGGACCTCGTCGTCCTGCAAGGGATGCTCGGCATGACCATGGACCCGTCGCTCAACGGCCGGCGCACCGGCGCCAAATCCGGCTTCGACTGCACAAAGCCGTTCGGCCGCGACGGCCAGATCCCGCTGACGCGGGCCGCGGCAAAAATCTTCAAGGGGCCGGCGCGGTACCAGACCGTCGAGCAGGCGCTGGCGTCGGCGCCGATGTTCTATGCCGACATCGTCGAGTCGCTCGGCTCCGAGGACGGCCGCGAAGTCGCCTGCGCGCTCGACGAGCTGCGCCAGAACGGCCGCCTCGGCCGCGACCGCGACGGCCGCTATCATTTGCAGCAGACGAAACCGGGGCTGACCGGCATCGTCGGCGAGCTTTATCACGATCCCAACGAGGGCGCGTGAGCGGGACAGAAGTCTGCCGTGTCGAAGGCAGCATGTCGGTTAGCGCCATTGGCTTCGTTCTGCCAAATCTGCTGTAGCCCTTCTCCGCTTGGCTTCGTTCTGCCAAATCCAATGTAGCGCTTCTCCGCTTGGCTTCGTTCTGCCAAATCTAATGTAGCGCTTCTCCGCTTGGCTTCGTTCAGCCGAACTACAACTATGTGTAGATTATATCACCTTTCTCACACTGGCACTTGTGCTCCAGAAATCACTGTCCATGGCCTGTCAGAAGGATCGCTGGGGCTTGCCGCAATACCGAGCCCCCGCGAACCAATGCCGGCACAACGCTCGCGCTCGAATGCAATCCGGCATGTTGCGATGCGGTCGCGGATTCTACATTGTGCGTGGACCGACAAGACAGCAGCACGGCGATCCGGGATGCTGATCGTTTCTCCACTGCAGTTGGCTCGAAATAGAGCTACCAATTCCTTTCTGAAGTGATGCAACGTTTGAAAACGTCGTTAGCAGCAGTTTAGCATCTCTAGCGCCCTGACAAGATCAAATCGATGTATGCGCTGAGGCAACGCGGAGGAAGCCCTCTACTTATCCAAACGACTGCGAATGGTGTAGTCATCGTAAACATTATTGGCGCGACGTCACTACCCGACAGAAGACGAACAACGGCAGAGTAATAACTTTATGTCATACAGGGCATCCCGAATGCTGTTAGCGCAATCGTTCAAGTGCCTTAAGAATGAACAAATGGATACACGAATTCGCGCAGACCACGACGTATCTTGGCGTCGCGGTGATCTTGATTATTTGGGGCGGAATTTCCTTACTCGCCAGCCAGGAGCATGAGCGGGACTACCGGGACGCAGTACGCCAAGGTAGCAATCTTACACGCGTGCTCGAAGAGTACATCAAACGTGTCGTAAAAGAGACTGACGGCACGCTGCTGGCACTCCGACAATCCTATCAGGAGGATCCGCAACATTTTGACATTACGCGATGGGTAGAGCGTTTCCGATCCAACACGGAATTGACCTTACAGTATGGCATTGCAAATTCTGCAGGCTTCGTCTTGCAGTCCAGCCTTGCTCCATTGTCTGCACCGATTTACGTCGGAGATCGCCCACATTTCCAAGTCCACGCTGAGAGCACAGGAGACCAACTTTATATTGGTGCGCCGGTAATTGGTAAAATAAGTGGCAAGCTGACGATGGAACTGACCCGTCGGCTGAGCAACGCTGAAGGTTACTTTGCAGGCACTGTCGCCGCTTCATTAGACGTCCAGCAGCTGAATAGGTTTTTTGGCTCACTCGACATAGGCCAAGGTGGCGTCGTGTCGCTGGTCGGCTTCGACGGCGTAGTGCGGGCACGAGGCGCACCAGACCCAAAGGCACCGAGTTTCGCCGGCGTCTCCGTCACTGATTCACCGTTGTTTCCCGCCCTCCGTCAAAGCCCAAACGGCAGCTATTGGAATACGGCCGCAAGCAGCACAAAGTTCGATGGTGTCAGCCGACTCGTCTCTTATCGGACGGTCACCGGACTTCCGCTCATCGCGGTCGTCGGACTAGCCGAACAAGACATCTTCCAAGGAGCAAACACCACACTACAAAAATATGTCACGCTTGGGATTACTCTTACGGCCATCGTACTCATTGTCATGGTATTTGGCGCAAGCCAAAAATCCTACATTTCTGCCACCACCAATGAATTGAAAAATTCGAAGCAGTCCGTCGAGCATTCAAATCTCTTACTGCAAACTGCGCTCAAGAACATGGCGCACGGATTGTGCATGTTCGATCGCGACCAACGTCTTGTCGTCTGCAACGATCGCTATGGGGAGATGTATGCTCTGACTCCGGAGCAGACAAAACCCGGTACGACACTGCGCTCAATCCTGCAGGCGCGAGTAAGTGCCGGCGTGTCACCGGGAGACGCCGAAGAGTATATTCGTACGCGGCTGGAAGAGGTCGTCGAAGGCAATGCCTATTATGCCGAAAACGAGTTAAGCGATGGCCGCGTCTATGCGGTCAGTCATCAGCCGATGCCGAATGGCGGCTGGGTGGCAATCCATCAAGACATTACAGAACACAAGAAAACCGAGCGGGCATTGCTGGAGAGTACCGATGCTTTGAAATCATCCAATGCACGATTTGCGGCCGCCCTGCAAAATATGTCGCACGGCCTGTGCATGATCGATTCTTCGCAAAAACTCCTGGTCGCCAACGAACGCTATCGGCAAATTTACAATCTTCCCGAGGAATTGGTCCAGCCCGGCACGACGCTCCGTGAAATTCTGGACTTTCGCGCCGGGAGCGGCAATTATATTGGGCCCGCGCCTGCCGAATACATCGCGGCTCAGCTGAATAATCCGACCCATATTGAGAAGTTGGGGAATGGCCGCGTCATCCAGATATTGCGCCATGCAATGGCCGAGGGCTGCTGGCTTACGATGCACGAGGACATTACCGAGCGCTGGCGCAATGAGACCAGGGTCTCGTTTTTGGCTCATCACGATGCCCTCACCGGGCTGGCCAATCGCCCGGCCTTGGTAGAAAAGATCGAAGACGCGTGCGCTCGATACCGCCGGTGGCAGGAAGAATTCAATGTCCTCATGATCGACCTTGATCGATTCAAGCAGGTCAACGACACATTCGGTCATCCCGCCGGCGACGAACTACTCAGGCAGGTGGCTGAGCGACTTAAAGCAACATTGCGGGAAACCGACGTTCTGGCGCGGCTCGGGGGTGATGAATTCGCCATCATCCAAGTCAACGAGGTCACCCATGGTGATGCCGCCGAAACGCTTGCGGCGCGCATTATCGACTTGCTTGCGGAATCTTTCTCCGTCGACGGCAAAGTTGTCAGCATAGGCGCCAGTATTGGCATCGCGCTCGCGCCACAACACGGCATCAATGCCAATGATCTTTTGAAGATGGCGGATCTTGCGCTCTACCACGCCAAGTATCTGGGGCGAAATCGCTACGCGATTTTTGAACCCGCACTGGCTCAAGCGGCCGCCGAAAAGCACATCCTTGAAAACGAGCTTCGTCAGGCACTCACCGAGAACGAGTTCGAAGTGCATTTCCAGCCCATTGTCGATACCAAGACGCTCACAATGTGCGGCGCGGAGGCTCTCATCCGCTGGCGTCATCCCACCAAGGGCTTGATATTGCCAGATCAATTTATCCCCTTCGCCGAGGAATCCGGTGCGATCATTAATATCGGCGAATGGATGATTGAGGCCGCATGCAAGGAGGCGGTCAAGTGGCCGCCGTCGGTTAAAGTGGCGGTCAATCTTTCGGCCGTGCAGCTGCGCAGCCCGACCATACTGGACTATGTCATGTGCGTCCTCGTTGAAACCGGGCTGCCTCCGGAGCGGCTGGAACTTGAAGTTACCGAAACCGCCTTGATTGAACATGAGGCTGAATGCCTGGTGCTCCTCAACAGGTTCAAAAATCTCGGCATTACGGTAGTCCTGGACGATTTCGGCACCGGGTATTCGTCGCTCAGTCAATTGACGATGTTCCCATTCGACAAAATCAAAATCGACAAGTCATTCACCAAAAATATGACCCATCGCGCCGACTGCGCTGCGATTATTTCCGCCGTCCTCGCGCTTGCTCACAGCCTGGATATTCAAACAACGGCGGAAGGCGTCGAAAAGGAAGAACAACTTCGTATTTTACGCCTTGCCGGCGTGTCGAGTATCCAAGGTTTTTTCATCAAACGACCGTGCCCAGCGTCGGAGCTTAATTTCGATACGTTCCCAGTCTCTGGAGTAGCCGACAATGCCGCATAGATTTGCCACGTCGCCAAGCCCGGCTGATGCAAAAGACTCGGCAGCAAGGCGCGGCGACACCAATGCCACGATTTCGCAAACCTTGATCGATGAACTCGAGGACGCCATCACAAAGCAGAACCTGCGCCAACGGGCAACGGTCATGCGGCGTGTGACGGACTTGTTCATCGTCAATAGCACTGGGTTTTCCGAAGAACATATCGCCATGTTTGACGATGTGATGAGTAGGCTGGTCGTTGCGATTGACAAATCCGCTCGTGCGGAATTCGGCAATCTGCTGGCGCGACATGGCAATGCGCCACGTCAGACTACGCGCATCCTGGCTCTGGATGACGAGATTGCGGTCGCCGGGCCAATTCTTTCGCAGTCTCAATGTCTCGATGAAGAGACCCTGGTTGAGGGCGCAAAAACCAAGAGCCAGGAGCATCTGTTGGCGATCTCGCAGCGCGGCTCCATCAGCGAAGCAGTGACCGACGTACTCGTCGAACGCGGAAACGCCGACGTCGTCGTCAATACCGCGGCAAATGCCGGCGCAAAATTCTCGGAATTCGGTTGCTCAACGCTTGTCGCACGATCTGGGGAGGATAGGGCAATCGCGCTGCGGGTATGGCTGAGGCCCGACATTCCCCGCCATCATTTGTTGAGCCTGTTCGCGTCGGCGTCGGAAGAGGTCCAGAGGCAGCTTGAAGTCGCCGATCGGCAAAAGGCGCAGCTGTACCGCTATATCGTCGCCCAGGCTAAGAATCAGATCCAGACGCAAATCCGCGACGGCTCCGAAAACTATGCAACAGCTCGTCCCTATATCGAGTCGCTGAACCGGTCTGGCGGTCTTACCGACGGGCGTTTGAAGACGTTCGCGCGCCAAGGCCAATTCGACGAAGTGGCTATTGCCTTGTCTTTGATGGCCGACTTGTCGGTCGGGCACATCGAACGCGCATTTGTGCATCAACAGGCGGATCATCTTCTCGTCATCGCCAGGGCAATCGGCCTGTCGTGGGAAACGACAAAAGCGATTTTGGTCATGCGAGCACCGACCGAAAACAAGGCGGAACCGGAAATTGGCAGGCATTACGCCAGCTTCATGAAGCTGCAGCAATCGACTGCCATCTCAGCGTTACAGTTCTATCGGCTGCGTGCGCGAGCTGAGGCACAGCTCGAAACGCGGGCTTAAGCGACGTTACTGCCGACAGACTATTCCCAATCGGTAGCGACATTGCTGGCTGCGGCGCTAGGTATGGCTTTCGAGTGCCGTCAAACCTGCTTCTTGCAAGGTCGTCGGATCGCTTTCGCTGCGACCGGCAGCCTCAATGATGCGGGCTGCGATGCTAGCGTAGATGACGGCAGGCTGCGCAGTGCCGCGGAGAACCTTGACCGTCGCGTTGAAGGCCTCGTCCATGTTGTGCGTTTTCGACCGTCGCGGTGGGTCGTCAGTTTGGTCGTTATTGGGGTAAGAGCAGACTTGATCGGATGGGGTCAAAAACGACGCGAATGACCGATTCTGTTGAAAAACTAGGTTTTCGGCTGGGATTATGCTGTTGGATGGCTTTTTAAAGCACTCGATTGCGGGCGACGTTGACGCGGACGCTACTGAGACAAGCTTGGCAGTCTCAGGCAAATGACACGTGCGGCTGAGTCAGTGATGGCTTTAGGGTTCGGAGCACCAAGGTCTTGAGGTTCTGCACTGTGGCGGCGAGAACGAACTCGTCGCGCGCGCCGGAAAGACCTCGCAGCCGCATGCGCTCGAAGCGGTGGTGGACCTTCAAGTGGGCAAAGCGCATCTCGATGCGTTTGCGCTGGTTGCGCGACTTAAGGAATGCCTTTGTCCGCATCAGCCGGCGTGTCAGGTCGCGGGCATATTCATGGACATCGCGGGGAACCTCTCGTGACGGCGCTTGGGGGCAGCACTTCATTTTGAGCGGGCAGACTTCGCAGTCGAACTTGGAAGCGCGATAGCGAAGTTTGTAGCCCTCGTGCACTTTGCCGGTAGTGTGCAGCACCTTACCGGTCGGGCAGATGTAGACGCCTCGCCGTCGATCCCAGCGAAAGTCGCTGCGCGATAATGTGCCGTCTTCTCGGTCGCTTTTGTCCCAGACCGGGATATGCGGGGCGATGCGGGCGCCAATCAGCCAGTCAAGGAACTTGGCCGTACCATAAGCGGTATCGGCAGCAAGACGTTTGGGCTTGAGGCCGAAGCAACGTTCGGTACGAACGAGCATGGTCTTTGTCGACGCAACCTCGTCAGAGCTGCGTGCCGGCGTGGGCTCAACATCGACAATGATCGCGTGGGCGATGTCGATGAGATAATTGAGCCCGTAACCGAACTGCACCCGCTTGTTGGCTTTAGCCGTCCAGGCCGAGCAGGGATCGCTAGGCGAGATCAGCTTCGGTGGTTTGTGGTCGGCGTCCGGATCGTCGTCATCGAGCCCGGCCAGGAACTCGGCGGCGGCGCGGGTCTGCCGCTCCGACACCGACCAGTCGATCTCACCGGGCGCCTTGCCGTGATAGCGGCTGGCGTTGGCTTCAATAACGCTAGCATCAACGGCGAAGCCTTCACCCTTGACCAGGCCGGCATCCATGCAGGTCCGCACCACAGCCTCGAACACCTGGCGCAGGATGTCGCTGTCACGGAAGCGGCCGTGGCGATTGACGGAGAATGTCGAGTGATCGGGAACCTGGTCGTCAAGATCGAGGCGACAAAACCAGCGGTACGCAAGGTGAAGGTCGACCTCCTCGCACAACCGCCGCTCGGAGCGGATGCCGTAGCAATAGCCGATGATCAGCATCCGGATCATAAGCTCCGGATCGATCGAAGGCCGGCCAATGTCGCTGTAGAAGGCCGCCAGCTTGTCGCGAAGCTCAGCCAGTATCCGCGTCACCACCGGATTAATCCGCCGCAACAGATTGCCAACCGGGATGCGCCGTTCGAGGTTGAACAGGTAAAACAACTGGCTCTGATCGCCGATCTGTCGACCCATCATGGCAAAACCTCCGCCGCCGAATCTCTCCAGACGACGGAATCACTGTTCGCCAATTAGTGCCAAACCTTTTTCAACAATATCGACCCTTAACGTCGTTTCGCTGCGAGATTTCGGTGCACTGCAGCATGGACAGTGTGCGGCAATCGCCATCAACGTCTCAGGCCGATAAGGCCCAATTCCTCCCAGAGCCAAGTGAAGTCGTAAGTAGCCATGGCCTCATTTTGCCCAGCGGAGTTGGCCGCGTGATTTTCAAGCATCTTGAGCCAGTCAATGACCCCGGCACGGCCTTTGGCAGTTCTGACAGCAGCGCGCGGTGATTTGTTTCCGAGGAATGGAGCCGGCTGATCGAGCATGTCCCGATAATGCCGATCAAGGCTTTGATGGATAATGGTGCGGCGCTCTTCTTCGGTTAAGCTCAGTTCGGGCGGAGTCGGAGAATTTGGGCGTGCGGACATGGTCTGATCGAGTGTTTGCATCTCAACCAACGGCTCGCGCACCAAATCGCCCAGCAATTGGGAAAAAAGAGCGCGGCCCCGGCTGCTCCGAGCTTGAGAGTTCACAGACAAGACCAACGTCCTGTCCTTAAGCTCCAATCCTCCGAGCACTAGCGAGCCGTCATCGAGCGTTGTGGCGAGGGCAAGTTGCCTCGATGTTCCCTTTTTCCTGCCTAGAGTTTTGATCGGGTTCCGGGTGCCGAACCAATTCCAAAACGTTGTGGTTTCTTGACGTAACACAGGACATCGGTTCAACGTCATTCGTATGTCATCGGCTGTTGCGTCAGCGGCAAGCGGAAAATGCACAGCGCAAAACAGTAGATCATCGCCTTCGATGTTGCGTACATCAAGAACTGGTGGATTTATTGAGCGATTGATTATGTCGATCAGCCAAAAGGTCGTGATCTTTGGGGCCGCAGCACGTAGTATCGCCGTCTGGGAGAAACCATCGACAATGGCTGGATGATTGACATCGCTGCCGAACTTGCTTGTGAACTTCTGTTTCTCCTTATCGGCACGCTTCGCGACATTGCGTAACAGTCTCAATATGTCCTCTGATGGTTCGCGTTGGTATTGCAACAAGGCTCCTCCGACCTGCGCCTGTGAACCAACCTGAACAACGCGCGCAGCGATGCGGTCCCATTGCTTAAGCGAGCGAGTTGCCGACCGCTCGATAATCAGAATTGGGTCGCCACCGCGCACAAGATCACGCGCCCAAAACGAAGTATCTTTGACGACGTCGCTGACCTCATAGAGGCTTGCCACCGACCTTCGTAACGCAGTCATGTATGCGCGTGTCGATGCGCTTTCCTTCCAGCCTCGACGTTTTAAATAATCATCGACAATATTTCGGCCATCGTCGAAGTCTCGCGTCAGAAAATCTTCAAATGCGCTGCCCCACACTGTCGTCATAAACCAGCCTTTGCCAAGGATCGATACGACTTGATCGACATCGACACCCAAACTTTCGCAAGTCGGCTGCAGATGCGCGTCATAGACCCCAGCAAAACGATCACGCCACTCGTCGCGGGCGAGCCATTTGATTAGCCCTTGAAGGGAATGGGCGCTGGCCATGCCTCAGGATTACGGTTCCGAGCGACTTCGGGATATATCCATGCAACCTGGAATGCCGCAGTTTACCAAACCCACGACAAGTATGGAATCACGCAAGCTGTAATGATGTGGAAAGAAAACCACGCTTCAAAATGGAGGTCTATGGCCGTCAGGCGCGGCGGCTATTGGGGGTACTTCCGCCACGACTGGGACGAAGCGGCGCGGCGGTTCATGACCCACATCGTCACTTTGCCACCGTGAATTGCCGCACTGCAAAAATGTTCATTCGATCACCTCGTCGGCGATGGAGAGCACACCTGACGGCACTTCGAGGCCGAGCGCTTTGGCGGCTTTAAGGTTGAGCACAAAATCGAATTTGGTCGACTGCACCACCGGCAGGTCGGCGGGCTTCGCACCCTTGAGGATTTGCCCGGTATAGGTGCCGACTTGATGATACATGTCCGCGAAATTGGTTCCGTAGCTCATCAGTCCGCCTGCTTCTACAAAACGACGGGTGTCGTAGGTCGCCGGGATATTGCCGCGCGCCGCTAACGCGGCAAATTGCACGGCGCTGTTGTAGAAGAATCCGTCGGGTGCAACGAACAAGGCATCAAGATGCTCGCGTGCGATGGCGGCAAAGGCCGCATCGATCTCGCCCGGGGTACTGGCCTTGAGGATCTGGATTTGCAGCGCCATGGCGGGGGCGACTTCCTGCACCTCCCGCAATGTGAATGCGGTGATCGACGCATTGGTTGGATTGAGGAGCACGGCAACACGAACGGCCTTGGGCGCCAAGTCATGCAGCAGCCGCAGCCGCTTGGCCACCACCTCCACGGCGAAAAAATTCATGCCGGTCGCGTTGCCACCGGGTCGTGCCAGGCTATCGACAAAACCAAGCTTGACCGGGTCTTGATCGACGCCGAAGACGATCGGGATCGACGTTGTTGCAGCTTTGGCCGCGAGTGCGGGGACGTTCCCTGGCGCGACGATCACGGCCACCTGTCGGCGGACCAGATCGGTCATCACTGCCGGAGCGCGATCGAAGTGGCCCTCGAGCCAGTGGTACTCCACCGTCGCGTTCTGGGCTTCGATTATGCCGGTTTCGTTAAGGCCCTTGCGGAACGCGGCGAGCTCGCGTGTCACGGCGTCGGCAGCGTTGCCACTGACAAATCCGACCACCGGTAGCGCCGGTTGCTGCGCTCGCGCCAGGAGCGGCCACACCGCCGCTCCACCGAGCGCGGATATGAATTGCCGCCTTCCAACACCGATCGCCATCGATCGTCCCGATTACAATTGCGCGCCGCAATATCGCGAAGAATATCACGCTTCAAAATAGAGGTCTGTGACCTTCAACCGCACTGTTGGCGAGCGACCGGCGCGGCGGCTATTGGGGGTACTTCTGCCGCCACTGGGACAACGCCGCGTGGCGGTTCCTGACCCAAAGCGGTCCTCGCTGCGATTCGTACTGGTCGGTTGCCGAACGAGCCCGATACGGCAGGCCCGAGCGACTGAGTGAATTTTAAAAAAAAGCCCCGGGCATTCGCCCGGCGCCTCATCAAAGTGAAGAAGCCCAACCTTCTGCGATCAATTGAACTTATAGTTCAGACCAACGCGAACAATGTTTCCGTTGAAACGCGTCGATGATCCTACACCGACAGTATAAAATGTTGCGCCCGTCGGAACACCGCCGCCGGGAGGACCGACAATATTGCTCATAGTACCTCCGTAGTTCACACTGCCGAGGTCATAATAAAGGTATTCGACCTTGGCACTCCAATTTGTTGCCGGCAACATCCATGCAAGACCGGCGCCGGCCGTCCACCCGACTCGGGTCCCCGAGAAACCGGCCGACATGCCGTAGGGGACATTCACGGTCGCCGTCCCAGGTCCGACAAGAGCCTGGGCGACGGTGGTGTTGGAGTTAACGCCGCCGTAGGCCAAGCCGCCCGTGCCGTAGAAAAGCACTGTTGGCGTTACGGTGACGCCGAGATCGCCTCTTAGAGTGCCGAGATAATTCAGTTTATTTGAGAGGGAGAGTGTTGTCTGAGCGGAATTGCCCGCAAAGCCGACAATTCCTACCGTAGGGCCCGCGACTGTTGAGTTGCCGCGAATTGAGGCTCCTTGGATATCCGCCTCCAAACCGACAACGAACTGGTTGAACTGCTTATTATAGCCGATTTGACCGCCGCCAATGAAACCCTTGGAATGCTCCGGGAAACTTCCGGTCGTGCTCGCGACAGCAGCGGCGAGGGCCGGAGCAGTGCCCGCCAGGGCCAGTGGGTTAGCAAATAGCGGCGCGCCCACCACGTTGATCGAATCTGAGTTCCACCCATAGCCCGCGTTCACGCCAACATACCAGCCGGTCCAGCCAGGGACGGCAACGGGCGGCGGCGGCGGCGCCTTGAGCGGCATGTCTGCCGCGCTAGCCGTGCTCAAAGGAGCGGCGATAAGCAGTGCCGAAATAGCAAGTCCGCCAAGGATAGTGCGCTTCATTGTCGTCCCCCTGAAAAAGCAATCCCAATTCTAAAGCAATCCCAATTCTTAAGTGTGACTTTCGCAGCTTTTGCCACTGCGCGAGAGTCCGGAATTGACTTTCCAATCGCATTTTCGCGACATGTTGCAGCAGGATCACACTCAAGTTTGCAAGCTTTTCAGCCCGTCCGCTCAATGGCTTGGGTGCAGGATTTGAACCTGTGACCTTCGGCGTAGGAAACCGCCGCGGTATTCGGCTAGCGACGGGACTATGTCCGCTTCTGATGTGGTGGACGGCGCCCGCTCTTCGGCATCGAAGTGCCATAGGGTGGTTGCGCCGAAGCGCACCACATTGAGGGGAGCCGTCCACATGCAAATTACCACAATCGGGTTG
>Ga0187890_10002996_pt1 | contig 11699 bp, 7 predicted proteins | sample June2016WEW_21_1_FD_133005 | JGI IMG/M metagenome (GOLD analysis project Ga0187890, IMG submission 133005) | Peatland microbial communities from SPRUCE experiment site at the Marcell Experimental Forest, Minnesota, USA - June2016WEW_21_10 | ecosystem: Environmental > Terrestrial > Soil >... | reverse complement strand
GAGGGAAAAGTTTCCTGAGTTCTTCAGCGCGCTCACCTATACGCTGCAGGAATCTTCGCCGCCGCTGCGCGCGAAGTTGCGCGAGAATCTCGGTGATTATGCTGCGAGCGGCAAAGCCGCCATTCCGGATACACGGCCAAGCTCAGGCGCGCTGGGAACCGGGCAAGGCCCGGAGATATGGCGCGCGTCTCCGCCCGAAATCCCGGTCGTCATTCTTGCCAACGAATTCTTTGACGCGCTGCCAGTTGAGATTATCGGCAAGCAAGGCAAACTCCATCTTGGTTTTGAGGCCAGACGATTGGCCGAGATCTGGTTTCCTCCAACCCCAGAGGAACTCGAGTTCCTAGATCGCTTTGGAGTCCATCCGGAAGAGGGCGAGCGCATTGAAGTCCCGCTGGCTGCGCAAGAGTGGATGAGGCAGATTGCTCACGCGATCGGCGTCGGCTTTCTGCTCGTTATCGACTACGGCTACACGCGCGCCGAGCAACTGGCGGGACGCCATCGGGGAACGCTGATGACGTATCGGCAGCACTCCGCAAGCGGCGATCCGTACCAGGCGCCGGGAGAACAGGACCTGACCGCCCATGTAAATTTCACCGCGCTGGCGGCGGTGGCGCAGCAGGCCGGAGTTCGCACCGAAAAGCTGGTCACGCAATCGCAATTTCTGATGGGGATTGGCGAGACGACCCAGTTTGCTGATGCCTTCGAGGAATGCCGCGTGCCACAAGAGCGCGCCAAAGTAGCGCTGCAGTTGAAACATCTGGTCACTCCTATGGGAATGGGAGAAACGTTTCAGGTTCTGATGGGCAGCCGGGGAGTTGAGGCCGGGAAAGTCGTTGGATTGAGCGGCCTGCGGTTTAATTCGTGACTACTCAATTGCTGAGGATGGCCTGCAACTCAGTGCGAACGATCCCTCACTTTAGTGCGCCAGTTTTGGCGCTATTTAACATTCCCGAAATATCTTTGCGGTAAACTGCCGACAGGATTAGAAAGATGAGTTCGCCGCGCGTATCTCGTTTTGCGTTGCCCCTGCAGGTGGCCGCTGTCTGCTACCGCAGGGTGAATTCGCATGCGGAGTTTCTGCTGGTCAACACGAACGGCGGCAACAAGTGGACGTTTCCCAAAGGAGCGCCCGAACCTCGCCTTTCGCACAGCCAGGCCGCCGAGCGCGAAGCCAAAGAAGAAGCCGGAGCCCTCGGCATCATCGAGCCCCGCCACTTCCACATCTACATCCACTCCAAGGGTGTTTTCTGGCAGCCCGGCGGCGTGCAGGAATACGTGGTCAAAGCATTCCTGATGGAAGTTCGCCAGACGCGCAAGCCGCACGAAGACTATCGCAATCCTATGTGGTACGACGCCCAAGAGGCACGCGTGATCCTTGCCAAAGGTCGCGAAGTGAAATATGCGCGGGAACTGCAGGCTGTGGTTGACCGGGCGCTGGAACAACTGGGCGAGGCTCGGGTCGCGGCAGCCCGCCAAGCTATCCGTTCGTGATTTCCTGTATCTCGTCTTGACGCCGCATTTAGCATGTTGCGCAGGAGTTCGCTTTGAAGAAAACCGTGAAGCCCTTCTCAACTGTCTCGCCCGCGAAGAAAGTTGCGGGCTTTATCACCAAGTTCGACGCCAACATTGCCAGGCAGATCAACGCCGCGCGCCGTGTGCTGCGCAAGCGATTTCCGACAGCAAATGAGCTGGTCTATGACAACTACAATTTTTTCGTGATTGGATTTGGTACGACAGAGCGGACCTCCGATTGCCTGTTCTCTTTGGCGGCCAACGCCAAGGGTGTCGGGCTCCATTTTTACTGGGGAGCGAAATTGCCCGATCCACACAGGATTCTGCTGGGCAGCGGATCTCAGAATCGGTTCATTCGTCTGGAGAGCGCGGCGACGCTTTCGAATCAGCAAGTGAAGGACCTGTTGATGGGTGCAGTTGCCCAGGCGAGAGTGCCGCTGCCGGCCTCAGGGCGGGGACGCACCATTATCAAATCGATCTCAGCCAAGCAAAGGCCGCGCCGGGAAGTTGCCAAGTAACATTTAGCCGCCGCCCATCCTTCGCAGGCGCGATTCATGAGACGATAAAAGAGTCCCATGATTCAACTTACCTCAGCCGGCAAACGCTATGGCCACAAGTTGTTGTTCGAAGATGCCGATTGGCTGATCACGGCCGAATCGCACATTGGGCTCGTGGGGGCCAATGGCACCGGCAAATCCACGGTGATGAAAATCCTGGCGGGCCTCGAAACGCTTGACTACGGCTCGATTTCGCGTGCCAAGGGTACTTCTGCCGGGTACCTGCCGCAGGACGGTCTGGCGCTTTCGGGCCGGTCTGTTTTTGCCGAGTGCCTGTCGGTATTTGACGATCTGCACGCCATGGAAAAAGAGATGGAGTCGCTCACGCGCAGCATGTCAGAGCTTGACCACACCAGCGCCGAATATGCCGCCGTGGCCGACCGCTATCAGTTGCTGGAACACGAGTTCACCAGCCGCGATGGCTATACGCTCGAAATGGAAGTGGGCAAGGTGCTCACCGGCCTCGGCTTTCATCGCGACGACTGGACACGAAATACTGAGGAATTTTCGGGCGGCTGGCAGATGCGCATTGCGCTCGCCAAATTGCTGTTGCAGAAACCGAACCTGTTGCTGCTCGACGAGCCCACCAACCACCTTGATCTCGAAGCGCGGAACTGGCTGGAAGAATATCTGGAAAGCTATCCCTACGCATATGTGCTGATTTCGCACGACCGCTATTTTCTCGACATCACGGTGAAGCGCATTGTCGAAATCTGGAACAAGAAGCTGCACTTCTACGCAGGGAATTACGATCAATTTCTAACCGCGAAGACGACGCGGAAAGAGCAACTGGAAGCAGCCTACAAAGTTCAGCGTGACCGCATTGAGCAACTCGAAGTGTTCATCAACCGCTTCCGCTACACGGCCACGAAGGCCAAACAGGTGCAGAGCCGGATCAAAGAGCTGGAAAAGATCGAGCGTATTGAAATTCCGGAAGAAGAAAAGACGGTGCATTTCTCTTTTCCGCAGCCGAAGCCGAGCGGGCGCATCGTCGCTGAGTTCTCGAATGTCGCCAAAAGCTATGGCGATCATCCGGTCTTCGCGAATGTGAATTTCATGATCGAGCGCGGGGAGCGCATCGCGCTGGTCGGGGTCAATGGGGCAGGGAAGTCAACGCTGATTAAGCTTCTGGCTCACACCGAGCCGCTCACAGCGGGCGAATACAAACTCGGACATGAAGTTCATCCCGACTACTTCGCGCAGGATCAGTACAAAGAGCTGGATCCGGAGGCGCGCATTCTTGATGATCTGGGCGAGCTTTCGCCTTCGTCGACGCAGACTGAGCTGCGGAGCCTGCTGGGATGTTTTCTTTTTTCGGGGGACGACGTATTCAAGCGCATCGGCGTGCTTTCGGGCGGCGAACGCAACCGCTATGCTCTACTTAAAATGCTGCTGCATCCGGCGAACTTCCTGTTGCTTGACGAGCCGACCAACCACCTCGACCTGCGCGCCAAGGACGTGTTGCTTGAGGCGTTGATGAAGTACACGGGCACGGTGGTTTTCGTCTCGCATGATCGATATTTCATCGACAAGCTGGCGACACGGGTGTTTGAAATTGGGGATGGTAGAGTCGAACTCTACCCCGGCAACTACGAAGACTATCTCTGGCGCAAGCAGGGCGGAGCGGCGGAACTACAGGCGGAGACGGCCAAGACCGTCGGGATCGCGCAGCCTACGAACGGCCATCAGCCGGCGCCCGTGGCCGACCCAGCCGATTCCAAAGCGAAGCGCATGAACCCGATCAAGCGGAAACAAATGGCGGACCGGCTGGTCGAAGTCGAACGGGAGATCGCGAAAACAGAGGAGACAGTCTCGCAGATCGAAATTCATCTGCAGACATTTGTCAGCGCGGAGGAGACGCAGCGCCTCACCGGGGATATGGAACGGCTGAAAGCGGACCTTCAGAGACTGATGAGCGAATGGGAAGAAGTGTCAGGAGCGCTGGAAACTGCTGGCTAGGCCATGTTCCCCCATTGACGAAGCCAGCGCGAGATCTTCTTTGCAAAACGTCAAAGTGCTTGGCGTGAAACGCAGACTGAAGCTCGCAGCGGGATAGAGCACAGTCCTAGAGGAACCATCTCAATTCTTCGGTATCCACACGAAAGAGTCCATCTTCGCGTCCTCTGCCCTATCCTTGCACCCGTTGAACTTCTTCCAGTCCCACGTCAACATCTTCCCTTCTATCCGGGACGCAGACACGCTGGCAATGTCGATATCCGCATCCACAGCACACGCCGTCTTCCTGCGTTTGCAGAAACAACCGAAGTGAAGAACCATCTTTCCGACCCAATGCTCTCCGGACTTCCTGAGTTCTCCGCGCTCGAAGGTCCCACTCATTTTTACTGCATCCGTGAGATTGGTCCGGTCCGCATACATGTAGTCACCGTCAATTCGAATGCTGTAATCGTGCCCCGTCGTCATCGAAGTCCAGGCTGACGAGTTGTGAAGTGTCGACAAGGCATCATCTGCTGAATGCGAGGGCGCGAGATTCACCGTGTATAACAGCGTCGCGACCACATCAGCGGGAGCGGCAAAGTTCAGGTTTTGGCCCTTGACAAATCCAAAAGTAATCAACCCGACAACTTTTCCCTCCATGGTAAGCAACGGCCCTCCACTGTTGCCGGGTGACACCGGCGCAGTCGTCTGAATCCAGTTCGCGCCGTCAACCTCGTGTATTCCGCTCACGATGCCATCGGAAACAGAATTTTGTAAACCCAGAGGACTGCCAATTGCCACTACATGCTCCCCCACGACAGCCGAACCGGATGGAGCCAAACTGAGGGTGGGCAAATTCACCCCCGCCACTTCTATGATTGCCACGTCGTGCTTGGGGTCGTCAGCGACGATTCTCTTCATCTGAAAAGATGCCCCGTTACTCAGCTTGACGGTAACTCCGTGGGCATTTGCGATGACGTGGTGATTAGTGGCTATTTTGCCGTCCGCCGATACGATGAACCCGCTGCCCACCGCCGCGACCTTACCGAAAGCGTCATTTACCTCAATCAAAACAACCGAATCATTGCAGCGTGTGGCAATCTGAGCAGTGGTGAGAGGGCTTTCGGTTTGCGCGTAAATACCGAGGCAAGAAGCGATGGTGAAAATGACGGCAATTACTTGCTTGAGCATGAGACTCCCTCCATTACGGGGGTAAAGTACCACGCGCGTTCTGTTTACCGCAATGGTGCCTTTCAGCCCCCGATGCCCGAGAGGCTCTTCGGTCTAACGCCAGACGCGGCGCGCCGCGTCCCTACCCGGAAGGTTGTGTTGGGGGGACTGAGAACCGGGAGCTGAGAACTGCCTATCCGCCCTGCTTCAATTCTGTGAGCACTTGCCTTGCGATCTCCTTCAGAGTCTCGAACACGCCGACGCCCTGGAAAGCGACAGCCTCCACAACCGGTTCGTTCTTTTTACGCAGCTCTTTTGAGAGCTGGTCGATCGGCAGAGCATTGGGCAGATCGCGTTTGTTCAGTTGGAGGACGTAGGGAATCTTGTTGAAGTCATAGCCGTGTTCTTTCAGGTTCGACATCAGGTTGTCGAGAGCTTCGACATTTGCGTCCTGCCGCTCCTGCTGGGAGTCGGCGACGAAGACGATGCCATCGACGCCGCGCAGGATCAGCTTGCGGCTGGCATCGTAGAACACCTGTCCCGGAACCGTGTAGAGGTGGATGCGCGTCTTGAAGCCGCGTACGGTTCCAAGATCGAGGGGCAGAAAGTCGAAGAAAAGGGTGCGATCCGTCTCGGTCGCGAGCGAGATCATTTTGCCCTTTTGCTGTTCCGCCGTTTTCTGGAAGATGAACTGCAGATTCGTCGTCTTCCCGCCCAATCCGGCGCCGTAGTAGACGATCTTGCAGTTAATCTCGCGTGCCGCGAAGTTGATGAAACTCAAAAGGCTTCCTCAGAAACGCATGCAAAAAATGAATGATCCGAGGCGCTCCCTTCAATTCGGGAACCCGCTCGCACAAAATCTACCTGACTGCAAGTATGTTATCCTGCTGATTTTTATACCACATCCGAAGGTCGAGGGTCTGGTTACTCAGGTTACTCGCTGGGAGCGCCCAGTTCGCCGCAGCCGCGTTGAGGACTGCGCGCCGTGCTCCTACCGGGGGGCGGGTAACGGGTAATACCCGTCCCGGGCATAGACTTTGACGTCCGGGCGCTTCACGCGCACCTCGATGGAGCGGTATCCACCGATCCCTTTCGTGCTATAGCCAAGCGTGTATTGGTTGCGCGACTCTCCCATAGCGGTGCTATAGGCGCGCTCGATTTCGGCTTCGGTCAGTTCGTTGTAGACTGTGCCTCCGCCGGTTGCGGAAACGTACTTGGGCAGGATGTCGCCATAGCCGAGCGCACCGGTCGTTTTCGGCAGGTGGAGGCGCTGGAGCGTGCCATATCCGGGAGCGGCTGCCCCTTCAAGCCCTACGGCATAAACCGTGATCTGCTGCGTCTGCAGGACTTTCAGCGTGTCTTTGTAGCTGGCGGTCGATCCCTGTTCCCGGCCGTCGCTGATCACGAAAATGATCTTTCGCCGGGTTCGGTCGCGTTTGGCCAGATCGCGCGCCGCCATCAGGATGGCGTCGTTCATCACGCGCGCTACCCTGGGGGGAGTGCTGACGGGCGTGGTGGGGGTATCGATCGGGAGGCCGTTGATCATCGGCCCCTGCGGTCCCAGCGGACCGCTCGTAACGGGAGGTCCGTTGTTGGCGCCGCTATAGGTCTTGATCTGGTTGAGCGTCGCGGTCAGTTGCTTGCCGACGGTCGTAAAGTCCGACACACGGCCGACCGTGCTGCTGTAGGTATAAATGGATACCTCGTCAAAGGGGCTGAATGCGCCCTGCAGGGCCGAGAGCGTTGCCTGCACCTTCTTCACGCCAACATCAGGCATGCCCAAATCAAAAATCACGGCTGCCGAAAGGGCAAAAGGATCGCTGGTAAAAAACTTCAATGTTTGCTTCTGGTTGTTCTCGAGGACTGTGAAGTCCTTGGGCAGGAGCCCATTGACCATCCTGCCGTCCCGGTCTTTGACGGTTACGGGCACCAGCACGAGATTGGCCGTACTCCGAATGGTGAAACCGACGTCTTCTCCAGTTTCTGCGTTTCGCGGAACGCTCCCAGAAGGCACAGTCTTGACAGGAGGCATGGCTGGCGGAGGAGCCTGGCTGGAATCGGAAGCGGGATTGGTCCGGGAACTCGACTCTGGCTGATCGCTATGGGGCAGGTCTTTGGAGCCGGAGGTGACCCCCTCTCCCGAAGCGTTCGAATCTGGTTGTGCGGCCTGCTGGGCTTCCTCCCTTGCGCTGGGAGCAGGGGGTGGCGGGATAGGACGCGTCGCGGAGGGTGCGTCTGGAACGTCGTCGGGCTTTTGCTGCTGGGCCATCAGGCCGCCAGCCAGCAACAAACCGCATCCCAGAATCAAAAGCACTCGAGTCTTCGTGGTCATCCCGGAAATCCTCAGCCTTTCATGTCCCAAGCGTATCGCTGTTTTTCTACCCATTCAGATGCCCATTTCCAACCCTTTGGTGCATCTAACCGTTACAGGCAAACACAGCCCCATACAGGATAGACTAGCAAAGTCCCGAAATAAAATGCTGATACCTCAATTAGAGTCCAAGTGGTCCGTTGTTGCCGGAGTTCTGGCAACGGCGTTTGTTCTCACAATGATGGCGGCCGGCGCCCGACCGCTGTCCGCGCAAACCCCTCCTCATGCGGCATCCAATGCGCCGCAGAGTGATTCCGACGTCTCGCATCCGGTGGACCGCTCGCAGGACCAGGACCAGGAGAGCACCGAGACCCTCAAGGTGAACGTTGAGGTCGTGCAGCTTTTCTTCAACGTGAAAGATAAGCACGGGGCGCTGATTCCGCACCTGAACAAAACCGATTTCGACATCTTTGAAGATAGCAAACAGCAGACGATCAAGTATTTCAAGGCGGAAACCGATCTGCCGCTAACGCTTGGCATCATGATCGACACCAGTGGCAGCCAGTTGCGCGTGCTCGACATGGAAAAAGAAGTCGGAGCGTCTTTTCTGGAAAATATTCTCCGAAAGAAAGATGAAGCCTTCGTGATCAGCTTCGATGTCGACGTAAATCTGATGCAGGATTTCACTAATTCGGCGAATAAGCTGCGGCACGCATTGAATGAAGCAAAGATCAACACGGGGGGCGTGGGCTGCTCTGGAGGGCCGATCGGGCCGCAAGGACCGATTCCGTGCTCCTCAAGCGGTCCGCGGGGCACCGCCCTCTATGACGCGGTTTATCTCGCCTCTCATGACGAATTGAGCCATGAAGTTGGACGCAAGGCAATGATCCTGCTGACTGACGGCGAGGATCAGGGAAGCCGCCTCAAGATTAAAGACGCAATCGAAGCCGCGCAGAAAGCGGACACCATTTGCTACGTTCTTCTCATCGAAGACAAGCAATTTCACTATGGCTATGGCGAGGGCGAGATGAAAAAACTCACCCAGGAGACCGGTGGCCGCATGATTGCAGTCGGCAACAAGGTTGAAAAACTGCGCAAGGCATTCGATGAAATTGCCGAGGAACTGCGCAGCCAGTACGACCTCGGCTATACCTCCAGCAATGCGAACCGGGACGGCGGCTTCCGGAAAGTGGAGGTCAAGCCCAAGCAAGGGGATTATAAGATCCAGGCCCGTAGTGGCTATTACGCGGTTGGCAAGGGCCAGGAGTGAAGAAGGTCTCAGGTCACGGGTGTCAAGTCTCAGGCAAGTCAAGATTGCAGGCCGAAGATCTTTAGAGCCTCAGAGTTGAGAACCAACAAGTTGAGAACCGGGCCTTGACACCTGTCCATTTCCCCTCCACACTAGTACAAACCGGACGCCCCCTCGTCCGTAGGCCCTGATTTTCTTCCCAATCGGTTTGTTGCTCCTGGAGGTTTCTGTGAAGATGCCGCGCCGCCTTGTCCTGTCTACGTTGATTGTCCTTTTTGTTGCCAATAGCCTTTGGGGGCAGGCCCAGCAACAGCCGGAGATTCGCACGGGGATTTTCCGTGGGATGAACGTCACCTATACGTGGATTCCAAACAAGGAAAATAATGGCGGCGGCAAGGCCATTTACCAGGGCGACATCATTCTGGATCATGTCCAGCAAACGCCCGAGGCCGGTCACGTCGGTCAAAGTCTGGGCGTGGCTTACGCGCAGTATCTGTGGCCGAAAGTCGGCGGCATCGTTCAGATTCCATACACAATCGATCCCTCCTCGGGGGATCTGACCAATCTCAATGCCGCGATTACAGCATTCAACGCCGCGTTTACTGGATTGATCCAGCTCGTGCCCTATACCAACCAGACGGATTACGTAAATTTCGATTTTGACCCCAACAATTTCAGCGGATCCTGCGAAGCCTACGAGGGCCGCGTTGGGGGCGAACAGACGGTTGGGGGGTCGGGCACGTGCACGGTTGCGACCATCCTGCACGAAATGGGACACACCGTCGGCGTCTGGCATGAGCAGTCGCGTCCTGATCGCAATACCTACGTCAACGTGAACTACGGTGCTGCGATCAAAGCGTCGCGGTCGTTCTTCGACCAGTTTCCAGACAACGACCAGGAGTTGACTTTGTTCGACTACGCATCGGTCATGGAATATCCGGCATTCTCATTCTCGCGCAATGGAGAGCCCTGCATCGAATCGATCCCGGCGGGCATTCCGCTGTCGAATCCCACCGGCTATAGTGCCGCCGATATTGACGGCATCGATCGGCTTTATGGATTGATTCCTACAGCCGTCACGGTGACCAGCAATCCTCCAGGACTGCAAGTCGTTGTCGATGGAGAGACCGTGACCACGCCGCAGGTTTACAACTGGGCGCTGAATTCAACGCACACGCTGAGTGTCGCCTCCGCGCCGCAAACGCTCAGCAGCACGGGTGTCAGCTACATTTACGGACGCTGGAACGACTCCACCTCACAAACACACACGATCACGGTCGCGCCCGGAAGCAATACGGTGGCGCAGCCGGCGTCTTCGCCTGCGGTGACGGTGTATTCGGCGAACTTTATCCAACTGGTGCCGTATGTGAACGCGATTTTACCGTCGGGCGCCGGAACCGTCGCGACTTCTCCGAATCCGCAGACTTACACAGGTCTGAGTGGCGAGTACTACATCATCCGCCAGTTGGTGACTCTTACAGCCACGCCCACGCCGAGCTCAGGCGAAAATTTCCTGGACTATATCAATGGGCCCTATTATCTGCCCGGAGGCATCGGCGCCAATCCCAAGACGTTTTATGTCATGGATGACGGCAGCACCATCAACCTCACCACCTACTTCACCACTTCGCCGGTTTATACCGTGACCACCAACCCGGTGGAATCGAATGTGGGCGTGCTGGCTGACAATACATGGTGGTATGCGCCGGTAAACTTCGCGCCGAACTTCAATCTTGGCAGTACGAGTTGGACGCCCTCGAGCTCGCACACTCTGAGCATCGATTCGCCGCAATATCCCTGGAGTTCGAATACTTATTTCGATTTTGCCAGTTGGAGTGACGGCGGAGCCCAGACCCATACCATCACTTTGCCTCCCAGCGGCAATGCCATCTACGCTGCCGACATCACCGGCAACTATTACGTTGACAACTACGTGAATGAATCTTGCGCCGGATCGATTAGCGTCACCCCTGCATCCACCGAAAATGGTTATTACTCGATCGGCAGTCTGATCACTTTTGCCGAGACTTCGAACACGGGCTGGATTTTTACCGGTTGGGACTACGACCTGACTGGTACGAGCAGCCCGCAGAACCTCACGGTTAATGACGAAGTTCTGGTCACGGCCGACTACAGTACGACCTCGACGCCGCTCCAATTGACTAGCCTTAGCCCACCGAGCGTCGTTGCCGGAAGCGCCGGATTTACTCTGACCATCAATGGCGCGGGTTTTACGTCGTCAACGGCGGCTTACATCGGCGGCTTTTACCGGCAGGCGACCTTTGTCAGTTCGACCCAGGTCACCGTTCCGATTCTTGCCAGTGACATTGCGACTGCGGGAGCATTCCAGGTCGCGGTCGGGAATTTCCCCTCCGGCGCTACGTGCGCGGCCTATGTCCCAACGACCTTCTATGTACTGCTTGCGTCGGGCGCGACGGCGAGTGTCAGCCCATCGAGCTTGAGCTTCGGCAATGTAGCGGCGGGCACGAACAGCGCATCGCAAGCGATTACTCTTTCGAACAATGGAACCGGCTCTCTCAGCATCGCCTCGATCACGGCCAGCGGCGACTACAGCCAGACCAACAACTGTTCCAGCTCGCTCGCCGCAAACAGCAGTTGCACGGTGAATGTGACGTTCAGCCCGAGCGTGGCGGGAGCCATTGCCGGGGCGATCACCTTCAACGACGGTGTGACGACGAGTCCGCAGCTAGTGGCGCTCTCGGGCACGGGCGTGACACCGCTGAAGTTCAAACCGACTAGCCTGAGCTTCGGAAGCGTAGCAGTGGGTCACACTTCCGCTAAGTCCGTTACTGTGACGAATAACGAAGCGGCTGCAATCAGCTTGAGCCCTGCAGCCAGCGCTGATTATTCGGTCACCGGAGGAACCTGCGGCGCGTCGCTGGCGGCGAGCGCTAGTTGCACCATTACCGTAACATTCGCACCGGCCTCGAGCGGCACGGTC
>Ga0187890_10002995_pt1 | contig 11704 bp, 12 predicted proteins | sample June2016WEW_21_1_FD_133005 | JGI IMG/M metagenome (GOLD analysis project Ga0187890, IMG submission 133005) | Peatland microbial communities from SPRUCE experiment site at the Marcell Experimental Forest, Minnesota, USA - June2016WEW_21_10 | ecosystem: Environmental > Terrestrial > Soil >... | reverse complement strand
GTCGTCGAGACGCGCCCCGAGGGCGGCGACGGCCGCCGCGGTCCGAGCCACGTCTTCGCCGTCGGACAGGCCCCGCACGACCGATTCCCCGTCGGCCAGGGCGCCGAGGAGCAGGGCCCGGTGCGAGATCGACTTGTCGCCGGGGACCCTGACCCGACCCCGCAAGGGGCGGCCCCCGGTCACCGTGAACACCGGGTCGTCCCCGGTCGGGTCGGCCGGGCCGGGTGACGGGCTCATTGGAGATGCCTCGAGGTCGACCGGTAGCCGCGTCCGGTGAGGGCGTCGTGCAACCGCTCGGCCACGTCGCCGTCCACCACCAAGACGAGGACACCCCGGTCCCCCTCGACGCTGTGGGCCAGCTCGATGTCGTGGATGTTGACGCCATGGTCCCCGGCCAGGGTGGTGATCTCGGCCAACACGCCGGGGCGGTCCGGCACCGGCACCCGCAGTTCGACCAGTCGCTCGGGCCGCACGGCGCGCGCCGGGAGGGAGCGTCGGGCCGCAGCGGCATGCTCGAGCTCGGCCAGGAGCCCCTCCTTGTCGGCGGCCGCCACCCGGTCGCGCATGTCGGAGAGGTCGGCCAGCAGCGCGTCGAGCGCGGCCACGATGGCGGGCGCGTTCTCGGCACACACGTCGGGCCAGATGGCGGGTTGGCCCGCCGCGATCCGCGTCATGTCCCGAAAACCACCCGCCGCCAGGCGGAGCAGGGCGCCGTGTTCCTCCGCGGCGCGGTCGGCCAGGTTCATGAGGGTGGCCGCCGTGAGGTGCGGGACGTGGGAGACCATGGCCACGAGCGTGTCGTGCTGCTCGGGGGACAGGGCCAGGACCTCGGCCCCGAAGCTCGTCACCACGGCCTGGAGGCGGGCGTAGGCGCCGGCGTCGGTGCTGGCGGTCGGGGTGAGCACCCAGGTGGCCCCGACGAAGAGGTCCTGATCGGCGCCCTCGATGCCCACCTGCTCGGATCCGGCCATGGGGTGGCCTCCGACGAAGCCGGGGTGGAGGAGCTGGGCCGCCAGGGGGGCTTTCACCCCGGCCACGTCGGTGACCACGGCGTCGCCGCGTCGTGCTTGGCGCAGGGTGCGCGTCACCTCGTCGGCCACCGAGCTCAAGGGGGTGGCCACGAAGGTGACCTCGGCGTCGGGGTCCTCCCCCACGGCGTCGAGGGCGCCGAGGGCCTTGGCCCGGTCCGCGGCGGCGGGCTCGGTGTCGCGGCCGGTGACCCACCAGCCCCGGGCCCGCAGGGCCAGTCCGATGGACCCGCCGATCAGGCCGGTGCCGACGACGGCGGCGCGCCTCGGCTCACTCGGGGAGGTCATCGCGCAGCCCCCTGGCCCCGTGGAGGTAGACGTGGTGGAGCTCGGCGCGCGTGAGGTCCGTCGCGATGTGCACCAGGACGCGCAGACAGTGGGGGGTCGAACCCACCACGTCGAGCTCCCGGGCACACAGCAGGGGGACGTCCCCGAGCCCCATGGCCCGGGCCGCCGCGGCCGGAAACATCGACACCACGTCGCCGGTGGCGGTGAACACGATGCTGATGACGTCGTCGTGGTCGAGCTCGTTGCGCTCGAGGAGCTCGGTGAGCAGTTCCTGCATCCGCCCCGACACCTGCTCGGGGATGTCGGCATCGACGGTGGTGGCACCCCGCAGGGCGCGGACGGCGGACATGGGTCTGATGCTACCCAGGACGGCTACGGCCTCCCGGCGTGGCGGGGCCCTGGCCAGGGCCGTCGCGCCCTCCCGCGGCGCGGGCCAGGGCACGCACTTCGGCGGGCTCGAGCGCCCTCCAGCGGCCCGGTTTCAGGTGGGGGTCGGAGATCGGCCCGATCCGGGTGCGCACGAGGCGACGGACGGGGTGGCCGACGGCATCGCACATCCGGCGGACCTGCCGATTGCGCCCTTCGTGGATGACGATGCGGATCACGCCCGGCCCGACCACGCCCACGGTGGCGGGGGCGGTCTTGCCGTCGTCGAGGTCGACGCCCAGGCGCAGGCGTCGCAGGGCGCCCGCCGAAGGCACGCCTTCGGTCTCCACGAGGTACTCCTTCTCGACGCCGAAGGAGGGGTGGGTCAGTCGCTGGGCCAGGTCGCCGTCGTTGGTGAGGACCAGCAGTCCCTCACTGTCGGCGTCGAGCCTCCCGACCGGGAACACGCGCGGCGAGTCGGGCACCAGCTCCAGCACGGTGGGACGTCCGAAAGGGTCCTGCGCGGTGGTGAGGGTCCCCGCCGGCTTGTGCAGGAGGTAGTGGACGAGACCGGGGAGCACCGCCAGGGCGACACCGTCGAGGGCCACCGAGTCGTGTCCCACGTCGATCCGGCGACCGAGCTCGGCCCGCTCGCCGTTCACCGTCACCCGACCGTCGGCGATCAGCTCCTCACAGGCCCGCCGGCTTCCCAGCCCCACCCGGGCCAGCACCTTCTGGAGACGTTCTCCTTCGGGGGGTGGGCCGTCGGTCGGGGCGCGTCGGGCGGGCGGGCGGGGTGAGGGGCGGCGCTCCTCAGGCATCGGCGCCGGGGCGCAGGCGCTCCTCGAGTTGCTCGACGACCTCCGGTCCGGGCAGGAGCTCCTCGACGGCGGGCAGCTCGTCGAGGTTGAAGAGGCCCAACCGCTCCAAGAAGGCGGCCGTGGTGCCGTAGAGCACGGGCTGCCCCGGACCCGGGGCGTGCCCGACGGCGTTGATGTAGCCGCGCTGCTCGAGTAGGCGCACCACGCCGTCGACGTTGACACCCCGCAGGGCGGCGATCTGGGCCCGCGACACCGGCTGTCGGTAGGCGACGATGGCGAGGGTCTCGAGCGCGGCCGAGGACAGACGCGAGGAGACGCCCTCCATGGCGAAGCGCTCGACGAAGGGGGCGAGATCGGGGTGGGTCTGGTAGCGGTATCCCCCGGCCACGCGGGCGAGCACGAAGCCTCGGCCTTCTTCCTCGTAGCCGGCCGCCAATTCGGCGCAGGCGGTCTCGACGCGCTCGATGGGCATCTCGAGAAGCTCGGCGAGCATGTTGGGAGGTACCGGTTCCAACGCGGAGAGCAAGATGGCCTCGATGGCCCGGTACTCCTCTGGGAGTGTCACCGACCGGTCCTTCAGCCGTCGTACTCCTCGACCGCGTCGCCACCGCCGACGGTGGACAGCACGGCCGAGTCCCGGGACCACACGACCACCAGGTCGCCGAAGGTCTCGCCCTGGTCGAGGGTGATCCAGCCCCGCTTGCACAACTCGAGCAGCGCCAGGAAGCGCACGATGATCTGCATCCGGGTGGTGCAGTGTGAGGTCAGCTCGCGAAACGACAGGCGGCCCGCCCCCGGGAGGCGCTCCTCGAGCTCGGTGACCGCCTCGGACACCGTGACCGCCTCCACCGTGACGTGGGACAGATCGAGCAGGAACTCGGGCCGGGGCACGGTGCCCACCATGAAGGCGGCGGCGAGCTTCTCGGGGGTGACGCCGGCCAGGAGGTCGGGGGCGAGGTCGCGGAAGCGCTCTTCGAGCCCGGCCACCCGGGGCAAGGTGCGGCGGGCCTGCTCGATGAGCACGGCGAAGGCGTCGGAGGCCGCCGCATAGGCCTGGAGCTCGAGGAGGCGGGCGAGCAGCCGGTCGCGCTCCTCGAAGCCGGCGAGCTCCTCGTCGTCCTCGACGTCGTCAGGCCCGGGCAGCAGCTTGCGGGACTTGAGCTCCACCAGGATCGCCGCGATCACCAGGAACTCGCTGGCGGTCTGGACGTCGAAAGGCTGGCGAGCCGTCATCTCGGCGATGAAGGCGTCGACCAGGTCCGACACCCGGATGTCGTAGATGTCGACCTTGTGGTCCGACACGAGCTGCAGCAGCACGTCGAAGGGCCCCTCATAGACGGGCGTCGAGACGTGCGCCACCACGCTGTCGACCCTACCGGCTCCCCCGTCGCTGTCTGTGCATGGCTCTTGAGCAGGGACGACGGTCGTCGCCCCGGGGCGGCGACCCGCTCCCCGCCAGCACCGCGCCACGGGGTGGGTCCCGTACCATGGCACGCCATGGCCAGGGTCCTGTCGGGTGTGCAGCCGAGTGGTGACCTGCACCTGGGCAACTATCTGGGGGCCTTCCGCAATTGGGTGGCCGACCAGCACGAATTCGACGCCTTCTTCTGCGTGGTCGACCTGCACGTGATGACCCTGGACTACGACGTCACCGGACTGGCCGACCAGACCCTGGAGACGGCCCAGAGCCTCCTGGCGGTGGGGCTCGACCCCACCGTGTGCACCTTGTTCGTCCAGAGCCATATCGCTGAGCATGCCCGGCTGACCTGGGTCCTCGAGTGCACCGCCACCTACGGGGAGCTGCGCCGCATGACCCAGTTCAAGGACAAGGGCGGGGAGCAGGACGCGGTGCGGGCCGGACTGCTCACCTACCCCGTCCTCATGGCGGCCGACATCTTGCTCTACGACTCCGATCGCGTCCCGGTGGGAGACGACCAGCGCCAGCACCTCGAGCTCACCCGGGACCTGGCCGCCCGGTTCAACAACCGCTACGGCCCGACCTTCGTGGTGCCCGAACCGGCCGTGCCCAAGGTGGCGGCCCGGGTCATGGACCTCCAGGAGCCGACCCGGAAGATGTCGAAGTCGGTCAGCTCCCCTCTCGGCACGGTGCTCGTCCTCGACAGCCCCGAGGAGATCGACCGGAAGGTGCGCAAGGCGGTCACCGACACCGAGACCGAGGTTCGCTACGACCCGGTGACCAAGCCCGGTGTGTCCAACCTCCTCGAATTGTTGGCGGCGGCGGCGGGCGGGGATCCGGCCGAGCTCGCCACCCGCTACGGCAACTACGGGTCGTTGAAGGCCGATGTGTCTGAGGCCCTGGCGGAGTTGTTGCGCCCCGTCCGCGAGCGCCATGCCGAGCTCGCGTCGCAACGCGGCTACGTGGAATCGGTGCTGGCCGAAGGGGCGGCCAAGGCCCGGGCGGTGGCGGGACCGACGCTCGACCGGGCCATGCGGGCCGCGGGTCTGCTCCCTCCCCCCGAAGGGTTCAGCCGTTGACGGGCACGCCGATGGCGCTGGCGTAGTGGATCTCGAACCAGAAGAAGAAGTGCTGGAGAGCGCTCGGGTCCAGTACCACGAGGATCAGGGGCACGAACATCGTGAAGGGTCGGATCCGGTAGTAGCCGGGCAAGGCACTCGCCGGGAGGAGCCGTTCCAACACGGCGGAACCGTCGAGGGGTGGGAGCGGGATGAGGTTGAACACCGCCAGTAGGACGTTCACGTAGCCGGCCACGAACAAGAGCTGGGCGCCGATCCCCCCCACGCCGTTCACAGCATCGACCCGGGCATTGAATCCGACCACGAGGGCCTTGAACGCAAAGCCCAGCACCACGGCCAGCGCGATGTTGACGGCCGGGCCCACGAGAGACACCACCACGCTCGAGTTACGCGAGTTGCGCAGCCGCGACACATTGACGGGCACCGGCTTGGCGTAGGCGATGGCGCCGACCCCGCTCAGGACGAGGAGGATCGGCAAGATGATTGTGCCGAAGGGGTCGATGTGCTTGATGGGATTGAGCGTCAGCCGGCCGGCGCGCTTGGCGGTGTCATCACCGAAGAACAGCGCCATGGCGCCGTGTGACACCTCGTGCAAGATGACCGAGGGGACGATCGTGCACACGAGCAGGATCTCGAACGTGGTGATCTTGTGGATCCGGAACAGCACCGCCACGACCGCCACCCCGGCGATGATCCAGATGGTGGTGCGTGGGGTCAGGCCCTGTCGCCGCGCCGGTCCCGGTGTCGTCGGGGGTCCCCAGCCTCCACTCATCGCGTGGCCCGGATCAGTGCTTGGCGGCGCAGTTCATGCAGTACCGGGCCGCCGGCTTCGCTTCGAGGCGCAGGGGGTCGATCGGCTGCCCGCAGTCCTCGCAGGTGCCGTAGGTGCCGTCGGACAGCTTGGCCAGGGCCCGCTCGACGTCCTCGAGGGTCTCCCGCAGCGATGCACCCAGGGCCTCGGCCTCACCACGCTCAGCGGTCACCTGGCTGGAGTCCGCGAAGTTGGAGTCGTAGGTCAGGCCCGCGCCCCCCAGGCCCAGCTCATCGAGCTTGGCGAGCAGTTCGGTGCGCTCCTCCTCTAGCAGGGCGCGGTGATCGACGGGTGGGGCGTCGGGAGACACACAATGAGATTACTGCCCCCCACCCCAGTCGGCGCGCGGATGCGCCTGCTCGTAGGCCTCTCTGAGGTGGTCCAACGACACCTTTGTGTAGAGCTGGGTGGTGGCGATCGAGGAATGGCCGAGGAGCTCCTGCACCACGCGGATGTCGGCCCCGTGGGCGAGCATGTGGGTCGCGCACGAGTGTCGCAACACGTGGGGGTGGACCCGGTCCTCGATGCCCGCGGCCCGCGCCCGTTTCTTGAGCACCCCCCACACGCCCTGCCGGGTGAGCCGCCCGCCCCGGGCGTTGAGGAACACCGCCTCGGAGTCGTCGCGCCGGGCCCAGCGCCGGGGCTCGAACTCGGGCCGCCCCCGGGGACCGAGCCAGCTGTCGATGGCCCGCCGCGCACAGCGACCCACCGGGACGAGACGCTCCTTGTCCCCCTTGCCCAGCACCCGCACCAGGCCGGTGTCGGACCCGAGGTCCGACAGGCTCAGCCCGGCCAGTTCCGACACCCGCATCCCGGTGCCGTAGAGGACTTCGAGAATGGCCCGGTCGCGTATCGACGCGGGGTCCTTCCTGGTGGTGGTGTCGAGGAGCCGACCGACCTCGTCCTCGTCGATGGCCTTGGGGAGCCGCGGTGGCGAGCGCACAGGACGGACATCGGCGGTGGGATCGGCGCGCAGGTCGCCTTCTTCGAGAAGGAACCGGTGCAGACCTCGCAGCGCGGCCAGGGCCCGCGCCACCGATGCGGGGCCGAGTCCCGCGGCGCGCCGTTGCGCCAGGTGCTCCTCGACTTCGGCGACATCGGCATCGTCCACCGTGTGTCCACGCCCGGCCAGGAACGCCTCGTAGTTCACCAGATCGCGCCGGTACGACGTGATGGTGTTGCGGGCGCGCCCTTGTTCGATGGCCAGCCATGTCAGGTACTCCTCGGCGTGTCGGCTCAGCGCCGGCCCGCCCTCGGAGACGTCGATCATGATGGGCGTCACCTTGAGGTACCGGGCCCGTCGGGACTGTCGACGCGCTGGCGCGCCAGGAACAGCCCCAGCAGGGTCTGGGCATCGACGAGCTCCCCCGAGGCGATCATGGCGGGGACGTCGTCCAGGGCGATCTCGACGACCTCGATGTAGCGCTCCTCCTCGCCGTGGCGCGCCGGCTCGACGGGCTCGAGATCCCGCGCCAGGTACAGCAGCGTCTCCTGGTCCAAGAACCCGGGGCTGTTGAGCATGGTGCCCAGAAGCTCCATGGTCCCGGCGCGCACGCCCGCTTCTTCTTCGAGCTCGCGTCTCGCCGTCATCTCGGGCGCCTCGCCCTCGACGTCGCGGGTGCCGGCGGGGATCTCGAGGAGCTCGCGGTCGACCGACCCCCGGTATTGGCGCACCAGGAGCACCGTGTCGCGTTCGGTCACCGCCACGACGCACACCGCGCCCGGATGTCGGACCACGTCGCGGGTGAAACGGGTCCCGTCGGGGGCCTCGAACTCGCCTCGGACGAAAGAGATCCTCCACCCCTCGAGGCGGACCTCGTCGGTGAGGTGACGGAACCCCTGTTCAGGAGGCGGCACCGACGTCGGTGTCGATGGTGATGAGACGGGGCAGGCGCCCGTCGGCGCGTCGCAGGGCCGCGGCCAGCAGCTCCCGGAACAGCGGGTGGGGACGGTCGGGCCGGCTCTTGAACTCGGGATGGGCCTGGGTCCCCACCCAGAAGGGATGGCCGGGGAGCTCCACGAACTCGACCAGGACGCCGTCGGCCGAGGAGCCCGAGCAGCGCAGGCCGGCTTCCTCGAGCTTGGCCCGGTAGCGGGGGTTGACCTCGTAGCGGTGACGATGCCGTTCCGACACCACCGTGGTCCCGTAGGCGTCGGCCACGACGGAGCCCGGCTCGAGCTGCGCCACGTAGGACCCGAGTCGCATGGTGCCGCCCATGTCCACGACCTTGTGCTGATCGTCCATGAGGTCGATGACCATGTGGGGACTGATGGTGTCGAATTCGCGCGAGTTGGCGCCCTCGAGCCCGGCCAGGTGACGCGCCACCTCGATGACCATGACCTGGAGCCCGAGGCACAATCCGAGACAGGGGATCTCGCGCTCTCGGGCGAACTCGACGGCGTCGATCTTCCCTTCGATGCCCCGCTCGCCGAAGCCCCCGGGGATGACCATGCCGTCGAGCTGCAGCATGCGGTCCGTGCCCAGCAGGTCGGGGACCTTCTCGGCCTGGATCCAGTCCACCTCGACCTTGGCGCCGTGGTGGAACCCGGCGTGGCGCAGCGCTTCGCCCACCGACAGATAGGCGTCGGGGAGGTTCACGTACTTGCCGACGACGCCGATGCGGACGGGTCGCTCGGACGCCGAGACCTGCGACACCACCTTCTCCCACCCCGACAGGTCAACGGGGTGCAGCTCGCTGTCGACGGCGAGCATCTGGCACACGACGCGGTCGAGCCCCTCGTCGTGGAGCACGAGGGGGATCTCGTAGATGCTGGGTGCATCGACGGCCGAGATGACCCCCTCGACCGGGACGTCGCACAACAGCGAGATCTTGCGCTTGAGCCCGTCGGAGATGGGTTGGTCCGAACGGCACACGATGACGTCGGGCTGGATGCCTCGGCTGCGCAGTTCGGTCACCGAGTGCTGGGTGGGCTTGGTCTTCTGCTCTCCCGAGGGGGCCAGATAGGGAACCAGGGTGAGGTGGACGTAGCAGACGTTGTCGCGCCCCACGTCGTGGCGGAACTGTCGGATCGCCTCGAGGAAGGGCACGATCTCGATGTCGCCCACGGTGCCGCCCACCTCGACGATGACCACGTCGATCTCCTCGGAGGAGAGGTGGCGGATGCGGGCCTTGATCTCGTCGGTGATGTGCGGGATGACCTGGACGGTCTTGCCCAGGTACTCGCCGTGACGTTCCTTGCGGATCACCTCGGAGTAGATCGATCCCGTGGTGGCGTTGGAGGTGGTCTTGAGCTCGACGTCGATGAACCGCTCGTAGTGTCCGAGATCGAGGTCGGTCTCACCGCCGTCGTGGGTGACGAACACCTCGCCGTGCTCGAAGGGGTTCATCGTGCCGGGGTCGACGTTGATGTAGGGGTCGAGCTTGATCATCGTGACGCGCAGGCCACGGCACTTGAGGAGGCGACCGAGCGATGAGGCGGTGAGTCCCTTGCCGAGTGAGGAGGAGACGCCACCGGTGACGAAGACGTACTTGGTCAAGCTCGGCGCGTCCCGGGCATCGTTCCACGGTAGACCACCGGTCCAATCTACCGGTGGAAGGGCGAGCCCCTGCCGATGTCGTTACCGGGACCGGGGACGTTTCCCGGTGCGGGCCCCGGCTGTGGGCCCGAGGAGCTCCTCGGCATGGCGTCGGGCCGTCGCCGATCCGGGGCGTCCCGAGAGCATCCGGGCCACCTCGACCACGCGGCTCTCGTCCTCGAGCACGGCCGCGTTCGCCACCGTCCTGCCTGCGGTGACCTCCTTGCGCACCCCCAACTGCTGCTGGGCGCACGCGGCGACCTGGGCCAGGTGGGTGACCACGAGCACCTGATGGCGCTGGGCCACCTCGGCCAGGGCGCTCCCCACCGCCTGGGCGGCCTCTCCCCCCACGCCGGCGTCGACCTCGTCGAAGACCAGGGTGGGCGGGGCGTCGGTGAGGACGAGGCGAAGGGCCAGCATGGCCCGGGCGAGCTCGCCCCCCGAGGCCACCTTGGCCAGGGGGAGGACCGCCTCACCGGGGTTCGCACCGAGGAGGAAGGTGACGTCGTCGCCGGGGTCGGGCTCGGCCACGGTCACCTCCACCCGGGCGTGGGGCATGGCCAGGCTCCGCAGCCGCGCCTGGACGGCCAGGGCGAGCTCGGGCGCGGCGTGCCGTCGAGCCGTCCCGACGACGGCCTCGGCGGCGGCCACCTCGGCGTCGGCCCTCTCGAGCTCGGTGGCGAGAAGGCCCGCCCGCTCCTCCGCCGCGTCGAGCTCGGCCAAGAGCCGGCGCGCCTCGTCGGCGAAGGCGAGGACACCGGGCACTCCCTCGCCGTACTTGCGTGACAGCTCCCGCAGGAGTTGACGGCGAGCCTGGACCTCGTGCAGGCGCTCGGGGTCTTCCTCCCAGGTCTCGACCACGTGGCGGAGGTCGGTGGACACATCGGCGGCGTCGGCTTGGAGCGAGGCCAGGCGCTGGGCAAGCCCCGACAACGGCCCCCTGCCCTCGAGGGCGCCCCGTGCCGCGCCCAGGAGATCGATGACCGAGGGACCTCCCCGCTCACCGCTGTCGAGCGCGCCGAGCGCGGTGGCGGCTGCCTCTCGGTGCGCGGCGGCCTCGGCCAGTCGTTCCTCCTCGGCGGCCAGCGCCCCGTCCTCGCCGGGATCCTCGAGGGTGGCGGCGTCGATCTCGTCGAGCTGATAGCGCAACAGGTCGGCCTGGCGCGCTCGGGTGCGGTCGTCGCCGCCGAGCGCGTCGAGCTCGGCCTGCAGGGCGCGCCGCCGGGCGCGGGCCTCGGTGAGGGGCCCGAGGTCGGTCCCGGCGAAGGCGTCCAGGGCGCGTCGCTGTGCGGTGGCGTCGAGAAGCGACTGCTGTGAGTGCTGCCCGTGCAGCTCGAGCAGCCTGGCCCCGGCCTCGGCCAACGCGGAGACCGGGGCCATCCGGCCGTCGATCCAGGCTCGTGAGCGTCCCTGGGCGGGAACGGCGCGCGCCAGGATGACCTCTTCGTCGTCGAGGGTGAACCGACCCTCGACGAGGGCCTCGGTGGCTCCGGGACGCACGAGGCTCGGATCGGCCCGCCCGCCCACGAGCAGCTCGAGGGCGTCGACGAGCAAGGTCTTGCCGGCCCCGGTCTCCCCGGTGAGCGCGGTCATGCCGGACCCGAGGTCGAGCGACACCGACTCGATCACGCCGAGATCACGGACCCGCAGCTCGATCAACACGACTCGTCGCGTTCTCTCAGCGGTCGGCCAGGTGGAACCTGGCTCGCAGGATCGAGAAGAAGTCGCGCGGCCCGAAGGTCACGAGTCGCGCCGGCGACGGCCCGACCCGGCACACCACGGCATCGCCGGGCTCGAGGGAGTCTGCACTCTGCCCGTCGAGCACGAGCACAGCGGCCCGGGGCCCCAGGAGCTCGAGGCGGACCCACTGCTCGGGCTCGAGGACGAGAGGGCGGTCGAAGAGCATGTGGGGCGAGACCGGCGTGAGCACCACGGCGCGCAGGCCCGGGCTCAGGATGGGGCCCCGCGCCGACAGGTTGTACGCCGTCGAGCCCGTGGGCGTGGCGACGAGCAACCCGTCGGCGGCGTAGGTCACGAACGGTCTTCCCGCGATCGAGGCCGCCACCCGGATGGTGTGGCCGGGCACCGTCTTCTCGACGACGGCCTCGTTGAGCACGACGACGCCACCGTCGGCCTCGGCTCCGCTGCGCTGCACCGCGACCTCGAGGGTGATGCGCTCCTCGACGGTGAAGGCCCCGGCGAGGAAACGCTCCAGGGCGTACTCGAGACCGTCGGGTTCGACCTCGGTGAGGTAACCGAGGCGCCCGAGGTTCACCCCGAGCACGGGGGTGCTGTGGGTGGAGGCCAGCGCCACGGTCCGGAGCATCGTGCCGTCTCCGCCCAGGCTCACGGCGAG
>Ga0187890_10002992_pt1 | contig 11707 bp, 6 predicted proteins | sample June2016WEW_21_1_FD_133005 | JGI IMG/M metagenome (GOLD analysis project Ga0187890, IMG submission 133005) | Peatland microbial communities from SPRUCE experiment site at the Marcell Experimental Forest, Minnesota, USA - June2016WEW_21_10 | ecosystem: Environmental > Terrestrial > Soil >... | reverse complement strand
GAAACGGTCGAGACCGTCGATCGGAAAACCCGCTCTGGGCCGACGCGATAGTTGAGCGCGTGTTCCTGGTTGGGACCGATCAGCGGATCACATCAGGGCCAGCGGCCACTGCGGCTGCATCGCGACAGAGGTAACCCTCCAAGCGAAAACAGGCCGGATACATGGCTGCACCCGAACGCTTCGCAGAAAAGTCAGATTTGCTCTTGCAACGCGGGCACCGTCAATACATGGCCTGTACCAGTCAATGCTGCCGAGTTGGGAAGAACTATTTGCCAAAAGGAAGGCCGATGATAATAACGCAAGAGTCCACTCAATTTGATATGGCGGATTGGGGTTAATAATTCGATGGCCAAGGTTGCGTTCCCCTCCTATGACGTGCAGACAATCGACGGTTGGGCGGGTGGGGTTGGCTCATTCATAGTACATTTCGCCCGACAGCTGCGCGCGCGGGGCGACGAAGTCACCATCATTGCGATGGAACGCCGAATCGACCCCGAGTGGCGTGAGCGCTATCGGTCTTGGGGCATTGGCCTCATCGAGATTCACAACGAGGTCGCGCCCGAGCGGTGGCCTAAAATCTGGGCGGTGACAATTTCAGAGCGTCTCACGCCGTTGCTACGCGATTTTGATATTGTCTATTTCTGCGACACGGGAAATGTCGCTTTCAATACCGTGCGGATGAAACGCCTAGGCGCAGCGTTGATGCCTGTCTGCGTCACCGTCATGCACGGCTCACTAAATTGGGTCCATCTGCTCGAGGGCGAAACGCTCGAGCTTCCGGATCACCTGTATCACGTGTTTGTCGAGCAATACAGTGCCCGGCACAGCGACCACGTGATTGCGCCCAGCCGGTATATGGCTGATTGGGCCGATCATCAAGGCTGGCAATTAGCGCATGAGCCGGAGATCCTGGGCCTGCCATTCATACCGCTCGCCCAGTCGTCCGCCGCGCAGTGCGTCGGGGAATTAAAGCGTCTCATCTATTTCGCTCGACTTGAGCGGAAAAAAGGCTTCGATCTGTTCGTCAATGGACTCTTGCAATTGCATCGGGAGACGCCTGAGATTTTGGCACAACTCGACGAGGTGGTGCTACTCGGCCACGAGGATGTACCCGGCGCGTCGGATTGGGTACGTGAGAAGCTACGTCCGACTGGCCTGCCGGTCTGTCACATCGCCAATTTCGACAGCCTGCAGGCGCAAAGCTACCTCGCTTCGCATGTCGCCGACGCGCTCGTGGTGGTACCATCTGCATTCGAGAACTTTCCCTATGCGGTGATTGAATCCTCCCTCATCCCCGGCCTGAACGTCATCTGCACGCACGGCGGAGGCACGCCCGAAATATTCGCTGGGCGCGGCGGTGCGCAGCTTTTCGATCCCACGCCCGGAGGGTTGGCGGCAAAAATACGCGAGCGCCTGGGTCAGCCCCTTAAGCCAAGCGAACTTTCGCAATACGATTTTGCCGCCCACAATGATCGCTGGCTCAAATTCCACGACCGCATCTGCAATACGGCACGCGCTAGAACATCCGTCGTCGCCATGCCGATCACGGCGCGGGTGGATGTTTGCATCACGTATTTCAACAAGGCGCGACATTTTCCTCATTTGCTCCAATCTCTCGCGCTACAAACCTACCAGAACTTCCGCGTTATTGCGGTCGATGATGGCTCGGCGGCTCCCAACGCAGCCGCTTTATTCGACTACATGGCGGAGAAATACTGTGACCGGGGATGGATCTTCTTCCGTCAAAGCAACCAGTCCGTCAATGCGTCGCGCAACCGCGCGGCGGAACGAGCCAACGCCGAGTATCTGTTGTTCATCGACGCTGACGATGTACTTGCCGCCAATGCAATCGAACGTCTCCTTCAAGCGGCGCTGCATTCGGGCGACGATTGTCTGACGCCTGGCATTCTGCACTTCTCTGGCGACCAGTTCCCTTATGATAAGCGCACAGGTCGGCCGACCACACCAATTCTCCAGATTAACATGCCTCTGGGGCCTGCCCTGGCCGCCGCTGTCATTAACCCCTCTATCCTGGGCAGTGGCGTTATACTGATACGCCGCAGCGTCTTCGAAGCAGTCGGCGGCTATCAGGAACTGTGCAGTGCGGGGCATGAAGATTGGGCGCTTCAGGTCAAGTTGGCGGCCACAGGATATCGGACCGACGTGGTGCCGGAATATTTGTATTACTATCGACAGACCGGCGATAGCCTTTCACGAAATGTCGATCTGGTTCAGGCGAAGCGGCGTCTGATGGACCAGTTCGATGACCAGTTGGCAACTGTCGGCCTGGAAGGCGCCGCATCTGCCATGCATTTCAACCTGGCAAGGATCCGCGAACGCCAGGATCACGCAGATTTTCTTAGCTATCAGCTTCGGCTCAGCCATGAGCGGTTCAACGCCTTCGGATTCGAGCCGCTTGCAGTTGCACCCGTGCCTGCAGCCACTCCGGCGGCGTCGATCATCCGCAAGTCGATCGCTCCGGTGCGACGGACAAAGGTACTCGTCGTCATTCCAACGCTTAACGTCGGCGGCGCGGAAGTGGATTTGCTGCGAAATCTACCGCGCCTCGACCGTTCGGAGTTCGAGATTGTGGTCTTCACGTTTCTCTCCCGCGGAGCTCTGGCGTCGCGGCTTGCGGCCACCGGTATCGAGATCGTCGGACCGTTTGCTCCCTTTCGATTGCATTGGCTTGGCAATTTAAAGCGCGCAGCGCTCAGATTCTCGCGCAAGCTGGCGCTGCTAGCAACCCGATCCATATCGCAGGTGCGGGATTTCGTAGCCACGATGGCACCGGAGACGGTCCAGCGGGCGTGGCGGCGATTGAGGCTTTGGCTTCGATTAGGGCACATGCCGCTGCGAATGCGACGCTTGCGAGAAATGCTTCGGGACATCCGGATGGCTACAAAGCGGTTTTGGGCGAAAAGTCGTGCCGAATTGAGATGGCGCCTTTTAAGCCTCGCCGGCCATTGCCAAAGCCTCGCCCGTCTCCTTCCGCCACCCCTCTTGAGGCTGGTCCGCGAAGCGCTGGTATGGGCCAGCTACGTCTTGATCGGCCACGGACTGGTCCCATTTATTCGCGCGCGCAGGATCGATCTCATACACACCGTCCTGCCGAATTCCTATATTGTGGGCTCGCTCGCCAATTTCTGGATCAGCGGTCGATCCTTGATCATGAGCCGGGTCGGGCTCAATTCGTATCAGCAGAACCACACACTGCGCCATTTTGTCGAGCGACGGCTGTGTCACCACAAGATAAGCGCGGCCGTCGGCAATTGCGCCGCGATCCTAAACGAGCTTCGCGATGAGGGAATTCCCGAATCGAAATTGCGTTTGATCCGAAATGGGATCGATATCGCAGATTTTTCTTGGCAGATGGTTGAGCGTGACGGCGCGCGGGATGGTTTTGGTCTTCCCAGCACTGCGATTGTGATCTCGGCGGTGGCCAATCTCCATGCCTACAAGGGACACGCCGATCTTCTGTGGGCTATGTATTCTGTGCGCCGCGACATGCCAGAATGGATCCTGCTCGCGGTGGGGCGCGACATCGACGGAAACCAGGCACGACTGGAAAATCTATCCAACAAACTGGGGATCCGGCGCCGGGTGCGCTTTCTTGGCGAACGCACTGATATCCCGGCCATTTTGTCGGCAGCCGATATTCATGTCAGTTGCTCGCATTCAGAAGGACTGCCCAACAACATCCTTGAAGCAATGTGCGCCCACCTTCCCGTCGTCGCGACCGCCGTGGGCGGAGTAAGCGAAATTATCGTCGATCACAAAACTGGGATGCTGGTGCCCCCGCACGACCCGATCAAACTCGGACAGGCGATACTTGCACTAGCGCGCAGCGAAGGCGTGCGGCGTCGCATGGGCGAACTAGGTCGCAAGCGCGTCGCCACTCATTTCGCAATCGACCGCAGCGTTGATGCATGGGCGCGGCTGTACGCCGAGGTCGCAGTGGGCGGCCAGCAACGCGACGTAATGCAGGGCAAGCCGTCTGCACAAGACAGTCACGCGCCATGAGGTCGGCCGTTGTGGCGCTGGCAACAGAGGAGATCGTAACCCGCGAGCTTGCGGCGACGCTTGCGAGCAGCCTTTGTACCGCGGGCCGGATCAGCACACTTATCTGGGTCTCGGAGCACACGAATCCCTGTATCGCGCCGCCGCCGGTCACGGCGGGCGTCGATGTTCTAACGATTAATACAGTCGATCAAGGGCGACCATGGTTTCCGGATTTTCCCCTGCTCAACCTGACCCGCCATATCGCACCAAAGCTCAAAAAGTTCGAGGTTGTATACGGGCTGACATCCGGCCACCCATTAATGCATGCCATTTGTGAGGGCCGCCACTCACCGGGGGCGGCGCCCTATTTCGTCGCCGTCCTCGACTACCTTTCGACAGAACATCGGGATCCAGGTCTGAGTGCTAGTGTAATTGCGCGTCGATTCGGCGAGAAGTACGTGCTTACACATTGTGATCTGATTGTCTGCCTTGGCGCAGCTGGTTGCCAACAGCTAGCGAACCTCGGCGTAGCGCCGCCAACCTCTCGGATCCTGTCCTCCAATATCCAGACGCTTCAAGCGCTGTTCGACAAAGTCGAGACGCAAGCGCGCGCGGTTGCGGACGGTCGCACCGAGCGTGCAAGAAGTATAATGCACGCGACGAATACGTCACTAACCATATGCCTATCGCATTCCGAACGTGCGGGTAACGCGACGCGTGTCCTGCAGGCCCTCGATCAACAATCGAGCACCAATTTCTCAGTCATCGCGGTCGATAGCAGCACCTTGATCGAATCGGCAACGGCCTTCGCACAGCTTATGGAACATTACCGCGGGCGCGGCTGGACCTATCGGCATGAACCGCAGTGCGGCAAGGCGCGAGCGATCGCGCTTTCGGTCGCGCGGGCATCGAGCAAATACCTGATGTTTATCGACACGGATGACGCACCCGAGCCGCGTCTTGTCGAACGCACGCTGGAGGCCGCCGAGTTATCGGGCGACGACTTACTCGAAATCTGGTCAAGCGAGGTAGCGGATCCTGACGGCTTATCACAAGCGCAAGACGATCGAACATCACCAACCCCGGCCATCCGCGCCTCCTACGGCCGCGACCTCGTCAACGCCATGGGCGGGAACGGCGACACCAATCCCGTATTTCTCGTTCGACGTACAGCTTTCGATGCGGTCGGCGGTTATCCTACGGGTCTGGTCGCCGGCTGTGAGCGACAAGCTCTGGCCGTGCGGTTCGCGGCGGCCGGCTATTGCTGCGACGTGTTGCCGGAAATCCTCAATACTCGGCGCGTGACCTGCGATGTTGCGTCGCGCGATGTGATCCGCGAGGGCGACTCCCTTCGTCGCGCCTTTGACGAGCGGTTGAACACAATCAACATGCAGTCGTTCGCCATGACGTTCCAGACCATCGCACGGGAACTGCGCGAGACGGAGCAGGCGGTCGAAGCGCGGCAACGCGATCTTACACGACGCTTTCCAATTCCAGCGGCGCATGAGCGGCTCCGACTGTTAATGCTGGTGTCAAGTTTTCCTTATCCGCCGACGTCGGGTTGTCTGCAGCGCTGGTGGGCAATGATCCGCTTTCTCGGTCAACGGCATGACCTCACCCTCGTGACCTTTTGCTCCAGCGAGCAGAGTCGGCAACGGCCAGAATTGCTACGGTACTGTCGGTCGGTCTATGCCGCCGCCTTCGGCGGCGCCGAACTGCCAGGGGTCGAGAGAATGCCCTATCCCGTCCGCGAGCGGATGCGCGTCACCATGCGCGACGCCTTGCGCTCGATCCCGTCCAATCTTTACGATGCGGCACTGATCGACACAATTTTTCTCGCACCATTTCGCGTTGAGATCAGCACGCCAACCATACTGGGCGTGCAAAACATTGAATCGCGACTGCTGATGCAAGCGGCGCAAATCGATCTCCCTGGTCCAATAACGACAGGCTTCCATAACATAGAGCGCGAAGCAGAATTAATGCGCGACTACGAAGATCAGGTCTGGCCGCAGTTCGCCGTGCGGTCGGCCGTTACTGCGCAGGACCGCGACGAAATTCAACGCCGCTCCAAGACCGGCCAAACGATCTTGGTCGAGAATGGAACTAATCCAGAGTTATGGCTTGCGGATGCACGACCGGATACCGACCGCATTATTTTCTTCGGCAACCTCGGATATTACCCGAATATAGATGGAATCCTGAATTTTTGGCACGATATCTGGCCGCGCGTCGTCCGTCGTCGACCTTCGGTTGAACTCGTAGTGGCGGGCAGCTGCGCGACAACGGAGCTGCGCAACCTGGCGCAGCAGCCCGGATTCGTACTGGTCGAAGATCCACCGGATATCAGGGAAGTTGCCGCTATGGCCAGCGTCTCGATCGTTCCACTGCGTCTCGGCTCAGGTACAAATCTGAAGATCCTCGATTCGATGGCACTTGGCCTACCGGTCGTAAGTACGAGCATCGGCTGCGCGGGTTTGTCGGTAAAGGACGGCGAACACCTTATAGTCCGCGATAGCGCCGTCGATTTTGCCGAGGGGGTAGATCTGTTGCTCGGCGCTGCAAACTTGTGGCGACGGATACGCCAGAACGGAAAGGCAGCCGTCGCGGAACGTTACCGATGGGACAGGGTTCTGGCACCGCTCGAATCCGCGTTATGGAACCTTGCGCGCTGAATTTATTCCGTGATCGGCCCGACGAACCAACCATTAGCCGGAGCCAGCGTTATGATATGGCTCCTACGCCCGTCAAGACCCTTAAGAGCGTGATCGTATTAAGCTGACGCGTATCCAGCGTTTACGAAATAGTTGGCGCATTCGGCTGCTTCGACGGTTCGTTCTGCAGCTTTGCGCAGCAGGCTTTTGAGCTTGGCAAACGCTTGTTCGATCGGGTTGAGACCGGGCTATAGGGCGGCTGGAAGAATAGTTTGGCACCGGCTGCTTGGATGGCGCGGCGCACGGCCTTACCCTTGTGGCTGCCGAGGTCGACAATGATAATGATGTCGCCGGGGTTGACGGTCGGGACGAGCACCTGCTCGACATAGGCGAGAAGCTTTCGCCGTTGATCGGCCCGTCGATGACACAAGGAGCATCGATGCAGTCGTGGCGCAAATTCAGCCAGGAAGGTGAGCCTGCGCCAGCGGCCCTGCAGGATTTTGGCGACCAGCCCTCGGCCGCGCGGCGAGCGGCCGTGGCTGCGGGTAATGTTGGTCTTGGCCCAGGTCTCGTCGATAAAGACCAAGCGCAAACGATCAAGCCGCCCTTGATATTTTTTCCATTGCGCTCGCCATCTGGCGACCTCAAGGCGATCCCCCGCTCGCTCGCGTACAGGCTTATTTTTGAAACTGATGCCTTCGTGCTCGAAGAAGTGCCAGACCGCGTAGCAGCTCACTTTGATGCTGCGCGCCGCGAGCTCGGGCAGGCAGACCCCGTAATGTCAGATCCGGCTGCTCCGAAAGCCGTTTCAGCAACTAATCGCGCTCCCCAGCTAGCGCATAGGGCCGATTGCCACCCATCGGCCGCGCCGCCAGACTGCCGGTCACACGAAACCGTCGCGACCACTTCTCGCCAAGCTCACCTTGAAAGTGGCTGCGACCTTTCGGCAGCTCTCGGCCGCCGTAACCGCCGCAACCACCCGCTCGCGAAGATCAAGCAAATAGCCTCGGGCCATCGGATGCCTGCCTCCGTTCCAGCCAGCACCTCGAATCAAAACGAAGCTGATTTGGGATTCCCAAATCGATTCAGACCCACGCATCCCGCTGGCATGACTCAGTTCTCATTCATTACTTGATACATAGGTTTTCCGTACCACCTTGCGTGTCGTTTAACGACATCGACCGCTTGCTCGTCGGTAATACCGTGCTTGCGAAGTATTTTTTTTAAATTTGCGACCATAAGAGCCGGATCCTGCAACGTGAGCCGCTCGCCGTCATGATCTCGATAATGATAAAGACCTTTCGCCACGATAGAAACGGTCGCGTTACGTTCCAGTAATGTCCAGATTAGATCAAAGTCATCTATGCCGGGGTAGTTTCCGATGCTTTCGTCCAGGCCGCCGGCATCAAGAACGATTTGCCTACGAAGCAGAAAAAAATGTCCCAGGTAGCTCGCTCGCTCCTCCAGTGTTTCGATTGAATTAAATTCCTGTAGCGATGGGTGCCGGCACGCGCGCCCGTTGATAGAACCATCAGGAAAATAAACTACACTTCCGGTGCAGACGATATCAGCGTTGTTCCGCAAACACTCAGCAACTGCACACTCGTCTAGCCAATCGTCAGATAGCAGGAACCCTACTCGCTTAGAACTTGCATGCCTAATTCCCTTGTTTATTGCGCCCGGAAAGCTTTCAGGCTTATCTTCACCGAGTACCGCGAGATTGGCGAAGTGTCTTTGCAGACTGTTCAGGATCCTTAGGTTAGATGCTGGCGTCATCTCTGACCGAACGACGATGACCTCGGTTGGAACGCTTTGCAGAAGGGCCGAGCGAACTGACTCATCAATCCACTCATCAACCTGACGACGCAGAGGTACAACAATGGTGGCACTGTAGCTCATAAAAACTATCCATACTCCGTCCAAAGAGCACGCTGTCGCAGATCGGGCCCGCGGCCCTAAAGCTCGTCCACAGAAAGAAAAAACTTATCAATCATAAAGCGCCTCCAATTCGAGGCGTCGGGATGGGCTTTTCGTATGACATCCTCGAAAAAACACTCCCACAATGGAGCGCAGCTCGCCCAATGATTTGCAATTTGCTTCAGGTTTTCTTGTGCTAGGCTTCTTCTTAGTTCTATATCCAGGCAAAGTTGGTGCAACGCGTTGGAGAACGCCTCGACCGAGCGGTCAACAATAAAGTCCTGCTGCTTTGGACCAAAAACATAAGGAACAACACCCACCCGCGTCGAAACGACTGGAATGCCGCTCGCCATCGCCTCAAGCACCGTTCTGCGCGCATCTTCCGTATATGAGGCGGAGACGTAAATATCCATTTCGCGATAGAGCGCCGCAATCTCTTCGCGCTCGCGCCAATGCTCGAGCTCGTCGACGATGAGCAATTCGACATTGACACCTGCCAAGCGCAAAGTGTCTACGGATGGGTGAATGATTGTTCTTAGTCCCGTGGCGCCTTCATCCCAGGACGATTTTCCTACCCATCCAATTTTGATGCTCGAGTTTTCCCGCTCCGCTGACTCACCTGGATGAAACAGAGCGCTATCCACGCCGTCTAAGATCAAAGCGGACGGCTTCGGATAGTCGGATATTCTTCCATAAATATCGAATAACTTAGGTGAGGTAACGCAATAGCCCTCGCTAAGCCAATACAAAGGCCGAAATGAACTGATTTCTTCCTGATCCAAAAACAGATAATCGCCTACGGAAAATGTGATGTGACTTTGGCACAGAAAATCTAACAGCTCAGCTTCGCTCAGGCGCATCAGCGCGGCGCATTTCTTTACAGCAGCTGCGCAGACATATTTCCGAAAATCCGCCCGCCACATGAAGTGGATGACGTCAGCACATGACTCTATGATCAGTCGGAGCGTTTGCCCAGGCTCGTCAATGGTGTGAGTGTACACCGTGGTCGAAACGTGTGTTGCGGTTATGTACTGATCTAGAGTTCGGACAATGTTGTCTGAAGTTGAGTTGGGAGCATCGACGACGAAAGTCAAATTGATCTTGTCGTGGATAGATCGTGGTGCGATCCTCCGAGAGGCGATCATCTCCTCCTGCTGTTTTGTGGTCCACTGCTCCCAACCGCTGAATAGATTCTCATTATATCGTGTTTTAAGAACATCGAAACTCTTAGCAATGTGCGGAGAACTGTACCGCATCCGCGTCGACGCAACGTCCGGATCGCTGATGACCGGCATGTGCTTGTGCACGAGGGTTACATTATCGAGGCTCCTCAGCCGCATCGGTTGGCGGCGGGTGAAAGCCCGCAGCGCCAGTTCAAAGTCTTCAAATCCAACGAAGTAGCGTTCGTCGTAGGGCTCATTGAGTAAAAAAGAGCGCCGCATGACCACAGCACATCCCGAAAACATGTTTGTTATCGGGACGTCAGGGCCTACCACTTCGAACCGCAAAAGCTGATTCCGCTCGGTGATTCGGAGCCGATCCATAAAACGATTCTCGTGGACGTTTAGAATTCTGGGCGAAAATCCATCGACGTCCTGTGCACGCTCAACGGCCGAACTGATCAGCCCTACCCCAGCGGGAGTATTGAGTACGCTGTCGTTATCAACGAATAAAATCCAATTGGAGGAACATTCGCGGCTAAGACGGTTTCGGCCCGGGCCGACACCGATGTTTTTGGCAAGCGTGATAAATCGGACATTCGGCTGGTGAATTAACGCATTGGTTAGGAGCTCGCGTTGTTCGGCTGCGCTGGCTTGATCTAAAATAATAATAAATGGTTGAATATGATCGTTTAAAAAGCTCAGGATACAATCCAAAGTTTGGCGAGCTCTGTTATAGAAAAGCACGCCAACGTCGAAATTTGCAACCGAGCGCGATTTCGTATCAGGCATTGAAGTTACTGCGAGCTTAGTATTCCTCCCGAGGGCGCCTGCCGAGGTCAGCTTAGCGACCTCCGCTTCGAGGTCATCTACCCCAAAGCAGATATGATTGAAGCCCAGACCCGATTCGGAAGTGGGAAGTCGCATTTTACCGTATGGCAAGACGATTGTCACGGCAAGTTGCCGATCGTCGCCGGGGACCCCGTCCGGCGTGCTCTCAGGGTTGGCTATGTTGTTCGCTGCTGATCAGGACCGTGGCGAACCCGTGCTTACTGACACGCGCGCTCCAACCTGCGGTTGCGGATTCCGTTCAGCAAAGGGCGCCAATTGCGCCGCCGGTGCAGGCGACACCGAAGGCTAAGATCATCACGTTGACCGTCATTGACAGCCAGACAGCCGCTAAGCGCGAAGTCGCACTTCCCGCCCCGACAAACGGTCAATCGGAAGGCGACCTTTCCCTACGCTCCACCCCGTTACTCCGGCGGAATTAGCTAGAAGTCGAGTCGGCACAAAATCAAAACGCCACTGAGCGCAAGCAAGCCGCTGCCGTTGCCTCCCAGAGAGCCAGCTTTTGGAGCGGCGTGACACTGGAAGCGCGGCGGATCGCGTCAAACATCACCAAACTGCCGGACCTATAGGCCAGCTTTTGGCCGGCACTGTCCTTCACGACGAAGACCGCGCCAACATCTCTCGACTGACCAGGGCGGCGGGAAGCGGCGACCATGTCTCATCCGCGCTACTCAGAGCCCGAGGGTGGCACAGCCATCATATTGAAATTGCTTAAGGTTGTGGGATGGCCTTCGAGGGCTCTGGCATACACAATGAGTCAACGTTTCCGAGTTTTGGTATTAGCTCGGCGACTTCTTTTCGCGCGGCCTCCTCAAGCGCGTGTCAGTTGGGCTACACAATCGGCGTTCCCAGACAAAAGCGTGATTATCAGCTATGCAATCGATATTGGAAGGCTTTAAGCTGAAACTTGTGTAGCACGACAGTTCCGATGACGGTCGAGACATGAACGGCGATCCCTGTGTGGCGCAAACGAGCGGCGAGACGGGATTGCGGCTCCTCGATATAGCCGTCTGTTTTTTCGGATTCGGTTTTTGCGTCGTTGCCTACTACCCGGGCCTGCTCTCGCCCGATTCCATCAGCATGCAGTCGGAGGCGCGGGACCTGTCGTTTACGGACTGGCATTCG
>Ga0187890_10002990_pt1 | contig 11709 bp, 12 predicted proteins | sample June2016WEW_21_1_FD_133005 | JGI IMG/M metagenome (GOLD analysis project Ga0187890, IMG submission 133005) | Peatland microbial communities from SPRUCE experiment site at the Marcell Experimental Forest, Minnesota, USA - June2016WEW_21_10 | ecosystem: Environmental > Terrestrial > Soil >... | reverse complement strand
TGATCGCGAGTGCTCCGGCAATGAAAGGCGAAGCTGGCCAGTTGCTGAGTGCTGAGTTAGGGAAGGTACGATTCGCCACGGCTGAGCCCCTTTCGCCTGCCCTGCGGTAGTCGCTTGGCTCTACCGGCGCAGGGTCCTTCATGGGCGGAAGGACTTCCGTCCAGGATAATGGGACGAATGGTACCACACAAATGGGGCGGCGACGCCGACGACCCAGAGCGTAGCTTTGTGACCAGCGAAACGGACGCCTCGGCCACAGCTACGCGGACGGCAAAGGGTGAGGTTCGCCGAATCCTGGTTCGAGCAACTTACATGGTATTGTCCGTGTCCGATGCGGCCCAGCTCGCCCCATTGTGCGGTGACGCGCGGCAGCTACAATGGGCCTGTGAATAGTCGATCATCGGGTTGCAAAGCATGTCTGTCGATACGAATCGTCCGCCTAACTCGCAACATTCCGGGCCACACGACAGATCGCTCGTCTTCATTGTTGACGACGACCAAGGGATGCGCGACGCATTGGGTAGCCTCCTTCGATCGGTAGGTCATCGTGTTGAGGTATTTCCTGCGGCGTCGGACCTGCTGCAAAGCAAACTTCCGGATATTGTCAGCTGCATCGTCCTTGACGTCAGATTGCCGGGATTGAGTGGCCTCGATCTCCAAACCGAGTTGGCTCAGGCCGGCATTCGGATTCCGGTCATCTTCATCACGGGATATGGGGATATCCCGATGTCGGTGAGGGCGATGAAGGCGGGGGCAGTCGATTTTCTGGCGAAGCCGTTTCGCGATCAAGAGCTCCTCGATGCGGTCGCATTGGCACTCGATCGGGATCGAAAAAGGCGCGACGATGAGAAGGCCGCAGCAGCCCTACAGGCCCAGTTCGATTCGCTCACACACCGCGAGCGGCAAGTAATGGCTCTGGTTGCCGACGGGCTCATGAACAAGCAGGTTGCCGGCAAAATCGGAATCAGCGAGATCACGGTCAAGATCCACCGTGGCAATCTCATGAAGAAGATGGGAGCGAAGTCGCTAGCAGAGCTCGTGCGAATGGCAGAGGTTTTGGGCGTGCGCGGCGACGCTTCGCGGTAAAGTTAGGACCTATGTATGATGTTCATGGCCAGCCGAAACACTACATTGTCTGCAGTCCACTAGACTTGACCGCGCAGGGCGCATCCGCTTGTTACGCCCGGATAATGGAGTATGTCGGTTGTGCAATGGTCCGATAATTTCGATCGTGGAGGACGATGCGGCCGTTCGGGCTGCAACCCAGAGCCTTGTGAAGTCGCTCGGCTTCGACGTTTACACATTCGCCTCCGCGCCGGAGTTTCTCCAGTCGCAACGCGTGGCGGAGACCGCATGTTTGATTTCGGATGTGCAGATGCCAATGATGAGCGGGATAGAATTGCAGACGGTCTTGGTTGAGCGCGGATTTCAAATCCCTATGATTTTCATGACGGCCTTTTTAGATCCATCGGTTAAGCGGTGCGCCATGGATGCCGGGGCCATTGGTTTTCTCACCAAGCCCTGCGATGGGAACGTTTTCCATCAGCTCATCCAAGACGCCATCAGACGGGGCGGTAGAAAAGCTTAAGAGCTCCTCGAGTGCAGCCGCTTCAGGCTTTACGATCGACTCCGAAACCATGGCGGGTACGCCTCGGTGGAACTCGCAGTGACCTGCGGCAGTGGCCAGACCTTAAAGGCATCAACTGTTGGTCTTGAAGCCCCACGCTGATTAATCGAAGGGATCATGGAGATTCGAGGCGTTCCAGCCTAGGTAGTCTATGACCGGACCATCCCACAAGTGGGCAGGGAAAACCGAAACCTTTGTATAGGGTCGGCACACCAACATCGTAATCGAAGCAACCCAAAGCGGATAGTCCCGAATGCGTGGAGAGACTAACTATTGTGGCGCATGAAGATGTCGCGCGGACGGCAGTCCAGAAAACGCAACCGATGTTCGAACGGTAACGGGTAGAAGGTGATGCTAACGAGCTCTCTAGCGAGATCCAGCACGACATACGGCGCTTATGAAAGCGGGCTGAAGCTCGAGCCTCAAGAGGTCTATCGGAGTGCTCGGTATAGGACAAGTCGCGCAGGTCATTCTGACCTTATGGGATTCGGCCAAACATGGTCGGCGTCGAAATGGGCTACGGACAATGCTGTTTGTTCGATGGAACGCAGTCCACATTGATTAGGCAAAGTGTTCTAAATTGCGAGGTCCACATGATGCGATTTTCCGATCTTTCCGAACAGGAGATACTTGCTCTTGCGATCTCCTCTGAGGAAGAAGACAGCAAGATCTATCGCGGCTTTGCCCAGGGTCTGCGTGAACAGTATCCTGCTTCGGCAAAGGTCTTCGACGAGATGGCGGACGAGGAGGTGCGCCATCGGACGATGTTATTTGACCTGTATCGCTCAAAATTCGGCGATTATCTACCGATGATCCGCCGTCAGGATGTCAAGGGATTCGTCAAACGCAAGCCGCTGTGGCTAACCCGGTCACTCGGTCTCGACGAAGTACGAAAATATGCCGAGACCATGGAGCTCGAATGGACAAGGTTCTATCACAAGGCCGCGCAATCGGCACTTGATACGTCGATACGAGAGCTGCTGGACAAACTTGCGGATGCGGAAGACGAACACGAGAGCCTCGCCCATAAGCTCGGTGAAACCATTCTGACCAAGGCGGCGCGCGAGAGCGAGGACGCGACTTCGCGGCGCTTGTTCGTGCTGCAATATGTACAGCCGGGCCTCGCTGGGCTGATGGACGGCTCGGTTTCGACCCTGGCACCGCTTTTTGCGGCGGCGTTCGCCACGCATAACACATGGCAGACTTTCCTCGTCGGAATTGCTGCTTCGATTGGCGCTGGCATCTCCATGGCATTTGCCGAGGCTCTGTCTGATGACGGCTCGCTTACTGGACGGGGTACGCCTGTGCTGCGTGGCGCGGTTTGTGGAGCGATGACGGCAGCAGGCGGCCTTGGCCATACGCTACCCTATCTTATTCCCGATTTCTCCGTCGCGACCTTCGTCTCTGTATGCGTGGTCGCTGTGGAGCTTACCATCATCTCCTTTATCCGGCATCGGTTCATGGATTCACCTTTCCTTGCAGCGACGTTTCAAGTCGTGGTCGGGGGTGCTTTGGTGTTCGTCGCGGGCATTGCGATTGGGAGCTCATAAGATGGGGCCGACGAGGGTTTACGACTAATGGGCCGACGTGCGCCGGAGGCGCCCGCCACGCAAAGTCGTTTTGGCGCTTAGGAGTAGAAATCATGGAATTTCGTCAACTTGGCCGCTCGGGCCTAAAAGTCTCGGTTCTCAGCCTTGGAACAATGACATTCGGCGGCAAGGGTAATTTCGCCAAGACCGGGTCGACTGATATCGAGGGTGCGCGTCGCCAGATCGATCTGTGCCTTGATGCCGGGATCAACCTTTTTGACACAGCCGATGTTTATTCTGGCGGCCTTTCAGAAGAGATCCTCGGCCGGGCGCTCAAAAGCCGGCGCGACAAAGTGCTGATTGCTTCCAAGGTGCGCTTCCGTATGGGAAACGGGCCGAACGATGCCGGATTGTCACGATTTCATCTGATTGAAGCCTGTGAGGCGAGCCTCAAGCGGCTAGGCACCGATCATATCGATCTCTATCAGCTGCACGAGTGGGACGGTCAGACTCCGCTCGAAGAAACCCTTGAGGCTCTCGATAGCCTCGTCCGGTCTGGCAAGGTCCGCTATGTCGGCCTGTCCAACTTTTCCGGCTGGCATCTGATGAAAACGCTCTGTGTGTCGGAGCGCGACAAGCGCGTCCGGCCAGTCAACCAGCAGATCCACTACACTTTGCAGGCGCGCGAGGCCGAATATGAACTTGTGCCCGTCTCGATTGACCAAGGACTAGGCATCCTTGTCTGGAGCCCGCTAGCTGGTGGCCTTCTGTCCGGCAAATATCGCCGTGGCCATAAGCCTCCCGAGGGCACGCGCCAGCTTGCCAACTGGGGCGAGCCTCCCGTCTATGACCAGGAGAAGCTTTACGACATCGTCGAGGTGCTTATCACGATCGCAGACGGGCGCGGACTCTCAGCCGCGCAGGTAGCGCTCGCCTGGCTGATCGGTCGGCCGGGTGTGAGCTCGGTGATAATAGGTGCACGGACAGATGCCCAGCTCCAGGACAATCTCAAAGCGGCCGATGTCGTCCTTACGACTGAGGAACGCGCCCGGCTCGATGCCGTCAGTGCACCGGCGCTTCTCTACCCCTACTGGCACCAAGCAAGCACGGCTTCCGATCGGCTCTCACCGGCTGATGTCTCGCTGCTTGGACCACATCTCAAAGGTTGAAGTGAAGCGAACGGTGAGCATGGAATCGTAGAAGCCGTCAGGAAAAATCGTCCGCAAGGCGAACGTGATTCCTCGTTGATACCAACGGCTTCCATGCTGCCTCGATGGCGCCCGTGCCCCGCAGACACTACTTCGCGTTTCGCAGACCGCCCAAATACGATGTGATCGTCTGGATTTGCTCTTCCGGTATTGGAACTCTGTAGGCGTTGCGCATCTTTTGGACTTCGGCCTCCCACGCGGACCGGGCCATGGCTGGCTGCACCAACACCATTGCGGCAGAGCGGCATACCGAGCAGTACGAGTTGACAACATCAGCGGGACCATCAGGAAACATACGTTCGCTCGTCGGGAGAGCCACGTTGACCGCTTTGAAACCAACATGTCCTTTGCCTGAACAGCTAATGCCGGCCCAGTGATGCTGATGATGAGACTGATCGCGAGGAGCCTTCCCATTGAATGAATGATCTCATGAGACCTGTGCGCGGTTTGAGGTTTTCGCAGAATGAGTGGGCGCGGTGACCAGAAGCTTGTCGCAGCTGGTGGAGAGGATATCGGCAGTTTCGCTATTTGATGTTCTATCGAAGTCGGTCATGACGCTGTCGTGGTTCGTAGGAAAGTCGCGGTTCGCTTCAGATTGTAGGCGAGGGCGGTAAGACGCACTTGAAGGGCAGCCTTGGCCGAGCCACGCCATCGCATCCGCCGCATCCCATAACTGCGTTTCCACGTGCCAAAGATTTTTTCGATCCGGTAGCGCACGCGTTGCACGCTATAATTCCGGCTTATCAGCTTTTGCAGCGCGCCGTCGCCTTCACGTCCCCATATGCCGGTCTGAACATCATGAGGTGTAGGGTCTGGCAACATCATTTCAACTGAACGAGAGCCATATCGCCCCTGTAATCGGCGACTCTGATCTTTTCCCAGCGGAGGTCATAACGCGAGTCACAGATCACGTTGAGCTTCCGCGACGTCGAGGATTTGCTGGCGGAACGCGGAATCGTGGTTTCCTATTAGACGGTGTGCCGCTGGGTGAACCATTTTGAACCCAAGATCGCGGCGGATCCTCGCAAACGTCGGCCGAAGCCACATACGACTTGGCATCTCGACGAGGTCTATCTCAAGGTCGACGGCCGATTGGTCTACCTATGGCGTGCCGGCGATGCCGAGGGTGAAGTTCTTGATGTGCTGGTCAAGACCAGGACGAACAAGCGGGCGGCCCTGAAACTCATGCGCAAGTTGCAGAAGAAATATGGCTTTGCCCGTCTGCTGCCAGCGCACTTGCAATCGTAAAACGCCATGAACGCGGTCGATAGCGCGACAATCGAGCGGAGAATTCGCATCAGATGTAAGGGTTCAAGAGCGTGGGATCCGCGCAAAGAGTCCTCTCAGTGCATGCAGCAACACAAAATAGTTTCAACGTCCAACGCCATCTCACCTCGGCAAGAACGCACCGAACCTTCAGGGCATCGGCCATGCAGACATGGTATGAAGTCGTCGCTGCGGCGTGACTCTGACGTACCAAGAGATTTGTTACGTGCTCTATCCGATAATGTGAGAAGGCCTACAGTGACATTACACAGGCCGGCCCAATGGGAAACGTATCCGGTCGCAGAGGCGACCGGCAAGTGGTAATAGATAAAAGCGCGCGCAGCAGGAAGGAGTGCTCCGATCTTATAACGATCGTTTACACACGCCGCCAACCCGGTTTGCTGGGGTCGATCAAATGTGCGCGGGTTGGGCCCATTCCGGTGATGGCAATGATGGCCGGCTCGGCGGCGCCTTTCCTGACACCATCGTAATGCGCGGATTTGGCGATGCGGCGGACGAAGGAGCCTGATGGAACCGGTACGGTCTCTTCAGGCGCGAAGTCCTCGCCGCTGGCCACATACCAAGTGCCGGATAAAACGACGCAGAGACGGTCGGTATCATAGTAATGCGGTGCGCTCATGTGGCCAGGGTGCCATCGGATCAGCACGAAATATTGGCCCGGGTCGGCAATAGACCCATACAGTGCAGCTTCTTCGGCCACGTCGGCTGGATAACCGTAATGGATACGCCAAGGGATCTGATCCGGCGGTTTGATGATGGTCTTTGTTGGATCGACGCCGGCTGCTCGCGCCGTGCCGAAGCCAAAGGATGCAGCAACGGCCGCCAGCATCAGATCGCGGCGGTGGGTTTTGAGATCAATCATCACGGATTCCTCCAGATTTAGGTATACCCCGTTCACGTCAGAACCCGAAAGTCCTTTGGGTTGATGACGCGGACGTGGTCGGTGACTGAATCACGAAAGCTTCCCCAGTTCTTAGGGACTTTGTCGCGCAAGAAATCGAGCGTGGCGCCCGCGAATTGTCGACGTGTGGCCTAGCATTTGTTGTGCGTTACATACCTGTGCATGAGGCTGCGTATCTTTCGCATGCCTCATTTGCGCGCAAAGGGGGAACTGAGCAAACACGAGCCGAACAAGTGGAACATGACGCCATAAACCAAGGTATAGCGTTCTAAACCAAATGATGTTCTACGCTTCCGAAGGTGCAATGGAGAGATGGCCGTGACTTGTATAGACATATTATGAATAGACAATCACGGAGTATCGGACATGAACACGAAATTCGTTATGCCGCGTCTTGCAAATGCCATCGGATCCAAAGCCAAAGCAAGCTTCGCCGCAATCAAGACCTATAGCGGCGAACTTCACTCCGTCGAGTTGGGACTCGTTACAGCGGGTTTGTTCGCCTCCGCTTACGTCGTCGAGACAAAGGCGCTTCTTGCCGCATTCAACGTCTACCCCTGAGTGCTGTGGCGAAGTGCAACAGCTTTGCCAGCCTTGACAAGGGGGTTAAGCGCCGGCCGCCGAGGTCATACCGACTCAATGGTCTGACCCGCCGGTCGCCGGCGCTGAGAGTTGGGCCGACCACTTATTTGTTGGGCGCGATGGGAATTTGGGGCCGGCGTTGGGCGACAACACCGCGCCCGATCCGCTTCTGCAGCAATAACGGCGATCCACGATTTCTGGACTTTCTGGGTTGCGCGCGGCTACGCAGTGGGGCGTGACCGTAACAAGAATAGGAGATGAATGATGGAGGGCTCACAGCTCCTCGGCTATGCTAGGCCCATCGACTTAGGCGCGACTAAGACCACTACGCGCAGCCGGTGGTCGCTAAAGCAGCTGTTGATCGCCGGCGGGGCGCTGCTGTTTGTCGCGGCGGCCGCAGGTTACGGCAACTACTACTGGACGATCGGCCGCTTTCTGGTCTCGACCGATGACGCTTACGTACAGGCGCACTCGGTCCTGATCAGCCCCAAAGTGTCTGGCTATATCTCCGAAGTGCCGGTCGACGACAACCAGGCGGTCAAGGCCGGGCAAGTGATTGCGCGCATCGATCCACGCGATTACGACACTGCGCTTGACCAGGCTCGCGCCAACGTCGCGGCGGCGCAGGCGAGCATTGAGACGCTCAATCAGCAGATCGCCCAGCAACGGCTCGTCGTCGAACAGGACCGCCAGCAAGTCGCCTCGGATCAGGCGGCGCTCGTCTATTCGCAGCAGGATTATCAGCGCTACACCATATTGGCTAAAGACGGTTATGGCTCGGTGCAGCGGGCCCAGCAAGCGCAAGCCGACATTCGCGAAAAAGACGCCATGCAGCAGCATGACATTGCGGTTGTAGCTGCCGCTGAGAAGCAAATCGGCGTTTTCGAGGCGCAACTCGCTCAGGCCAACGCGACGCTCGCCCAGCAGCAGGCGATGGAGCGCCAGGCCGAACTTAATCTCAGCTACACGGCGATCACGACGCCGGTGGATGGCACCATCGGCGTCCGCACGTTGCGGGTCGGAGAATACGTCCAGGCCGGCACGCAGCTGATGGCGGTGGTGCCGCTACAGGCGGTCTACATCGTCGCGAATTATAAGGAGACACAGCTAACCAATGTGCGGCCCGGCCAGTCGGCCACGATCGATGTCGATACATTTCCGGGAGCCAAGATCCACGGCCATGTCGACAGCCTCGCGCCGGCGAGCGGCCAGGAATTTGCGCTGCTGCCGCCGGACAACGCGACCGGCAACTTCACCAAGATTGTCCAGCGCATCCCGCTCAAGATCGTCGTCGACGAAGATGACCCGCTGGTCGGCAAGTTGCGACCCGGAATGTCGGTCGAATCGACAATCGATACGAAGCCGGCCACCTCAGCGCCGAGCTTGGCGAGCGCGTCATGAACACCGATCGCGCCGACGAGGCGCCGCTCACGCTGAAGACCTGGGTCGCCGTGGGTGGTTCGCTGCTGGGCGCCTTCATGGCAGTGCTTGATATCCAGATTGCCAACGCCTCACTGCCGTATATCGAAGGGGGCATCGGTACTGGCGGCGTTTATGGCACTTGGATATCGACCGCCTATCTGATCGGCGAAATCATTGTCATCCCGCTTACAAACTTTCTGAGCCAAGTGTTTTCGCTGCGCCGCTATTTACTCGCCAACGTGGCGCTATTCCTACTGTTCTCGGGCCTGTGCGGGCAGGCGCACAGCCTAGGCGAGATGATCGTTTTCCGGGCGCTACAAGGCTTTTCCGGTGGAGTCATGATCCCGCTCGCCTTCACCATCGTGATGACCATGCTGCCGCGCTCGAAGCATCCGATCGGCCTCGCCGGGTTCGCGGTAACCGCGACCTTCGCGCCGGCGATCGGCCCGACGATCGGCGGCTATCTCACCGACAACTACGGCTGGCCTTACATCTTCTACCTCAATCTTGTCCCCGGCATCGTGATGCTCGGCGCGCTGTGGTATGGTCTGCCCAAATCGACGATGCAGTTAGGGCTGTTGCGCCGTGGCGACTGGCGCGGGATCGCGCTAATGGCGGTCGGCCTCACCGCGCTTCAGACCGTGCTCGACGACGGGAATGTTTATGACTGGTTCGGCTCACCGTTCATCGTCAAATTGAGCCTCGTAGCGGCAGTCGCACTCGGCGCTTTTCTCGTACTCGAGCTCATTGCATCGCAACCGCTGGTGAATTTGCGCCTTCTCGGCCGGCGTAATTTCGGCCTCGGCACGGCGGGCAATTTCCTGCTCGGCTTCGCCCTTTACGGCTCGGTCTACCTGCTGCCCGAATATCTCGTCGCAACACAAGGTTTCGATTCGGAGCAGATCGGCGAGGTTATGGCCTGGATCGGGCTGCCGCAATTGCTGCTGATCCCGCTGGTGCCACTGTTGATGAAGCGCATCGATGCGCGCTTGCTGGTTGGTTTCGGCCTCGTCGTCTTTGCCGCCAGCTGTTTTATGAACGTGGAGATGGACCAAAACTACGCCGGGCCGCAGCTCTTTTGGCCGAACATCGTTCGCGCGATCGGTCAGGCGATGGTGATGACCCCGCTTTCCACGATCGCGATGCTTGGGATCGCGCCCCAAGAGGCAGGCGCTGCGTCGGGTCTCTTCAACATGATGCGCAATCTTGGCGGCGCGATCGGCACCGCGGCGATCGAGACGTTCTTCACCAAGCGCGAGCAGTTCCACTCGGCCATCATTACCCCGGATGTCTCGCTGCTCGAACCGGCGACTCGCAGCCGGCTGACCGACTTGCAGCAGTACTTCATGTCCCACGGCTTCCCCGATCCCGCGAGCGCAACGCACCGCGCCATCATCGCCGTCGGTGACACGATCCGCGCCCAGGCGACGATCATGGGCTACGCCGACTGCTTTGCATTGCTCGGGTTCGTGCTGCTGGTCGCCGCCGTGATGGTTGCTATGCTCAAAAAGGGCGCCACGTCCGGCGTTGGCGCCCACTAACAAAGGCGGGTCCCATTCACCCTCTGCTGAGGAGGCCCCCTTATATGTTCGGCATCTAATTGCTCTGATAGGGGTAGACCCAACAGTCGTGTCACCAGGGGCCATTTGAGGCACGCGCGTCCTCATGGGGCGGGAGATCGATAGAGAGTCGCGGTATGGATTTTGAGAATTTTTGTAGCTTCCCTGACCGAGGTACCTTTGCCAAGCGCTGGGCGGGGGCTATTTGATCGCAGCTCAGTTTCGGGTGGGCGGCCGAAGCGCACGCCGCGCGCCTTGGCGGCGTCACGGCCGGAGCCAGTGCGTTCATGAATGAGCTCACGTTCAAATTCAGCGATGCCGGCGAAGACAGTAAGCACCATGCGCCCCGCCGGCGATGTCGTGCCGGCCCAAGGTTCATGCAGCGACGGTAGACCGGCTTCGGCATCCCTGAGGCGTTCGACAATTTCGAGCAATTGACGCGTCGAGCGCGCGAGCCGGTCGAGCCGCAACACGACCTGTCCGTATAGTAAACTCTGTCCCCACTAGCGCAAAATCGCGAATCGGGCGATGCTCCGGCTCATGAGGGATATGCTCAAACTGATCTGGTGGGTGGTCATCGGGCTCTTCAGATCACGAGCCTCTCTCGAGCCGGAGAGCACTGCGCTGCGCCACCAGCTAACTGTGCTACGCAGAAAATCGACGAAGCGGCTCGCCGTTAGCATTTTCGATCGTCTCATTTTGCCGGCCTCTACAGGATCGCGCCGAATATTCTGAACGCCCTAGTAGTGATTGTAAAGCCGGAGACTGTTATCCGCTGGCATCGCGCGGGTTTTCGCTTGTTCTGGCGATGGAGGTCGTGATCTCGCGGCGGCAGGCCAAAGGTGCCGCTCGAAATACGCCAATTGATCCGTGACATGAGCCTTGCCAATCCCCTCTGGGGCGCTCCCCGGATCCGCGGTGAGCTCCTCAAGCTCGGCATCGAAATTGGTCAGAGCTCGGTCGCCAACGTATGGGCCGCCCCGCTGCAAGCAGTTTCATCGCAAGGATGGAAGACGTTCCTCCGAAATCGTCGTTGCTCAGGAGAATCGACAAGAAATATGCCACCTAACGACCAAAATGCTTGGCCGCCAAGAGACTGCTTGGGCTCCTGATCGACAATGATTATTTTCTTTCGAGATTCGGCCAGCTCCGCGGCCGCGACCAGCCCGGCAAGTCCACCACAAACTATGATCACGTCATCGTCGTACGCCATTTTTGCTTCCGAATGTCGTCCTGCGGCGCCCAGCACTTGTCACCAGGCCCCTAGTTCTCGAACCGAGTTTGCACCATCCGTCTGGGTCCGCGGGATAAGCGTCTGTAGCAATTTTCGCCAAGCGCGGTCCCTCTTTGGTAATCGCGGCGCGCTGTTCCTCCGACGCTTGCAGTGCAAAACCCGCCTCTACTGGGAAGAGCAGGGTGTCTCCGGCCGCAGGCTGTTCACAACAGATTTTTGGGAGCAAGCGTCACCGAAACCTAGCACTACAGTTGCATTTTAGAGTGAGTTCTGAATCTATGGGTGACCATGATTCGGACGATGATGAGTGGCGGCGCTTCTGTCGAGGAGACGCTGGAGTTATGGGCCTCTTCGCTGCGT
>Ga0187890_10002982_pt1 | contig 11730 bp, 10 predicted proteins | sample June2016WEW_21_1_FD_133005 | JGI IMG/M metagenome (GOLD analysis project Ga0187890, IMG submission 133005) | Peatland microbial communities from SPRUCE experiment site at the Marcell Experimental Forest, Minnesota, USA - June2016WEW_21_10 | ecosystem: Environmental > Terrestrial > Soil >... | reverse complement strand
CAACGCCCCCACCAGAGCCGTGTTGCCATCGCTCGACAACGCCACGGAAATGCCGAACTCGTCGTCATATACCCCATCCGAGGCCGTAAGTTCCGCCTGTTGGCTCCAGCTTCCAGCGGAGTTCGTGAACACATACGCCGCCCCTTGAATCTGGTTCCCATTGACAGCGTGTCCAGACGCCCCCAACACAGCCGTATTGCCATCGCCCGACAGCGCCACGGAATCCCCGAACCAGTCACCGGCTGCGCCATCCGACGCGCTCAACTCCGCCTGTTGGCTCCAGTTTCCACCCGAGTTCGTGAACACATACGCCGCTCCTTGATATACGTTCCCATTGACTGTGTGCCCAAACGCCCCCACCACAGCCGTGTTGCCATCGCCCGACAGCGCGATGGAAAAGCCGAACTGATCACCAGCCGCCCCATCCGACGCCGTCAGCTCCGCCTGCTGCACAAATGGGTCCACCACCAGCGGATACTGCGCTCCAGCGTCATCCACTTGCAGCAGCAGCTCGTCGCCGTGCAGCGCAAACCGTCCCGGCAGCGCACGTCCCGCAGCGTCGTAGGCCACCAGGCCGGAAATGCGTGCCGTTGCTTGACCGTTCTTCCCCTTCAAAGTCAGAGCAGTTCCCGCCGCGTCCAACTCTGCCGTCGAGTCGCCCGAAAACGCCAGCGCCAGGGTGAGCGGCAGGTCGTTGGTCTTTCCGGAGGCCTTTCCCGGAGGCTGCGCGAGCGTGAATCCTTGCTCCAGTCCCAGTGGACCGTTGATGTACCACTCCGTCAGCGCCCCCCGTTCGTACTCGATTCGATTCGCCTTGGCCTGTGGAGCAGCCTGCCTGACCGCAAAACGCTGGTCTCCATAACCATAGCCGCGCAACGCGAGCCCCCACCGCGCACCCTTACTGTCGACCTCGACCCCGTGACGAGTGAAGTCCAGAGCCATGGCGTGCCGGGGATTCTCCGCATGAACGCTGCCTGGGTTGGCATGAAACCAGTAGCTGGAATCGTCCCTTCCCAACGCAGCGGAAACGGAACCTTGCGCGGCCGCAGGAAGGCTGGACAAGCCGCGCGGACCGGCTGTAGGAGCTGTTTTTTTCTGGTCGTGGGAGGAACGCTGGTCGCTGGCCCGCGCCATGTTCCGGACGCCTGTAGAGGTTACGTTTTGCGCCTGAGCCGGGGCGGAGAGCAAGGCCAGCAGAAAGATTGCCACGCCACGCACAACGAGGTTTTGCGTCGCCGCGGGTTGGTCGGCGAAACGCTCCGCGGAGTGCGGGCTAGCGGACAAGGTACTCATGGCAATGTCTCTCCCGGTGGTTATTGGTGTGTCATTAGGTTCCGAGCGTTCGCGACCAACCCGGAACGGAATTGTGAGGCCGGACATATAGACCGGACAGCGGATCGGACAACAGAAGAAGATCCTACGATTGACCCCAAGCCGCAAGAAATTATGTGCGGCGGTTGCCGCAGTGTCAAGCTGCAAGTAATTGCAGCCGTTAGGCGGGCTGCCTTATGGCACTAAGCGCCGCATAGTCATGGAGTTGGCGACGATCTCCAGAGGGTTGTTGATGCAAAAGAAAAGCCGCCCGAAGCCGGGCGGCGTGTCCTCTTATTTATTTGTTACTGCCGTTCGTGAACGGCTGCTTTCGCGGTGATTGCGCGCAATGGCCTGATTACGGGCGTGCTACGATGAGCGGCAAGACCAGTTACAGGGGACGAAGATGTTGGAGCGATCAGGAACCCTCGCTGACGACCCGTTCGGTGGCCGGCGCCCGACCAGTCACGAACGGCGGTCGGGACTGCCTTGGGATGCGTCGTACCACGACGGCCCTGCGCCTTGGGATATTGGCCAGCCGCAGCCGGCAGTTGTGTGTTTGGCATCCGAAGGCGGATTCGCCGGAGCGGTGCTCGATGCGGGCTGCGGGACGGGCGAGAACGCTCTTCACATCGCCTCGCTGGGATTGAAGGTTCTGGGCGTTGACGTGGCAGAAACGGCGCTGGCGATTGCCCGAGAGAAAGCCGCCGAGCGTCGGATCGCCAATCGTCAGATCAACGATCATGGGATCGAGGTTGAGTTTGCCGCGGCTGACGCCTTCCAGTTGGAGCGTTTGGGGCGCAGGTTTGAGACGGTTCTGGACTGCGGACTGTTCCATGCCTTCGACGGCGACGAGCGAACACAATACGTGGCGAGCCTAGCGTCGGTGACCGAGCACGATGGAACTCTGTATGTGTTGTGCTTCAGTGACGATGGTCCCGATACTGGCCCGCACCCCGTTAGTCAGGAGGAGATTAGAGCGGCGTTCCACCCCAACCATGGATGGAATGTCGCCTCCATCGAACCGGACCGGATTCAGACGAGATTCCACGATGACCACGGCGCACCGGCCTGGTTCGCGACAATCAAACGGCTCTAGCTCGCGGCTCTAGTTCGGCGGGGCTGATCGGACCCCCGGCTGAAGGCAGAAGAAAAGCCGCCCGAAGACGGGCGGCGTGTCATCTTGCTAACGATGGGCGCTAGTGAACCAAAGTGGTGAAGCAAGGCTGGTGAAGCAAGGGTTCTTGCGTTCCCTACATTTTGATTGGAGAGCTGTGGCTGGCGACGCATTGCCATTTACCGCCGGACATCTCGATCCAGGTATCGGTCCAGCGCTCATGGGCATCGATCGGCTTCCCCTTGTCGTCGGTGCCTTTGCCGATCCAGTCTCCGGTGGCGATGGCGGTTTTGCCGAATACGGTGACCTTCACGTTGCTGATTTCGCTTTTCTCAAGCTTTGCCGCCTTGACAGACGCCAGCGTCTCGGCTTTGCTCGTGACCTTTCCGCTGGAGTCGGTGTCGATGAACTTATCCGCCAGAAGAGGCGCGAGAATCTCCGGATTGCTCGCCTTAGTGGCGTCGATCCATTTTTGCTCCAGTGCGGCGACTGCCTGCTCGGTGCCTCCACTCATCTTGTCTTGCGCTTGCGCCGCGACCATCAGCGACAGCATTGCCACCACACACCACACCAGTGTTCTCTTCATTGATTGCTCCATTCTGATTGCTCCATTCTGTGCTTTGAATTTGCGTTGTCAGATTTGTCGAGCTTTCCGCAGGGGCGATCATAGCACTGGGCTGGAGCTGCCGCGTCGATGGAGGGATTGCCAAATCGCATGTCGGGTTTGACTGAGAACCGGGAACCAGCGAGCTACTTCTCTAGCAACGCGGCGACTTCCGCGTGGCCTTTTTCTCTGGCAACCATGGCTGGAGTCTTGCCGTCGTCGTTGGCGAGTTTAGGATCGGCGTGGTGCTGGAGCAAGAGCTCGACCATGGCGCGGTCTCCATTCTGAGCGGCGGCGTGAATTGGAACCCAGCCGTTTTGCTGGCGGGCATTGACCGGTGCTCCGCGCTCAAGAAGGAGACGCGCGGCTTCGAGGTTGCGAACGGAGGCGGCGGAGTGCAGCGGCATGACCTGGGTCGGGTTCGCGGCCACGGCGTCAGCGGAGGCTCCGCTTTCGAGCAGCAGGCGTGCGGCTGCGGGCTGGCCAAAAAAGCAGGCGAAGTGGAGGGCGCTGAATCCGTCTTTGGAACGGGAGTTGATGGCGGAAGCGTCGCGCGAGCTTGCTTCATCGAGACACTGCTTGAGGCGATCGAGACGACCGAGCGCGGCGGCTTCAAAGATGTCGAGCGCGTTTTTTTTGCTGGCGATCAGTTCGGCGACGTCGCGTTGGCCGCGATAGAGCGAGTGCATGAGCAGGCTTACGCCGGTAGTGTCGCGCGCGTCGGAAGCGGCGGAATCTTGTTCCAGCAGGCGGCGAAGGCCGTCGGCATCGTTTGCCCGCAAGAGTTCGAAAGCGCGCTGGGAGTCTGTCATGGGCTTCCTTCGGTGCTATGTTCGATCGGCCACGGCGTTGCGCAACACGCCGATGCCTGGGATCGAAACTTCGATGACATCGCCCGCGACGACAGGCCCCACGCCTTTGGGCGTTCCGGTCGAGATCAGGTCGCCGGGTTCGAGGGTCATGATCTGCGAAATGTAGCGGATGATGACGTCGAGCGGGAAGATGAAGTCGCGCGTGTTGCCGGATTGCTTGACCTCTCCATTCACTCGAGTCTCCACTGAAACGCCAGCCCAGGGATCGATGTTACTGCCATCAGCGTCGATGCCGTCGTCATTCTTGCCATCGTCATTCTTGCCATCCGTGACCACGGGTCCAACGGGGCAGAAGGTGTCGAAGCCTTTGGCGCGGGTCCACTGGCCGTCTTTATTTTGCAGGTCGCGGGCGGTGAAATCGTTGACGCAGGTGTAGCCGAGAATGTAGGGGCGAACGTCGTCGCCCTCGGTGAGTTGGCGGCAGCGGCGGGCGATGACGACTCCCAGTTCGCCCTCGTAATCGGTGCGTTCGGAAACCTTGGGGCGAAGAATGGTTGCGCCGGGCGGCAGCAGGGAAGAAGGCGGCTTGAGAAATATGAGCGGCTCCAGCGGAACGTCGTGGCCGAGTTCGGCGGCATGTTCGCGATAGTTGCGGCCGATGCAGACAATTTTCGAAGGCTCGACCGGCGGCAGCAGAGATGCTTGCGCGAGCGGAATGTGGTCCATGCGGCGGCTGGGCAGGCCTTCCACGTCGCCATCGCTGGTTTGTGGCGGTTGGAGGAGGAGGCGGGTGATTTCGTCGTTACCCGCAACCGGCTCGACCAGACCGTAGTGCGCGGAACCGTTGAGATGGAAGCGACAGTATTTCATCTGAGGGATATCTAAACATAAACGGGGCGAAGATCGCGAAAGAAAAGATTGCGAGCGGTGCGGAGGCGAGGATCGTTTTGGCGCTTGCTGCGGGGACGAGGCCGCGCTGCGCTCGGCTTGGACGGGCGAGGGCGCCCGTCCCCACACAATCTCTTTACGGGACAGGCTCGCGGGTTGTCTCGGAGTGGCGGCTTTCGTTTCCGCGCACGTCGACGGCGGAAACTGAGTAGGTATAGGTCTTGCCGGAGGTGACCGCGTTATCGCGAAACGATGGCGATTTCACCAGCTCGGAGTTCAGCTTCACCATCGGCTCGGCGAGGACAGCGCCAGCTTCGTCGGATGGGCGTTCGGAACGAAAGACGTTGTAGCCGGCGAGATCGGCGTTCGTTACCGGCGCCCAGATGAGATCGATGAATGGCTTTTGTCCCTCGCCGGAGTATGCCGCCTGCAAACCGCTGGGCACGGACGGAGGGAAGACGTCATGGGCCACGACGCGCACGGGCGGAGTGTCGTCGCCCTCGATTTGTTCCTCGCTGTCGGGCCGCTTGAGGATGGTCACGGCAGTGACGCGGTAAAGGTAGGTCTTCTCCCATTCAAAGCCGGAGTCGGTGAAATGCGCGGGTCCAGGGTCGCCCAAGGGGACTTCGCCAGCAGCGACATCTTTGCCCGAGGTCTCATCGCGCCGATAGATTCGATAGCGGTGCTCGATGGAGGGGACGGTGCGGGATTCGCCGGCACTGGTCCAATGGAGCGTGACGCCGTCGCCAGTTAGCTGCGCGGTCAGATCGCCGGGCGGAGGCAGGGTAGCGGCGGCGGGCACGTGCACGCGATTCGACAAACCCGCGCTGCGGGCGTTCCGGTTCAGTATCTCCACGGCGTAGGTAATTTCGGCGGATGCGTCTTCGCGCAGCAGGCTTTCGGGCAGAGTGTCGACGTAGACCTGCGGGGCGGGACGCGGGGAGTTCGATTTCTCAGTGGCAGGTTTGGCGGCTGCCATTTTCTTGGCAGCGCGCGAGGGTGCGGTGACGGGCGGCGCTGGCAACGTGGCGGCGGGATTTCCGCAGGTTGCGATTTCCGGATCGAGACTGCGGCAGACCTGCGTCGGACCGAGATAACGCACGCTCTGGCGGTCGGTGGTAAGCGTGGGCTCGCTCCAGGTGAGAGTGACACGATTGCCTTTGCGGCTGGCGCGCAGATCGGCGGGAGGTTTGGGAAGTTCGAGCGACGGCGGCAGCGGCGGGCCGGTCTGGGCGCAGCCGGCGAGCAGAAGGCAGAGGGCCGACAATGCCAGGAACTTTCCAAGATGCTGGTTCATGCGGAAAGGGAAAGAGTATCAGAGAAACAGTTGCCAGTAGCCAGTTGCCAGTACCCTGTGAACCGTGTTGCGCGTTCCGATTTGGTGTCTTCGGCGGCGGCTGGGCTGCTACTGGCTACTGAGTACTGGTTACTGGGCACTGTCTTATCCGGCTAGTTCACGGAGAGCTTCACGGAAGACTTTGGTGTGGTAGTCGACATCGTCGGATGTGGTGGCGGGCGACATGAGCGCCATGTTGTGGAACGGCGTCAGCAGGATGCCGCGATTCATGGCGTAAAGGTGCATGAAGCGTTCGAGCGCGAAGTCCATGGCGTCGTGGGCTTCGGTTCCGTTCTTGGGTTCGTTGGGACTGAAGAGATATTCGGCGCGGCAGCCGAGGCGGGTGACGTGCCAGGGAAGGCGGGATTCCTCGATCGCCTTTTGTACGCCGGCGGTCCAGCGCTCGGCGAGGGGGATCATGCGGTCGAAGGCTTCCTGGGTTAACACCTTGGCGAGCGTGGCGCGCATGGCGGCGAGGGAAAGCGCGTTGCCGGCAAGGGTTCCGCCGATGCCTCCGGTGTCGCAGTCTTCGAGGCTGTGGCGTTCGAGAATCATGTCGGCGACCTTTTGCGTGAAGCCGTAGGTGGCGGCGGGGAGTCCTCCGGCGATTGGCTTGCCGATGACCAGGAAGTCGGGGTCGAGTTTTTCGGCGCGGGTGTAGCCGCCGGGACCGGCGCAGATGGTGTGCGTCTCGTCGATGATGAGCAGAGTGCCGTGCTTCCGCGTGAGTTCGCGCAGCGCCTGATGAAAACCGGGCGCGGGATGGACGATGCCGACGTTGGTCAGGGCGGGTTCCGCGAGGACGCAGGCTACGTCGCCGTGGGCGAGCGCTTGTTCGAGAGCGGGGATGTCGTTGAATTCGACGACGCGAGTGGTTACGGAGGGATCGACGGGCGGGCCGACGTTGCCGCGCCGCGGTCCGGAAGTGCCGTCGGGATGAAGAGTGATGAAAGTTTCGTCGACCGTGCCGTGGTAGCACCAGTTAAAGACGAGGATCTTTGGGCGGCCGGTGATTTGGCGCGCCAGGCGGATGGCAAAGCGGTTGGCGTCAGTGGCGGTGAGCGCGAACTGCCAGTAGGTTAAGCCGAAACGTCGCTGCAATTCCTCGGCAACGAAGACGGCGTCTTCGGACGGCAACATGAGCGTGATGCCGCGCTTCACCTGATCTTCGATGGCTTTGGCGGTGGCGAAGGGAGAGTGGCCGGTCATGGCGCCGGTGTCTCCGAGACAGAAGTCGACATAACGATGGCCGTCGATGTCGTAGAAGTGCGCTCCCTGAGCCTCGCGGACAATGGGCGGAAAAGCTCCGGCCCACTTGACCATCCAATTCATGGGGACGCCGGAGAGCAGCGACTTCTTGCCGCGTTCGTAAATCGCCTTTGATTTCGGACGGTCGTCGACGAAGCGCATTTGCTCGCGCTCGGCGAGGGACTTCAGGCGGGTGCGGTCGATGGGCATGGGTGTTGAAAATTACAGAATGTAGCGCGACAGGTCCTGGTCTTTCACGATCTCGCTCAGCATCTTCTGCACGTAGGCGGCGTCGACTTTAAACTCCGTGCCCTTTTTCTCGGGCGCCTCGAAGCTGATTTCGTCGAGCACGCGCTCCATGATGGTGTGCAGGCGGCGGGCTCCGATGTTTTCGGTGCCTTCGTTGACGCGGAAGGCGAAGCGGGCGACTTCTTCGAGCGAATCGGGAGTGAATTCGAGTTTTACGCCTTCGGTTTCCAGCAGGGCGATGTACTGCCGCGTCAGCGACGACTTCGGTTCGGTCAGGATGCGGACGAAGTCTTCCATGGTGAGCGATTGCAATTCGACGCGGATGGGGAAGCGGCCTTGCAGTTCGGGGATGAGGTCGCTCGGCTTCGAGACGTGGAATGCGCCCGCGGCGATGAACAGGATGTGATCGGTGCGGACCATGCCGTAGCGCGTGTTGACAGTGGTGCCTTCGACGATCGGAAGGATGTCGCGCTGTACGCCTTCGCGCGAAACGTCGGGGCCGTGGCCGCCTTCGCGGCCGGCGATTTTGTCGATTTCGTCTAAGAAGATGATGCCGGAGTTTTCCACGCGGTCGATGGCGGTGCGCGTGACCTGCTCCATGTCGATGAGGCGCTGCTCTTCTTCTTGAATTAAATACTCGAAGGCCTCGTTGACCTTCATCTTCCGTTTTTTGGTGCGCTGGCCGAAGATGTTGGGCAGCATGTCTTTGATGTTGATGTCCATTTCTTCGGCGCCCTGGTTGGAGATGATTTCGAAGGAGGGGAAATTGCGCTGCTGGGTTTCGATTTCGACGGTGCGGTCGTCGAGCTTGCCTTCGCGCAACTGCTGGCGGAGTTTTTCGCGGGTGCGGCTGGAGGATTCGGTCAGGGTGGTGCTGGCGTCGATAATCACTCCACCGGCTGAGGTGGTTGCGCCGGAATCCGGACGCGGAGTGGGGGGCAGAAGAATATCGAGCAGGCGTTCTTCGGCGTTGAGTTCGGCTTTATCGGCTACGTCTTCGAGACGCTCCTCGCGAATCATTTCGATGGCGATCTCGACCAGGTCGCGAATCATGGATTCGACATCGCGGCCCACGTAACCGACTTCTGTGAACTTCGAGGCTTCGACTTTGAGAAACGGCGAGTTGGCCAGCTTGGCGAGGCGGCGGGCGATTTCGGTTTTGCCGACGCCGGTGGGGCCGATCATGATGATGTTCTTGGGGATGACTTCTTCCGCCATCTCGGGCCCAAGTTTCTGGCTGCGCATGCGATTGCGCAGGGCGATGGCGACGGCGCGCTTGGCGTCTTTTTGTCCGACAACGTATTTGTCGAGCTCGGCGACGATTTCGCGCGGCGTCAGTTCGTCGAGCGTGACTTGCTCTTCTTCGGCGGTTCCGGGTAAGTAGATGGCCATAAATTCGTCGTTGGTCGTCAGTCGTTGGTCGTTTGGAAAGCTGCGATCATTCGCAAACTGCGAACGACTAGCGACCAACGACCATCGACTTCTTCTTACAGTTCCTCAATCGTAATCCTGTCATTGGTATAGATGCACATTCGGCTGGCAATCTTCATTGCTTCTTCGGCGATTTCTCGGGAGGAGAGCTGGGTGTGATCGGCGAGCGCCTGCGCGGCTGCCTGGGCAAACGGGCCGCCGGAGCCGATTGCGGCGATGCCAGTATCGGGCTCTATGACATCTCCCTGGCCGCTCAAAAGGAAGGTGGTTTCTTTGTCGGAAACCAGCAGCAAGGCTTCGAGATGGCGCAGGAATTTATCGGTGCGCCAGTCTTTGGCGAGTTCGACGGCGGCGCGGCCCAGATTGCCGTGATATTGCTCGAGTTTCGCCTCGAAACGGCTGAAGAGGGTGAAGGCGTCGGCGGTGGAACCGGCGAATCCAGCGAGAATTTTGTCTTGATAGAGGCGGCGAATTTTCTTGGCTCCGTGCTTGATTACGGATTCGCCAAGCGTGACTTGGCCGTCTCCGGCCATGACGACTTTGTCGTTGCGGCGGACGCAGAGGACGGTGGTTGAGCGGATGAGGCGGCGGGCGTGGGCTTCGACGGCGCTATTTTTTGCCGCGGATACTAGTGTGTTCTTCTTCATGGGCGCAATCGTTAATTATAGCAGCGGCGCTGCCATGCCGTTTTGCGCGCGTGCCGCAAGCAACATTGCAAACCATGGGCTGTTTGCGATGTACAAAGAACGTCGAAATATGTACATATCGTGATATACTTTTCGCAGTAAAGGGGCACATCCATGCCTACGGCAAGGAACCGGGCACACAAGCACTTTCAGTTGGACTCCGTGAAGATTAAACGGGCACAGAAGGTTCTGTGTGCAAAGACCGAGACTGAGGCCATCGAGCGAGCGCTGGACTTCACGATCACCGAACATGAGAAGAATCGTCTACTTCTCGAGGCTAATGATCGTTTCATCAAGAGCGGCGTTGAGATCAAGGACGTTTACGGCAAACTGGACGACTAGATGCAGTCGACTCTGTTGGACTCCTCCCTTTACATTGCGGCAATGCGGCGCGGAGACGATGCCGTTCTGGAACTACGGCGGTTTTCCGATGCACCGCTTTGGCTGAGCGCAGTGGTCCTTGAGGAACTTTATGCGGGTGCGTCCGAACTCGCTCGTCAACAGGTAGAGCGTCTAGAACACAACTTCGCCGTGTCGAAACGGATACTGGTTCCGAATCTCAGTGATTGGGCCCAAACAGGAAGAGTGCTTGCTCGCATTGCAGCCAAGTATCATTACGAGACAATTGGCCGAGGACGACTCACCAATGACGCGCTGATTGCGATGAGCGCGGCGCGGTCGGGCATTCAAGTGATTACTACCAACGAGAGGGACTTCGCCAGGCTTGCCGAGTTTCGCGCGTTCGAGTGGCAGGTAGCCACGCTTTGAGGCACGTCCGCCGGCCTTTCCCGCCTTTCACTAGACATCCACGGACCCGGCTTAGCCATCCTGTAAAATTCATCTAGCGCATTTCGGGAGCTATTCTCTTTTGTCGTTTCTGGACGAACTAAATCCGCAACAACGCGAGGCGGTTGAAGCTACCGAGGGGCCGGTGCTCATTTTGGCTGGCGCCGGTAGCGGAAAGACTCGCGTCATCACGTTTCGGATTGCTTATCTAATCGAAAAGATGGGCGTGATGCCCGAGTCGATCCTGGCGGTGACTTTCACTAACAAGGCCTCGTCGGAGATGGCCGAGCGGGTGGAAAAGCTGGTCGGCGGGCTCAGCATTGCCAAGCCGGTGATTTCCACGTTTCATTCTTTTTGTGTGCGCGTGCTGCGGCGGGACGTTGAGGCTTTGCGGATTCCTTCGACGGTGCCGGGGCAGCCTGCGATTGGGCTGACGAAGAATTTCGTCATCTACGACGAAAGCGATCAGCAGCAGGTGGTCAAGGGCATCATGCGGCGGTTGGGCCTGGACGACAAGCAATTGACGCCGCGCAACGTATTGTCGCGGATTTCGTGGGCCAAGAATCACATGCTCGATCCGCAGGAAATTTATCTGCAGTCGGCGGATCCGAAGACGGAAAAGATCGCCCATATTTTCGAGGAGTATCGCAAGGAACTGCGTAAGGCGAATGCGATGGACTTCGACGATCTGTTGCTCGAAGCCATGCGGTTGCTGAAGTCGGTGGCGGCGGTGCGGGAATATTACAATCGGCGATTTCGATATTTGCTGGTCGATGAGTATCAGGATACGAATCGTCCGCAGTATGAGTTGATGCGGCTGCTGGCGGGCGACGGGCACAACGTCTGCGCCGTCGGCGACGAGGATCAGTCGATCTACTCGTGGCGTGGGGCCGACATTCGCAACATTCTGGAATTTGAGCGCGACTTTCCGGAAGCGAAAATTGTGCGTCTGGAGCAGAACTACCGCTCGACGCAAAACATTTTGGAAGCGGCGTCGGTGGTGGTGGCGAATAACGTACGGCGTAAAGGGAAGAATCTTTGGACGTCGCGGCAGGGCGGGGCAAAGATCGGATACTACGAGGCTCCGGATGGGGAGAATGAGGCGCTGTTTGCGGCCGACACGATCAATAAATATGTGCGTGCGACGGGTGAGAGCGGAGGCACGGCTCGGGCGGCCGTTCTTTATCGTACAAATTCGCAGTCGCGGCTGTTTGAAGAGGCGATGCGTCGGTATGGGCTCAAGTATCACGTGGTGGGCGGGT
>Ga0187890_10002980_pt1 | contig 11732 bp, 9 predicted proteins | sample June2016WEW_21_1_FD_133005 | JGI IMG/M metagenome (GOLD analysis project Ga0187890, IMG submission 133005) | Peatland microbial communities from SPRUCE experiment site at the Marcell Experimental Forest, Minnesota, USA - June2016WEW_21_10 | ecosystem: Environmental > Terrestrial > Soil >... | reverse complement strand
GCGCGCTAATGCTCAATTACAGTGTGCGCGACGCGGCACGCAAGGCGTGCGCTCAGGCCGATCCGTTTGAGGATGACGACGGCACCTGTGTGCATGAGGCCGTCGAGTCTGCGCAGCCTCAGGTGGACGCAGCGATCGCACAAGCAAGGAGCAACATCTCGGGCTAATGCCCGGTCATCTTGCGTCGATTGCGGCGGTCCGGAGGACCGCCGCACCTAGCGCAATCCCACGGAGCAGGTCTCGCAGATCGCGGCTCCCGAGGATTCCTCTCTCACGTCTCGCTTCTGGCCGGGATCGGGAGGCGGGGAACTGCCCAGGCGTCTCAAGCGCTCGATTTCGATATCATTGCGCTCCATCGTGAAGCCGTCCGATCCCTTTAGCTTCCAAACGATGACACCATCGGTAATGAGCTTGCAAGCCGCCCTTATGGCGGCGCCCAGCGAATCAGAAGTCACTATCTGACAACGATCGCGATATTTACCTGAGGGCACGGGAACTTCAGTGCAAAAAATCTCGTAGGCCACGGATAGCTCCTCCTTGTGTCACGCACCGATCATTCGCTCGGTGGCGTCGGCTTGGCGGTCCAACTCGAGAGAATGGCGGCGGTGAGTGGTCGATCCAGGAGAACCGCCCCACTTTACCCTCACGTAATCCGGGCCCAAAACCTCAGTAATTACGCCGCTCGCGCAAATTGTGGAGTTGATCAATTCGACCCGATCACCGATCTGTAGCGGCCGCTTTCCTTCCGTATGCATCAGTTCGGGTTCCTTTCCGCGATGGGCGTAAACCATAGCAAACGTCGCGCCGAAGCCGAATACGCAATTACCGCAAAAAGTGCGGATTTGGGTCACGGAATCACGAGTTTGCCGCGCTTTTCCCTGCGAAGAATGAACCGGCAGGCGCGATCGGTGCTCCCGCGGGTTCGCGCCCAGGACGTCGACGGCGTGCGCGATCGATATCTGCTGCTGCATGACAACCTGCTCCGTTGCGGTGCGATCGCAGCAGCCCCGAGACGCCGCATCCCGGCAGGCGGCGATGACCTACAGCGGCGTGCGCCGCCTTGGAGGTAAGATAATGTCTCACTCCGAAGAGGAAAACCCCATGCCCCGAATGAAAGTCGTTCAGGTGTCCAAGCCGAATGCCCATCTCGAAGTCGTCGAGCGCGACATCCCGGAACCTAAGCCGCGCCAAGTGCGCGTCAAGGTGCAAGCCTGCGGTGTATGCCACAGCGACATGTTCACCGTGACCGGTGCCTTTCCCGGCATTCAGTATCCGCGCGTACCCGGTCACGAGGTGGTGGGCATCATCGATGCATTGGGGGCCGATGTACCCGATTGGAAAAAAGGCATGCGGGTCGGCGTGGGCTGGCACGGAGGCCATTGCGGGCATTGCCGCTCCTGTCGTCGCGGCGATTTCATCACCTGTAGCTACGGACAGATTCCCGGCATCTCCTATGACGGCGGTTATGCCGAGTACATGATCGCGCCGTTCGAGGCGCTCGCCGCCGTCCCGGACGATTTTAAATCCGATGATGCGGCGCCCCTGCTATGCGCGGGCATCACGACCTTCAATGCGCTGAGGCACAGCGGCGCCGGTCCCGGTGATCTCGTCGCCGTTCTCGGCATCGGGGGCCTGGGTCACTTAGGCGTGCAGTTCGCCGCCAAGATGGGATTTAGAACAGTGGCGATTGCGCGCGGTGCCGACAAGGGGCCTTTGGCGAAGAAGCTCGGCGCCCACCTCTACATAGACAGCACCGCGCAGAACGCGGCCGAAGAACTGACCAAGCTCGGCGGCGCCAAAGTGATCCTGGCCACCGTCACCGACGCCAAGAGCATGAGTGCCGTCATCGCGGGATTGGGCATCGACGGCAAACTCCTGGTGGTGGGCGCGAGCGGTGAGCCGATCGAGGTTCCGCCCTTCCTGCTCATCGGCGCGAGGCGCTCCATCGCCGGTTGGCCGTCAGGTACTGCGCTGGACTCCGAAGACACGCTGAGATTCAGCGTGCAGTCGAACGTGCGCCCAATGATCGAGACCTTTCCCTTGGCGAAAGCAGCCGATGCGTATCAACACATGATGAGCGGCAAGGCGCGCTTTCGCGTCGTCTTGATACCTTAGTCGTCTTGATACGCTAGCGTAGAACCATCAGGGGATACGCAGGCGTAGTCGATGAGCGGGAAGCCTCGGAATTCCTCCTTACCGCATCACAGCGAAGGGAGTACATATGAATTCTGTTGCAGGTATGCTCCCGTTGCAAAACCGAATTCACTGACTCGCGTCGTTGTCTCTAATCGACATCGCCGCGGGCATCCCTATCGGATGCAGTAGAATTTCACCGAGCCGCCCGATAGCGGCAGCGCACAATCAAAGAAGTCAGATAATTGTCGCTCGATTGAATTCCGAATCCCGGTGCCCCTCCTCTGCCGGGTGCGCCACGCAAAATATCCGCATTGCCTTCACAAATTATGCGCTTTTTTTCCGCATTCGCTATATTCTACGGGATATAGCGACGACGTTTCCAGGGAGGAGAGACGATCGAAGAAGCGGGATGTCGGGATGTGTAGCGGCCAAGTAACCAACGAACAAAATTAATAGGTCAACAATTATGATGTCATGCAGGATAATTCCGATTGGTGTGCTGTTATTGTTGTTGAATTCGGGAACTGCTCTCGCGCAGACTGTGGCCGGCAATTCGACGCCTTCTGTGCTGTCGGATCCACTCGACCAAATCATCGTCACCGGTACACGTGAGTCCGGCCTCCGGGCGGCCGACAGCCCCGCCCCCATCCAGGTCGTCAGCGGCGATGCACTGAGGTCCGTCGGCGGCAGTCCGGATTTGTTGACCGCGCTCGCACAGATCGTGCCGTCCTTCGTGATGCAGGCCTTCGGCAACGACCTCGCCGGCGAGACCTTGCAGGCGAAATTGCGCGGCTTGAGCTGCAACGATGTGCTGGTGCTGGTCAACGGTAAGCGCCGGCATGGCACGGCGAACATCGAGATAGATCCGGGTGATCCGTACCAAGGTTGCGCCGGTGTTGATTGGAATTTCATTCCGCTCGACTCCATCGATCACATTGAGGTGCTGACGGATGGCGCCGCGGCGCAATACGGCACCGATGCCATCGCGGGCGTCATAAATATCATCCTCAAGAAAAACTCGTCGGGCGGCAACGTCTCGGGAACCTACGGCAACTACATGGACGGCGGCGGCAATACCGGGGACGTCTCGGCCAACGCAGGTTTCGCGCCGATGGAGAATAGCTACGTCAATCTGACCGCCGAGGTGCATCATCACGGCGACAGTAATCGCGGCGCGATCGACCCTCGGGTGATCAACGCGGCTGATTCCGGCACGTATCCCAACGATAACGTGATCAACGCACCCGGTTATCCCTACCTGAACGGCCAGGAGGGCGACGCCGCCTACACACTCAAGATTTTCTCCGGGAACGCCGGATTCGACTTCGGCAACGGCCAGGAGTTTTACGCCTTCGGCACTTACGGCGACAAGCGAGCCGCGGCGTACCAGAATTACCGCACGCCGAGCAAGGTCTCGTATACCGATCCCACCACCGGTGTGACGACCTATCCGTTCCCCTACGGCTTCGACCCGCAGGAGTCCACGCACGAGACTGATTACTCCGCCACGGCCGGCTTCAAAGGCGTGATCGCGCAGTGGAATTGGGATTTGAGCAGCACCTATGGCGCAGATAGACCCGACATCTATACCTTGAACACCATAAACAGTGCTGTCTATGGGCAAAATGGCATCCCGCAGCCGTCGAATTTCTATGACGGCTATTTGCAGACGACGCAATGGACATCGACGCTCGACATCAATCGCAACTTCGATGTGGGGATGGCCGGACCTCTGAACGTCGCCTATGGCGCCGAATACCGCCGCGACACTTACGGCATCGGCGCGGGCGTTCCGCTCTCCTACATCGACGGCGGCGCTCAATCCTACCCCGGCTTCACACCCACCGATGCCGGCGATCACGACCGGCGCAATGAAGCGGTTTACATAGATTTCGCCGCCAAGCCCATCGACCCACTGCGAGTCGATGCGGCCGCCCGCTACGAGCACTACAGCGATTTTGGCAGTGCAACCGTGGGCAAGCTCACGGCACGCTACGATTTCAGCCCACAGATTGCCGTCCGCGGCACGGCCAGCAACGGCTTTCGCGCGCCCACCCTGGCTGAGGAGTACTACTCGGCGACCAACGTGACTTCGAATACCGCGACGGTGCAGTTGCCGCCGAATTCACCGGGCGGCAAATTGCTCGGCCTGGGCAACGGCCTGCAGGCCGAGCATTCCGTCAACCTCAGCCTGGGCGCGGTGTGGCGGCCGACTCCCGGCGTCATCGGAACGCTGGATATCTACCAAATCACCATCACCAATCGCATTGTGCCCACCGGGGTGTTGGTGGGCACGCTCAACGGCGTTCCGCAGCCGTCGGCGGCCGCCGTCAATGCCGCCATTGCCGCGAACGGCAACAGTCTCGATCCTGATGTCGTGCAATCCGGCACGACCGGCGTCGCGACCTTCGCCAACGGCATCGATACCCGAACGCACGGCGCGGACTTGGTGTTCGATTTCCCGACCGATTACGCCGTCGGCCACATCGATTGGTCGGTTGGCGCGGAGTTCAACCAAACCGTCGTCACGAGAGTTCCGGGCACCCCCGCCCAATTGGTCGGTTTGACCTTGTACAACGCCACGGCTCTGTCCGATATCACCACGGCGAGCCCCAAATACGTGGCCAATCTCGGCGCCCTGTGGACACTGGGCAAGGCGTCGATTAATTTAATGGAAAAGATCTACGGACCCGCCTCCGAGTGGGAGAACGACGACGGCGACAATCCGCTCAATACTCTGGAATATTATCGAACGGAGACGGGCGTAACCGCGATCACCAACCTCGATCTCGGATTCCAATTCACCAGCTATTTGAAGATGGACCTTGGCGCGCTCAATCTCTTCAATCGCTATCCGGACAAGCTCAACGGCGTGCTGCGGTCGCATTACGATAACCTCGCGTACGGCGACAATCTGGGAGTGCAGCAGTACCCGTCCTTCTCGCCGATCGGCATCGATGGCGGGTTTTACTATGTCAGGGCCACCTTCACCTTCTGACGTCGGTAAGGTCGACTTCCGCGAATGTGCGCTGCGCTAGCGTACGTTCCGGTTATTCAAGGGACACCTGATCCGGCGGACGGCCCGCGGGCGTCTGGCGAGTCTCGGCGCGGCCTCGCCGTGCGGCTCAAGTTCGATGGCTTGCTTGAATTTAACCCCGGTCTCGCCACTGTCAAATGACCACTGTGGAACCGTACAGTTGGCGCGTGCGCTACCTCGCATAATCGCGGTTTCCTACGTGTATATCGGCGAAAGTCGATAGCACGAGCCGCTTCGGCGCGTTAAGAATCAGCCCCATGACGTACCGAGCCGCAACGGCGATCGACAACGCAACAGCCATGACAGCCGAGGCGGCGCAAATGGCAGTTGAGGCGGGGCTGCGCTACGTCTCGTGCAGTGAGCCCGGCATACGTCGCATGCGCGGCGGCAAGGGCTTCTACTACCTGACGCCCGAGAATCGCCGGCTGACTTCTGCCAATGAGTTGAAGCGAATCGTGAGTCTCGCGGTGCCGCCCGCCTACAAGAATGTCTGGATCTGCGTGAACCCGCGGGGCCACCTGCAGGCCACCGGCCAGGACGCACGCGGCCGCAAGCAGTATCGCTACCATCCGCACTGGCGGCAAGCGCGCGACAACGCGAAGTTCGACCGTATGATCGCCTTCGGCGAGGCGCTGCCGAAGCTGCGTCGCAAGCTCACTCGAGATTTGGCGCTCCCCGGTTTGCCGCGTGAAAAGGTCCTTGCGGCCGTGGCGGCGCTGCTCGATGTCACCCGCGCTCGCATCGGCAATGTGGAGTATGCGCGCGACAACAAGAGTTTCGGACTGACGACACTGCGCAACCGGCACGTGACTTTCGTGCGCGACGGACGCGCGGTCCTCAATTTTCGAGGCAAGGGCGGTGTTCAACACGAGATTGCCATCGACGACAAGCGCATCGTGCGCATCGTCCAGCGCTGTCAGGACCTGCCCGGCCAGCATCTGTTCCAGTACGTCGCCGACGACGGCAGCCGCTGTCCGGTCGATTCCGGTCAGGTCAACGACTATCTGCGCGAAGCGATGGGCGATGATTTCACGGCCAAGGACTTCCGGACCTGGGGCGCCACTCTTCGGGCGCTGGTGTTGCTGGCTCGAACTCCCAGGGATCCGGAGGCGAGCGAGAGCGCCCTGAAGCGGGCGATCGTCGGCGTCGTCAAACAGGTAGCCTCGGAGCTGCGCAATACGCCCACGGTGTGCCGAAAATCCTATATCAACCCGGTCGTGTTCGACGGATGGCGCTCGGGTGCGATCCACGGAGCCTTCGGCGAAAGCCTGGCCGGCGTCTCGACACGTAAGGCCGAGACGCTGGTACGGGACTTTCTGAGGAAGCAGTAGTCGGCCACGCGTCGATCCCTGAACCCTTGGCGGTGACACGGCCCGTGCTAGCGACGATGTCCTGTGGTGCAATGCAGTAGAGTGACGGCCGCTTCTATGCTGCGGTGCCGAAGCAGACGAGCCCGGCTTCGCATTAGTCCTGATCGGCGGGCGCCGCGGGCTAGCCCTTGATGCGGCCGACGCCGCGACGGTCCGTCTCGAGCGAAGCCGTTAGTCGCTGAAGTTCATCACGTACCTCCGAACGCTCGATGACCTGCGGGCTAGCGGCTCTGGCTGGCGGACCGTCACTTTTGCCGCCGGCGAAAAGATACACGACAAGTCGGATCATCAATGGACTCGCCGCCAAGATGACGGCCACACCGATGAAGCCTAGAAACGCCAACAGGTAACTCATAACGGCCTCCGCAATTCGCTAAATGTCATATTCGAATTGATCATAAGGCCGGGGCGGCGCGTTGAGTCGCGCAAGGAGCCGTCTTTTGATTTCCTTTCCAAATTGGGATTTCTTAACACCCGCCCGCGTTAAGTTTTCAGTCCCCTTGGGAACCTCTGAAGTGACGCGCGGCCGCCCGCCGCGAGCCGTTCAATTGCGCGAACGAGGGTCCTCACGCCGCCGAGCCCTCGCGCTAGAGCAAGCTGATGTCGCCCATGAGCTCGGCACCATAGATCGCCGAGACGAGACCAAGCTTTACCGCGTACCCGCCCACGATGACTCTCGGGCGACACGGGACGGAGAGCTTCGCGATGCGCTCGGCAATGGTGGTTACGCCCACGCATTGCTCGGCGAGGGCCATTGAGACGAGAATCAGCTTGGGCCGAGCACTGACGACCAGCGCGCTGAGTTCGTCCAGCGTGGGAGACGGTTCAAGCATGCGCGCCCGCAATCCCTTGTTCCACAACCACACGGTGAGGATGCGTATTGCCAGGGTATGCTTGTTGCCCGGAGCGTTCATCAAGAGGACTTCCGGGTCTCTGGAAACATCGGCGCAATCGTACCGTTTGTCCCTTACCTGGGCAGCGACCGAGTCGAATATATCATTGCAGTACGAAGTGAAACGATGCTCCTCGGCAACACTGAGCATACCTCGCTTCCATTCCTCACCGACCCGATACAGCATGGGCGCGATAATCCCAATTAGAATGTCGACAGGCCGGATGTTGACTGTCGCGGCGTTTTCAATAATACGCTCCGCCGCGCGCAGGTCGTTGCGTCGTCCGGCCTCGTGGAGTTGATGTTGAATATTCCGCAAGGAGTCGGCGAGCTTGAAATCGGACTCCGTGAATTCGAAGGCCTCGGTCTCGCAATCGGCGCACACTCCGTGGGTGACGGACAGGGTGTGATAATCCGGAATCTCCCCCAGAAAATGCTGACAATAGGAACACCACCTTAGCATGGCGGTTTCGCGACTTGATTCAGCCTTCTCACAAGCTCATTGCCGTTGGTGATCCAGTCTTTCGGATATCGGTCGGCATCGACAAACCAGTCCCGGGGTTAGCGCGATCAGGCTGTCAGGAGACTCTTGGCGCGCCCCCGTGAACGCCAGCCGCGGACACAATCCGCGATGTCCGACGCGGGCATGGGCCTCGCAATGAAGTAGCCCTGGCCTATGTCACACCCCATTTTAACCAGGAAGTTCCAGTCTTCCCGATTCTCGATCCCTTCTCCGACGACCTGCATTTGCAACTGGTGCGCCATGCGCAGACTTGCACTGCAGATCGCCCGTCGTGTCCCATCAACGGATGCACCATGTACGAAGCCACGGTCGACCTTGAGCTCATTGAACGGCAGATCACGCAACTGCGCCAAGGACGAGTGACCGGTGCCGAAATCGTCGATCGACAGACGGAAGCGCTTGAGTGACAGTCGACTGAGCACATCGAGCACGGTGCTCAGTCGACCCATTACTTGCCCCTCGGTCACTTCGAGAGTCACTATGTGAGGCTCGATGCCGACCTTGGCCGCGAGGGCTTCGGCAACGTCTGGAAAATCAAGCGAGGCCAGGTCATCCATCGATACGTTGACCGCGACATGCAAGGGATACCCCTCCTGCCACCAGATCTTGGCCTGTTTCATGGATTCGACGAGGACCGTCCCCGTCACTTCCGTGAGAAGTCCATGCTCCTCGGCCAATCCGAGAAATTGATCAGGCGGTATCAGTCCGTCCACTGGATGCTGCCATCGTACCAGGCTCTCGACGCCCACGATTTCACCGGTCGCGATTGACACCTGCGGCTGATAGTAGTTGACCAACTCCCCGCGAGAAATGGCGGCGCGAAGTTGCTCCCCACTGTATGAATGCTGGCTCGCGCGCTTGAGGCCGCTGTGGCCGATGTTGGGCTTGAGCCCGCTGATCAACTTGGCCAACTCGTGCGGCTTGACCGGCTTTTGCAAGTGGCCCAAGGTGGTCACGTGGTGCACCTCGAGCAGTTTCCCAACGCTTTCGAGAATACGGCTATTTTCGCCGCTGACCAGAATAACGCTGCCGCCGTACCGGCATTCCGTCAGGTATCGGATGAATTCGATGCCATCCATCCCGGGCATGTGGATATCCAGAAGGATCAGGTCAACCACCTGATCTCCGCCCGCAACCACCTCCAGCGCCTGTTGACCGGAGTTGCATGCCACCACGCGCGTGTAACCGAGTTGTGACAGCATGATGCTCAGGAGATTGAGCATCATGGGATCGTCATCCACTAGAACAATGTTTGCGGCTGAAGGATCCAGAGTTGTCACGGTTGCCTCGGGTGGCCCGTTCGAATGCGTCATCGGGCACGCAGCGCGTGAAGATAGCTCGCGACCAGCGACACTTCAGTCGAAAATCCGGGCATTAGCTCTGCCAACTGTTGCGGATTGCCTGCTGTCCCTGCGGCCTCGATCGCGGCGCAAATTTCACCTAATTTCAAGGCTCCGACGGCGCGGGCTGACGACTTGAGCTTGTGCGCGATATGAGCCGCGGCGGCTGCGTGTCCCTCTTCGTAGGCGAGGGTGAGCTCCGCGGCCGCTCGGCCGGCGCTCACCGAAAACACTTGCAGAAAATCATGTATGAGCCGTGGATCGGTTCCGACCAACGCTTCGAGAATGCTCACTTGAACCGGTGCTGACGCATCCGTCCGATCCGCCGTACATTCGGTGGCCGGGAGCCACTTCGCGAGCGTAGCGGCCAGCGCGGCAAGCGGCGCGGGCTTGCTCAAGTAGCCGTCCATGCCGGCGGCAAGACAGCGCTCCGCTTCCCTTTTTAATGCATTTGCGGTCAGTGCAATGATGGGGATGCGGGCGTGGCCGCTTTCGATTGTGCGGATTTTCGATGTGAGCTCGTAACCGTCCATTATCGGCATGTGCAGATCCGTCAACAGCAGTGAATAGTCGCCGCTCTGGTAGCGCTTCAGGGCATCGCGACCTGTACCCGCAACGTCCGCCGCGTAACCGAGCAGATCCAGCTGTTCACGAATGACCTGCTGATTGATTTCGTTATCTTCAGCCACCAATATCAACCTGCGCTGCTGTATAGCCTCATCACGCGACGGCGTGCGAGCTTTGGTTTCTCTATCCGGGTCGGTTGAAGCCTCCGTCTTCGCGGATGCGCGTCCGGCCGCTATCGCAACGGCCTTGATCAACGCACGACGATTGAGCGCATTGCCGTCGATCATGACGATGCCGTCGGTTTCGGCGCCGAGGCTATGCCGCTGGCCGCGCCCGATAACCACCAACACCACCGGCAGGTGGTGGCCATGACGGATCTGAGCGGCGGCCTTCAGTTCATCCAAAGCCGGCACTTTTTCACCGGCATCGACGACCCAAACCGCCAGTTCAGGTGCGGAGTCGCGTGTCTTCGCGCGCGCGGCCGCCGGATTGGGCACTCGGAGCACCGAGCCGGCATCCGCCTCGAGGTAAGCCGCCAGATCGTCGGCGAGGCCTGAGTGACTGCCGATGACGAGACAACTCAGATCACGGATCTCGGATACGCTCGAGGCCACATTGGCCGAATCGGACGCAAGATCGAAGGGCAGGCGCACCGAAAACGTGGAGCCCAGCTCCGCCGTCGTCTCAACGGCGATCGTCCCACCCATCAGGCGCGCCAATTGCTTGCAGATGACGAGCCCCAAACCCGAGCCGCCGTACTTCCGGGTGGTCGATGGGTCGGCCTGCGTGAACAATGTGAAGACCTTTGCCAAAGTGGCCTCATCCATCCCCACGCCGTTGTCTGTCACTCGAAACTCAATCACCGCTTTGCCTGGTAAACGATCCGCCAGCACCGCACGCACCGACACCCGCCCCGGCTGTTCGCGACCGCTCGAGAATTTGATGGCATTGCTGATGAGATTGATGAGGATCTGGCGCAGACGCGCGGCATCCCCCACGACCATCGCGGGTATGATCGGATCCACAAACACCGTGAGGGTTCCGCCCTTGCGTTGGGCCAGGTGATTGACCAAATTGCAACTTTTCTCCACCACGTCGGCCACCGGCATCGGGAGTCGCTCAAGTTCCAATCGACCCGCCTCGATCTTCGAAAAGTCCAAGATGTCGTCGATGATCGTGAGCAGCGAGTCGGCCGATTCTCGAATCAGGTTGACCAGTTCCACCTGCGGACCGACGAGGCTGCTTTGATTCAGCACGTCGAGCGTACCGATGATGCCGTTCATGGGCGTGCGTATTTCGTGGCTCATGCTCGCGAGAAAGAGATCCTTGGCACGATTGGCACTTTGCAGCTGGAGGTTCTTCTCTCTAAGTTCATCTTCGATGCGCTTGCGATCGGTAATGTCGCGAATCGCGCTCGATACCAGGGTGCCATCCGCGGTCTTGAGCACGCTGAGACTGATTTCCACCGGAAATTCGCTGCCGTCTTTGCGGCGGCCGTAGAGCTCCAGTCCGGCCCCCATGGGGCGCACACACGGATTGCAGAAATAGCTGTCACGGTGCCCCGCATGCCTTTGGCGAAACCGCGCCGGCATGAGCATCTCGACGTGTTGATGGAGCAATTCCGCCCGCGAATAGCCGAACAGCCTCTCGACCTGTGAATTGACCAGCTGAACCCGGCCGCTGCGATCGACGATGACGATCGGATCCGGTGCTGCTTCGAGCAACTCCCGAAACCTCCCCTCATCCTGGCGGGCGCGTCTTTGAAGTAGCTCGTTAGCCGCCTCTTGCTCGATACCCCGTTGTCTGAGCCGTATCGACTCAGTCACGTCTTCGACGCGATGGATGATGTTGATCACCTCACCGGCGT
>Ga0187890_10002977_pt1 | contig 11733 bp, 6 predicted proteins | sample June2016WEW_21_1_FD_133005 | JGI IMG/M metagenome (GOLD analysis project Ga0187890, IMG submission 133005) | Peatland microbial communities from SPRUCE experiment site at the Marcell Experimental Forest, Minnesota, USA - June2016WEW_21_10 | ecosystem: Environmental > Terrestrial > Soil >... | reverse complement strand
TCGTCTTCCTGATGGTCTTTCGCGAGGGTGTCGAGACCGTCCTCATGCTTTGGGCGGTCAAGATCGATACCTCCGGAGTCCTGGATATTGCAGGGGTTGTGCTTGGCCTGGGCCTAGCCGTGCTCTTCGGCGTCAGCTTCGTGCGCGGCACCATCCGCATCGACTTGCGCAGTTTCTTCCGCATGACCACGGTCATCCTCATGGTCATCGTGGTGCAACTCGCTATCACCGGCCTGCATGAGCTATCCGAAAGCCAGGTGCTGCCCAGCAGCCGCCAGGAAATGGCTTTGATCGGTCCCATCGTCAGCAATGAAGTCTTCTTCTTCGTGGCCATCCTGGCGCTGGCCGGCGCCATGCTGTTGATGGAATATCGCAAACGCCGTACGCCCGCGCTTGACGGTCTCCAAGGCGCGGCCCTGCGCAAAGCCCGCTGGACCGTGCGCCGCGAGCGCACCTGGATGATCGCATCTTGCCTGGCCACCGGTCTTTTCATCCTGAGCATCACCGCCGAATTCATCTACGCCAAATCCACCACTGAGCTGTCCGCCGCCATCCCGGTTTCCGTCGTAGACGGCGCGGTCCGCATTCCCGTGGCCTCGGTGAACGACGGCAACCTGCACCGCTTCTCTATCGAACAGGCCGGCGTCCACGTGCGCTTCATCGTCATCCGCCGCCCCGACCAGTCGCTGGTAGCCGCTTTCGATGCCTGTGAGATTTGCGGCAACCAGGGCTACTATCAGAAGGGGCCGAACGTGATCTGCAAGAATTGCGCATCCGCCATCTTCATTCCCAGCATCGGCGTGCACGGCGGATGCAATCCCATACCCATCGCCTCCGAGGTGCAAGGCGACCAACTAGTGATCCCCGGCGACAAACTCATTCCCGGCGAGAAACTCTTCCGCAATCCCACTTAGCCGCATGTTCCTCCGCTTCGTCAGCCAATCTATCCGCCGGTCGCCGCGCCGCAAGACCATGACCGTGGCAGCCGTGGCCATGGGAACGGCGGTGGCCACTGCCATGCTTGGCGTCATGCTGGATATCGGCGACCGCGTGAACCGCGAGTTGCGCAGCCTGGGCGCCAACCTGATGGTGACCCCCAAAGCGCGGTCGCTGCCGGTCGAAATCGGCGGCATCAGCTATCGTCCCGTGTCCGCTCAGGACTTCATTCCCGAAGATCAGGTAAAGAAGATCAAGTCCACCTTCTGGCAACTGAATATCACCGGCTTCGCGCCGTCGCTGAAAGCCTCGGCTTCGCTGGATGGCCGCAACGTGCCAGTGGAAGGTGTCTGGTTCCGGCGCAGATTTCGCGGGGCCGACGGCTCCATGCTCGAAGCCGGCCTCCGCACCGTGAACGGCGAATGGAAAGTGGACGGCCGCTGGATCGACGATCGCGACCGCCACGACCCCGCGCTCGAAGCCCCAATGGAAGCCCCACTTGAAGCAATGCTCGGCGGCGCAGTGGCGCGGCGCATCGGCGCGAAACCGGGCGATACGCTACAGCTCTTCGGCCAGCCCTTCGCCGTGGTGGGAATCGTCTCCACGGGTGGCGAGGAGGAGGACCGCATCTTCGTGCGGCTGGAAGTCTTGCAACGCCTGGTCAACCGCCCCGGACAGGTGGATGGCGTGCAGGTGGGCGCGCTCACCAAGCCTGAGGACGAATTCGCGCGCAAAGATCCCACCAAGATGACGCCCAAGGAATACGACCGTTGGTATTGCACGCCGTACATCAGCTCCATCGCGCACCAGATCGAGGAAGTGTTGCCCATGGCGGTCGCCCGGCCCATCTGGCGCGTGGCCGATAACGAAGGTAAGGTGCTGGGCAAGATTCGCGGATTGATGCTGCTGATCACGCTGGCCGCGCTGGCCTCGGCGGGTCTCACGGTCTGGAGCGTGATGGCCACCACGGTGCTTGAGCGCCGGGGCGAGATCGCCATCATGCAGGCCACCGGTGCGGGCAATGTACTGGTCGCGGCGCTGTTCTCGACCGAGGTGGCTCTGGAAGGCGCGGCCGGCGGCCTGATCGGATCGTGGGTGGGGCTGCTGATGGCCGGATGGGTGGGCCGCGCGGTATTTCAGACTTCGCTTGAGACGCCGGCCATGCTCGGTCCGGTAGTGGTAGGAGCGGCGGTACTGGCGTCGATCGCCGGCGCAGCTCAGCCTTTGCGGCGCGCGCTGCTGCTGGAGCCGGCCGTCACCCTGCGGGGAGGCGAATGATGTACGGCTGTGGGGCGGGACTCCAATCCTGCGCGGGTCCTCCAGGACCCGCTCTTCAGGCCGACGTGGACGTCGGCCGCAGACCTGGAGGTCCGCCCCACTAATGTTCTGGAGATTCGTCCTCCGCGCCGTCCAATTCCGCAAGCGCCGGCTCGCCCTGGCCTTCGCGGCCCTCGCCGTGTCCGCCACCCTGGCCACCGCATTGTTCTCCGTCTATTCCGATATCGAGCGCAAAATGCGCGTCCAGTTCCGCGGTTTCGGCGCGAATATCGTCATCGCCCCTTCCGGCGGCGCGCAAACTGTGCCGCTGTCCGCCGTCGGGCTGGCCGAAAAGCAGGGCGCAGTGGCCGCACCCTTCATCTATACCGTGGGCCGCGTCGAGAGCGAACCCGTAGTCGTGGCGGGCACCGATTTCCGCCGCGCCGGTCCGCTCACCAACTACTGGCGCGTCGATGGCGCGCGCGCACCCGCGCCGGGCGAATGTCTGGTGGGTAACAATGTGGCCGCGCACTTCCGCCTCAAGCTCTTACAGAAGCTGGACCTCGAAGGCGCACCCTGCACCATCCGCGGCATCGTTTCGAGCGGCGGGGCGGAAGATTCGCAGGTGATCGTGCCGTTTGATATCGCGGCGCATTTGGCCGGATTGCAAGACGCCGCCAGCCTCGTGCAGGTGCGCGCCGATGGCGAGCGGCTGCCGGCCATTCAGGCCACGCTGGCCGGGCAACTCCCCGGCGCGGATGTGCGCCTGCTCCACGCCGTGGCTGAAACCGAAGCCAACGTGGTGCTCAAGATTCGCTCGACCCTGTTCCTGCTGACGGTCCTGATCCTGGCCATCACCACGCTATGCGTCAGCAGCAACTTCAGCGCCCTGGTGCTGGAGCGTAGCAAGGAAATCGGGATCCTGAAAGCCATCGGCGCGGCCGAGAGAAAGATCGCGGCGCTCTTCCTGTCCGAATCGTTGATTTTGGGTATCGCTTCGAGCGTGGCGGGCTACGTCGTGGGACTGCTGGTAGCCTGGTGGATCGGCCGCCAGATCTTCCCCGAATCCGCCGCCGCGGGTGTTGGTGTAAACTATGGCGTATTCCTGCCCGTAACCGGAGTCACGCTGGCGATGGCGGCGGCCGCCACGCTGGCCGCGGCGGCGCGCATCTGGCGCATCCGGCCGGCCGTAATTTTGCGCGGAGAATAGAAGCAATGGCATTCGTCGAACTGGAGAACGTCACGAAGGCATACGATGGCGGCTGGTCTGCGCCGGTGAAGGCGCTCGACAGTGTCAGTTTAACCGCCGAGGCCGGCCAGTGGATCGCGATCATGGGTCCCTCTGGATCGGGCAAGACCACCTTGCTGAATATCCTGGGCTGCCTCGATCAGGCCACCGAAGGCGTGGTGCGTATCGATTCGGTGGATACCTCCACTTTGACCCGCGCTGAACTGGCCCGCTTCCGCGCCGAAACCGTGGGCTTCGTCTTCCAGCAATTCCACTTGATCTCGCACCTGACCGCGCTCGAAAACGTGATGCTAGCGCAATACTTCCACAGCATGACCGACGAAGGCGAAGCCCGCCGCGCGCTCGATCGCGTGGGCCTTACCGATCGCGCGCGTCATCTGCCCTCCCAGCTTTCCGGCGGCGAGCAGCAGCGCGTGGCCATCGCGCGCGCGCTGGTGAACGACCCCAAGATCATCCTGGCCGACGAGCCCACCGGCAACCTGGACGCCACCAACGAGCACATCGTCCTGGATCTGCTCGCCGACTTGCACCAGCAGGGCCGTACTATCCTGATGGTGACTCACGACGAACAGGTGGGCCGCTGCGCCGACATCCGCCTCGACCTGGAACACGGACGCATCGTCGAAACCACTCACTTCAGCATGGAGGTGAACCAGGATTTCGACGAAGTGCTGGAACAGTTATGGGCGGACCGCGAGCGCACCTTCCACTTGGAACCCGAACACTTCACCGACGCGCAGCAGCGCAAGGTGGTCGCCATGATGGCGCGCATCGGCCTGGTGGAGTTGCGCGCGGGCGAGGTCGCCTTCACGCCGCGCGGCGAAGCGCGCGCCCGCAGCGTAATCCGCCGTCACCGCCTGGCGGAGCGCCTTTTCATGGATGTGCTGGCCATCCGCGACGAGGGCTCCATCGAGAAGAACGCCTGCACCTTCGAGCACATCCTGAGTCCCGAAGTCACCGACCGTATCTGCACGTTTCTGGGGCATCCCCGCACCTGCCCGCACGGCAGCCCCATTCCGGAAGGCGACTGCTGCCTGGAGGCGCGTGGAGGCGCCGTGGCCTGCCCAGTCGAAACTCTGGCCGCCAACTAACCACTTGACTTACCAACAGTGGGGCAGGCCCCCGGCCTGCGGCGGCCTCTCAGGCCGCCTCGGGTGCCCTCACCAATTCACCGCTCACGGGTTGATCTTGTAATACCCCCGGTACGCGCCCATCTCGGGATAAAACACGTGGGCCCGGTACAATTCCATCGCCTGCCGGATATGTCCCAGATCGTGGAAAGCGAATTCGTTGAGCAGTTGCGCAACAGTGATCGTCCCGAGTTCCGCATGCCGACACGACCGTTCGCCCGCGCCCTCCGGCATCCCTTCGAACAACGTCAGCGTTTCGCCGCGTTCCTCTTCGAAGCACGCCATTTCGGCGTAGGGATCGCATTCCGTCCCGGACCGGAACAGCGCCCACTGATCGTAGCTTGGCAGCAGCGGCCGGTCCGTGCCGAGCATCGCCTCAAAGCGGCTGCGGAACCCGCCGATCTCCACGTCTGCCAGATGTGCCAAGACCATGCAGACGGACCATCGCTCGGAAGACGGCCGCCAGTCCAACTGCTCGCGAGTCGCCAGCGACAGGAGGTTCCGGAAAATACCGGGCGTCTGCTGCAGTATCCGCAGGCACCGTTCAAAGTTGGGGATGCGCGTGTCTGGCATGGAACCTCCAGAGTACAATATAGGTTTCTCCGTGGAAAACTCAGTGCATACAAACCCAGTTTACTGTGCCGCTACCGTCGCGCTGGCGATTCTGGCGGCGGGCTGCGGCAAGCAACAGGCGCAGGCTGTCGGCGGCAGGCCTCCCGTTCCGGTCAGCGTCGCGGTGGCGACCGAGGAAGCCGTGCCAGTCCAGATCCGCGCCATCGGCACGGTGGAACCGTCGTCCACCGTGCAGATCAAATCGCAGGTCGCCGGCGAGTTGCTCAGCGCCAACTTCACCGAAGGCCGCGACGTCAACAAAGACGACCTGCTGTTCGAAATCGACCCGCGGCCGTATCGCGAGGCGCTGGCCCAAGCCGAATCCGCGGTGTCCAAGGATCGCGCGCAACTGGTGCAGGCGCAAGCCAACCTGGCGCGCGACAGCGCGCAGTCCAAGAGCGCGGAGGCCGACGCCCACCGCTACGAGGAACTCGCCAAGGAGGGCGTGGCGCCGCAGATGCAGGCCACCCAGCAGCGGGCCGCGGCCGACGCCGCGCGCGAGTCCACCCACGCCGACCAGGCGGCCATCGAGAGCGCCCGCGCTTCGCTCGAAAGCGATCAGTCCGCCGTGGCGCGTGCCAAGCTGGACCTCGGCTATTGCGAGATCAGCTCGCCGGTGACCGGCCGCACCGGCAATCTGCTGGTGCATCCCGGCAACCTCATCAAGGTGAATGACGTGGCGCTGGTGGTGATCAACCAGGTCGCGCCCATCTTCGTCTCGTTCGGCGTGCCGGAAGATCAGCTCAACGTCATCAAGCAACGCAGCGTGGGAGACAAGCTGGCGGTCCAAGCCTCCACCGACGCCGAACCCAACCACATCGCGCGCGGCCGCTTGAAAGTCATCGACAACGCAGTCGACACCAACACGGGCACTATCCGGCTGAAAGCGGTCTTCGACAACACGGATCACAAGCTCTGGCCGGGCCAGTTCGTCAACGTGGTGCTGATGCTGGATACCCAGAGCAACGCAACGGTCGTGCCTTCCGAAGCGGTGCAGGACGGCCAGCGCGGCCAATTCATTTTTGTGGTGAAAGCGGACCAGACGGTGGAACCCCGGCCGGTCACGGTGGCTCGCACCATCGGCCGCAAGGCGGTCATCGCCAAAGGCGTCGCGCCCGGCGAGACGGTAGTGACCGATGGCCAGTTGCTTCTGTACCCGGGCGCGAAGATAAAGGCTGTCCCGGCGGGCAAAGTGGACAATCTGGCACTCTGACCATGCACATTTCACGCATCTTCATCGAGCGGCCCGTCATGACCGCGCTGGTCATGTTAGCGATTTTGCTGTTCGGGGTCGTGGCCTTCCGGTCGCTGCCGGTGGCGGCCCTGCCGACGGTCGATTACCCGAACATCCAGGTGAACGCCGCGCTGCCGGGCGCCAACCCGGAAACCATGGCTTCGTCCGTCGCCACGCCGCTCGAGCGCCAGTTCTCCACCATTGCGGGCGTGCAGAGCATGAACTCGCAAAACACCCAGGGAGCCACGCAGATCACCGTACAGTTCACGCTGGCGCGCAACATCGACGCCGCCGCGCAGGATATTCAAGCCGCCATCGCCAAAGCGGAGGGCCTGCTGCCCTCCAACATGCCGCATCCGCCGTCGTACCAGAAGGCTAATCCGGCCGACCAGCCGGTGTTGTACCTTTCGCTTACTTCCGACACATTGCCGCTCTACACCGTGGACGAATACGCGGAGACCCTGCTGGCGCAGCGTTTTTCGATGGCCAGCGGCGTTTCCAGCGTGCAGGTTTATGGCGCGCAGAAATACGCGGTGCGCGTGCAGTTGAATCCCGACGAGATGGCCGCGCGCGGCATCGGTTTCGACGACGTGATGCAGGCCGTCCAGCGCAGCAACGTGAACCTGCCTACAGGCAAATTGTATGGCGAGAAGCAGGCCTTCACCGTGCAATCCAGCGGCGAGTTGACGCGCGCCGCCGCCTACCGGCCGTTGGTCGTGGCTTACAAGAACGGCGTGCCCATTCGTCTGGAGCAGCTCGCCAACGTGATCGACGGCGTCGAAGACGACCACGCTGTGGCGTGGTTCCAGGGCGTGCGCGGCATGATCCTGGCAATCCAGCGGCAGCCCGGAACCAACACGGTGGAAGTCGTCGATAACGTCAAAGCGCTGCTGCCGCAGTTACGCGCCGAGATTCCGCCCGCCGTGAAACTGGATATCGCCTTCGACTCGTCGGAATCGATCCGGGGTTCCATCCGCGACGTCGAGTTCACCCTGGTGCTAACGGTGTGCCTGGTGGTGATGGTCATCTTCGTCTTCCTGCGGAACCTGAGCGCCACCTTGATTCCGGGCCTCGCCGTGCCCCTTTCCATCATCGGCACGTTCGCCGCCATGTACCTGCTGGGCTACAGCTTGAACAATCTTTCCCTGATGGCGCTGACCCTGTCGGTGGGGTTCGTGGTGGATGACGCCATCGTCATGCTGGAGAACATCGTCCGCTACATGGAGATGGGCAAAGGGCGCATGGAGGCCGCACTGCTGGCTTCCAAGGAAATCGGTTTCACCATCATTTCCATGACCATCTCGCTGGTGGCTGTCTTTATCCCGGTGCTCTTCATGGGCGGCATCGTGGGACGGTTGTTGCATGAGTTCTCCGTCACCATCACCATCGCCATTCTGATCTCCGGCTTCGTTTCGCTGAGCCTTACGCCGATGCTCGGCAGCCGCTTCCTGCGATACAGCCACACGGGCGCCCACGGGCGGCTTTATGCCGCGTTCGAGGCCGGGCACCACGTTTTGGCCTCCGGCTACGACTATACGCTGAAGAAGGTGCTGCGGCATCAGTTCGCCACCCTCATGGTCGCGGTCTTGCTGCTGGCCGGCACGGTGTATCTGTTCTTCACCATGCCGACAGGCTTCATCCCGAGCCAAGACAGCGGATTCGTCTTCGGCGTCGGTATGGCCGGCCAGGATATTTCATTCGATTCGATGGCCAGGCACCTGAAAGCGGTTTCCGATATTGTGCAGAGCGATCCGAACGTGTTGGATACCGGAACCTTCGTCATGGGAGGCAACCAGGGCGGCTTCTTCTCGCGCATGAAGCCGCGCTCCGAACGTAAACTCTCGGTGGACCAGATCATCGAGGAACTGCGGCCCAAAATCGGCGCCGTGCCGGGCATCATGATGTTCTTGCAGAATCCGCCGCCCATCACCGTGAGCGGGCAATTCTCCACCAGCGTCTACCAGATGACCATGCAGAGCGCCAATCTGAAGGAGATCTATGCCTGGGTAGATCCGCTGATGCAGAAGATGCGCACGCTGCCCGGATTCCTGGACGTTAATTCCGACTTGCAGATCGCCAGCCCACAGGTGATGGTGGATATAGATCGCGACCGCGCGGTGGCCTTGGGCTTGTCGCCGCAACAGATCGAGGACGCGCTCTACACGGCTTACGGCAGCCGCCAGGTCTCCACCATCTACACGCCGTCCAATCAGTATGCCGTCATCCTGCAGGTCGCGCCCGAGTATCAGCGCACTCCGGAGGGGCTGTCCAAGATTTATCTGCATTCCGCGCAAGGCACGCTCACGCCGCTCGACACGGTGGTGAAGCTTTCGCGCGCGGCCGGCCCGCTGAGCGTCAACCATTTCGGGCAACTGCCGGCGGTGACCATCTCGTTCAACTTGAAGCCCGGCTTTTCACTGGGCGATGCGGCCCAGAATGTGAAAGATGCGCTGCAGGAACTGCGCATACCGCCCACCATCAGCGTCAACTTCCAGGGCACGGTGAAGGAGTTTCAGCAATCGTTCCAGGGGCTGTCCATCCTGCTGATCGTGGCCATTCTGGTGATTTACATCGTGCTGGGCATTTTGTACGAGAGCTTCATCCACCCCATCACGATTCTTTCGGGACTACCTTCGGCGGTATTCGGCGCGCTGCTCACGCTGCGGCTGTTTCACAGGGAATTGGATCTCTATGCCTTCGTCGGCCTGATCATGCTGTTCGGCGTGGTGAAGAAGAACGCCATCATGATGATCGATTTCGCTCTGGAGCAGCAGCGGGTGGAGGGCAAGGCGCCGTTCGAGGCCATTTACGCGGGCTGCATGCTGCGCTTCCGGCCCATCATGATGACCACGGTGGCGGCGCTGTTCGGCACGCTGCCTATCGCGCTGGGCTACGGCGAAGGCGCCGACGCGCGGCAACCGTTGGGTCTGGCGGTGGTCGGCGGGCTGGTGGTGTCGCAGTTGCTGACGCTGTATATTACGCCAGTGATCTATTTGTACATGGAGCGCTTCCAAGGTTGGCTGCGGGGCAGTAAGGGCGCTGCGATGCCTGCGCCCGCGGAGTTGGCGGCGCGGTAGAAACTGGTTCGGGGGTTCGCATTGGCCGATGATATCGAGCGGGTTCGCAGGGCGGAAGCGAGAAGAGGCCGCCGGCCGGTGGATATTGCAACTCACGAGAGGAATCGGCGTAGGCTGGCGGCGCTCCGCGAGATCGTAGATTACGGGACCACTGACGATCTCAAGGCAGCTATGCGCGAATACGGCCTTTCCGAGGACTCGCCGGAGTGGACTGAGGTCCTTCGGATTTGGAACGACGAGCGCGAATCGAATTAGCGATACGCTCAAGACTCTGAAGACGAGATTCCCGCGCTTCCGGAGTCAAGCCCTCGTCCTGCCTGGAAAGGACGGCGTTAATCCTCTCCGTCGCACGCTGGTTGGAACGTTGCGCATCCATGACGATTTAATCTTAGCACGGACGGACGCTGCTCCCATCCCGCGAAAGGGGGAACGCACGCTCTGATGCTGACGTGTCGGGACTCGTCTCGACGCACGCCTGGGGGCATTACGGCGCCGCCAGCTCGAATAGCGCGAACGTGAATACATCCGTGGCGGCGGCGATAGTCACGTACTGTTTGCCGTCGGCCATGAAGGTAATGGGCGAGGCGGTGAGGTTCTGACCCAGGTAGTAATGCCATAGGTGACGGCCGGTGGTGGCGTCCACCGCCACGAGCTGGCCGTCGTCGTCGCCGAAGAAGACCAGGCCGCCCGCGGTGGATACGGTTCCAGCCCAACTGTCGCCGTGACCGGTCATCGGGTAGTCCCAGCGCTTCTCGCCGGTCTGCGGATCGAGCGCTCGCAGATAGAATATGCCGGGCTCTTTGGAGATCGACTCACCGCCGGTGCCGGCGAAGTTCTTCATCGGCTCCGGCGTCTTGGCGGATGAGCTGTACATATCGCATTGTTCCAGCGTGGGCACATAGAGCAAGCCGGTTTGCGGGTTGTAAGACGGCGACATCCAGTTAGTAGCTCCGCGCACCGAAGGGCACACGCGCCTCCCGTTCGGCGAGGGTTCCATGCCGGGATTCTCGATCGGCTTGCCTTTGGCGTCGATGCCTTTGGCCCAATTCAGCCGCTCGACGAAAGGCGTGGCGCGCAGAAATTCGCCCGTGACGCGGTCCAGCGCATAGAAGTAACCGTTGCGATTGGCATGCAGCAGGAGCTTGCGCGGGCGCCCTTCGTACACGGTGTCGAGCAGAACGGGCCAGGCTTGCGCATCCCAATCGTGCGTGTCGTGCGGCGTGAATTGGAAATACCATTTCAGCTTGCCGGTATCGGGATCGAGCGCCAGCAGCGAATCGGTATAGAGGTTTTGGCCGCGGCGCGCGCCGCCGTAAAAGTCGGGCCACGGATTGCCGGTGGTCCAGTAGAGCAAGTTGAGTTCGGGATCGTAAGTGCCGTTGAGCCAGGTCGCCGCGCCGCCCCATTCCGGGCCGAGTTCTCCCCACGTTTCCGCGCCGGGTTCGCCCTTGGCCGGGACGGTCCAGAAGCGCCATAGCTCTTCGCCGGTCGCGGCGGAGAATGCCGCGATGAATCCGCGCACGCCGGTATCGCCGCCCGAAACTCCCACGATCACGCGATCCTTCACGACCATGGGCGCAAGCGTGGCGAACGCGCCGCGGCTGGTATCCGCAAACTCGCGATCCCACAGTCCGCCGCCCGTCTTGCGATTGAGCGCGACCAGGTGTGCGTCGCTGGTGGCGAAGAAGACGATATCGCCCAGAATGGCGACGCCGCGGTTCACGTCGCTGCGCTTGGCCAGTTCGTCGCGATACTTCCAGATGGGACGGCCGGTGCGCGCATCGAGCGCGTGCACTTCGTTGCTGTTGGTGACGTACATGATGCCGTCGTAGACCAGCGGCGTGGCTTCCAGGTGAGTTGCGCCATCCACGTGGTAGACCCACGCGGACACGAGTGACTTCACATTGGCCGAAGTGACTTGGGTCAGCGGACTGTGGCGGTGCGCCGCGTAATCTCCGGCATAGGTCAGCCAGTTCGCACCGGCGCCTGCGCGAATCAGGTCGTAACGCGCGCCCGCGCCGGCCGGCTGCGCAGCGCTTTGGACAACCGCGCCTTCCTGCCGGATCGACTGGCGGCCCAGAAACGCCAGCAGGTTTTCGATCTCTGTGGAACTGAGACGCTGCTTGAAATCGGAAGGCATCAGCGAGCTCTTGCGCAGGACCACGTCGCGTAAATCGGACTTCAGCAGGCGATGGATCTCGCCTTGCGCGTCCAGAATCTGGATCGCGTAATTGGTGT
>Ga0187890_10002976_pt1 | contig 11737 bp, 9 predicted proteins | sample June2016WEW_21_1_FD_133005 | JGI IMG/M metagenome (GOLD analysis project Ga0187890, IMG submission 133005) | Peatland microbial communities from SPRUCE experiment site at the Marcell Experimental Forest, Minnesota, USA - June2016WEW_21_10 | ecosystem: Environmental > Terrestrial > Soil >... | reverse complement strand
GAGTGGTTCATGCAGAAGGGACGGCACGCGCTGATCGTCTACGACGATCTGAGCAAGCATGCCGACGCCTACCGGCAGCTGTCGCTGCTGCTCCGCCGGCCGCCTTCGCGCGAGGCCTATCCGGGTGACGTCTTCTACCTGCACAGCAGGCTGCTCGAGCGCTCCGCGCGCATGTCCGACGAGCAGGGCGGGGGCACCTTCACCGCGCTCCCCATCATCGAGACCAAGGCCAATGACGTCTCCGCGTACATCCCCACCAACGTCATCTCCATCACCGACGGCCAGATCTACCTGGAGACCGACCTCTTCAACGCCGGCACCCGACCGGCGATCAACGTCGGCCTCTCCGTCTCCCGGGTGGGATCTGCGGCCCAGACCAAGGCGATGAAGCAGGTGGCCGGCCAGCTCAAGCTCGACCTGGCCCAGTACGGCGAGCTCAAGGCCTTCTCCCAGTTTGCGGCCGATCTCGACAAGCGGACCAAGGCGACCCTGGAGCGCGGTCAGCGGATGACCGAGCTGCTCAACCAGCCGCAATACGAGCCGGTGCCGTTCGCGCGCCAGGTGATGGCCATCTTCGCCGGCACCCGCGGCTACCTCGACGACGTGCCGGTCAACCGCATCTCCGACTTTGAGCGCTCGCTGCTCCGCTTCCTGGAGCAGAGCCACCCCGACCTCGAGACCTCCATCGTCAAAGATGGCGCGGTCTCCGCGGAGCTGGAGGCCGAGCTGCGGGCGGCGATCGAGGACTTCAAGAAGGACTACGCCTAGTGTCCAGGACACTAGTGGTGGCTCACTGATGCCCAGCCTGCGCGACCTCCGCCGGCGTATCCGCACCGTCGCCAACACCCAGAAGATCACCAAGGCGATGGAGCTGGTCGCGGCCTCCAAGCTGCGCCGTGCCCAGGAGCGGATGCAGAATGCCCGTCCCTACGCGGACGAGCTGACGGGCGTGATGGCCCAGCTCATGAGCCGCTCCTCCGGTCGCGATCATCCCTTCCTGGCGGTCCGCCCCGTCACCCGCCGCTGCCTCGTCCTGGTGACCAGCGACCGCGGGCTGGTGGGCGGGCTCAACAGCAACAGCGTCCGGGTGGCGCTGCGCGAGAGCGTGACCGGAGGTGTCCCGACCGAGGTGGTGACCATCGGCCGCAGGGGCCGCGACACGATGCGCCGGATGGGCCGGAACCTGATCGCCGACGTGAGCAACTACGGGGACCGGCCCACGCTCAGCACCATCCTGCCCGCGATCAGTGTCGCCATGGAGCGGTACGAGAAGGGTGAGTGCGACCAGGTCGATCTGATCTACGCGCGTTTCATCAGCAACGGCCGGCAGGAGGCGACGCTGCAGCGGCTGCTCCCCGTCGAACCGCCCGCTGATGCCGCCCCCACGGCTGCCGATTTCGAGTACGAGCCCGACTCCGCCGAGGTGCTCGACGCCCTCCTGCCCCGCTATGTCGAGGCCCAGGTCTACCGGGCCGTGCTCGAGAATCTCGCCAGCGAGCAGGCGGCCCGGGTCATGGCCATGCACAATGCCGCGGAGAATGCCGGCGAGGTGATCGAGAGCCTGACCCTCACGGCCAACAAGGAGCGGCAGAGCAGCATCACCACCGAGCTGATGGAGGTGGTGAGTGGTTCCACCGCCCTCGACGAGGCCTGAGCGAGCGATTCAAGGAGTCATGGGACAAATGGCAGCTCCGAAGACAGTCACCGGCAAGGGCCGGATCGTCCAGATCATGGGGCCCGTCGTCGACGTGTCCTTCGCCGGCGGCCGGCTCCCCCACACCTACGATGCCCTGGAGCTCGCCCGCGAGGGCGGCCGGCTGGTGCTGGAGGTCGAGCAGGATCTGGGCAACGGCGTGGTCCGGACCATCGCCATGGACTCGACCGACGGCCTGCGCCGCGGCGACGAGGTGGTGAACACGGGTTCGCCGATCACTGTCCCGGTGGGCGAGGCAACCCTGGGCCGGATGTTCAACGTCATCGGAGATCCCATCGACGCCATGCCGGCGCCCGATGCGGAGCGCCACCCCATCCACCGCAAACCGCCCCCGGTCAGCGAGCAGGACGTGAGCCAGCAGATCTTGGAGACCGGGCTCAAGGTCATCGACCTGATCTGCCCCTTCTCCAAGGGGTCCAAGATCGGCCTCTTCGGCGGTGCTGGGGTGGGCAAGACGGTGATCGTCAACGAGATGATCCGCAACATCGCCGAGGAGCACAGCGGCTACTCGGTCTTCGCCGGGGTCGGAGAGCGCACCCGCGAGGGCCGCGACCTCTACGGCGACATGAAGGAGTCCGGGGTCCTCGACCGGACCGCGCTGGTCTTTGGCCAGATGAACGAGCCCCCCGGGGCTCGCGCCCGGGTCGCTCTCACCGGCCTCACCATGGCCGAGTACTTCCGCGACGAGAAGGGCGCCGACGTCCTCCTCTTCATCGACAACATCTTCCGCTACGTGCTCGCCGGGGCCGAGGTCTCGGCCCTGCTCGGACGGATGCCGAGCGCGGTCGGCTACCAGCCCACCCTGGCGACCGAGATGGGCGATCTCGAAGAGCGCATCACCTCCACACGGAAGGGTTCGATCACCTCGGTCCAGGCCGTCTACGTCCCTGCGGACGACTTCACCGACCCGGCGGTCGCGACCACCTTTGCCCACCTGGGGGCGACCGTGTCGCTCTCCCGCGCCCTCACCGAGATCGGCATCTATCCCGCCGTGGACCCGCTCGACTCGACCAGCCGCGCCCTCGATCCCCGCATCGTCGGGGAGGAGCACTACCGCGTCGCCACCGGGGTCAAGCGGCTCCTGCAGGAGTACAAGGACCTCCAGGACATCATCGCCATCCTCGGCCAGGAGGAGCTGACCGACGATCAGAAGCTGACGGTCCAGCGAGCCCGCCGGGTGCAGCGATTCCTCTCCCAGCCCTTCAAGGTGGCCGAGGTCTTCACCGGCCGTCCTGGCATCTACGTCAAGCTCGAGGAGACCATCCGCGGCTTCGCCGAGATCCTGGACGGGAAGCACGACGACCTTCCCGAGGACGCCTTCTACATGGTCGGGACCATCGACCAGGCGGTCGCCAAGGGGCAGGAGCTGGAGGGGACGGGTGCCGAGGGAGGCGCCGCCGGCGGGGACACGAAGGCTGCCGCCGCCGCGCCGGCCGCCGGCGAGGAGGAGCCGCCCGAGGAGGCGGCGAAGTCTCCGGATGAAGAGCCTGCCACCGAGAAGGCGGCGGCGCTCCCGGCGCAGAAGGTCGACGCCAAACCCTCGCCCAAGAAGGCGGCGGTGCCCGCCAAGAGGGCGGCTCCGGCATCGAGCCGCGCGAGAAAGGCGAAGTCGGACAAGGGCAGCTGATGGCGAAGCTGAACGTCGAGCTGGTCACCGCGGAGGGCCGTGTGCTCTCCCAGGAGGCCGACTTCGTGCTCGCGCCGGGAGCGGCCGGTGATCTGGGGGTGCTGCCCCACCACATCCCCCTGCTCACCCCGCTCCGCACCGGCGAGGTCATGGTGCGCAACGACGGGGTGGAGGAGTACCTCTTCGTCTCGGGCGGCTTCCTGGAGATCCTCCCCGACCGCGTCGTCATCCTCGCGGATGCGGCCGAGCGTGCGGAGGACATCGACCAGACCCGGGCCGAGGCGGCGCGCCGTGCTGCCGAGGAGGCGCTCGCCGAGCATGCTGGCGACGCCATGGCCGCCGCCAAGCTGGAGCGCGCCCTCTACCGGCTCAAGGTCGCCGAGGTCCGCCGTCGCCGGCGGGATCGCGGGAGCCTCCCCGGCGCGTCGTAGAGGGGTCAGCTTCCCAGGAAGAAGTTGCCCGCCAGGAAGTCCGTGTTGATCTGCGTGTCCTGCTCGGTGCCGAGGCAGCTGATGGCGATCCCCACCGCCGCGTAGGTCGGGTCGGTGAAGCCGAGCACGTCGACGCTGTTGACATCCGAGCAGACGTCCAGGCTGGAGACCGGGTTGCTGTCGCCCAGCTCGAAACTCGGGTTGCCCGTGAAGACGAAGTCGGAGCCGCTGGTGCTCTTGGTGTTGGTGGTGGTGTAGGTGTTCTCGCAGTATTGCGAGCTGCCGTCGGCGTTGTCCACGAGGGTGAGGTTCTGGCAGTTGCCCTGGGTCACCTTCATCCCGTTGGCGGTGAGCAGGGAGGTGAAGTAGGCGGCGGCCGGCGTTTCGGTCGGGAAGCCCGCATAGAGCACGTAGTCTTCGGAGACATCCGAGTTCTGGGTGAGGTCACAGAGTTCCTCGTCGCTCTCGCCGGTCGCGACGTAGGCGTCGCTCGGCTCCTCCTGGCAGCTGTCGGCCGTGTTGCCGGTGATGTAGGTGGGCAGGAGGTTGCCCAGCTGGCTGAGGGACGGGGAGCCCGTCGCCGAGGGGCCGGCGGACGAGGAGGCCTTGGCAGTGGGGGAGGCGGACGGGGAGGGGGAGGAGGTGGGGGTGAGGGTGAAGGTGGGCGCTGGCGTCGGAGTGGGGGTGGCGACAGGGGTGGTCGCCTTGAACGGGAAGAAGCCGGCGGTGGCGGCGACCCCGAAGTAGCCGATGATCAGCACGATCACGACCGCGGCCGCGATCAGGGCTCGCGGGTGGCCACGCCTGCGGGTCGGGCGGGCCGGAGCGGTCCACGGGGGCGGTCCCCCCGGCGCGCCCGATCCAGGCGGTGGGCTGGGAGGGGGCGGCGGGACGGGAACCCCGGCACTCACCCACTGCGGTCCCAGGGGCGGGCCGCCGGTGGCGCCCTGCCCCAACGGTCCGGGAGGGCCGGAACCCGCCAGCGGCGGAGGGCCCGTGGCTGCCGGTGGGGCGGGCCACCCTCCGGGCGGCGTGTACGCCGCAGGGGCCAGGGGTGGCACGAACTGCCACGGAGCCGGCGGCGGGGGCGTTGCGGGGGCCGGCGGGGAAGGCCAGGCCGCCGGGGGCGGGGTGTCCGCGGCGGGCGCCGCGGGGAAGTCGAGCGGGATCACCGGGGGCGGTGGCGGGACCACCGGGGGCGGTGGCGGGACCGACGCGGAGCCCGGCCAGGCGGCCGTGGCGCCGGGAGGCGGTGCCGCCGGTGCCGGGTCGATGATGGGGAACCCCATGGCCCGGGCGATCTCCGAGACGGCCCAGCTGCTTGCCCGGGGGTCGAGGACGCCGCTCTGGGCCAGGTTGCCGGAGACCGTCTGGACGGCCGCGCCCGGGCCGACCGCCGCCGCCTGCTGGGCGAGCTGGACGGCGACGCCCGCTCGCGCCGCGGCCACCAGCATCTCGGTCTCTTCGGGCGCGGTGGGGAGCAGGATGTTGAGGGCGCCGCCGAGGTGCCGGGGGTCAGCCAGGATGTCGGGCCCGTGGTCCCTCACGACCGCCGCCAGGGCTCGGCGAACGTCCCCCTGAGGATCGAAGCCTCGGATGCCAGCGTTCATGCGATGCCCCTGCCCATCAACGGGTCCGATGCACGGTAAGACCGGGATGGTAGGCGATGACCGAGCACCGCCGTTCCAGGCAGACGGGGCCATAGGGGACCGGCACCGGCCGGCCGGGCTCGGGGGCCGGTTGCACGGCCGCGCGGCTCAGAAGAGCCCGACGATGTTTCCCGCCTCGTCGATGTCGATGCGTTCTGCGACCGGGGCGCTCGGCAGGCCGGGCATGGTGCGTATCTCGCCGCTGCGGAGGTAGACGAAGCCCGCGCCCGCTGCGGCTCTGACCTCCCGGATGGGGAGCGTCCAGCCGGTGGGCGCCCCCTTGAGTCGGGGATCGGACGAGAGGCTCAGCTGGGTCTTGGCGATGCAGACCGGGAGACCGCCGAATCCGTCTCGCTCGCACTGGCGGAGCTGCTGGGCGGCCGCGCTGTCATAGGCGACGCCGTCGGCCCCGTAGATCCGGGTCGCCACCGCGGTCACCTTCTCCTCCAGGCTGGCGTCGTCCGCGTAGAGCATCCGGAAGCAGCTCTTCTCCTCGCACGCGGCGGCCACCGCCTCGGCCAGCTCCACCGCCCCCTCACCGCCGTCCGCGTAGCTGGTGTGGACGGCGCAGCGGACGGCCATCTCCTCGGCGATCCGGCGGATGGCGGCGTGCTCCGACGGGTGGTCCTCGGGATGGGCGTTGATGGCCACCACCACGGGGACGCCGAAGAGCTGGCAGTTCTCGATCTGCTTGCGCAGATTGACCCCGCCGACCTCCACCTCGTCCGGGTTCTCCTCGAAGAGCTGCGGCGGGAGCGCGCGGCCGGCGACGACCCGGTGCTTCCCGGAGTGGGCCTTGAGGGCGCGGACGGTGGCGACCACGACGGCGGCATCGGGGCGCAGCCCACTCACCCGGCACTTGATGTCGAAGAAACGCTCCGCTCCCATGTCGGCGCCAAAGCCGGCCTCGGTGACCAGGAAGTCGCCGGTCCGGCTGCCGATGAGGTCGCCGATCACCGACGAGTTGCCGTGGGCGATGTTGCCGAAGGGCCCGGCGTGCACGATGGTCGGGGTGCCCTCCAGCGTCTGCACCAGGTTGGGCTTGATCGCCTCGAGCAGCAGCACCGCCATCGCACCGGCGGAGCGCAGGTCATCGGCGGTGACCGGCTTACCATCTCGCGCGTGGCCGACGACGATGCGGCCGAGCCGGCTCCGCAGGTCGCGCAGTGAGCTGGAGAGCGCGAGCACGGCCATCACCTCGGAGGCCGCGGTGATGTCGAAGCCGCTCTGGCGCGGCACGCCGTCCTGGGCGGCGCCCAGGCCGATGACCACGTTGCGTAGCGCCCGGTCATTGACGTCGAGCACCCGCCGCCAGGAGATGGTGGCCGGCTCGAGGTCAAGTGCGTTGCCCTGGAAGAGATGGTTGTCCACCATGGCGGAGAGCTGGTTGTGGGCGGCGGTCACCGCGTGCATGTCGCCGGTCAGGTGGAGGGCGACCCTGTCGAAGGGGACCAGCGTGCTCAGCCCGCCACCCGCCGCACCACCCTTGACACCGAAGGTCGGACCCATCGACCCCTGCCGGAGGGAGATCACCGCCCGCCGGCCGATCCGGCGCAGGCCGTCGCCCAGGCCGATGGTGGTCACCGTCTTGCCCTCGCCGAGGGGCGTGGGGGTGATCGCGGTGACCACCACATAGCGCGCACGCCGCTCTGCGGGAAGGGAATCGAGCGCCTCCAGGCGGATCTTGGCGACACCCTGTCCGTACGGTTCGAGTAGCTCCGACCCGATCCCCACCTCCGCGGCGACGTCGGCTATGGCGCGCGCCTCGGCGGGGAGGGAGCGATCCTGAGTGGATGGTTTCATGTCCCCATCCTGACCGGCTCGGGCCGCTGGAACCTACAGGCGCCGGCCATCAACTGGGCAGGCACAAGGTCCCAGCCGGCACCGGGCGGCTGGGGCGCCGTCAGCGCCGGGAATTCCCGCCGCCCTGGGTCATCATCAAGATCATCAGCAGGTTGAGGAAGAGGTTGAAGACGTCCAGGTAGATCTTGAGCGCCATCCGGATGGCGCTCCCCGGGGCGTTGGCGGTGTGGGTCACCCGCTGGATGTCGTACAGCAGGAAGAGCGAGAAGAGCACGCACGCGGCGGCGGAGATGAAGATCTGAAAGGCCGTCGACTGGACGAAGAGGCCGATGACCATCGCCACCACGACCCCGATCAGGGCGGCGAAGAGCCAGCCCCCGATCCTGCTGAAGTCGCGGCTCGTGGTCCTCGCGTAGAGGGTGATCCCGCCGGTGGTGGCCACGGTCGCCGCCACGGCCTCGTAGACGATGTACTGGTAGCCCCCCGCCTGCAGGCCCAGGATCAGCGGAGCGACGGCGATCCCGGTGACGACACCAAAGGCGAGGAACAGGACCATACCGATCCCGGGGCGCGCGGCCAGCGCCTGGGTGGCCATGACCAGGACGATCATAGCGATGAACCAGAGGATGTCGCCGCCTGAGGTGGCTGTGTTGAGCCCGGCGCCTCCGAGCAGGATCCCGCCGAGGGCGCAGAGCACCAGCAGGCAGGTCAGCCCCATCACCTTCTCGGGGAGGCTGATCGCCCCCTGCATGGCCGGGTCGGCCCAGCCGCGGGTCTCGCCGAACGGGTTGTAGAGGCTGCGGTTGGAACCGCCGCCGCCCATGCCGCTGTTCATGTTGAACATCTCAGATCTCTTGGCTCCAGATGGGGAGATCGGGTCGTCTCAAGGTTACGGTACCCCGCCTGTCCACCGGGTTACACATGGGGCGTGGCCCACCCCGCGGCTGACGGACGTGGGGTGGGCCCGCAGTCGTCGATCAGGCGATGTTGACGGCCTTGTTCAAGTAGACGTCCTGGATGGCGTTGAGCAGGCCGACCCCCTCGGCCATCGGGCGCTGGAAGGCCTTGCGGCCGCTGATCAGCCCGGTGCCACCGGCCCGCTTGTTGATCACGGCGGTGCGGACCGCCTCCTTGAGGTCACCCGCTCCGGACGAGGCGCCGCCCGAGTTGATCAGCCCGCACCTGCCCATGTAGCAGTTCACCACCTGGTAGCGGGTGAGGTCGATGGGGTGAGGGGTGGTCAGCTTCTCGTAGACGAGCTTGCTGGTCTTGCCGTACTTGAGGGCGGTGTAGCCGCCGTTGTTCTCCGGCAGCTTCTGCTTGATGATGTCGGCCTGGATGGTGACGCCGAGGTGGTTGGCCTGCCCGGTCAGGTCTGCGGCGAGCCCGTAGTCGGTGCCGTCCTGGGTGAAGGCCGAGTTGCGCAGGTAGCACCAGAGGATGGTCGCCATACCCAGCTCATGCGCCTCGGCGAAGGCCACCGCGACCTCCTGGAGCTGCCGGGTCGACTCCTCGGAGCCGAAGTAGATGGTGGCGCCGACCGCGACCGCACCCATGTCCCAGGCCTGCTGGACGGTGCCGTACATCACCTGGTCGAACTTGTTGGGGTAGGTCAGCAGCTCGTTGTGGTTGAGCTTGACGATGAAGGGGATCTTGTGCGCCCACTTCCTCGACACCGAGCCGAGCACGCCGAAGGTGGAGGCCACCGCGTTGCAGCCGCCCTCGACAGCCAGCTCCACGATCTTCCCGCCGTCGAAGTAGATGGGGTTGGGCGCGAACGACGCGCCCGCGGAGTGCTCGATGCCCTGATCCACGGGGAGGATCGAGACGTAGCCCGTGCCCGCCAGGCGGCCGTGGTCGAAGAGTGTCTGGAGGCTGCGCAGGACGCGCGGGTTGCGGTCGCTCACCGACCAGACCCGGTCGACGAAGTCGGGGCCGGGCAGGTGGAGCTGGTCGCTGCTCACCGTCTGGCAGCGGTGTTGCAGCAGGTCCTGCGCGTCGTCGCCGAGAATCTCTTCTACGTTGCTCAGGGGGGTTGCCGTCGCCGTTGCCATGGTGTCCTCCGGGAATGGGCTGCGGGCGAATTCTCCCCCATCCGCCCCGCGCGGTGACTTCCGACCACTCTGACGCGTTCGGAGCGACCTGTCGGAGGCCTGATTCTCCCCGCCCGCGGTCATGTACCGTAGGCGCGATGGACCTGCTCCGCATCACCGGGGGTGGCCGGCTGACCGGGGAGGTCGCGATCTCCGGCAGCAAGAACGCGGCCCTGCCGGTCATGGCGGCCGCCCTCCTCACCGACGAGCCGCTGGAGCTGACCAACGTCCCGGACATCGAGGACATCGGGACCATGGCGGCCATGCTCGGCCACCTCGGGGTCTCGGTGGAGAAGATCGCCGACGGTCGCTGGCGGCTCGACGCCGGGCGGGTCGAGGCGGCTTCGGTGGGCGCAGACCTGACCCGGCGGCTGCGCGGCTCCTTCCTCCTCCTGGGGGCGCTCGTCGGCCGGACCGGCCAGGCGGAGATCGCCAAGCCGGGCGGGGACGACATCGGGATGCGCCGGGTCGAGCAGCACCTGGAAGGGCTGCGGCTGATGGGGGCGGAGGTGGCCGAGACCGCCACCAGCTTCGTGGCTCGGGCAAAGCGGCTCCGGGGTGCCCACATCTATCTCGACATGCCGACCGTCACCGGGACCGAGAACCTGATGATGGCCGCGGTTCTGGCCGACGGCATCACCGTGATCAGCAACGCCGCTCGCGAGCCCCACGTCTATGACCTGGCCCGCTGCCTGGTCGGGATGGGAGCCCGGATCAGCGGCGCCGGCAGCGAGCTGATCGTGGTCGAGGGCCAGAGCAACCTGCTCCACGGCACTCACCACCGGGTGATCACCGACTACATCGAGGCCGGCACCTACATGACGGCCGCGGCCGCGACCGGTGGCGATGTCGCGGTCCACGGGATGCGTCCCGGCGACCTTCGCTCCCTGAGCAACAAGCTGCTGGCTGCGGGCTGCGCCGTCGTCGAGGGAGGCGACCACGTGCGGGTGACCGGCGGCAGGCTGCGCGCCGTCGATGTCACCACCTGGCCCCACCCCGGATTCGCCACCGATCTCCAGCCGCAGTTCGGGGCCCTGATGACCCAGGCGGAGGGGATCAGCATCATCAGCGAGGCCCTCTACGAGAACCGTTTCCGCCACGTCGCCGAGCTGGCCAAGATGGGCGCTCACATCGCCGTCGAGGGGCGGAGCGCGAGCATCACCGGCCCGACCGCGCTGCACGGCACCGCCGTGTCGATCCCCGACATCCGGAGCGGGGCTGCGCTGGTCATCGCCGCACTCTGCGCTGACGGCACCACGGAGCTGGAGAACGTGTTTCACCTCGACCGCGGCTACGACAGCCTGGAGGCCAAGCTCCGGTCGTTGGGGGTGACCCTCGAACGGGTCCGCCCCGGACCTGGGGAGTCGTCGGCCCGCGACCTCTCGGGCGTCATCGGAGATTGATCGGAGGATCGCTGGGGATGCTCGGCAAGAGGCTGGGGATCGATCTGGGTGCCGGCAATGTGCGGGCGGTGGTGCGGGGCGAGGGGCTGACGATCACCGAACCGTCAGTGGTGGCGCGGCACCGGCGCCGTGGCTACTGCGCCGCCGGCCTGGCCGCCGCCGAGCTGGCCGGTGACCCCGACATGGAGCTGATCCGTCCCGTGGGCGCGGGGGCGATCGCGGACCTGGAAGCCGTCGGGGCTCTCCTCCATCAGCTCGTCAACCGCGCCGCCGGGAGGCAGCGCATCTTCCGCCCGGACGTGGTCATGGCGATCTGCCCGGCGATGGGGGGCGACGACCGCCTCGCCATCCTCGACATCTGCGCGCGGATCGGCACCCGGACCGCGTACCTCATCGACTCGCCGATCGCCGCGGCGCTCGGCGCCGGGCACGCGCCGAGCGGGAGCCGTGGCTATCTGATCGTCGACATCGGGGCGGCCACCGTCGAGGTGGCCAGCCTGGCCTCCGAGGGGACCATCGCCATCCGCACCCTCACGACCGCCGGGGACGCCCTTCGCGAAGCGGTGGCGCGCCGCGTCGAGGAGGCCCACGGCGCCGTCATCGACCCTGCGGCGGCCGAGGACATCGTGGCCTCCCTGGCCTGTGTCGGCCCCCACGAGGAGCGCCGGATGCCGGTTCGCGCCGGGGTGGGGGAGGGGTCGGTGACCCTCAGCATCGCCTCCGCCGAGATCGCCGACCTGGTGGACGCCCATGCCCGCCACATCGGCCACGCGATCGAGGAGGTGATCGACGAGACGCCGATCCCGCTCCGCCGCGGCATCCTCGAGGAGGGCATCGCCCTCTGTGGGGGTGGTGCCCGGCTGGAGGGCCTGGACCGCTATCTCGGAATCCAGACCGGCATCACGGTCCGGGTGGCGCCCGATGCGCCGACCTGTGTGATCCGGGGGACTCAGGCGGCCGTCGAGAACCTCGACGTGCTCCGCCGCTCCTTCATGTACATCCGCTGAGCGGCGCGGG
>Ga0187890_10002972_pt1 | contig 11745 bp, 8 predicted proteins | sample June2016WEW_21_1_FD_133005 | JGI IMG/M metagenome (GOLD analysis project Ga0187890, IMG submission 133005) | Peatland microbial communities from SPRUCE experiment site at the Marcell Experimental Forest, Minnesota, USA - June2016WEW_21_10 | ecosystem: Environmental > Terrestrial > Soil >... | reverse complement strand
CGGGCATAGGCGGCCTCGACGACCTGGGCCACGAGCGTGGCGAACAGGGGGCGTAGGCGCCGTTGGTCGTGGGCGGGGGCGCACAGATACAGCGTGTCGTTGGCGTCGAGCAGTCGGACGGGGTCGATGCGACCGGCGGCGAAGGCGGTGGGCGCTCCGGACTCGCTGGCGGCCACGGTGGGATCGGCGAAGACCTCGACCACCGTCTCGGCCGTGGTGTAGACCGCGCTGCGCTGACGCTCGTCGCGTCCCCACGCGGCGCGCATGGCCTGGAGGGCGGACGGCTCGCCCGCCGCGCTGAGCACATCGAAGACCTCGTCGACCTCCTGGGTGTCGACCCACCGCACGACGTCGGCCATGGTCCCGCCCGCCGCCGCGGCCGCGAACAACAGGGGCGCCAACAATTTGGCCGCCGTGGCATACCAGAAGTCGCCGTCGCCGAGCGCGCCGGGCGAGGACCGCGCCACCTCGGTCAGGGACCCGGCGCTGCGGCGGGCGCCCTCCCACGTGGACGACGCCTGGAGGGGCGACCAGCTCGCCGAGGCCAGTCCCGTCGAGGCCGAGGGGTCGTAGACCCATACCCGCCCCTTCCCGGCGCGCCACTGCAGGGTGTTGCGGGCGAGATCGGACTTGACCGAGGCGGCCACCACGGGGCCCTCCCACTCGAGGATGGCCGGCACCGCGAAGCCACTGGTCTTGCGGCTCTGTGTCGGACCCACGACCAGGACCGAATGTCCCCGCTCGGCGGCGACCAACCGGTGGTGCGCCGTGCCGAGCGTCAATCGACCGGGGCAGGGCGCGGCGACGACCAGCGTGGCTCGCAGGTCGCGTCGTGTCGCCCACCGCGACAGCTCCAACTGGCCCGACCGAGGAGCGCGGCGCGTGCTCCGCCGACGCGCGTCACCGGGTGAGAACACCGGCGCGCCGGGCCCCTTGCGCCCGGGGGGTGGGCCGGCGCGCACGCTCGTCGGGCGCCAGAGCCGATACCCGCCCACCACGGCGATGGCCACCCCCACCTCGGCCCACCCGTTCACGCGTCGGTGCCCACCGGGCCCAGATGGGCGCGGCCGTCCATGTTGGCGTCGGTGTCGATGATGTCCATCTCGAGGGGCGACAGTCGGTGCTGGACCAGGAAGGAACGGCCCCCGACCTTCCACAACGCCACCCCCCGCCGGAGATGGGGGACGATCTCGGCCTCGGTCGACGACAACCCGAGCAGGGCGCCCGCCCGCTCGACCTCACCGGGTGGCTGCGCGTAGACCACGCGGGTCTCGGAGTCGGCCAACAGGCCCTGAGCCAACCCGACCTGCTCGGAGCCGACCGCGCCCGTCGTGTCGAGATCCGACAGCCGGTGGAGCACGGCGACGTTCGACACCCCCCGGGCCCGCGACAACTTCCACGACGACTGCAGCCAGCGCGCCACCGACAGGTCGGCGAGGATCGCCCACGCCTCGTCGACGACGACGACCACGCCGTCGGCGCCGGAGGATCCGGCCGCGACGCCGAGCCCGGCCTGCAACCACGCCGCGGCGCAGGTCATGAGGATCCCGAGTGCCGCCGAGTGGTAGACGGCGGACAGGTCGAGGACCACGAGGGGCGCGTCGAGCCGGATGCCCGGCGAGGTGGGACCGTCGAACATGCCCCGGAGATCGCCGGCCACGAGCCGTCGGAGCTCGAGGGCGACGTTGCGGCCATCGGCGGCCAGGCCCGCCACGTCGGTGCCGACTTCGCGCGCGGCGCGGGCCTCGGGCCGCAACAGCGCGTCCACGACCATGGGCAACGTCGGCCCCGATGCGGTCGTCCCCGGGCCCCGCGACGGTACCGGCGCGGAGACGTGGGCCACGGCGAGGTCGAGCGCACTGCGCTCGGTGGGAGAGAGGGGCCGCCGCAGACTGGCGGCCGACAGTGACGCCAGCAGCTCGCAGCGTTGGCGCGCCACGTCCTCGTCGTCGGTCCCCCCACCTGTCCCCGACGCCACGGCATCGAGAGGGTTGACGCGGATCGAGCCGCCCGGGCGCAGCGCCACGGGCTCCACGCCCCAGGCGCGCGCCAACGCGCCGTATTCGCCTTTGGGGTCGACGACCCAGGCCCGACGCCCGAAGACGGCGAGACGCCACAGATAGGTCTTGACGAACGCGCTCTTGCCCCGCCCGATCTGTCCGATCACCACCATGTTGGGGTTGGTGAGAGAGCCCGACCGGTACAGCTCGAAGGGGTCATAGGAGAACGTGGCCCCCAACAGGTCCCGTCCCACCAGCACGCCACCGCCGCCCGCGGCCCCACCGATACCGAGACCGAGACCGGGCTCGCACAGAAAGGGGTAGACGGCTCCGAGATTTCTGGTGGTGGCCTCGTGGGCGGGGACCGACATGACCGGCGCGCTCAGGCCAGGCCGCGGCCGAGGGGAAGGGTGCACATGAAGGTGTTGGCCTGGTCCCCGTAGCACCGCCGGAGCTCGAGCCCCGCCCGTCCCGCCGCCTGCTCGACGCGACCACAGCCGTCCTCGAGCGCATCGGGGTCGGGCGCGCTCACCGTCACGTACCCCGAGAAGCGGTATTGACCATGGCCGTCGGCGAGCTCGACCTCGCGTCGTTCCAGGATCTCCTCCTCGCGTCGTCGTCGGGCGGTGGCCAGGAAGCCTCCGCGCCGGCGGATCTCGGCGTCGGCGATGTCGGCGGTGCGAGCCTGCTCCACCTTGCGCGCCGCCTCGATGGGCCCGAGCGGCTCCATCACGACCGACATGGTGCGGCGGATGTCCGAGGAGAGCAGGAGCGGCCCGAGGAAGTCGGGGCCGGCGTCGGTGCGCGGCCACTCCGCCACCCAGTACGTGGCGTGCCAGGTGCCGTCGACCCGGAGCCGGCTCCATTCCCCCGCCACCCCCATGGGCCAGGGCGAGGGCTCCTCGGGGGGAGAAGGACGCGGGGAACGACGCGCTCCCGAAGGTGCCGCGTCGGGCCGGGGTGCGGTACGCCCCTCGTAGGCCCCCCGGACGACGGCCGCCAGCGCGTGCGGGGTCAGGACGGCTCCCGCCTCGATCGAGGCGTCGGCCAGTCGCCGGCGCAGGGCGGCGACCTCACGCAGGAGGACCGAGCATGCCCCCGTGCTCCCTCCGCCCGCGCTCTTCACGGCGCGCCCGGCCCGACCGGCGTGGACGGTCACCCCCAGCAGCACCTCGTGCCGCAGCGACGCGCCCGCCTCGGCTTCCACCAACGCCTGGTACGACGCCGTGGCGGTGTCGTATCCGGCGTCGTTCGTCGCGGCCGGGACCGACACCGCCGACGCCATCTCGGCGGCGGGGACCACGCGCTCGATCCATTGCACCCGGTGCACCGCCGATCCGTCACGGGCCAACGACGCCAGGACCTCGGACCACGCGCTCACCCGGCGCGCCTTGTCCTCCTCGCCGAGGAGGACGAAGCCCGGATCCGACGCGCCGAGGACGGCCGTGAAGGTCCTGCGGGTACGGTCGTGGAGGACGCCGACTCCGACGTCGGACCCGGCTCCGGTCGCGCCACGTTCCGTCGAGCCACCCGCCGTCGCCGCCACGTCGACCCGGATGAGATGCACGCCCGAGAACGGGCGCGCCCCGGCGGGAGACCCTCGAAGCCTCGTGAGGGCATGACGCAGCGCCTCGGGAGCCCACTGTTCCGCGGTTCGGCCCGCGATCGGCCACGTCGCCACCCCGACACCGATCGCCAACGCGGCCAAGGCCACGACCACCCCGACCGCCGAGGGCGACATGCGCAGCACGCCCACGCCCACCACGAGGGCACCCGCCACCGCCCCGATCTGTCCGCCGCGCCAGCCGGCGACGAGGCCGCGCCGCTCGAGAGGCCCGAACCGGTATCGCGTCGGCGCCGATTCACCCACCGCCGCGGCCTCTCTCCTCGGCGCCCTCGGCCCGGTGGCGACCGGTGTCCGTCTCGACGCCGGGTCCCCGGGGCGAGGCGGCTGGCCCCGTCGTCACGTCCGAGGTCGACCGGGCCGGCTCACGACGGGGGTGGCTTCGCTCTCCCCCCGCCCCGGGCGCCGCGCCGGTGACGCCACCGGTTGCGCCGGTCTCCGCCGCCGCTCCCCCGGCGCCGAACGCCACCGCGCCCGCGCCGGTGACCCCGCCGGCGATCATGGGGAGGGCCGAGGTGACCGCACCCGTGACGCCACCCCCGCCTTCGGATCCGACCCGGCCCGCGCCGGCGGCATCACCGTCTCCGGATCCCGACTTCATGTGACGGACCTGGTCGAGCGCCAGGTTCCCGCCTGTGCGCACGGGGGAGACCGCGGCGCTCTTGAGGCGATGGCGCGTCGACTCCAGATGGGCGACCGCCCCCGCCTCCGCCGCCGGCACCAACCGCAGCAGCGTGAACGGAGAGAGCACGGCGATCACCAACAGGGCGATGCCGCTCACCACCGAGGCGAAGCCCCCGCCGTTCCCGCTCCCCGAGACCCCCAGCCCACCGGCGACCGCAGCGGCGGCCAGTGACAGCACCGCGGCGATCACGAGCTTGGACAGCACCAGCGCAACGAGGGTGTCCGCCAGGCGTCTGCACCAGTGCGCCACCGAGGGCCATACCAGCGCGGCCAAGGCCAACGGCAGGAAGAGCACCGCCACCGACACCGCCGCGGCCCGCACCACGAGCTCGAGCCACAAGGCCAGCGCGGCGCTGGCGACGACCAGACCACCGATGAAGACGACGAAGCCGGGAACGGCCGGGCCCGTCACCAGCGCGGCGGGGATGAGGAACGTGAAGAGCCCGGACAACAGGTTCGTGGTGTCGACACCGGCACTCGACAACACCGTGGCCGACATGGCGTCGGTCACCGCCAGCGCCATGCGCACGAGCGTCACCGCCACGCCGGTGAGGAGCAGGGAGAGAGGAAGGTGGACGAGGAAGGTGCGCAGCAGCATCGAGGCGCTCTGGCGATAGACGGCCTGGATCGCGGCGCAGCACGCCATGGGCAACACCACCGCGGCGGCCAGGCTCGCCATCACCGCTTCGTGGGCGCCGAACCACCCGGCGCCGAGGTCGACCGACGTGGTGCCCGACATGGCCCGCCCCACCTGGGCGATCAACCACACCGCGCCCGACGACACCCACCGGGCCGCCTCGGAAAAGATGGCACCGACCCCGGCGCTGACCCCGGCCCCGGCCGCGTTGCCGACCGCTCCCGCCACGGTGTCGCAGGCGGGACCCACGACGGGAAGCGACCCGGGACACAGCGCGAAGGCTTCGAGCACGGTCAGTGCACCCCCTGGCCGGCGTGGAAGAAGAAGTTGACGATGGCCGGCGCGGCTCCGATCAGCAGGGCGGCCAGCGCGGAGACGAGCACGGTCCGGCGCCCGTTGAAGGCCTGGTGGTAGTTCTGCGCATGGGCGCCGAGAGCCCACGCCGCGGCGCCGATCACGAGGCCCACCAGGGCCATGATCAGCGCCCACCCGCCGAGCCCGTCGGTCAGCTGTTGGAGGACCGCCCCGCCGGGGAGATTGCCGGGATCGGGGTTGAGCGTCACCGTCGAGACCGCCTCGCGCACTGCCCACAGCACCATGCCGGTCCCTTCCCCGTCGTGCTCCACCGGCGTCGGTTCCCGGATGAGCGGTGTCCGTCGAGGGTAGGCGGATCCCAACAGTGTTTCAAGCTATTTCATGTCTTTTTATATCTTTCTCCCCCAGGGCCGGCGGGCCCGACGTCGGGCCGTGGGGAGGCCGTGGGGAAGAGGCCCGGGCGCGACCGCGCCTGTCATGCTTGTGCCGTGCTCGGCGCAAGCAGCGTGTCTTCGAACCTGGTCGTCGCCGGCTTCATCGCTCTCGGTGTGGTGGCCATCGTCGGGATCATCGTGGCCACCATCCTGGGACGGAGGTCAGGGCGCCGATCCCTCGAGCAGCGACTCTCCGCCCTGGCGTCGCGACTCGGCGTCGACGCCCCGGCCGAGGACCACGGGATGGGGATCGAGCCGGCCCTGCACCACCTCGAACTCGTCACCGACCGCGCCGCCGAAGCGGTGGCGGAGTCGTCGTCGGACGCCATTCGACTGCGGCGCGCCCTCGACACCCTCCCCCAGGGCGTCATCGTGTGCGACGAGAACGGCACCGTCGTGTTCCGCAACGCGCGTGCCGTGGGCCTCATGGGCGGACGCCATGGCGACGCCCTGGCGGCCGAAGCCGTGGTTGACCTCCTCGCCGATGCCTGGAAGCAAGGCTCGGCGCACCGCACGCTCGACCTCTACGGACCGCCACGACGCACGTTGGCGGTGTCCACGCAACTCATCGACGACGGCCGACGCACGTTGGGGGTGATCGCGGCGATCGACGACGTGTCGGAACGTCGGCGCCTCGAGGAGATCCGTCGCGATTTCGTGGCCAACGTGAGCCACGAGTTGAAGACGCCGATGGGCGCCATCGGTCTGCTGGCCGAGACCCTGGCGGCGGAGAAGGACCCCACCGTGGCCCAGCGCCTCGCCAGCCGCATCCACACCGAGGCTTTTCGGATCAGCCGGATCATCGACGACCTGCTCGATCTGTCGCGCATCGAAGCCGAAGAGGCTCCCCCGCGCGAGCCCGTGCTCGTGAACCTCATCATGGCCGAGGCCGTCGAGCGCATGCGCGCCGCCGCCGATCAGCGCGACGTGAAGATCGAGCTCGAAGAGCCCTCACCGCCGGTCACGGTCCTCGGGGACCGGCGCCAACTCGTCTCCGCGCTCTACAACCTTCTCGAGAACGCCGTGAAGTTCTCCTACGACGGCAGCGCGGTGCGTTTCGCCGGGCGGGTCGCCGACGGCCAGGTGCGCCTCGACATCGAGGATCAGGGTGTGGGCATCCCCGCCCGCGACCTCGATCGGATCTTCGAGCGCTTCTACCGTGTCGACCAGGGTCGCAGCCGCAACAGCGGAGGCACCGGGCTCGGCCTGTCCATCGTCCGCCACGTGGCCGCCAACCACCAGGGGCACGTCGAGGTCGATTCGCGCGAGGGTGAAGGGTCGACGTTCCGGCTCATCCTCCCGACACACTCAGAGGTCGTCTGAATCGTGAGCAGCATCGCGGGGCCACGCTCGTGAGCAATACCGCCGGCGCCCATTCCACCCCCCCGGCGCGCCCGTCGCACCGGGGGGGACGGGCCGAGCGCGCCCGCGACACGGCGGACCGGGGCCACGACAGCGCACGCGCCGTGCGGGTCCTCGTGGCCGAGGACGAGGAGTCCTTCGTCGACGCGCTGGTGATCGGGCTCGGGCGCGAGGGCTTCGACGTCTCGGTGGCCCGGGACGGACCCGAGGCCCTGGCCCTGTTCGACAGCTTCGAGCCCGATCTGGTCCTGCTCGACATCATGTTGCCCAAGATGTCGGGCGTCGACGTGTGCCGCTCCATCCGCGCCCGGTCACGCGTGCCCATCATCATGGTCACGGCCAAGGGCACCGAGATCGATACCGTCGTCGGCCTCGAGGTGGGTGCGGACGACTACGTCACCAAGCCCTACCGCCTGCGCGAGCTCGTGGCCCGGATGCGGGCCGTGCTGCGCCGGTCGCCCCTGGGTGCCCCGGACTCCCACGCCTCGGGCGACGAGGCGGTCGACCGGGCGGCGGTGCGCGAGGTGGGCGACATCCGGGTCGACCCCGATCGCCACCGCGTCTTCGTCCGGGGCCAGGAGGTCCACCTGCGCCGCAAGGAATTCGAGTTGCTCGTGCTCCTCGTCGAGAACGCGGGCCGGGTCCTCACCCGCGACACGCTCATCGACCGGGTCTGGGGTGCGGACTACGTGGGCGACACCAAGACCCTCGACGTCCACATCAAGCGCCTGCGGACCCACGTCGAAGCCGACCCCTCGGCACCCACGATCATCACCACGGTGCGGGGCGTGGGATACCGATTCGAGATCCCCGCCGAGGCGTGACCCCACCCCTGGCGTTCGAGCCGGGACGGCTCGGCCCGCTCACCCTGCGGAACCGGTTCATCAAGGCGGCGACCTTCGAGGGCGCATCGCCCAAGGGACAGGTCACCGAGGCGCTCATCGACTTCCACCGGCGCGTGGGAGCGGGCGGTGCCGCCATGACGACGGTCGCCTACCTGGCGGTGTCCCCCGAAGGGCGCACCGACCGGCACTGCATCGTCGTGCACGACGAGGTGCTCGGTGACTTGCGCCGGCTCACCGATGCCGTGCACGACACCGGGGCGGCGGTGGCCGCCCAGCTCGGCCATGCCGGCCCGGTGGCCAACCCGAAGTCGAACCGGTCCCCGGCGCTGGCCCCGTCGCGCCACCTGAGCCCTCTCGGCACCGTCAGCCGCGAGATCACCGAAACCGACATCGCCCGCGTCACCGCCGACTACGGGCGCGCCGCGGCGGCGGTGGTGGACGCCGGCTTCGACAGCATCGAGGTTCACCTCGGCCACAACTACCTGTTGAGCGCGTTTCTGAGCCCCAAGCTCAACCGCCGACGCGACCAGTGGGGCGGCTCCGTCGAGAACCGGGCCCGCTTCGCCCGCCAGGTGGTCCGCACCGTGCGCGACGCCGTCGGGGACCGGGCCGCGGTGACGGCCAAGCTCAACATGGCCGACGGGGTGCCGGGGGGGCTGTGGCTCGAGGACAGCGTCGAGGTGGCCCGGCTGCTCGAGGCCGACGGCGCCCTGGACGCGCTCACCCTCACGGGCGGGAGCTCGTTGGCCAACCCCATGTACCTGTTCCGGGGCGAGGCCCCGCGCCAGGAGTTCGCCGCCACCCTCCCCCGGGCGCTGCGCCTGGGGTTCCGGGTGGTGGGACGGCACTTCATGCCCGACTACCCCTTCGAAGAGGCCTTCTTCCTCCCCTACGCCCGGCAGTTCCGCGCTGCCCTCGACATGCCCCTCGTCCTGCTGGGGGGGATCAACGAGCTCGCCACCGTCGAGGGGGCCCTGGCCGAGGGCTTCTCCTTCGTGGCCATGGCACGGGCCTTGCTGCGCGAGCCCGACCTGGTGTCGAAGATGGCGGCGGGCACCTCGCGCGCCTCGCTGTGCATCCACTGCAACAAGTGCATGCCCACCATCTACAGCGGCACCCGCTGCGTCCTCGTCGACCAGAAACCGCGGTGACAACCGCACTACGGTCCGGGCCATGCCCCTCCACGTGCACGAGTCCGACGGCGGTGCCGACCAGCTGCAGGTCCGCCCGCAGTTCGCCCAGCAGGGCGAGATCAGCGAGGTCCCCAAGCTCCGACTGCCACCGGGCGGGATGCCGGCCGACACCGCCTACGAGATCGTCCACGACGAGTTGCTGCTCGACGGCAACGCCCGGCTCAACCTGGCCACCTTCGTCACCACCTGGATGGAGCGTGACGCCGAGCAGTTGATGGCCGAATGCTCGGCCAAGAACATGATCGACAAGGACGAGTACCCGATGACCGCCGAGCTCGAGCGGCGTTGCGTCAACATCCTGGCCGATCTGTGGCACGCCACCGAGGAGGGCGGCGCCACGGGATGCTCGACGACGGGTTCGAGCGAAGCCTGCATGTTGGGCGGCCTGGCCCTCAAGTGGCTGTGGCGCCAGCGCCGCCAGGCGGCGGGTAAGCCCACCGACCGGCCCAACCTCGTCATGGGCGCCAACGTCCAGGTGTGCTGGGAGAAGTTCTGCCGGTACTGGGACGTCGAAGCCCGTCTCGTCCCCGTCGGCCCGGTGGCGACGTGCCTGACGGCGGAGACCGCCGCCGCGCACTGCGACGAGAACACCATCGGCGTCGTGGCCGTGATGGGGTCGACCTACGACGGTGCCTATGAGCCCGTGGCGGCCATCGCGGCCGCCCTCGACGCGCTGGCCGCCTCCACCGGCGTGGACGTGCCCATCCATGTCGACGGGGCGTCGGGCGGGTTCATCGCCCCCTTCCTCGACGGCGAGCTCGAGTGGGACTTCCGCCTGCCCCGCGTCCATTCCATCAACGCCTCGGGCCACAAGTTCGGCCTCGTCTACCCCGGGGTGGGCTGGATCATCTGGCGCGACCGCGCCGCGCTGCCCGACGACTTGGTGTTCAACGTCGACTACCTGGGGGGCAACATGCCCACCTTCGCCCTCAACTTCTCACGGCCGGGCGCGCAGGTGGTGGCCCAGTACTACAACTTCCTGCGCCTGGGCGCCCACGGGTATCGCCAGGTGCAACAGGCCAGCCGCGACACCGCCCGCTGGCTGGCCCGGGAGATCGCCGCGCTGGCGCCCTACGAGCTCGTCTCCAAGGGCGACGGCATCCCCGCCTTCGCCTTCCGCATCGCCGACGCCCCCTACACCGTCTACGACGTCTCCGACGCCCTGCGGGTGAAGGGGTGGCTCGTGCCCGCCTACAAGATGCCCGCCGCCCTCGACGCCGTCGACGTGTTGCGGATCGTGGTCCGCAACGGCTTCAGCCGCGACCTCGCCGGCCTGTTGATCGAGGACCTGCGGCGCGTCGACGACCGCCTGCGCGACACCCACATCGGCCGGCGCAGCGACGTGGGCTTCCACCACTGAGCCGGCGGCTTCGTCAGCGGCGCCGGTAGCCGACGGGGCACGGCCCCGCGGCGCGCGCCACCCCGCCGATCTGGGTGCGCACCGGCACCGGCGCGCCGGCCCAGGCCGGCTCGAGGTCGAAGGCCGCCGCCAGCCGGGAGGCGGCCGCCGTCATCGTGGACAGGGAGAAGGGCTGGGCCGGACAGGTGTGGCGGCCGTGGCCGAAGACGGTGACCAGCTCGACCGCCGCGAGGGCGGAGGGATCGGCCAGCCGGCGCCGGTTCCACCGGTCGGGGTCCCAGACCTCGAGGCCGGGAGCGGCGCTCGTGTTGGTGAGGGGGAGCAGCGTGGCGATGGTCGCCCCCGCGCCGACCTCGTGCACGGCGTCGCCGACGTCGATGGTCACGGACTCGAGCACGTAGCGGGCCATGATCGACCGTTGGGCCAGGCGGGTCGACTCGAGCGCGCACACCTCGGCCCGGGCCCGGTCCCCGGCGCGCACCCGGGCCAGCTCGTCGGGATGGCCCAGGAGGTCGATCACCATCCACCCCAGCGCGGCGAAGAGGTTGGACATCGACGCCACGTGGACCAACGCCACGTCGAGGGCGACGCCGAGGGCGCCTTCGTCGGCGGGCCGGTCCGCCCACGCCCGGGCCACCCGGGAGAACAGCGCATGGTCGGACTCGACGCCGGGCAGCTCCTGCAGGGCCCGGCCGAGCTCCTCGACGATCACGGCCAGGGCGCCACGCTCCTCGGCCTTCCCCGACGCCGCGACCGCCGCCATGGCGTCGGGGTGGACGAAGGACTCCGACCCGTCGAGGGTGTCGAACGCCGCTGACAACCGTTCGAAGCGTTCGCCCCGGGCCGACCCGGGGCCTCCCCACGAGGCCAGGCCGACGCGGTGGCCCAGGCGGCGGGTGAGCTCGAACACGTCGAAGGATCCGGCCGCGCCCAGCTCGTCGACCGCGGCGTCGAGGGCCCGGTGCACGTTGGCGAGGTAGGAGGCCACGTCGTCGCGCCCGAAGAGCTGGTGCGGCAGGGTCCGGCGGCCCACGAAGATCTCGTCGGGGAGCTTGCGGCGCAGCATCCTCCAGTCGGCCACGCCCTTGCTGGCCCGCTCCTCGGGCAATTCGTAGAAAGAGGCCACCCCGACCGGCGAGAAGGTGAAGAGGTAGCGGTCCTCGCCACTGTCGACCACGAAGGTGTCGCCGAGCCGGCGACGGGCCTCGGCCAGGGCGGCGACGGGGTCGGCGACCGCCACGTCCCAGGGCAGTCCGACCGACAGCGCCAGCGGCGGCAGGGGCGAGATCGT
>Ga0187890_10002971_pt1 | contig 11749 bp, 10 predicted proteins | sample June2016WEW_21_1_FD_133005 | JGI IMG/M metagenome (GOLD analysis project Ga0187890, IMG submission 133005) | Peatland microbial communities from SPRUCE experiment site at the Marcell Experimental Forest, Minnesota, USA - June2016WEW_21_10 | ecosystem: Environmental > Terrestrial > Soil >... | reverse complement strand
GGCGGTGCCGGCGCCGAAGTCGCCTTGTGGTCGAACTGGAGCGCGCGCGCCGAATATCTGTTCATCGACTACGGCAGCCGCAGCGTCTCGTTTCCGCTCGGCGTGCAAAGATTCGATTCCAATCTCACGCTCAACGAGTTTCGCCTCGGCCTCAATTACCGGCTCAATGGCGAAACCGAAAAATCCGCCGACGCGACCGCACCGTGGCCATGGCCTCCGGCTGAAACCGACAATTTCGCGATCCACGGTCAGTCGACGTTCCTTGAGCAATATGTTTTTCCGTTTCGCAATCCCTATGTCGGGCCGAACAGCCTCTATCCAAACCAGGGGCGCGAGACCTTGGACGCCACGGCCTTCCTCGGCATGCGGCTGTGGCAGGGCGCCGAGCTTTGGGTCAATCCGGAAATCGATCAGGGTTTTGGCTTGAGCGGCACGCTGGGTGTCGCCGGGTTTCCAAGCGGCGAGGCCTATAAGGTCGGAGCCCCGGTGCCGTATCTGCGCATGCAGCGCATGTTCGTCAGGCAGACCATCAATCTCGGCGGCGACACCGAGAAGGTGGAGGCCGCTGCCAACCAGTTCAGCGGTACGCAGACCGCCGACCGGCTGGTCATCACGGTGGGCAAATTCGGCGTCGTGGACGTTTTCGACAACAACAAATATGCCCACGATCCACGCGGCGACTTCATGAATTGGACCATCGTCGACACTGGAACGTTCGACTACGCCGCCGACGCTTGGGCCTATACCTACGGCACGGCGGTCGAGTGGTACCAGGGTTCCTGGACGGTGCGCGGCGGCATATTCGATCTTTCGATTGCGCCCAATACCACGGAGCTCGACCCTTCGTTCAGCCAGTTTCAGTGGGATGGCGAGATCGAGTATCGCTATGACCTTTGGGGACACCCCGGCAAGATCGCGGTGACTGGATTCCTCAGCCGCGGCAACATGGGCCACTTCGCCGACGCGATCCAATTGGCGGCGTTGACCGGCGGCCCTGCCGACATCGCGGCGGTACGTCAATACAAAAGCCGCGGCGGGATCAGCGCCAATCTTGAGCAACAGATCACCGAACAGCTCGGCGTCTTCGCCCGCGCCGGGTGGGCCGATGGCAATATCGAGCCCTATGAGTTCACCGACGTCGACCGCACCGTCGCGGTGGGACTCGCGCTCACCGGCAAGCAATGGGGCCGGCCGGACGACACGTTCCGCCTTGCCGGCGTGGTCAACGGCATTACCAGCGAGCACGAGGCCTTCCTCAATGCCGGTGGGCTCGGCATCCTGGCTGGCGACGGCATGCTGCCGCATGCCGGCCTCGAACATATTATCGAGACCAGTTACCAGCTGCCGGTGTCGTTCTTTTGGCTGACGCTGGACTATCAGTTCATCGTCAATCCGGCCTACAACACCGATCGCGGTCCGGCATCGGTGGTCGCGGCGCGCGTGCACTCACAATTTTAGTCGGTTTACGGCCCAGGCTCGATCACGATCGGTGCAGTGAGCGTCAGGCGCTTGTTGGCGTCGAGCACGACGCCGACGCTGACCGTCCAGTTGCCGGGCGCGGAAAGCGCGATGCCATCGACCTGCCATGCACCATCGCGGCGTTGCACGGCGGGGAGCGTTGTCGGCTTGCCGGTCGCTCCGGGCGCAGTCAATGTCAAACTCACTTGCCGGGCGTCGAGCGCCGCGAAATTTTCGTCCCAAAGCCGGATTATTGCACGCGCCGGTCCGATGCGCCCGGGCCTGATGGTCACGTCCGCCATGCCCTCCACCAAATGGATATGGACAAAAGCGGCGTCGGCGGGGACAGCCTCATAGGTTGGATGCTGATGGGCGGCGTGGATTGCCGGCGGCAGGGTGCCGAGCGCGCCGACGATCGCGATGACGATGGCGCCGGCCAAAACCTCGATCGCGGCGTTGCGGCGCAGCTGCCGCAAGGCGTCGCGGCTTGCAGTGACGTTGTTCTGTTGCAGAAGTTGCGGCGTCAATCGGAAGCGATTGACCGTGGCGATCGCCACCATCGCCAAGAACAGCGCAATCTTGATCAGCAGCAACCGGCCGTAATCGGTGTGCAGCATCGCGGGCACGCTGCCAACGAGATAATAGGTATTGACGATCCCGGTCACGAGCAGCGTGCCGACGCTGACGATGCCGAGGATGGAAAATCGCGTCGTCGCCGTTCGCGCCATCTTGAGCGACGCGTCGTCGGCGCCGGCGGCGGCCAACAGCACGATGAGCGGCAGCAGCGCTCCGACCCAGGCCGCGGCGGCGATGAGATGCAGCACGTCGGCGGCCGGATGGATGATGGCCTCGTCGCCCAATCCGCCCGCGGCGTGACCGGACCAGGCCAACGCGCCGGCAAAAGCCGCGGCCAAAATCGCGGCCGTGATCTCGAGCCAAGGCGATTTACGGTCTCGCGGCGACAGCAACGCCGGCAAGGTCGCCGCCAGCGCGCAGGCGAACGCGAAACGGGCGAGCCAGGCGCGTCCGAAAGTCGTTTGCGACAGTACAGTCCACAGCACGCCGTCGCCGAACACTTGCGCCGCCGGCTGGCCGCTCATCGCTGCCGCGGTCAGAACCAGCCACACCGCGCCCGCGATCGCCGCCAGCGCAAGGCTGATCCAGGCGATGACGGCAAGCCGCGCCCGAACCTTGATAGCGGCGGCGCCGTTGGCGGCGGCGCCGCGCCACGCCGGCGCGGCAATGAAGACCGCAAACAAGACAACGCCCGCCACCAGCATCGTCGCGGCGAAGTGAATGGCGCGCGCGTAGATCAGCGGATCGGCCAAGGTTACGGCCCGCCGACACGGAACGTGAAGGTTCCTTCGGTGGTGTGAGTGTCAACCGAGACCGCGTGCCAGTGGACCTTGTAACTTCCCGGCCCGAGCGATTTCAGTCCGACCCGCATGGTGTTGCCGCTGATTTGTGCCTTGCCTTCGTCGACGCGGGTGCCGCTTGTGTCGGTCACTTCGACCGTGCTGAAGGCCGGCTCGAGGTTTTGCGTATAGAACAGGGCGACCTCTTGCGGCGCTGTGGCCACCGTGCCGTCGACCGGTGGATTTGAGTGATCGAGATGGGCATGGGCGTGCGCCGCCGCGGTGCCGAGCGCGATGAATATGAGGGAAGCAATAACGTGAAGCTTTCGCATGGCGATACCTTTTGCAAGTTCGGTTTGCCGCATGCGCGCGACCGCAAGACTTCAGAGACAACTCACTTCAATGTCAGCGCGCAATGGCCGCGTGGTCATCCATCGCTTAAAAACCCAAGCTCCGTCGACTTATTCCGCTGGCCGGATGCGGAGCTTAGCAGGCGAGGTCTCAGAGAGGCGGGCGTGGTGCCGATGCGCCAAGCCGTGTGGCGGGGATAACGGGCGTCTTGCCATGTCCCAACAGGGGCAGTGCGTAGGCAGACCATAATCCGGATACGGCGGCAGGAACGGGCTTGGCATTCCGGTCGCCGCCCCCGCTTGGGCCGGCAGCGCGAACAGGACCAGCATGAGAAACACAGCAAGCGAAAGTCTCACTTTCATGACGCGGTTCCGTGTCCTGGCAAGCGTGGCGCGGCGGGACCTTTGCAATTCAGAAGCGACGCTACAGGAAATATTCGTCGATACCGGGATTGTCGATACCAAAGCTCGTAGCCCCGTGATCATCGATACCCCTGTTGCGCGTTTAGCGCAGTGGTCGACATTCGTCGGGGCGATGCGGGAAAGGCGTTGCCTCGAACCAAGCGTGCGCCTAATTTTTTTGCCACAACCGGGGATGGGCTCGTCGCATCATGGCGCGGGTTTCTCATAGCATCTGGCGGCGCGTTTTCGCCGGCCTCCTGGTTTACGCCCTTGTCCTGCAAGGATTTTTCTTCGCGGTCGCGGACGGTCAGCCGGCGATCGGCGCCGCCGACAATGCGGCATTGACCGGATTCCCATTGTGCAGCCACGACGGTTCGGCGGCGCCGGCGGCGCCATCGCAACATCCGGCTGGAGATAATCTTTGCCTATTCTGCTGCATCGCCAGCGCGGCTTGCGTGAATTGCGCGCCGCTTGGCGCCCCCCAATTCAGCCAGGTCGAGTTCACCAGCGTGGTATGGCCGCTCATGGCGCCGCGCTTGGTTGCGCTTGTCGTCAATGCGAAAGCTTGGCCGCGCGGTCCTCCCGCCGCGGCATGATCAGCCGGCGGCTGCGCGCCGCCCCAATGTGCGGGCCTAAGGCTGAGGCCCATCCGTCACACTGAGCAGTCGAAGTCCGGGCGCCTTCGCGCGCGCGGCAACGGCAGTGCGCCAAAGCGTAGACACTCACTCTTGTTCGCGGGGGATATCATGTCCAATCCATTTGCCGAAGCACGGCCACGCGCCAATCCATTGGTGCTGGCCTGCTACCTTTTTGCAGCGGCGGCACCGCTCGCCTGCGGCGCAACCGCTGCCGTTGCAGCCGACATGCCCATACCGACGAAAGCGGCAGCGGCGCCCGCGGCGCCGCCTTATCAGTGGACCGGGTGCTACGTCGGTCTCAACGCCGGCGGCGGCGCCAGCGGGACCAACGTCACCACGGCGGTTGGCGCCGGCGGCTACCTGGCTGGCCTCGATCCGGGCGAAGTCAGCAATGACGGAACCGGATCGGCCAACGCAGCGAATGTCCTCGGCGGCGGCCAGGCGGGCTGCAACTGGCAGACCGGCACAATTGTCGTCGGCCTCGAAGGCGATCTCGATTACTACCGCAGCAATTCCAATTTCTTCAACGACACCAACACGCTTCCGACTAGCGGCAATTCCTTTGTTATCGGACAATCGCTCACCACCAACTACTTGGCGACGGTGCGTCCGCGCATCGGCGTCGCCGCAGACCGCAACTTCGGCTACCTCACCGGCGGCGCCGCGTTCACCGACGCGCACTATATGGAGAGCTACGTCGACAGTGGCGGCGGCAGCGGCGTCGCAACCGTCTCGAAATTCCTCACCGGTTGGACGGCCGGAGCGGGTTGGGAATATGCCTGGACCGACCATGTGACGCTGAAGTTCGAATATCTCTACGCCTCGTTCTCGACGACGAGCGCGACTGGGGTGATCGTCGGGCCGGGCGGCTCCAATCCGCTGCACGGTTCAAGCGATCTCGTCATCCAGGTCGCCCGCGCCGGCATGAACTTCAAGTTCTGACCGCGGGGAGCCCATCATGTTCGAACCCACATTCAATTTCACCGTCATCGCTCGCCAGCGCGCGTGCCGTCAGCCGGCTGTGTCGCAGCGCGTCAATCGGATCGGAGACACCATGTCCACCACCATTACAAGCACGGCGTTGCGCCTGCGCCGCCGTCGCAACGGACGAATCGCCGCCGCGGCGATCACGTTCATCGCCACCATCATGCTGGCCTTCGTGCCGCTTGTCGGTCTCACCACCACCGTGGCGCACGCCTGCGCCTGCGGCTGCAGTGTGTTCGACGTCGGCGGTCTTGGCGCGCCGCAAGAACAGGATCACGGCGGCCGCGTTTTCTTCGAATTCTGGAGCGGCGATCAAAATCAGAATTGGGTCGGCACGTCCCGGGCCCCTGCCGCCATCAACATGGACAAGCAGGTCAATACGCAATGGTACAATGTCGGCTTCGAATACAGTTTCAATCGGCAGTGGGGCGTCATGGTGCGTGCGCCTTATGTCAACCGTGACTTCACGACCACGACAAACACGCCGGCGGCCGGCGACGTGCAGACCTTCAACGCCAGGGACCTTGGCGATATCGAAGTCATGGGCATGTACACCGGCTTCTTCAACGATATGTCGACCGGCGTCATCTTCGGCCTCAAGCTGCCGAGCGGCACTTACACCGCCCCCGGCCTTGACCGCGACACCCAGATCGGATCGGGCAGCACCGACCTCATCCTCGGCGGCTTTCATCGCGGCCTGATTACCGGCGACAATGCCTGGCAGTATTTTATGCAGGCGGCGTGGCGGCAGCCGTTCCTGTACCGGGACGCTGCGGATCCGCAAGGCTTCTTCGACGGGAATCCCGGCGTCGTGCAAAGCTACCACCCGGGGCTGCAGGTCGATGGCGCCGCAGGCATCGTCTATAACAATTGGTACAATGTGTTTGGCTTCGACAAGATCACGCCGCTCGGGCAGGTCATCATTTCGCACCGCGACCACGACACCGGTACCGGTTCCGATCCGTTCAACAGCGGTTTTGACCGGGTGATGTTGTCGCCCGGCATTGAGTTCACCAAAGTGCTCGATGAGGCCAACAACCGGGTCTTGAAGACTTACTTCGACATCGAGGTTCCGGTCTATTACCGAACCAACGCCGCCAATAATGCCGGGACCGAAGGTCAACTGATCGCGCCCTATCTGATCAAGCTAGTCACGAGCTATAACTTCTAGAATCGAGGCATCGCGCATGACTCGTACACGACTAAGTGCAGCACTGCTGTTGGGGCTTCTCGCCCCAACTCTTGCCCATGGCGAACCGACGATCGACAAGCCCGCGCCGGCGCTGGTGGTTGATACGCTCGATGGTCAGGTCTTCGATCTGAGCAGGTTGCGCGGCGATGTGGTGCTCGTGAACTATTGGGCGACATGGTGCGCGCCCTGCCGCAAGGACATGCCGAAGCTCGACGCCTTCTATCGCCGCTATCACGAACAGCATTTGGCGATGATTGGCATTAGCGTCGACCGTCCGCGCGATCTGGAAAAGGTCCGCAAGGTGATGACTTCGCTGGCTTATCCGGTCGCCGTGCTGAAAGGCGTGACGGACGACGGTTTCGGTGAGCCGGAAGGCGTGCCGATCACCTGGATCATCGACACCGATGGCAAAGTTCGCGACCGAATGATCGATGTGCGCGACGAACTGCTCAACGGCATCGTCGTCCCATTGTTGCCGCATGAATGAAGATCGGACCTGATGCGCGTCGGGCAAAAATTCTCGCGCGCCGTGGCCGTTGCGGCGGTGGCGGCGTCCGTGATGTTGGGCGCATCGGCGGCTCGTGCCGGCGCATGGATCGCCGCGGCGAAGGACGGCTGTCAGGTCTGGGATCCCAATCCGCAATTGGATGAGACGGTGACCTGGTCGGGAACCTGCGCGAATGGCCATGCCGAAGGATCTGGAACCGTGCAATGGATCAAGGGCAATGCCGCGATCGAGACCGACGAGGGCGAGTGGCGCGACGGCCGCCAAGCCGGCAAGGGCGCTCAGACCTGGCCGACCGGCCGCTATGACGGGGAGCTTGCCAACGGCGAGCCAAACGGTCGCGGCGTGTTGACGTTGCAAAAACTGCGCTATGAGGGAGAATTCCGCGACGGCAGACCCAACGGCATCGGCAGCCTGACGGCCGGGAGCGAAACCGTGTCAGGCGTTTGGAAGGACGGATGTTTGCAGGGTAGTCGCAAAGCCTCGATCGGCATTCCCCTGTCGACCTGCCACTGACGCCGAAAAAAGGAGCGGACAATGCGTAAACGCGATTTGATTGTGGCCTTCGGACTTGTTGCGTCGATTTTGATCGCCACCCCGCGCGTCGCCACGGCTCAGGGGACGAGCGGCAACAATTGCCGGATGGAACAGCAGTGCCATTGGAAGGATTTCAAGAAAATCTGCGTCTGGGTGAAAGTCTGCCGGTAGCGGGGAATCAAGCGCGCTCAACGCGGCCCGAGCTTATGGCGGGCCAGCACGGCGCGGACGGCTTCGACCAGTTGCGCCTCGGGCACGGCGCGCTGCGCCTCGGCCTGCTTCTGCAGATGCTCCTCGCGGCCCTTTTCCAGCTTGGCGAGCTCGGCGCCGACGATCAAATCCTTGATCGTGACTTCGCCCTTGGCCTTCTCGTCGGAGCCCTGGATGACGACGCATGGTGAGTTACGCTTATCGGCGTATTTCATCTGCGGGCCGAATTTACCCGAGCCGAGATAAAGCTCGGCGCGGATACCGGCCTTGCGCAGCGAAGCGACCATCTGCTGGTAGTCGGCGATACGGTCCTTGTCGAACACGGTTACAACCACCGGGCCGGCCTCGGCCTTGGTCTCGACCTTGCCGAGATGCTGAAGCGCGGCGAGCAACCGCGATACGCCGATGGAAAATCCCGTCGCCGGCACCGGCTCGCCGCGAAAGCGCGAGACGAGACCATCATAACGCCCGCCGCCGCCGACCGAGCCGAAGCGCGGTGAGCCGGCGGCGCCATCGGTGGAGAAGGTCAGTTCAACTTCGAAGACCGGGCCGGTGTAGTACTCAAGGCCGCGGACGACGGAGGGATCAATTTTAATGCGATCAGAATAGCCCGACTCTGAAACCAAGCTTAGTATAGCTTCGAGATCGTTCAATCCGAGTTCTAATGAAGGAGGAGCCGGTCTACCATCCAAATAATCCATAACCTTATTGCGGTAAATCTTAACATCAAATGGTGGCTTATCGTCCCGTTCCATTTTGTCGATTTCTGATTGAGCAATCAGTTCAGGGGAAAGATACGATAGATTTATCGAAGCGGTAGTCAAACTATATGTTACGAAGTTGTTGGCCGACACCGATAAGCCTGCGCCTTTTGTGACGTCGCCACTTTCGTCTCTTCGACCGCTCCCCAGCAATTGTTGAACGCCGCGTACGCCCAACCGATCTAGTTTGTCGATTGCGCGAAGTACTGTAAGTCGCTTCAGCTCATCTTCGACGGGGATTGCATCCAGTGTGCTGTCTAACAGCAGCCGGTTCCAAATTTTGACTACATATTGGCCGCGTGGAATCCCCAACGCCTCCATCGCATCCGCCGCCATCATGCACATCTCGGCATCGGCGGCGGGAGAGGCGCTGCCGACGGTGTCGGCATCGAACTGCATGAACTGCCGGAAGCGTCCCGGCCCCGGCTTCTCGTTGCGGAAAACATTTCCGACGCGATACGAGCGATACGGCTTCGGCAGCGCGTCGAAATTCTCCGCCACGTAGCGCGCCAGCGGCGCCGTCAAATCGTAGCGCAGCGACAGCCATTGCTCGTCGTCGTCGAGGAACGAGAACACGCCTTCGTTCGGCCGGTCCTGGTCGGGCAGGAATTTGCCGAGCGCGTCGGTGTATTCGATGGCTGGCGTTTCCACCGGTTCAAAACCGTAAAGCTCGTAGACGGCGCGGATTTTTTCGATCATCTCGCGGGTGGCCGCGATCTCCGCCGGCCCGCGGTCGGCGAGCCCGCGCGGCAGCCGCGCCTTGAGCCTGTTGGAGTTGGATTTTTCCGATTTGTCAGCCATCGGCGCGGTCGTAGCAGTGGCGATTCGCTGCCGCAAGCCTACTCGATTTCGTCATAGCCGGGCTTGTCCCGGCCATACACGTCTTCCATGTTGCAGGAATGACGTGACGCCGGGAGACAGTCCGATGGCCGAACCCAATCGCCGCAGCGCGGCCGTGCCCAACGATCTGGAAGCCTTTTGGGTGCCGTTCACGCCGAACCGGGCGTTCAAGCGGGCGCCGCGGTTGATCGCCCGCGCCAAGGACATGCACTATTACACGCCCGAGGGCCGCGCTGTGCTCGACGGCACCGCGGGGCTGTGGTGCACCAATGCCGGCCATAACCGCGACCCGATCGTTGAAGCGATCCAGCGCCAGGCCGCGGAGCTCGATTACGCGCCGGCGTTTCAGTTCGCGCACCCGAAATCGTTCGAGCTGGCAAGCCGCATCGCCGCGCTTGCGCCCGGCGATCTCGACCGCGTGTTCTTCTGCAATTCCGGCTCGGAAGCCGTCGACACCGCGCTCAAGATCGCGCTCGCCTATCATAATGTGCGCGGGGAGGCCTCGCGCACCCGCCTGATCGGCCGCGAGCGCGGCTATCACGGCGTCGGGTTTGGCGGCATTTCGGTCGGCGGCATCGTCGCCAACCGCAAGCATTTCGGCACGCTGTTGGCCGGCGTCGATCATCTGCCGGCGACCTATAACCGCGAGCATCAAGCCTTTACCAAGGGCGAGCCAGAGTGGGGCGCGCATCTCGCCGACGATCTCGAACGCCTCGTCGCGCTGCACGATGCTTCGACGATCGCCGCCGTCATCGTCGAACCGATGGCCGGCTCGACCGGCGTGCTGCCGCCGCCCAAAGGCTATCTGGAGCGGCTGCGCGCCATCTGCGACCGCCACGGCATTTTGCTGATCTTCGATGAAGTGATCACCGGCTTCGGCAGGCTGGGTTATGCATTCGCCGCCGAGCGTTACGGCGTGACGCCCGACATGATCACCTTCGCCAAGGGCATCACCTCGGGCGCGGTGCCCATGGGCGGTGTCATCGCGCGCGAAGGAATTTACGACGCTTTCATGCACGGTCCCGAGCATGTTGCCGAGCTGTTCCACGGCTACACATACTCGGCGCATCCGCTGGCCTGCGCCGCTGGCCTGGCAACGCTCGATCTTTATCGCGACGAAAAACTGTTCGCGCGGGCGAAAAAGCTCGAGCCGTTGTGGGCCGACGCCGCAATGTCGCTCAAGAGTGTGCCCGGCGTGCTCGATATCCGCACCGTGGGGCTGACGGCAGGCATCGATCTCGCCTCGCGCCCCGACGCCTTCGGCAAGCGCGCTTACGAAGCCATGGAGCGCGGCTTCAACGACGAGGGCGTCATGATCCGTATCACCGGCGAGACGCTGGCGCTGACCCCGCCGCTGATCGTCAGCGAAGCGCAGATCGGCGAGATTTTCGAGAAGGTAGGGCGAGTAATCAAAGCGGTGATGTGAGCCGTCATTCCGGGGCCGAGCGCAGCGAGGAGCCCGGAATCCATAATCACAGAACAGGCAGAACTCGCGCCGAGCGATATTCCGTATGGACGGGGGGTATGGATTCCGGGCTCGCCGCTTTGCGGCGCCGCGGAATGACGAAGTTCACTGCGGCTTCAGGATCGCCCAGCCGACATGCAGCGCGCCATAGCCGCGGCGCATCGGCAGGTCGAACGGCGCGCCGACTTCGGCATTGCCGGCGATGGTTGCGAACTGCGCCGGCAGGTGCGCAGTGTCGCCGCCGCTCCACACCACGATGGCACCCTTCTTGCGCAAATCGGCAAGATCGATCCACGGCGCGCGGCGCGGCAGGCCGTCGATCAAAACTTCGGGCTGGTCCGGTGAATAGTGCGCGAGATTGCCGCCGTCCCACATCGCGCCGACGACATAACGCAGTTTCGTTCCCGTCGCGTCGTGGAAGCGCTGCGTCAGCACGGCGGCAAGCTTGTCGCCCGGATAGAACACCGCGCGATAGCGGTGATCGATCAGCGGCAGCACCGAGTAATTGACGAGGAAGACGACAGCGAAGATGGCGAACACGATGCTCCAGTGCGCGACTACGTGGGCGAGATGCGCGCGATCAAGCGAAGCGCGCAGCATCAGCACGATCCAAAGCCCGACAAAAAGCCACAGCGGATAGCCCCACATGGCAAAGGTGCCGCGGCCGCTGACCGCAATCAGCGCGATCATGGCGAGGCCGGGACCGAACGCGAGCAAGGTCACGATGCGCCGGTCGAAGGCGTCGGCCGCATAAACCCTCCCCCCCTGTGGGGGAGGGTAGGGTGGGGGGTCGGGAGGTGCGGTCGCGAGCGTGGACGAACGCGCGTCACCTCGCGACCCCCGCCCCCAACCCCTCCCCACAAGGGGGAGGGGAGTCGGCCACAGCAGCGGCGCGGCGATGAAGAACGACGGCAGCAGGAAAAATATCTGGCTGCCGACAAACACCGCCGGGTGCAGGATATGGTCGTACCAGCCGCGCACCTCCGCGGCGCGATGCTCGGCATAGGCCAGCGGCAAAAAATCGTTCTGGAACAGCCAGACGATGTGAGGCG
>Ga0187890_10002970_pt1 | contig 11753 bp, 7 predicted proteins | sample June2016WEW_21_1_FD_133005 | JGI IMG/M metagenome (GOLD analysis project Ga0187890, IMG submission 133005) | Peatland microbial communities from SPRUCE experiment site at the Marcell Experimental Forest, Minnesota, USA - June2016WEW_21_10 | ecosystem: Environmental > Terrestrial > Soil >... | reverse complement strand
TTGGGACAACACGGAGGTCGGCACGGCACCTCTGGGAGCAACAGCGGGACAACTGCTCAGCCGGAAGATCCAGACGCGGCAACCTTCAAGCGTGCCGTCGCTGAACAAGCTACCGATGTACAGATCGGCCAGTTTCGCCTGATGGCCAGGAGCACAGAAGACGCACGGAAGCAGGCGCTCGATCTTCAGCACCTGAACTCGAATGCCGTCAGTTCGGAGGATTTATTCAGCAAAGCCAACGGCCTGCAGGATTCGGTTGACAAAGCCTTGACCGACACTCGAATCTTTCTGCAATCGTTTTCAGATTCACAGGCAGCCAATCTGAAGAATCTTGCCAAAAAGCTGACGAAATCGGGCGCCGCTGTCAATAAGAGCGACAAAGGCATCTCGCAGCAATTGGAGCAGAAGACGCTAAACTCGGGCCGGCTTGTCAGGACTGCAGAGAGTCTGGAAAAAGCACTTGTCGAGTTTCAGGCCGACCAACTCAGTTTGGGCAAGGAAATGGGTATCCTATCTCCCTGAACCTGACGAGAAATGTTTTGCGTTCGGAGATGATCGGTATAATGCTCGCTAATAAGAGGACGACGCGATGTGTTTTTCAGCAACGGCGAACTTCGTTGGCAGCGGAGTTCTGGGAACCCTCGGCGTAGTCACATTGACGAAGGTAAAGCACCGGCGCGAACTGCTTTTCGCGGCACTGCCCATGCTATTCGCCGTTCATCAGTTTATCGAGGGATTCGTTTGGCTGGGGTTGGATGGAATTCTCTCGCCTGCGGTGGCGCACGACATGGGCGCAGCATTCATGCTTTATGCACAGGGGCTTCTCCCTTTCTTGCTCCCGCTAAGCGTGATGCTGTTCGAGCCTGACAGGAAGAGCCGCAAGCACATGCTGCCTTTCCTCGTGTTAGGCGGAGCAACCACGCTCTATATTTTGTGGGCCTTGACGGCTTACCCAACGCAGGTCTACGTCAAGGGAAATAGTATCGTGTACATCAATCAGGCGACAAACAATACGGCGGTTGCGTTGTTGTATGTGATCGCGACCTGCGGTTCGCTCTTTTTATCGAAGGTGAGGACGATGGTGATCTTTGGCGCGGCAAACTTGGCCATCCTTCTGGTCGTGATGGAGTTCAAGCGGTACGCGTTCACCTCTCTGTGGTGTGCATACGCGGCGGTTGCAAGTGTGATCATCCTCGCCTACTTCTGGAGAAGCAGCGGAGATCGGCCATTCCTCTACGCCTAGCAAGGCCGTTCGAAGCTCCATGGTCCGCGGCCTTGCGGTTATTTCCCAAGCATTGCATGAGCTGGCTTCAGCCACGCACAGCTTCACCAACTGTGGAACCAGCGTCCACTTCCTCACAGAGGTACGGAAGGTCATCGCATAAAGGTTCCGTGACTTTGAGTCGAGCACCTACCAACCGTCGGATTTTACATTTCCGGCTGACAACCATGGGGGAATCCTCCGGCACTTTGGACTCTCGGACCGAAAGCTATCCTGATTGAAGCAATTCCGCGCGCTAGTAGCGAGGATTACCGACCCGATTCACGAAATTCCAAGTATTTTCACTGTTAGCAAGGGGATTCTTGCGGAGCGAGTTCGCATGTGACTGTGTCCTCCGGGAACCGCTTCGCATCAAGGATTACGCCGGCCGTCGGGTCGGGTGCTTCCTTGCTTTCTTGCGGAACTACTTAGCGCGCTTTCATGAATCCATATTTGGCAGAAAAGTAGATCTCGACGTGGGGCTTCGACTGCGGAATAAGCTGTGACCTAGTGGGGACTAATTCCGTAGAAAGATATGTAAAACGCTCATGCCGCTCATTGTCAGTCTGTTCACGGCCTTGGAGACGTCTGTCCTTAACAGGAAGACCGCTCTTCGCACGGTTGCGGCATTCGTTTTGCTCTGTCATTGTTTTTCCTGGAGCCAGGCGCCGTCTCCAACTGCACCACCTCGAACCCTTACAGGCGTGGTGAAGTCCGGCAAAACCCCTGTGCCGGGCGTCACCGTGACCGCAACCAATCACACCACAGGACAAAAAGTCATTGCCTGGACTCGGGCTGATGGCAGCTTCAAACTCACCCTGCCCGGTGACGGCGAATACGCGGTGCGAGCCCAGATGGCGGCCTTTGCAACGGCCACGTCGCGCGTGACAGTCGGTCCTTCCAACCAGAATCCTCACCTCGATCTCGAGATCGTCCTGCTCTCACGCTCCGAGTCCCCCCAAGGCAACATGCAAGGAAGAACCGGCGGCGGAGCAGGCAACCGCGGATTCCAGGCGTTGTCGGTGATGCAGAGTGAGGCAGGCGCGGACCAGGGTGTGAATGGCGGTGACTCGGTCACGCCTTCCGGCATGCCGGTTCCGGGTGTGCCGCCAAACATGGCGACAGAATCGATTGCCGTTTCAGGCTCAAGTTCGCCGAGTCTGGCCGGAATGAATGCGGACGACTTGCGCGCCGGCTTTCAGAATAACCAGATGGGAGGCGTTCCCGGCGCGTCGGGCGGAGCAATGGGCGGCGGCGGTGGAGGGTTTGGCGGCCGTGGTGGTGGTGGCGGCGGAGGGCCCAGGATGGGCGGGCGCGGATCCAACAACAATCAGATGCACGGGACGATTTACTATTCCGCCAATGACGCGGCGCTGAATGCCGCGCCCTTCTCTCTTACCGGCCAGCCATCACCCAATCCTCCGTATTTGCAGCAGCGCTTTGGAGGCAACGTCGGCGGTCCGCTGATCATTCCCCATGTTTATAACGGCGCGAAAACCTTTTTCTTTCTGCATTACAACGGCACGCTAGGCGACACCCCCTACAGCTACTTCTCAACCGTGCCCACGCTGGCCGAGCGGAGTGGCAACTTTTCGCAGACGACGGTGAACGGGCAGCCAGTGCAGATATTCAATCCGGCAACCGGGCAGCCTTTCACTAATAACACGATTCCGCAGAACATGATCAGCCCCGCGGCCAAGGGCTTGCTGGCGTACTTTCCGCTGCCCAATCTGCCAGGCCAGGTGCAGAACTTCCAGTCCATTACCGCGGCCAAGAGCGACAGCAACGATCTCAACTTTCGCTTGAATCAGGCGCTGGGCGCTGCCAGTCAACGCGGCCCCGGACGTTTTCGCGGACCGCAGAACAACCTCACCCTCGGATTCCACTATCACGAGTCCGACCAGACGCTGACCAACGCTTATCCCAGCGTCGGCGGACAAATCATTACCCACGGCTACGATGTGCCGGTGGGCTACGTTCGCAGCTTCGGTCGGCTCATCAACACTTTTCGAGTTGAATACAATCTCAGCACGATCGACACGCAGAACCTCTATGCGTACAACACCAATGTCACCGGCCAGCTCGGCATTAATGGAGTCTCCCAGAATCCGGCCAACTGGGGTTTGCCCAATCTTTCCTTCACCAACTTCGGAAGCCTTCAGGACACGGTGCCGGTCTCCGATCGCAATCAGACCGTCTCGTTCACCGATCAGATGGTCTACACCCACAAGAAACACACGCTGCGCTGGGGCGGGGATTTCCGGCGACTGGAAATCAACAGCAGAACCGCGAGCAATCCGCGCGGCAGCTTTGTCTTTACCGGACTGAACACATCCCAGATTGTCAGCGCTGTGCCGGTCGCAGGCACCGGCTTCGACTTCGCCGACTTTCTGCTGGGTCTGCCGCAGCAAACTTCGGTGCAATACGGGACCAATCCTTCCGGCTATCACTTCCGCGGGAATTCCTGGGACCTATACGCGCAGGATGAATGGCGCTTTCGCAGCAACCTGAGCTTCAACATCGGTCTGCGATATGAATATGTATCGCCTTTCAGCGAGACCGCCAATCAAATGGTGAACCTGAATATCGCGCCGGGTCTAACCGCGGTGGCTCCAGTTTTGCCGGGTCAGGTCGGCCCGCTGACGGGAACGGTTTACCCCATCACCCTTGTGAATCCCGACCACTTTGACTTTGCCCCACGCGTGGGCATCGCATGGAAGGTGCATAACGACACGGTGGTACGCGCCGGATACGGCATCAACTACAACACCACCGTCTACGCCAACATTGCGCAGGACTTGGCGTTCCAGCCGCCATTTTCGTTCACTCAGACCAATGTCGAGTCGTCCACCAATCACTTGACACTGCAAAACGGATTTCCGGTCCAGCCAGTGAACACCATCACCAACAACTACGCGGTCAACGTGAATTATCCGCTGGGTTACGTGCAGATATGGAATCTCGACCTCCAGCAGACCATTACTCCAACGTTGGTGTTGAACCTGGATTACACAGGAACCAAGGGAACACATCTCGATCTGCTGGACGCGCCCAATCGAACTCCGTTGGGACTCTTCAATCCTGCAGTGCCGGCTTTCTACTATGAAGACTCGGTCGCCGATTCCAACGCGAACGCGGGCACCGTCCGCCTCCGCAAACGATTGGCTCACGCCATCTCAATTGGAGGTACATATACGTGGTCCAAGGCGCTCGACAACGCTTCCACCATCGGCGCAGGATCGGCGCTGGTCAGCCCTACCGGAACCGTTACCGGCCAAACGCTGGTGGCACAAAATCCATTCAATCTTAAAGCTGAATACGGCCTTTCCAGCTTTGATCAGCGCAACAAGTTCACCGCCGATTACTTGTGGGAGCTGCCCTTCGGTCATGAAAAGCGCTGGCTCTCGGGATCCGGTATAGGACGCGATGTCCTGGGTGATTGGCAATGGAGCGGCGACTGGACCATCGCCTCCGGATTTCCTTTTACGCCGCGTATTCTTGGCTCGTTCAGCAATGTGAACAGCGGCGTCAATGGAACTTTGCGGCCCGATCTAACCGGCGAACCCGTCAGCCTGTCTAATCCTGGTATTGCAGAGTGGTTCAACGTCGGCGCGTTTGTTATTCCACCGCTCGGGCAGTACGGCAACGCCGGACGCAACAGCATCGAAGGACCGGGCGAGGTCGACTTCGACATGGCCATGACCAAGGTCTTCCCGCTGAAGGAAAACCGCTTCTTCGAAGTACGCATGTCGGCGACGAATGTTTTCAATCGTCCCCAGTTCACTGCCATCGATACCGTTGTGAACTCACCAACATTCGGGCGAGTGATTTCCGTAGGCGCGATGCGCACTCTGCTGATGACGGCCAGGTTCAGATTTTGACTCGGCAAATGTTGGCGTTCTTGGTTTCGAAAGGGCGCGGCTTCAAAGCTGGACTGCAATAATTGGGAAATGGTTCTAAAAACTCTATGACCAGAATTCGAGAACTCGCGCTGCATAGGGTGACAGCTATCGCCGTCGCGTGTGCATTGCTTTGTCCTGATCTGGGGCTTGCCCAGCAGACGGGCTACACCTTCAAAGCGGAGGCGGAGCTGGTGCTGGTGAACATCTCGGTTCGCGACCGCAATGGAAATCTGGTTCGCGACCTGAAGCCGGAAGACTTCACCATTTTGGAAGATAACAAGCCGCAGAAGGTGTCGAGCTTCGACATCGAGAACATGCAGAACACGCCTGCCGTTGCAGACCAGCAGGTCGCGCTGTTGAGTACCGCGCCGAAAAAGGCGACTGCAATGGCTGCCAATCCTACCCTCTCAGCCCAGACGCAGGCCATTAAGGACCGGCGGCTTATCATCCTCTTCTTCGATTTGTCGGCCATGGAGCCGGATGAGATTGAGCGGTCCGCCGCGGCGGCGCAGAATTATGTCGACAAACAGATGCAACCAGCCGATTTGGTTGCGGTGGTGTCGCTCGGAAATAGCATCACGCTAAACCAGGATTTCACCTCCGATCGCGCTCAGCTCAAGAAGGTCCTGGAGAGCTTCAATCTCGGGGCCGGAGCTGGCTTCGAGGAAGGCAGCACGGGCGCCACCGAAGGCACTCCCGACAACGCGAATTCCTTCACGGTTGACGACACCGAGTACAACATCTTCAACACCGACCGGCGGCTGGAGGCGATCCGCACCATCGCGTTGCAGGTGGCCAGCGTTCCGCAGGAAAAAGCCCTCATCTACTTTTCCAGCGGCATGGATCGTACGGGAATCGAGAATGAGTCGGAGCTGCGCTCCGCCACCAACGCAGCCGTGCTGGCGAACATGGCCATTTACACGATGGACATTCGCGGCTTGCAGGCGCTGCCTTCCGGCGGCGCAGCGCAGAACGCCAGCTTGCGCGGTGTCTCACCCTACAACGGCCAATCTACCTTGAACGACTTGAATTCCAACTTCACCACCCAGGAAACATTAGTCTCGCTCTCTGTCGATACCGGCGGCCGTGCTTATCTTGATTCCAACGACTTCAGCCGCGTCTTTCGCGGCGTGCAGCAGGACATGGATATGTACTACCTGCTGGGATATCACAGCACCAACGCGGCGCGCGATGGAAAGTTCCGGCGTATTACCGTGCGGGTCAATCGGCCTGACGTGAAGCTGGAATATCGCAAAGGTTACTACGCCGCAGCCGATTTCAAGCATTCGAACAAAGAAGACCGCGAGCGCCAGCTTCAGGAAGAGCTCGCATCGGATTTGCCCAACACTGATCTGCCGCTTTATCTTGCAACCGGGTACTTTCGGCTCGCCGACAACAGATTCTATGTTCCGATTTCGCTGATTGTTCCCGGCTCGGCAATTCCATTCACTCGGAATCGAGATCAGGACAAGGCGACGCTGGATTTGTTGGGGGTGGTGACGGACGAGAGAAAAATTCCAGCAGGCGGCATCCGCGATACGGTAAAGCTCGCGGTCAATGCCGCGAATGAGGTGCAGCGCAAGAATGTTCAGTACGACAATGGCCTGGTCTTGCCGCTGGGGAAATATCACCTGAAAATTGTGGTACGGGAAAACGAAAATGGCCAGATGGGAGCCTTTGAAACGGACTTCACAGTTCCCGATCTCAAATCCACGCCGCTGAAAATGAGCTCGATCGTCATGGCCAGCCAGCTTCAGCCTGCCGGCAAGCACGATAATCCGAACGATCCGCTGATTCGTAATGGTTCGGAAATTGTACCGAGCGTGACTCGTGTGTTCTCCAGCGGCCAGCACTTGTATTTTTATTACGAGGTTTACGACCCAGCACGCAGCCGGAACGCGCCCACCGAAACTGCAAGTGGCAAGAAAGGAGCGCCTGATAACCACCCCAACAGCGACACGAAAAACTCGCTTCGCCTGTTAAGTAACGTTTCCTTCTTTAAGGGCGATGTGAAGGCTTATGAGACATCGTTGACGGAAGTTCAGGAAATCACTGTTCCTAACCGCCATGCAGCAGTTTTCCAGTTAGACGTGCCGCTGTCAGAGTTGAAGCCCGGCTTCTACACCTGTCAGATCAATGTTATTGATGACGCGGCTGGGCATTTTGTATTTCCGCGGCTGTCAATGTTGCTGCGGCAATAGGAACGATAGAAACGAAGTGACGCTGCGAGCATCATCTGCGCAGCGCGCGGCGGAAGGTCCCATGACATATCGTTCTGCAGGATTCCCGGTTTTCTTCCGACGAAGTGTCCCATATTGCACAGACAGCAATTTGCGGTTCGTAGAATATCGGTGCTGGTCTTCAACATGTGGCCGCAAGGATTCTCAGAGGGGTGGCAAGTCCATCCGGCGCAAACTCTGGTGATTCTTGCGGGCTTTTAGAGTTCTCCTTACGCCGCCTTTGCCCCCAACGGCGACACCGGATGGTCTCGTGAAGGCCATGCCACGGTCACTCCCGTCGAAGAACAAACAGCTGGAAATCTGGAAGACGAAACCCGAAAACTGTTCTAATGTTAGCGGTTAGCTTCACGGTGCGCCTGCGATTTGAGCGGCGGCTAACATTCCGGGACCCTCAATCAAATCCCTCTACTGTTCGGTTTGCCGTAAGACTGCCGTTGCCGGAGCATTTTGTGTTGCGAAATCAAGCCCCGAGCCGAGGAAAAACGTCACCTGTTTGGCAATTGTTGTAACCTCGCTTTACTGGAGGCCCCGTAAATGAATTCGACTGAGTCCGAGAGAATCTTCAAGGCACTGGAGTCATTCCGTATCGAACTTCCTTCTTGGGGCTTTGCCAACACCGGGACACGTTTCGGAAAATACATCCAGGCCGCCGCGGCCACGACGATTGAAGAAAAGTTCAGTGATGCCGGACAGGTGCATCTGCTTACGGGGGTGTGTCCAAACCTAGCCCTTCACGTCGAGTGGGATTTTCCGCAGGGCACGAAGAGCATCGACAATGTGAGCGAACTCGCAAGTCGTTACCACATCCGTCCCGGTTCCATTAATCCAAACCTGTTTCAAGACCAGTGCTACAAGCATGGGTCATTTGGCAACCCAGACCCGTCAGTCCGGCAACGCGCTCTTCAGCACACCCGCGACTGTATTGCGATTGGAAAGCGGCTCAACAGCCGCGACATCTCGATGTGGTTTGCCGACGGATCGAACTATCCGGGCACTGCGAACATTCGCCACCGCAAGAGTTGGTTTGAGGACAACCTGAGAGCGGCCCATGAAGACTTATCTGCAGATCAACGCATGCTCGTAGAGTACAAACCATTCGAGCCCGCCTTTTATCACACCGACATCGCCGACTGGGGCATGGCTTTCCATTTGGCCAAGGTTGCAGGGCCCCAAGCCAAAGTTCTGGTCGACACCGGCCATCATTATTCCTCTCAAAATATCGAGCAAATTGTCGCCTGGCTCCTGTCCGAAGACATGCTGGGTGGCTTCCACTTCAACGATCGCCGCTATGCCGACGATGATCTAACGATGGGCTCGATCGATCCTTACCAGGTGTTCAGAATCTTCCACGAGATCCTGTTGTTCGAGCATGAGAGCGGAAAGCGCGCTGACATTGCTTACATGATCGACCAGAGCCACAACTTGAAGGGGAAGATCGAGGCGATGATTCAAACGGTCACCATGGCGCAGCAGCTCTACTGCAAAGCCGCACTTGTAGATCAAGACGCGCTCGCCGTTGCGCAAAGCAAGTCTGAGCTGGTCAAGGCCGAGAGCCTGCTGCAAGATGCATTCGCCACCGATGTGCGGCCGGCGATCAAGGAATGGCGCGCCACGAAGGGACTTCCTACAGATCCGATGGACGCGTTCCGCCAGAGTGGCTATGTGGAACAGATCACGAAAGAGCGGTCGGCTAAGAATTCTACGAGCGTTTCCTCCTATGCCTGACGGCAATTCCATCAGGGTATATCTGGCCTTCGATCTCGGCGCCGAGAGCGGCCGCGCCGTACTGGGATATCTGCGCTCCGGCGTGTTGCGGACCGAGGAAGTGCATCGGTTTCCCAACGAGCCGGTGGAGTACGGAGGCTCGCTGCACTGGGATGTAGCCCGGCTCTGGTTGGAAATACGCAAAACGCTTAGCAGGCTGAAGGAAACCCGGCTTGAAGGAATCGGCGTGGACGCATGGGGAGTGGACTGCGCTCTGCTCGGCGAGCGCGGAGAGCTTTTGCAGAATCCCTATCACTACAGGGACAATCGTACTCATGGGGTGATGGATGAGGTGTTCAGGATCGTCCCGAAGGAAGAAATTTATCGAATGACCGGCATCCAGTTCATGCCGATCAACACCTTGTATCAATTGTTCTCCAGCAAGAAGAACACGCCCGGAATCTTGAACGCGACTCAACGTCTTATCACCATCCCCGACCTCTTCAACTATTGGCTGACCGGCAACGCGGTGTGCGAATTCACGAATGCCACGACCACCCAGATGGTCGATCCCCGTACTCGCACCTGGGCGACGGATCTTATCGATCGCCTGCAACTGCCCGCACGGTTGTTGCCGCCGATTGTCGAGCCCGGATCGCTGCTTGGAAAGCTACGCTCCGAACTTGCCGGTGACTCTGCATTGGCCGGGACAAATGTCATCGCACCGGCATGCCACGATACGGGCTCGGCGATCGCGGCGATTTCCGCGCGTGAAGGCACCGCTTTTCTTAGCTCGGGAACCTGGTCGTTGCTGGGGACGGAAATCGATGCCCCGGTGATTACCGATGCAGCGCTGCGTCTGAACTTCACCAACGAAGGCGGCGTGAACGGCACGACACGCTTGCTGAAGAACGTAATGGGTTTATGGATGCTTCGCTGTTGCCGGCAATCGTGGGCAGAGCAGGGGTGGGAATGCGACTATCGGGAACTGATGGAGCTTGCCTCTCAGGAGAAACCGTTTCAACACTTGGTCGATCCCGACGATGAATTGTTCCTGCGTCCTGACAACATGTGCGATGCCATCGCCGCGTACTGTCGGAAAACACAGCAGCCTGTTCCTGCCGGCCCTGCAGCTTACGTCAGGACCATTCTGGAGAGCCTGGCGATGAAGTACCGCTTTGTCATTCGCAATCTAGAGAGGTTGATCGATCGTCCTATCGAGCAGATCAGAGTCATCGGTGGAGGCTCCAAAAATCGCCTTTTGAATCAGTTCACTTCCGATGCGACAGGCAGACGGGTATTGGCGGGACCAGCCGAAGCCACCGCCCTGGGCAACATTGCCATTCAGATTCTTGCTCGCGGCGATGCTGCCTCGCTTGAAGAGGTTCGGGCTGTTGTAGACCGGTCATTTCCTGTTGAAGTATTCGAACCCTCCGAGACCGATCAATGGAACAAACAAGTTGAGCGATTCCAGCAATATGGCGAGACGATTCATGCCTGATGCTGTCCAACTCACTCGCTTCAAAAATCTGTGTTTGGCTGGCGAGTGATCAGAGCGCCAAGACCACCGGCCACGTAATACCGGTTGACGGCGGGCTGCGGGAGGCATACTTGCGGTAATTGCGAGGAAACAATGCAACGTATCTGCTTCGTATTACAGGTGAAGCCTGAACGACTCGAGGAATACAAGGCTCGGCATCGTGCGGTGTGGCCGGAAATGTTGGACGCACTGCGCGAAACCGGCTGGACGAATTACTCGTTGTTTCTGAGATCAGACGGGCTTCTGGTTGGCTATCTCGAGACGCCGGATTTCAATCGTGCTCGCTCCGAAATGGCGAAGCGAGAAGTGAACGAACGATGGCAACGCGAGATGGCCGGCTTCTTCGTCCAGGAAGGCGGCATTCTGCCCGACCGTGCCGCTGAGCCACTGGAAGAAGTATTCCATCTATAAATCCCCACGATGTTGAGTCGCCGCACCAAACCTCTGACACAGACGCTCGCGATGGCCACTTCTCGCGCCTGCTGACCGAATATTTCAAGGAGGTTACCGCTCTCGAGCGGTAGCTGTTTCGCTCTCAGCCGTTCGCCCTCTCCGCCACTAGCATGGACTGGAGGATCTGGTCGGAAACATCCCTGACAGCGGCGGGCGAGTGACTCAGAAACAACGTGCTGCTTTTGTCATTCTCGCCAATGGACTTCAGGGTGTCGAAATACTGCGTGACCAGCACCAACTGCATGACTTCTTTCGCGGACGCCCCCTCCACCACCTTCTGGAACTGTTCGATGGAGTTCTGCAGTCCTTCGATGATGGCCTTCCTTTGATTCGCGATCCCCTGTCCCTGGAGGGCCTTGCTCTCGGCTTCGGCCTCGGCTTTTTTGACCACCAGGATCTTCTCCGCCTCGCCCCGGGCGTTGGCCGCCACCTGTTCGCGCTGGGCCGCGTTGATGTCGTTCATCGCCGACTTCACCTTTGCATCGGGAACAATATCGGTCACCAGCACATTGACAATTTCGTATCCGAATAACGCCATATCCGCGTCCAGTTCCTGCTTGACCGCCGCTGCGATACTGGACTGCGAGGCGAACACTTCGTCCAGCGTCATTCCCGGAACATGCCCCAGGATCACCTGCTCGACGTAGGATTTG
>Ga0187890_10002968_pt1 | contig 11756 bp, 11 predicted proteins | sample June2016WEW_21_1_FD_133005 | JGI IMG/M metagenome (GOLD analysis project Ga0187890, IMG submission 133005) | Peatland microbial communities from SPRUCE experiment site at the Marcell Experimental Forest, Minnesota, USA - June2016WEW_21_10 | ecosystem: Environmental > Terrestrial > Soil >... | reverse complement strand
GAGGTTCTGGTGGCCGCTCAGAAACAGATGAATGTCGCCTCGGACAAGAAAAAGTAAGGAGACCCCAAAAGATAGGGATTCTCTCAATGTGAGGTAATTTTGAAGTTGTTGAGGAGTGAGGTGTGCGATTAATGCTCATGACAAATGGAAGAAAAAAAGCTGTGATCACCGGTGCAACAAGCGGCATCGGTGCAGCATATGTCCATAGTCTGGCAGCACGGGGCTATGATCTCATCATCACAGGCCGGAGAAGAAATATCATTGAAAACGTCGCGCGTGAGACCGAAAAAAGGTTTGGGGTGAGAGTTATTGTAGCTATCACTGAATTGTCCAATGAAAGAGATGTTGATCTGCTCACTGAGCAAATCAAGAAAGCCTGTCCCATTGATGTCCTTGTAAACAATGCCGGATTCACTACAAAGGGTTTCTACCATCAGGAAGACATTATTGAGCAGGAAAAGATGGTTCTTGTGCATGTGATCGCCATGATGAAACTGACGCACGCAGTGATTCCCGGCATGATAGAAAGAAAAGCGGGTACCATTATCAATGTAGCGTCTCTTCAAGCCGTCACTCCCATGTCGCTGAGCACAACATACAGTTCTGCCAAAGCATTTATGAAAAATTTCTCCATGTGCCTCCATTGTGAACTAAGAGCCCATGGAATTAAAATTCAATGCGTGCTTCCCGGTTTCACGAGGACCGACCTCGGCAGAGGACTTGGTGTGGATATGAATATTATTGAGGATAAACCGGCGAGAAAATGGATGCGACCCGAAGAGGTCGTCAGCGCTTCATTGCGTGAGCTGGAGAAAAAGAACAGCGTTTTATGTATTCCCGGTGTGGGGAATAAAATTGCTTATGTGGCGGCGAAGATTATACCGGAGCGTCTCTGGTACATGATCGAACCGGGCATTGTGAATAATATGCCGTAAGCAAACAAAAATAGGAGGAGTATTATGGATTTCGGATTTACCGAAGAACAACTTATCATGCAGCAGACTGTTAAGCGGTTCTGCGAGAAGGAGCTTCATTACGAACAAGTGAAATGGATGGATGAAAATGTTGATTTTCCACCGGACGACCTTTGGCAAAAATTCGCCGATTTAGGGATGTTTTCCGCGGCGGTGCCGGTTGAATATGGGGGGCAGGGTCTGGGGATGGTCGATGTAATGGCAGGCTTTGAGCAAATCTGCAAAGCATCCATGTCGGTTGCTCTGGCTGTAGGCACTACAGCGGGATTTGGTGTTCGCTTCATTGGAGAATTGGGCACAAAGGAGCAGAAAAAAAAGTATCTGCCGCTTATAGCTGAAGGCAAATTCAAAACCTGCATGGCGCTGACCGAACCTGGCGGCGGGACGGATATCCTGGGGGCTTTGTCCACTTTTGCCGAAGACAAGGGCGACCGGTGGGTCATCAGCGGGCAAAAAATATTTATCACCGGGGCTCATGTGGCGGATTCGCTGGTCACCATCTGTAAGACGGAAAGAGATGCCAAAAAAAGCAAATCATGGACCACCATTATGGTCCCTCGCCAGACCCCGGGAATTACGATTCGCAAGATCGGGAAGATCAGCTGTCATCATTGTGAAAGTGTGGAGATATTCTATGACAATGTGGAAGTTCCCAAGGAAAACATGTTGGGCACGCGCGGCAATGCCTTCTATGAAATTATGACAGTGCTGAATCCGGAACGGATCGGCGTGGCCATGATGGGTGTCGGCATCATCGCCGCCATCTACGATTTCTGCTTCAAGTACGTCAAGGAGCGAACCGCCTTCGGCGGCCCTATCAGCCCCTTACAGATCCTGCAGAACTATCTGACGGACATGTACATCAACCTGGAAAATTCCCGCAACCTGACCTACAAGTCCGCCTGGCTGTGCGACAACGGCAAGCCCTTTCACATGGAGGCGACCATGGCCAAGCTGGTGGCGGCCGAGGGCGCGCGTCACGCCGGGACCTTTGGAGCCGAGATCTTCGGCGGGTACGGCATCTGCAACGAGTATCCGGTCTCCATGTTCCTGCGCGATGCCTACCAGATCCAGTTCTCACCCATCTCCAACGAGATGAGCCGGAACATGTTGATGCAGTTCCAGGGCCTGCCCAAGTCGTGGCCGTAAACGTAGACAAAGGAGATATGACATGTACACATTAGGAGATATCCCTCGTTGCGGCGCCGTATTATGGCCGGATAATATTGCCGTGGTTTTTGAAGGCAAACGTTATACCTACAAACAGTTTAACGAACGGATCAACAGATTTGCCAACTTTCTCATCAAAGCAGGCTGCAGTAAGGGAGACGGACTTGCCGTCATGGCCGATAATTGCTCCAAGTATCTTGAAGTCTATTTTGCCGCGGCCAAGATAGGCGTGCGCGTCACGCCGGTCAATGTTCGTCTGGGCGACGACGAGATTGCATTTATCATCAACAACAGCGAAACGACTTTCTTTATTATCGGCGACGGGTATGAAGAAAAAGTCAAACAAATGAAAAATGGCTTCAAGAATATTAAAGCATGGGTGAGCCTTGATAATCCTGTCTGCGGATTCCTTGATTACGATAAGGTGTTGGACATATCGCCCGCTTTGGAACCGGATTTGGATCAATTTGATATCCATGAAAACGATCTGGCCATTTTGATGTACACGGGCGGAACCACAGGATTGCCCAAAGGCGTGATGCTTTCACACCGCAGCGCAGTTTTAGCCGGTATTATGTCTGCCTTGGCCAACGGATTTACGGAAGATGATTCCACCTGCTTTGTTCTTCCTATCTTTCATGTGTCCTGGTGGCCGATTCTGGCGATATTACTCGTCGGGGGCAAGGTATGCATCAATCGCAAACCTAATCTGGACACAATCTTTAAACTGATCGAAGACGAAAAATGCACCCATATGAATCTTGTTCCCACGATTTACGGCTGGATGGTCGATTGGCCGAGCGTCGCGAATTACGATCTCTCCAGCTTAAAGTTTCTAACATATGCTGGCAGTCCCTTCCCAACGGAAGTTCTAAAAAAATGCATTCGGAAATTCGGGAATAAATTCGCCCAGGGATATGGCGCAACAGAAACAGCTGGCGCGGGCATATCCGGTTTATCATGGAAGGATCATCACCTGGATGGACCGCTGTCGAAGTATTTGGTCAGCGCCGGTAAACCGATGCCGAACTCACGAGTCAGAATTGTGGATGAAAATGATAACCCGCTGAGCCCGGGTGAGTATGGCGAAATATGCGCCAAGGGAAAGCATGTCATGATGGGATACTGGAAGAATCCGAAACTGACCGAAGCCGTCCTGAAAGGCGGCTGGTATCATACAGGTGATATGGGCTACATGGATGAGGGCGGCTATATCTTTATGACTGACCGCAAGGCGGATATGATTATTTCCGGAGGCGAGAATGTTTATCCAAAGGAAGTGGAAGATATCATTTACCAGCATCCGGCCGTAAAGGAATGCGCCGTCGTTTCAGCGCCCGATGCGAAATGGGGCGAAGTGGTTCAGGCCGTTGTTGTGCTTCGTCCCGGCAAGCACGTGACGGCAGAAGAGATCATCGAGCACTGCAAGAAGAACAACCTGGCCGGATACAAATGCCCCAAGGCGGTGGCCTTCTGGAACGATATTCCAAAAACCATCGTCGGCAAGATTGTCAAGAAAGATATCAAAAAGAAGTTCTGGGAAGGTAAAGACAGGATGATCAGTTAAATTATTATAGGCAGGGAGGATACGTATGAGTAAAAAGAATAAAGATAACTATTTCAAGATCGATCCGGAGTGCCACCTTATCGGCGACATGGAACACCTGAATCATTTTCCAGGGGTGCAGATGTGGTGGCGTGCTATAGAGCACATCTCACGGCCGCTGGTCGCCGGCGCGCCTCTGTCGCTCGTAACGAAGGCATTGGAAGGTCTGGAAGAATGGGAGGCGATCAAGAGCGGCGACCCGCAGGTCATCTTAAGGGTCATGGACAAGCACGGTGTGGATATCGCCTGCCTGCTTCCTGAATCCATGATGGATACGACAGGTTTTTCCAGCCGATGGGTTTCCAACGGCGAAATGGCCAAGGTTGTGGAGACTAACCCGGACCGGTTCATGTACCAGCCCAACATTTCACCGATCAAACAGCGCGGGGTTAAGAACGCCATCTGGGAACTGGAGTATTGGGTCAAGGAAAAAGGGGCCAGGATATTCAAGTATTATTCACCCGAAGATACCTGCATGAACGACCCTGAACTGTGGCCGTTTTATGAAAAGGCGCAGGAATTGGGCATTGTACTGGATATGCATACGGGATTCTGCTGGGTGCCGCCGGGCAAGAGCAAGTATTGCCATCCCGAACAGCTCGACGATGTGGCACGCGACTTTCCGGATCTCAAGATCAATGCCTTCCATATGGGTTACCCTTACAGTGACGTTCTCAATATGGTGGCCCTGGGTCATCCTAATGTCTACATTTGCATGAGTCTGCTCGTTCCCTGGGCTATTACCGCACCGCGCAAGTTTGCCAAGCTTCTAGGCGAGGCCATGCGCTTCGTCGGCCCGGATCGCATCACTTGGGGTACGGATTATGCTGGCTATGGTATTCAGATCGCCAATGCGGTCAAGGGTCTGGCCGAGTTCCAGATTCCGGAAGACATGCAGGTCGGATACGGATACCCCGCTATCACAGAAGAAGACAAGGCCAAAATGTTTGGCGGAAATCTTGGCCGTCTCCTGGGAATTGATACAACAAAAAGAAGAGTTAAATAATAATTTTAGGAAGGGGTGTAAGTTATGACTGAAAAATCAGAAGGAAGGAAACAATTTGAGAACATTTTAAAGCCTGTTAAAATCGGTGCGATTGAGTTGAAAAACCGGATTGTCATGGCTCCTATGAACGAGGCATTGTCAGGTGCGCATGGTGAAGTGGGAGAGCAGTATGTTGCCTATTTCGGGGCCAGGGCAAAAGGCGGCACCGGACTCATCACGACAGGCGCGATTATGGGCACCAAGCTGGCGGGAGAGTTCCCGGCCGGCAGGAATCCGCATCTCTACCATCAGGGACATATGCTTGGCATGAACAACCTGACCGACAGGGTTCACTATTTCGGATCCAGGATAGCGGCTCAGATGACCATTGGGTTTGGCAGGCAAGGTCATTCCTATGATCACCATAAGCTGGCCCCGGCTCCGACTGCCGGGCTACCCTATGAGATAGCCGCTGAAAAATCGCCCAACCATTGCGCGGATCTTTATGCCGTTATTGAATATACTAGATACTATATGACAGGGCAAATGACGCGGGAGATGTCCATAGAAGAGATCCGCAGCCAGCAGAAGGAATTCGCCAATAGCTGCCAGCTCGCAGTCGTCTGCGGGTTCGATGCCATAGAGATTCACGGCCCGCACGGGTATCTCGAGCATCAGTTCTTGTCTCCTTTCTCTAATAAACGCACGGACATGTACGGCGGAGAATGGCGCAACCGCAAGCGTTTCCTCATGGAGGTCGCAGAACAGATCCGCTATGCCTGCCCGGGTGTTGCCGTCGGGTGCCGGATCAGCGCGGAAGAGCATATGCAGGACGGCCTGACCGAGGAAGAGATGATCGATGTTGCCAAAGACTTGCAGGCGATAGGTCTGGATTATATCAGTTTGTCCGACGGCGCCGGTTATGAGGAGTCCGGCCATCTCATTACGGACATGGACCGTTCCAGGCATATACCCGAGCATGGAGAGGCTTTCAAAAAGGCGCTGAAAATTCCTGTCATTGTGTCCTCGCAGCATGATCCGGTCAAAATCGAAAAAAACATCGCCGAAGGCAAGTACGATCTCCAGGCTATGGGAAGGCAGCTTTACTGCGATCCGGAATACGTGAACAAGCTTGAAGCCGGAAAAGTAAAAGAGATCGTCCGGTGCTCGCGATGCAATACATGTGTCATGCGCTTCCTTGCTGCGCTTACGCCCGCATGCACGCAAAATCCGAATCTGGGCAGAGAATACGCCATGGATGAATACAAGATCGGCCCGTGGCAGAAACATGAGTCTCTTATTCCCGAGGGTGTAATGAGAGCGCCTATGCCATCACTTGATCGTCCGTGGTGGAGGAACGAATTAGGCTATATCGAAAAGTGCTGGCGACCGTTGCAGGGACGCACACCCCGGTAAAAGTTATTTATGCAGCGTTTGAATATGATGACTGTCGAAGAGAAAATATTCTTCATACGGGAAATTCTTTCTAATATCCCTCCTTTTCTTAAATCTCCTTCCTCTCTTTAGAGGAGGGAGATTTAATCTTTCCAGAGGTGATTATTAGAATGAATAAAAAGGATGGCTAATCATGGAATTAAAAAATAGAATTGCATTAGTCACCGGCGCATCACGCGGGCTGGGCCGTGCCATTGCGCTTGCTCTGGGTCGGGCCGGTGCTGATGTGGTGCTTACCGATATTCTGATCTAGGGGGCAGGAAAGCGATCCGGAAAAACTCAGACAGTACAGTGTGCTGGCCGGGCATTTCGCGCAGCAAGGCGGGGTGAAGACACAAGCCGGAGCGCAGGAGATCCAATCGATGGGTTCGCGCAGCCGTGCCTTCAAGATGGATGTGACGGATTTGAATGAGGTTAGACGGGTAGTGCACGCCATAGAGACTGAACTGGGGACAATCGATATTCTGATAAATAATGTAGCGGTCATGGATAACCTGGGCAGGTTTGATGATCAGCAGTCAGAGCGCTGGCAGCGTGATCTGGGTGTCAATCTCACCAGTACATATAATTGTTGCAAGGCGGTCTGGCCTGGAATGGTGAAGAAAGAATGGGGCCGCATTATCAACATTTCATCCGTGGCCGGCCTAATGGGAGCTCATATGCAGCCATCATACGGCGCCACCAAGGCCGGGCTGATCGGTTTTGGCAAGTCGCTGGCTATCGAGGCCGGCCGTTGCGGTATCACGGTTAATACGGTCTGTGCGGGTTTCATTGCTACTGAGGCAGTACAACTTTACGATGAACGCGCGACTGAACGCATAGCAAAACGAACTGCTCTGAAACGGATAGGCCGGCCGGAAGAGGTTGCCGAAGTGGTGGCTTTCCTGGCCTCTGATGCGACATCCTACATTAAAGGGGCGGTTATTCCGGTCACCGGCGGAATCGATCTGCTGACACTTTAGGAACAAAACCAGGAAAAGGAGTTAATAATACATTATCAGGGAGGAAGGTGTTGTGATAATACTGGTCCGCAGGGACTGCGTTGTTCAGCAACTTCCTGCATTGCCCGCCGTCAGCCGTGACAAAAATACAATCCTGCAATCCATAAAAAAACATCATTTCCCACCGTAATATTTCATTGACACTCAATGCGGGACTCGCTACCGGCGCTCTGCGCGCGGCGCTGATTGTTGTTCCGGTCTTTTTCCTGTTACTTACCTAGAGCAATAATGCCTTCTGTGGCAATTTTGGCAAGTATACTCCCTTTCGAACAGTACTCTTTACCGGCACAAATTGTGACTATTAAAAAAAAGACAGAAAATAACCTTTGACAATATATTATTTGACATGTCAAATATATCGCTGTCAAATTATTATTCAGGAGGAACCCATGGACGATAGGATATTTTATCACCTCTCCCGTGCTGAAAACAGAATCAAGACCTACATGAGAAAAACATTCAGGGAAAATAACATCAGTATATCGCCCGCGCAGATTGGAATCCTCTTTCTCCTCATGGAAAACAATTCACAGTCCATGAGTGAACTGAGCCGTGTCCTCGAGATTGACAATTCTTCAATAACACGATTGGTTGATTCTCTTGAAAAGATGGATTTCGTAAAACGTGATTCGAAACCCGGCGACAGAAGACAATACCTTATCTTTCTCACAGAGAAAGGGAAAAAAGAGGTCAACAGGGCAAAAAAAATTGTCAGGGAAGCAAACGAGAAGGTCAAGGAAGATATTCCCGAAAAAGAACTTGTCATATTCCTAAAGGTCGTCAACCGGCTTTGCACAAAGCCAAACAAGTAATCGAACCCATTGAATATTAAATGTTTAACTTGACAATATTTGCATTATCAAATATTGTGATAGCAAGTAATAAATAAGGAGGAACTTTCTCATGGATAACTATGAGATATTCCAAACGTAAAAAAGGAGATATAAAATGAATCAAACTCTGGAAATCTACAAATCGGCAGGCAATGAAGAATTTACAAAGATGGTAACCGGCATGGCTCCTTATTTCAGCACGATAGATCCGATGTTTGTTGATCTTAAACCCGGATATGCAGAAGTAAAGTTGCCTAATGTCAAAAAAGTTCATAACCACCTGGGTACGGTTCATGCCATTGCAATGTGCAATGCGGCTGAATTGGCGGCCGGTATGATGACAGAAGTATCTATCCCTGATACCCAGCGATGGATTCCGGTTGAAATGACCGTAAAATATCTGAAAAAGGCTAAAACAGATCTGAAAGTTGTGGCAACGGGCAGCGAAATTGACTGGAACGTAATTGGGAAAATCACGGTTCCTGTAAGTATTTATGATGCAGAGGGACAAGAAGTGTTTAATGCAGCTATCACTATGGACGTAAGTAAGAAAAAATAATACATGCAGATGGCAATCCCGGTCTTCTGGCTATAAAATATCACGTATGATTCAGGAGAATCACCCGGATTATTTTGGAACCCAATGCTTATGAACCGGGCGCCCATCATCTAAATCACCATGCCGACTATTACGTCGATTGTGATCATAAAATATGCTTGACACACAAAACCACACTTCCTATATATAGCAGGTAAACTTGGTAAAAAATAAAAGAACAACAGACATACCAGAAAGTCTCACGTAATGACGCTTAAACATACTCTTGAAAAAACTGCCTATAGAATTATGGACTATCTCAAAGGCTTTACCACCCGTCAGGACATCTATGCCCTGGAAGGGCGAGATGCTTGTTATAATCAAAAGGACCATAAAGAAGCCGGAGAAAATGCAAATCGACTTGTTCTATCAAATCATGAGGCTTTCAATGATCTTGACATCGGAGGAGTTTTTGAAAAGGTTTTTGCCGCAGTTCCCCGTCAATATGAAAAAGGCAAGACGAGTGATAGGGAGTATATGAATGATATATTTCACAATCCCGTCAATGATCATGATGAGATAGCCCAAAGGCAGGCAGCCATTTCCGAACTACAAGGTGACGAAGCATTATGGAATCAAGTCCTCACCGTTAAATCCAGCCTGGATGTATGCCTTTACGATGAGCGATTCAAAAGTGCTGTCAATGGTCTCAAGTCACTGCAGGATGCGTCCAACATTGTAGAATTTGTCCTCAGCATCAGGAAGATGCGGGAACCGGTTTCAAAGCGACTGAAACACGTGAAGGATTTGGGCGCTCGATTCGATGCTGATGAAAGATTCCGTGAAGCTGAAAAATTTATAAGAGAGTTATACATTCCCTATGGATTGGGCGATGTTGTAGCCGATAACATGGATTATCTGAACGCCATTAGCAGTGTAGGATCAAGACGTGAATTCTATGGAGGCAATCGGATCATTCTTGAAGCCACGGAGAAAATGATCACACAAGAACCTTTTAAACAATTCATCAATGATGAGGCAAGAGCCCTCAATTTGCTCAAAACCATGAAGGCCAAACTGGACATTTGGCACAAGGAAATGTTCAGCTTTAACCTAAGCGGTATTAAGCTGGAAACATGGGGGAAAAACGAACGCAAGCGATACGGCGATTTAATGGAATATTGGCTTTTGCTCGTGAATGAAGCCATTTATTCCCGGATTCCAAAATTGGAGATCGGAGATCTTTCACCGGCTTTGAGTTTCTATCTCGGAGCGGCGGCTTTGCAGAGAAAATGGACGGCGGATGGTTTTACAGTAACAACCCCTGCAGTTTTGGAGAAAAGAAAGATCAAGGCTTCAATTTTTGGTTCTTGCAATACATCGCTTATTGAAAGACTCAGTGTTGATAGAATCATTCGAAACGATATTATTTCAGACAGAGATCATAATCTGTTTGTTATTACGGGACCCAATAATGGCGGGAAAACGACCTATATAAGACAGGTGGGACAAATGTATTGGCTTGCCCATTTGGGCATGGGACTTCCGGCCGATAGGGTAGAACTGAGTGCAATCGATGCTATCTTCACGTCCTTTAACACTGAAGATAATACATCAGAAGGCACGGGGTTATATCTGACAGAGCTAAAAAGAATATCTCAATTTTCCCGACCGGTGTCGGGACAACCACATATGACACCATACTCCATTGTCTTTTTCGACGAATTTGCCAATGGGACCGATCATGAGGAGTCGGTCAAAAGAACTAAGATCGTCCTGGAATATTTAAGCCAAAAAGGTGTGACAGCTTATTTTACTACACATAAGCACGAGATAGCCGACATGGTCGAAGCCGGCGAGTTGCCGGGAGCTGTCAATCTCGGCGCCGAAGTAAGACGAAATGGCGACAGTATTGATACGACTTACAGGATTATAAGGAATGCTAAAGAAAAAAGCTATGGTCACATACAGGCAGAAGCTATGGGCATTACGCCTGAATCGTTGAGGACGTATCTCCTGCAGGAAATCGCTCAAGAGGTATATCCTATTGAAGACACAAGGGTCGAACCCGTCAAAAAACACGAGATCCATTAATATTAATATTACTCTCTTTCAAAGAGTAATTCTTAATATGGACAGACAAGCATGACTGAAACCAGGCAGATGGACACTAGCCTCGTCAATGTAAAAATTTTATAATAAATATTTGTTGATTAACGATTATAAGATGCAACGGTGGAGTTAACGGTTTCCGGTCTCCCAGACTTGTGAAAAACTTCCTGTAAGTTTGTTTTTGTCGTTTTCATAATTCATGCAACATTTCAATCAGGAATTCTTAGTTATAAAAATATTAACTTCAATAAAATTTAAATCGAATGTAGCTTTGCGACAATTATATTGACTAAATATTCTTTTTCGAATAGGTTTATAGCCAAACATTTAATATTATAGAAATATGTATCAATGTCTATGCCATGTGTTTCAATTGTAAAAATATGGATAGTAAGTCTAATATTAATAGAGGAGAAGAGAATTATATGGAATTATTGACTGAACACAATATTCTTAGTTTTATTGTTATTTTTCTGCTGGTAATAGTGATAGCAATGCAATTGCAAATGAGTAATCTAAGCGGTAAAATAGAGGAAAAAGAAGATGACATAAGTGGAAAAATAGATGAACTGCTAATGAAAAAAATTAAGGAAGCATTACGCAACAAATAATTTTATATTCTTTTCACCTCCAAGTAAAAAGGGAAACATAGCCAATTTTTACATTACTCCCTTTCAATCCATAATCCTCAATTTTGGCAACTGCCCACTATATTAAAACTAAGTAGGTGAACACCAGCATAGGCCATGTAACATTTTTCGTAATAAATATTTGTTGATTAACGATTATGGGGAAATAGGGGACAGCTTGAACCTACCCCAGTTTAACGGACACTTTAAAAAGTATACAGGAAAGTGGTATACAAAGCAAAAGAAAGGAGTGTCCGATGGGAAAAAAGCAGCAGAGATTCAGCCGGGAGTTTAAATTAGAAGCGGTACATTTACTGGAAGAAGGGAAGAAACCGGCGGCGGAACTGGCCCGCGAACTGGGGATACGAAGAAACCAGTTATACAAGTGGAAAGAGACGACGGATAAGCAAGGCGGAAGCGCTTTTCATGGTTCCGGGAGACCGAAGGCAAGCG
>Ga0187890_10002966_pt1 | contig 11757 bp, 9 predicted proteins | sample June2016WEW_21_1_FD_133005 | JGI IMG/M metagenome (GOLD analysis project Ga0187890, IMG submission 133005) | Peatland microbial communities from SPRUCE experiment site at the Marcell Experimental Forest, Minnesota, USA - June2016WEW_21_10 | ecosystem: Environmental > Terrestrial > Soil >... | reverse complement strand
TGGCGCCGACCGGGCCCACATAGGCGCCGAGATTGCCGACATTGCGCACGCGGAGCGCCAGGAATTTTCCCTTATCGTCGAGCGCCAGTTCCGCCTCGGAATAAATGTCGCGTGCCTGGTTGTCGGACAAGAACGCTTCCGACCGCGTCGACATCCAATGGATCGGCCGGCCGAATTTCTTGGCTCCGACCAGCAGCGCGATGTTTTCCGGATACGGCCCGGTTTTCAGCCCGAAGGCGCCGCCGACGTCCTCGGTGAGCACGCGCACGCGTTCCTTCGGCAGGCTCATGATCGCCATGATCGGCTCGCGCATGGCGCCGGCGCCTTGCGAGCAGGTGCGCGTGAGGTAGCTGTCGGTCGCCGGATCGTAGCTCGCGGTGGCGCCGCGCGGCTCCATCGAATGCACCATCATGCGCTGGTTCATCTGGGCGACGCGGGCGACATGTTTGGCGGATGCGAAAATCTCGTCGACCTTTTTGGCATTGCCGTCGGGATCGGGATTCGGCCCCGGCCAGTCGACCGCGAGATTGCCGGGCGCCTGCGGCCAGATTTGCGGCGCGCCGTCGCGCAGCGCCTCGCGCGCGTCGGTGACCGGCGTCATTTCTTCGTATTCGACCGCGATCAGCTCGGCGGCGTCCTGCGCGGCGGCCGCGCTCTCCGCCACCACCATCGCCACCGGCTCGCCGATATGCATCACCCGCTCGCCGGCCAGTGCCGGCCGGTGCGGTAGGATCAAGGTCTTGCCGCCGCGCCCGGGCACCGGCGGATGGCGGCCGAGATTGCCGACGCCGTCCATGTCCTTCGCGGTCAGCACCCCGACCACGCCGGGCGCCATTAACGCGGCCGCAGTGTCGACGCTGACGATGCGGGCGAAGGCGTGCGGCGAGCGGACGAAATAGGCATAAGCCTGGTTCGGCAGCGGCGCGTCGGCGATGTAACGGCCGTGCCCGCGCACGAGAGGGTTGTCTTCGACGCGGACGTGCTTCGGCTCATGATGTTGGGTGGTGGCGTCCATAGTGAAGTCCCGAAATGCTCTTTGCGGAGGAGTAGCGGCCTCTTTATAGCCGAAACGGCCGGGAGCTAAAGGCCTCAATATCGCCCGTAGAATATCGTCTTGATGCAACCCTTCGCGATGTCCTGGCACAGCACCGCGTGATTGTCGGCATCCTTGACGCTGGTCGGCTTGTCGAGATCGGGATCGATCGTCTTCAGCGAGATAATGTTCACCGTGCCCTTCTCGCGCGACACCAGGATCGTCTGGCCCATAATCTGCCGCACCTTGAAGCCGACGAAATAGGCGACCGGGTAGTCGTCATGCTTGCAGCGCCATTCCATCGCGACGTTGTACTTCGCCTGCGGATCGGAAAAGCCTTGGAACAGGTGCAGATCGAAATCGCCGGAGCCCGACTGCTCTTCTTTGATGACGACCTGAGTGGAAAAGAAATCCGGCCCGCCGGCTTTCTGCTCGGCGATCAGCTCGTCGATGTCCGCTTTCTCGTAGCGGTTGGCTTTTTGGATTTCGGCGATGTGCGCGTCGAACGGGCCCATTGTCATGGTGCCGGTTGCGCAGAAGTGGATACCTTGCTGAGCGATCGCTGGCAGCGGGCAGAAGCTTAAAACGAACCCGGCAATCGCCACGAACATGCACCGCATTCTCTTCGGGACGTCCGATATTCGGTTTGGTGCAATCGTCACCGTCGGCTCACTAATGCCCAGATTCCAGCGCTGCGGTAATGTCGTCATCTTCCAGATAAGGATAATCGCGCAAGATTTCTTCCCGCGACGAGCCTCCCGCGAGCATATCGAGGATGTCTTTGACCCGGATACGCAGCCCTCGAATGCAGGGGCGCCCGCCGCAGGTTTCCGGATCGACAGTTATGCGGTCCAGCATGCTAGCCATGATTGACCTTTAGTCGTCATTGCCTGGCCGACCCGGCAATTGATGTGTCGGCAACTAAGCAGAGTTTAGCACAATCATGACGGCGGCGCCTCACCATGGATGCCCGGGTCAAGCCTGGGCATCACGGCTGAGAGGCGCGCGGCTACCTTGCGCCGCCGCGCCCGTTATGCGCAAAGAAGCCCGCCATCCGGGGAGAACCTATGACCAAAACCATCGACATTCACACGCATGTGCTGGCCGATGCCACCGTGAAACTCATGCAGAAGGAAATCCCGAGGCTTGGCCTGAAGATGGCGCCGTATGACGCCGACAACGCGGTCTGCGAGGTGGCCGGCGTGGCGTACCGGCCGTTTCCGCGCGGCGGCCATGACATCGAGCGGCGGTTCAAGGACATGGACGCGGCCGAGGTCGATGTGCACCTGCTTTCGGTCGCGCCGCAGACCTGGCTGTATGGCCAGGAGGCAGCGGTCGGCATCGCCGGCGCGACGATCCAGAACGACGAGATTGCGCGGCTGGTGAAGGAGCACCCTGAGCGCTTTTCCGGCATCGCCACTTTGCCAATGCAGGCGCCCGACAAGGCGGCGGACGAATTGCGCCGCGCCATGCGCAAGCTCGGCCTGCACGGCGCCATGATCGGCTCAAACATCGGCGGCAAGAATCTCGACGATCCGAGCTTTGAGCCGTTGTGGGCGGCGGCCGAAGAGCTCGATGCCTTCATGATGATCCATCCCGGCAATGTCGCCGGCGCCGACCGGCTGCGTTCGTATTATCTCGGCAACCTGATCGGCAATCCGCTCGACACCACCATCGCCGGCGCCTGTTTGATCTTCGGCGGCGTGCTGGAGCGGCATCCGAAGCTGAATTTCATCATGTCGCACGGCGGCGGCTTCATTCCGTACCAAGGCGGCCGCTGGGTGCACGGCTGGGAGGTGCGGCCGGAGCCGAAGGTGAACGTGAAACATTCGCCGGCGCCGTATCTCGACCGCTTCCTCTACGACACTATTTTGCACGCCAAGGCGCCGCTGGAATTTCTCATTTCATCGGTCGGCGCCAATCGGGTGTTCCTCGGCAGTGACTATCCTTACGACATGGGCACGGGGGAATGCGTGCGGCAGGTGCGTGCCGCGAACATCCCCGAGGCCGACCGCGACATTATCCTCGGCGGTCACGCGGCGAATATCTTGAGCAAGAAACGTCTGGGATGAATCGATGGCCGATGCCGGCATGATGCGCGTGCCCGCGCGGGCGATTACTTCGCTGCTCAAGGATTCGTTCGTCGCCGCCGGCTTGCCCGCGGCCGACGCGGCGCGCTGCGCCGAACTGATGACTGAAGCCGATCTCACCGGCGCCGAAGGCCACGGCATATTGCGGCTGCCGCAATATGTGCGCCGGCTCAAGGCGCGCGGCTTCAACGCGCATCCGAACATCACCGTGACGAAGTCGGCGCCGGCGACGGCTTTGGTCGATGGCGACAACGGCATGGGGCATCTCGTTATGACGCGCGCCGCCAACGAGGCGATCGCCATGGCGCGCGATACCGGTGTCGCCTGGGTCGGCGTGCGCCGCTCCAATCACGCCGGGCCGGCCGGGCTTTATGCGGAAATGCCGACCGCACACGGCATGATCGGGCTCTACGCTGCCGTCGCCAATGCCAATCACATGGCGGCCTGGGGCGGCGCCGATTTGTTGCTCGGCACCAATCCGCTGGCCATCGGCGTGCCGTCCGGCGCGGGCCCGCTGGTGCTCGACATGGCAACCTCGATCGTCGCCTACGGCACGGTGAAGAAATATGCGCTGCGCGGGCTCGCCATGCCGGAAGGCTGGTTCGTCAAGCCCGACACCGGTGAATCGATTACCGATCCGAACCGCTCCGGCGAAGGCATTTTGCTGCCGATGGGCGAATACAAGGGCGCCGGCCTGGCGCTGATGCTGGGCTTGCTCGGCGGTGTGCTCAACGGCGCCGCCTTCGGCCGCGACGTGGTCGATTTCAATGCCGACGACGCAAGCGAGACCAATACCGGGCATTTCATGGTGGCGATCGACATCGCGCGCTTTCTGCCGCTTGCGACCTTCACCGCCGAAGTCGATCGCCATGTGCGCGATTTCCGCGCCTCGAAGCGTCTGCCGGGCGTCGACGAAATCCGCTTGCCCGGCGACCGCCGCGCCCAATGCCGCGCGGAACGGCTGCGCGACGGCGTGCCGATCGCGCCGGCGCTGTTGGCGCAGCTCGACAAGCTCGCGGCGGAGCTGAAAATAAAAGCGCTGCGCGAGCGATAGAGCACGATGCTCCGTCCAGGCACTTTCTCGCTGACATTATTGCTGTCGTTCCTGACCGCGCTCGGCCCGCTGACCATGGACATGTACCTGCCGTCGCTGCCGGCGATCGGGCAGGCGCTCGATGCGTCGACGGTCCAGGTGCAATTGACCATTTCGAGCTATCTGATCGGCTTCGCCGCCGGGCAGATCGTCTATGGGCCGGTGTCCGACCGCATCGGGCGGCGGCCGGTGATCCTGGCGGCGCTGGTGCTCTACGGCGTGGCGACCATCGTCTGCGCGCTGGCGCAATCGATCGGAATCCTGATCGCGGTCCGCTTCGTCCAGGCGCTTGGCGGCGCCGGCTGCATCGTGCTGGCGCGCGCCGCGGTGCGCGACCTTTATTCCGGCGTGCGCGCCGGGCGCGAATTGTCGCTGATGGGATCGATCACGGCGTTCGCGCCGATCGTCGCGCCGGCAATCGGCGGCGTGCTGCAAACCGCGTTCGGCTGGCGCGCCAGCTTCGTGCTGCTGGTGGTGTTTGCGCTGGTCGCCGGCTCGGCCGCGGCGCTGTTGCTGCCGGAGACGCTGCGCCAGCGCGCATCGGGGCCTTTTTCGTTGCGGGCCATGGGCGGGCTCTACCGCTCGGTGCTGGTGCATCGCGGCTTTCTTGCCAACGTCGGTATCCTGGTTACCACCTTCGTCGGCTTGTTTGCCTGGATCGCCGGCGCGCCGTTCGTGATGCAGGGCGTGTACGGCCAGACGCCGATCGTGTTCGGCATGACCTACGCGGCCGGTGCCGCCGGCTACATGGTTGGCGCCTATGCGGCGTCGCGTTTCGTCATGCGGCTCGGCCTCGACCGCACCATCGGCATCGGCGCGGTGGTGATGATGATCGGCGGCTTGGCCATGGCGGCGGCCGTCGCGCTCGGGCTCTCGCACGTCGGCTGGCTGGTCGGAACGATGACCATCTATCTCGCCGGCATGGGCCTTGTGCTGCCGCAGACCCAGGCCGGCGCGCTGACGCCGTTTCCCGATCGCGCCGGCACCGCGTCGTCGCTGTTGGGCTTCGCACAGCAAACATCCGCGGCCGTCGCCGCCGCCGCGATCGGACACTATCTCGGCCGCTCGGCGTGGCCGGTGGCCGGCACCATCGCGGTGATGGGGTGTCTGGCGCTCTTGATCTGGGCGCTGACGCGCCGGGTGCGCACGGCGCCGATGTTCAACGCTTGAATGCCGGCATCACGTCCTTGGCGAACCAGCGCAGCTGATCCTTGAACTCCTTGGGCGTAAGTCCTTCGGCCCAATGGATCATGAAATTCTCCAGCCCCGGATATTTCGCCTCGATCGATTTGATGCCGTCGATCACTTCGGCCGGCGGCCCGCAGAACCACGCCTTCTGCGCCACGCCGTCGGCCAATAGCGGCGTGCGCGACGGCGCGCCCGGCGTGCCCCAGGTGCGGCCCTGCTCGTCGGCATAGCGCACGAAGCCGAACGGCGCGAACCATTTGAAGCGCTCGTCGTGGGCGGGCTCGAGTTTCTTGATCGCCTCCTCGCGACTATTGGCGAGATAGACACCGGCGCCCCAGATCATGTCTTCGCCGAGCTTCTTGTTCTGGCCGTGTTTGGCGCAAGCCGCGTGATAGGCGCGCACCACGTCGTCGAGGATTTTCTCGCCGTTGAGCGTCACCATCGCTTTCAAGCCGTATTGCGCCATCATCTCGATGGTCTTGCCGCTGGCGATCGGCATCCAGATTTCTACCGGCAGATGTTTTGGCCGGGGCACCATGGTGATGTCCTTGAGCTTGTAGCCGCGATAGTCCACCGGCGGCGGCGCCTCGAAATATTTGCCTTTGAAGTGGAAGGATTGCTCGTTGAAACAGGTCAACAACAGTCGCAACTGCTCCTCGAAATATTCGCGGTTCTTATCGGCATCAAGAAGCGGCGCGCCGAACGACTCGACCTCGCGGCTGTGATAGCCGCGGCCCACGCCCATGATGACGCGGCCGTCGGTGACGATGTCGGCCATGGCATAGTCTTCCGCCATGCGGATCGGATGCCACATCGGCAGCACGTTGAAGGCGCAACCGAACTTCAGCCGCTTGGTCTGGGTGGCGAGCCATAGGCCGAGCTGGATGAGATTGGGGAAGACCTCGTAGCCCTCGCGCTGGAAATGATGCTCGGCGGTCCACAGCACGTCGAAGCCGAGCTCGTCCATGAGCTGGGCAACGTCGCGCGCGGTGAAGAAAGCTTCCGCCAGCCGGTCGTCGGAATAGCGCCGCTCGTTGGCCGGCGTGCCGTTCAAGCCCACATTGTCGAGCTCGATCTGGCCGACATAGAGGACGTGGAACTTCTTGATCATGTGTTCTTCCCTAAGCTTTTTATGGCGCGGACAATATCCGAGGCGTGCCGCCGCCGCCACGCCGTGATCAATACACCCTGCAACTGATCGGATGGCGGCCTTGATCGCTTGGATGCTGGATTGTTCGTGTTGATGATCTTGTCAAGGACGGCGCCATTAGCGCGGTTACGCGCGTCTTCGACGCGCTATGGCGCCGCCGCCTCCGGCGGTCTTCGATCCTTGACAAGATCATCAACACGAACAGAAACGCTGTCCAAGCGATCAAGGCCGCTTTCACGGCGCCATTATCGGCATGGCAGGGCGGTTTTGTCCTCGAGATCATACCCATGCCGCCCGGTAGCAGTACACCATGCGCCACGCGCGACTGCCTTGCAGGGATGCCGGAAAAGCGCCGATACTTCGATCCGCTGGGGGAATCGCTCGGGGGGAAGTCGCAGGCGTGGCAATCAGGTGGTGCCGTGGTGCTTAGGCGTCGCAGCAAGCGGTTGATGTGGTGCGTCCTTGCCGGCGCGCTTTGCACCGCCGCAATCGTGACGGCGCCGGTCGCGGCGCGGGCGCAGGGCTTTTTTGATTTCCTGTTCGGCGGCCCGCAGCGGCCGCCGCCGCCGCCGCCTAGCTATCCGCCGCCGCCGCCGGAAATCGGCCGCATCGCGCCTGCGCCGCTCGGACAGGAGCGCGTCAACGAGAATGCCGGCACCACCGGGCACGGCGTGGCGTTCTGCGTGCGGCTGTGCGACGGCCAGCACTTCCCGCTGGAGCGGATGGCCAATGCGACGCCGGCCGAGACCTGCAAGACGATCTGCCCGACCAGCGCCACCAAGGTCTATTTCGGCTCCGAGATCGAGGGCGCGGTGGCCGGCGACGGCGCGCGCTATTCCGACCTCAATACGGCGTTCCTCTATCGCAAGCACCTGGTCGCCAATTGCACTTGCAACGGCAAAGATCCGTTCGGGCTCGCCACCTTTGATGTGAAGACCGATCCCACTTTGCGGCCCGGCGATATCATCTCGACCAAGGACGGGCTGATGACGTTCAGCGGCCGCAGCGGCCAATCGGCGTTCACGCCGGTTGCGCCGTCGACGCTCGGCCCGCAGCTGAATTCCGTCTCGTCGCGGCAGAAGCCGACGTCGTCGCCGCCCGCCGACCAGCCGCCGCAGGAAGTCGAAGACGAGCCCGGCACCATCGTGCATCCACAGAATGGCCAGCCGGCAAGCCCGCCGCCGCAAAACGCAGCGCCCAATGTAGCCCCACGGGCGCCGGCCGGCCGCTAAGCGGCGGCATTTTGCTCGGGCGCCACACGCAGTAGTTGGTGTCGGGGCGCGGCCAATGCGTAAGGTCGCAGGCTGCGGGCATGTGTCGGCGGCAAGCGCGAAATCAGGCACCATGACCGGCAAGCAATTGTGCAATGCGAGAAATGCGGCTTTTGGCGGTTTACCGGTCGTTCAACTGCCAGTAGTAATATCGCCGGCTGTTCGGGGATCAAATTGTCAGCCTCGACGTGCTCGAGCCGGCATCTGCCGGCCGCCCCGCATTGGTTGGAACCGGCGCCATGGCTCTGAACCCATCGATGTCCGTGCTCCTGGTCGACGATTCCAAGCTGATGATCAACATCATCCGTGGCCTGTTGCAGCATCTCGGCATCAGCGACGTCGACGATGCCAATGACGGCGCTTCGGCGCTCGTCAAGATGCGGAGCAAACGCTACGGCCTGGTGATTTCCGATTGGAACATGACGCCGATGAGCGGCTATGAGCTGTTGCGCGAGCTGCGCAACGATCCGGCGCTCAAACGCACGCCGTTCATCATGGTGACGTCGGAATCGAAGACCGAAAACGTCATCGCGGCGAAGAAGGCGGGCGTCGATAATTACATCGTCAAGCCGTTCAACGCCCAGACGCTGAAAGCCAAGATCGAGACGGTTTTCGCCGCGCGCAGCGCGCCGCCGCCGGAGCGCTAGCAATCTTCAGGACGCCAAGAACTTTATGATGCCAAGAAATTTATGACGCCAAGTCGACCGCCATCGTGTCGGCGATAAAGCCGCGCAGCGCCACGGTGTCGAACGGCTTGCGCAGTATCTTCAGGTCCGCGGGCGCCGCCTGCGCGGCGTCGCTGTAGCCGGTCGTCAGCACCACCGGCAGATTGGGATAGCGCGAGCGGATTTCGCGGGCGAGGCCGACGCCGTCGATGGTTCCCGGCATGACGATGTCGCTGAATACGAGATCGACCCTGCTGCCTTCCGCCAGATATTTCAGCGCCGCGTCGGCGGAATCCCGATAGTCGGTGTCATAGCCGAGGCGCTCGAACAGCGACGACGTCACCTCCGCCACCTCGGCGCTGTCGTCGACAATGAGCACCGTCGGGCGCTGCGCACGCGGCGCGTCCATGGCGGGACTGTCCTTGGCGATGTCTTTCTCGGCGCAGGCCGGCAGATAGACGGTGATCGTCGTGCCTTGCCCGACCTTGCTGTCCGCATTGATCGTGCCGCCGGCCTGGTGGACGAAACCATAGACCTGCGACAGACCGAGCCCGGTTCCCTTGCCGACCTCCTTGGTGGTGAAGAACGGATCGAAAATTTTTGATAGCAGATTCGGCGGAATGCCGACGCCGGTGTCGCTGAACTGGATGGCGACGAGGTCGCCGCTCTCTGCATCGCCGCCCGATATGTCGTCCGCCGCCACATTGCCGACGGTCAGGGTGAAGGTGCCGCCGTTCGGCATGGCGTCGCGGGCATTGACGGCGATATTGACGATCGCAAGCTCCAGTTCGGCGAGGTCGACCTTGACCGGGCGCACCGCCGGATCGATCGCCTCGGTGTAGACGATATTGCCGCGCAGCGAGCTTTCGATCATCGGCCGGATGTTCTTGATGCTGGCATTGAGGTCGACGATGGTGGGGCTGAGATGCTGGCGGCGGGAGAACGTCAGCAATTGCCGGGTCAGGCTTTCGCCGCGCTTGGCCGCCGTCTGGATCGCCTCGATGGCCCGCGGCAGCTTTGGGTCGAGCAGCCGTTCGAAGGTCTGGGCGTTGCCGCCGATGATCATCAGCAGATTGTTGAAGTCGTGGGCGATGCCGCCGGTCAGTTTGCCGATCGCCTCCATTTTTTGCGACATGGCGAGTTGCTCGCGCGCCTCGACCAGCTTCTCCTGGGCGTGGCGCCGCTCGGTGGCGTCGCGCAGCACATTGGCGAGGCCGAGCAGATTGCCGTCGTCGTCGTAGATCGCCCGGATGGTTCCGGTGACGAAGAACAGCGCGCCGCTCTTTTTGATGCGCCAGCCCTCGACCGCGTACTTGCCGTTCTTGACCGCCAGTTCGAGCACGCGGTTGGGCTCGCCCGAGCGTCGTTCGTCGGGCCGATAGAACACGCTGAAATGCTTGCCGATGATTTCGTCGGCGGTGTAGCCGATGATCTGCTGCGCGGTGGAGTTCCAGCTCGCCACCCGCCCCGACCGGTCGAGCAGGAAAACGGCGTGATCGACGACACCTTCGATCAGGATCTGAAAATGGCGCTTGGAGCGCTCGAAGGCGAGCTTGGTCTCGGCGACTTGCCGGCTCAATTGATCCTGCGCGGCCTGTAGGCGCGCCGCGGTTTGCTGGTGGGTGGCGACCGCGGCGGCCAGAGTAAGCGGCGGCAGCGTGGTGGCCAGGACCAGCGCAAAGAGCAGGACCGGCGATCCATTGAAGTCGAAGCTGGTCGCAAAGCCCCACGCCGCGATCGCGCAAAAAACCGGCGCTGCCGCCGCGGCGTCCCGCGGATTGCCGCGGAGGCTCGCCCACGAGAGCGGCAGCACGACCAGGAATGCGAGCAGGCTGCGGTACGGCAGCAGCGCATAGAAGTCGCTGTCCATGAGCGCGCTGCCGACTTGCGGGCCGAAGGCGGCGATGCCGATGGCGGCGGTGACGATGATGACGACGGCAGTTTCCAACGGGCTCCATCGCGACCATGCCCGCGACGGCTTGTTCGCCCAGAGCACGATGACCGGAGCGACGAGCAGCGTTCCGCTAAAATCCGCCAGCCAGCGTGCCGTCCATGTGGCGACCGGGCTCGCCAGATCGACATCGTTGGCGAGAACCAGGCCCACGGTGGCCATGGCGGCGCCGATCATCGCCGTCGGTGCTAAGGCAATGGCGGCGAATTTTGCGACGCCGAGCGGCGTTGCGAAGGTCTCGCGGCCGTGCGACCAGCGATCGATCAGCCAGGCACCGGCCAGCGCCGCGATCGGCGTGCCGAGCGCGATGCAGGCCGCTTCCGACAGCGCGCCGTTGCCCACGACGGTGGAAAAAAACGCGCCCACCACAATCGCCGGCCAGATCCGATAGCCGCGTAACAGCATGAGCGCCAGCGCCAAGCCGGTCGGCGGCCACAGCGGCGTCGCGGTCGGATTGATCCAGGGAATCAGCAGCCCAGATACGGCAAGGCCGAAATAGGCCGCGGCGATGACGATCAGTTCGAGCGTGTAGGTCGCGGCCCTGACGACTCCGCGCAGAGTGATCGATCGAGCTTCGCCGGTTGCCGCGCTTGTCATGCGGAGAGCCTCGCCGTGATCGCCGCAAAAAAGACTCGATCTCGCTCGCGGCAGTATAACATCGTTCCGTTTCGGCTGAATAATTGGCCGAGCGCCCGCGGGAACGAAATCCTCAGCTGTAGCGATATTCCGCGCAAACGATGGCGACATTCGGTCAAGCGCAAGCCGTTCGCGGCGGCGCATCCACGATCTGCACAGCAATCTGGCCGTGACGGACGCCCCTCCCGGAGTCGTCGCCGGCCGAATCAACTGCCCTTATGCCCCCTTCCAGAGGGGTGGCGCGGGCAATACGATGCCGCGCCAACGAAAGCAGCAATGATGCAGACCCGGCGCACCATGAGCCGCGGCCACGGCAAGATGTGAGGCCGCCATGACCGTTCGCGCCGGTCGCGAATTCCTGGCGGTCCCGGGGCCGACGAATATTCCCGACGAGGTGCTGCAAGCGATGCACCGCCCGGCGGTCGAGATCTATTCCGAACCGCTGATTGCGCTGACCGACGGCCTGTTGCGCGATCTCGGCAAAGTGTTCGCTACCGAGACGCGTCCCTACATCTATATCGCCAACGGCCATGGCGCGTGGGAAGCGGCGCTGACCAACGTGTTGTCGCGAGGCGATAAAATTCTCGTCCTGGAAAGCGGCCAATTCGCCATGGCATGGGGCGATGCCGCGGCTCGGCTCGGCGTCGAGATCGAAGTTCTCGCGGGCGATTGGCGGCACG